>UMAO01002631.1_pt1 | contig 42726 bp, 51 predicted proteins | sample 1963741 | NCBI WGS metagenome assembly UMAO01 (sample SAMEA4835919, study PRJEB28245) | human gut metagenome | biome: gut microbiome; material: fecal sample | place: Denmark | collected 2008
AATATATTTTAATTTTTATAAATCATTATTAAGAAAAAACATACAAAAGAAAATTTTTATTCAATACAATTCTTTTTACACATAATATTACTTTTGTTATTATTTGTAAAAAAAAAAAAAAGCGCTTTCTTGTAATTACTTTATCTATTTCTATAATTAAACAAAATAAGGAACAAAAACATATGAAAAAGAAAGTATTATTATCAGTTTTACTTTTAGCTAGTTGTTTATCTTTGGGTTCATGTAGAATTGTCGGAATAAAAGGCGATACAGGTCCTACCGGTCCAAGTGGTGCTCAAGGTGAAAAAGGAGAAGATGGAGTTTCAATCCAAAAAATAGAGAAAACTTCAACTTCCGGATCCGTAGACACATATACAATCACCTATTCTGATGGATCTACATCCACATTCAAAGTAACCAATGGTGTAGATGGAAATCAAGGTATTCAAGGCGAAAAAGGAGAAGATGGAAGAACTCCTACTATATCCATCAGTGAGGATGGTTATTGGGTTATTGATGGAGTTAAAAGCACTACTCTAGCTCAAGGCGTAAAAGGAGATACTGGAGCTAAAGGCGACAGCGGAGAGCCTGGTACAAAATGGATTTATGATAAAGGAAATCCAATTGATTTAAATAAGACTTCTAACAAAGGTGATTTCTACTTCGACACTGATAATGGTAATGTTTTCACTTATACAAATTCCACTTGGAATTACGTTACAAACTTTAGATACAAAATCGATTATAATGAAAACCATGGAAGCCATGAATTCACAGTTTATAGCATGGACCAAATTGATGCTGCTTTAGCAGCTGTAAAGAATGGCGATAAAATTATATGTGGATCAAATATAGAATTTGATAACAACATGTTTGTAACTAGAAATATCGAATTCCATTTTGATTTCAATGGATACACATTATCTAATATAGTGGATTTGTGGAAAACTTACGATTGGAGTTTCTTCTCTGTCAGAAGTGGAAAGATGATATTTGACGACAGCAAAGGCACTGGTGGAATAAAAGCAAAAGCAAACGATTGCTATTGCTTAGATATTCAAAATGATAAAGCTTCAATAGAGATCAATGGTGGATCTTATAATGGTAACGACACCGCTATCTATGTCGTCGCAGGTAATTTAGTAATAAATGGTGGCTATTTTGATATTCAACAACTAGATAGTGATTCTCCCTATGGATTTATTATCAATGCACTTGACGCTTATTTCAGAAATGGAATAGCCAAAATGGTTATAAAAGGTGGTAAATTCCATGGATACAATCCTGGACATGCCATTTCAGAAGGTGGTGTAAATTTAGTGCCAGATGGATATCAAGTAAAATCAGAAACAAGTGGAAGCGATACTTATTATTCAGTATCTAAAGTTAAATAGATTAAATAAAACTTTTCCAATCCGAATAACTCTATACAAAGCAACGTTTTTTAAACAAGCCGAATTCCCCCACTACAAAAAGGGGAACGGCTTTTTTGTTGTAAATGTTATGACAAAAAATCCGTGAATTATCTTTAAATCATAAAATATATATTTATATTTGTACAAAATTAGCTGATCACTTTATACATTTAATTGAGCATCAATAATTATCATTTATTATCATTAATTACAAAGTCAAATTGATCAATATTTATGCTATAGCCTCTCCATAGATTAAATAATGTAATGAGTTTCAATCATACATTATCAATTCTAATGAAGAGGCTTTTTAATTGTGTAGAATAGTATTGTTTACCCGTAAATTTGAACTAATTAAGGTACTTTTTTCATCTTATCATATTGTCTTTTAATCTTATAAAATTTTATATTAAAAAACTCCAAGCTTTTGCTTGGAGTGAAATAATCTTTGTGGTGGCCTCTATCGGACTTGAACCGATATGCTTTAGGGGCACCTGATTTTGAGTCAGGCTTGTATACCAATTTCAACAAGAGGCCAAGGGAAATTATATCATAACTAATAATAATTTCCACTATTATTTTTGTTTTTTTATATATTCTTCTCAGTTTTCTACTTGATAATACCTTCTTCTATCAATTTATTGATCATTGCTAGAGACAATTTCCTCTTTCCTTCTCTTTGAGAAGCAAAATCACCATAGAAATAAGGCTCAAAATCAGGAATTGATAGCTTTACATGCCAATATGGTTTTCCATTTTGATCATGCTTTTCTTCGAATTCATATAAAGGTTTCTTTATCACACCTTTTTGATAGAAAATATTTAAAACTTGAACCGCACTATCTTCTGATACTTCACTCTTATCTTTAGCTTCTTCAGTCTTTTCTTCACCTATCTTATTCATCTTGATATAATCGAGAATAATCTTAGATACTTTCATTCTAGCTCCGGCTTTGCTTTGACCTTGAGCTTTGAAAGTCTTATTAAACATATTGACGTAACAGCTATATTTATATCCACTCAAAAGTTCGCTAAATCCAGCTATTCCACCAGTCATAAGCATTTCTTCAGGGGATAATTCACAAAATTTAAATTCGAGTGAAACCTTATGTTTGAGGCACCAGTCCTGTAACTGTGAGCAGTAATTGAAATCTTGATCATATCCTTGATTCAAATAAGACACAGGATCAAGCATCTTGTATACAAGATTTCTAAGAATTGTGGAATTCCATCTACAATCGATAGCAGCAGCTCCTAATATAGCTTCAAATAAATCCTCTAAGACTGAGGGATCATTTTGTGCGTTGTTTTGAATATCTCCGTTACCCATGACCAAATACTTAGATAAATCAAGGATTGCCATTCTCTTTGCAAGCATCTCTTTATCGACTAAATTCTTTTTAATATTAGTCAATTTTCCTTCATCAAACTTCGAATGGAATTGATGGCTTTGCGTGAAACTTCCATACCATTCTGGAGTAGACATAGACCAAACGATAACATAATCCAATACTTTGTCGCCTAAGAATTCTAATACTTCGTTGTTTTCAACTCCGGGATGCTCTATAGAATAAGATTTTCTGATAAATGCTTGTTCCAAGAGATAAGGATTGTTGAAAGTATATCCTATAGTCTCACAAATGTCTTTAAACTTCTCATTGTCAATAAAAATTGGTTGTGCCATAAAGTTAATTTCCTTTCAATTATTTGCTAGTTCAGAAAACACTCCATAGAGTTCAAATAAATTAATTAAGGATCTTAGATCGTCCTTTTCCTATATCAGGCATCGTCATGTATGATTAAGGATCAGATGTTCTATGAACAATACTTAATTTTCCGAACCAACGATTTAATTATATTACTTTAGAAATCAAAGTCAAGCACTCTAATACTTAGAGTGCTAATTTTATTTAAAGCATATTGAAAACCTAATCTTAGAAATCTACTTGATCAAATGAGGTTCTTCATTGTTTTTATATTGTCTTACAAATTCATTTGTTAATTCAATGGACTTGTCCATGACATGTTCTTTTCTTTGCTTATGGAATTTCTCTATATCGTCGTCCCATGGCTTAACTTTAATGATATGCATATAAGGAAAGAACTTTAAAACACCACAATAATGTCTTACCAATGTATCTTTTTCCATCTTATTTTGTTCATTATACTTAGAAGGCAAGAATTCAATATCATTTTTAAATGCTCTATTGATAGCTGTTTGATCAGGCATGAACATCTTCACTGTTCTTATCATCTCTCTGGCTTTTATTATTTTATCTTTGTTTTTAATTGTTTTATCGACATCGAAAAGAATCATTCCTGCATTGCAGTAATTCTTATGAATCCAATGTCTTCCGACATTGTCTCTAACCATTCCTAATGTTTTTCCTTTTAAATCAAAATTATAAAGTTCTTTTATATCTCCAAAACACATCGTATCTATGTCCATATAAAGAAGTCTATTATCTATCGAAGATAAGACCTCATCATCTATGTACAATCTCAACAATGTATATGGGGTGAATTTTGTGTTCTTGTTGGTGCTATTCATCAATTCATCTTCCAAACAACTCATATCCAATAATGTTATTTTATTATTTGGATTATAAATCTTTATTATCTTTTCTAAGAAATCAATTTCTTTCTTGTTAAAAGCTACATAACCTGAATTAATTTTCAAAAAATTACCAGTGATAATAAAAACATTCAAGTCTTCTTTTGTATTAGACGCCAAACAGTTCAATGACATGATTAAACCTTTGAACATCCTTTGATTGCCCGCATATAAAACGTTAATCAAGACCAATATCCCCTTATCTTTTTTGTTATTATATAAAATTAATAGAAAAGTTCAAAAAATATGACTAGGTTTTACATTGAAAACAATACAACAGAAGAAAAACTCTCCTTATTATCAAATTTGCTGCTTACAAATTGTTCTTTGTAATCTTCTAAAGAGAATGTCGATCCATTCTTGAATAATCTTCCTTTATTATCACTATAACTATCTAGTTTATTTTTATTTGCACTGATCCATCTAATTTCATCCCAGCTGTTATCAGCATCAGATAAAAAGTAAGACTCGACTGGTCTAGAATCATTAGGAGATTCAGTATTAGTAACAAACATATAATATTTACCTTCATTATCATCGACAAAACTATCTGGATCATCGGGTAATTCGACATCGTATTGTTCATTTCCATCAGAAGTCAATTTAACCAACCTTGCATCAGCATGATAAACTCTAGCGCCTCTATCCTTAACTGTTTGAACTTTATAAGCTTCATAATCTTTTTCATTCAATCCGTTAGGAGAATAATAATCTATGACAATATATTCATCAAAGGGATTGAATATCAGCTTACCGTCACTATCAAACTTATATGATTTAGAATCATACGGAATGACTATCACATTATCTTTAGACATATCGGATTTCAGTGTGATTGTGGCATTACCAGTTACAACATAAGGTTTAATCCAACCTAAAAGCAATTTAGAATATGGATTTTGATCTCCAGCATTGTTATCCATCATATCTATTCTTCCTAAAGGTGAATAACTAGATGAACTATATGTGTAGTAATCTTGCAATCCTAACATATGACCAGTCTCATGAATCAGGACATGACCATCGCATCCATCATCAGGTGTTATTTCACTATAAATATCACCAGTCAAGAAATCTAGTCCAGCCCAACCATATGTATTTACACAGGGATTATCGACAGTTCCAACCTCTGAAGTGGTCGTAGTAAAAGCCCAATATAAAGAAGTATCATTGGGATTAACCCTACGTATATAAATAATCCAAACTCCATCTAACGTACCATCTTTATCAGAATCGAAATCAGCCATGTTCAAATCATATGTGTCTTTAGCCCAATCGACACTTTCTTTAACCAACCCACTCAAATTATTTAAATTCAAATCAGTAGATTTCTTATATTGACTATTAGAATTTCTCTTTGGATAGTAGAAATCAGTTACTAATCCTGTAAAATCCAATTGACCATAACTAGACTTGTAATAATAAGAATGAAGAGATTCAAAATTCAATTCATCATCCCCACCAAAAAATGCTGTCTTTATGATATCCAATGTATTTTTTTGAACCCTATGTTCATTTCCAGGAATAACTACAGGAATCACTAAAAGAGGAACTTTTCCAATAGATGGAGTGTAATGCCAATCATATATGGATTGATAACTATAATCAGTAATGTTCTTTTCCATAGTCACTTCATCAGGAGAATAAAAACCTTTAGTGCCCTCACTCGATGGATTTGTGACTGTAACAGTCATAGTATCATCTTCCTCTTCCATCAAATTGAAACTCTTTCCTAATTCCTGCGGACCATGTGGAAGTTCTTTCGAAGAAGAACTAGTCGAAGTGCCAGTCTTATCAGTAGATGTTGTAGGAGCTACTATAGAAGGTGTTGTAGAATTACCTGAAGAACTACTATTTCCTTTAGTGCATGAACTCGTAAAGCAAAGAATAATAAAAGAGAATATTGCAATTATCTTATTATTTTTCATATTTAAAACTCCTTTTTAGTCTCGATATTATCTCAAACTATGAAAATTAGTATTTAGGTTTCAGCTAATAAAAGCCTAATCTAAAGATATCATTTCTTACTTAACCAAAAATTAATAAAAGGCTGGAATCATCCAGCCTTTTACCTTATAAGCCTTTTACCATGTCTCTCAATGTCTCAACTGACATTTCATCAGTGTCGATATACAAGACTTTATCAGATGAATACTTCTCCAAGTGTTCACCTAAGACTCTAGGCGATGCCGATAACTTATCGACGTCATCCTTTGTAATAAAGATAGCTCCGATTTTTCCATCAGGGAATCTAGAAACAACTATCTCTTTAAATTGATCCTTATCTATAGGAGCTGCAGAAGTAGAAGCTACGACCAACACAATATTGTGTAAACCGTGTTGATTGATTTTATCTACCTCTTTGTACCATTTCTTATAATCATCAATCAATGTGATATTGTTTGGATTTAAAGGAGTGTAATCATCCTCACCTTTAGGAGCTTCAACTTTTTGAGTCTCATAAGTAGGTAGTTTTCTATTAGTCAAAAGATATTGAATTTCATAGTCATTGATTGTTTCCTTTTCAATCAAGGCATCTGCAATCAAAGTGACATCATCTCTTCTACTCGTGATGATTTCCTTTGCCTTAGCATAACACTCTTCAATAATCTTTCTCTCAGCTTGATCTATTTCATAAGCTACTTGTCCAGAGAAATTCTTTTGAGAGTTGTTATAGTCACGTCCTAAGAAGACATCTTGATTAGGATCTTCATATTGAACTGGCCCTAAAGGAGACATTCCATATTCCGTGACCATAGAGCGAGCTATTCTAGTCGCCTTTTGGAAGTCATCGCTTGCACCAGTGGATACATCTCCGAAGAAAATCTCTTCCGAGCATCTTCCACCCAAATAACCAGTTATTCTTGCAAGCAACTGATTCTTTGTATATAAGAAGTGATCGTGTTCAGGAGTCATCAAGGTATGACCACCAGTACGTCCACGAGGAATGATAGATACTGATTGAACTCTATCAGCATCAGGAAGAGTTAATCCGATAATAGCATGTCCAGCTTCATGGAAAGCCACTTGTCTCTTCTCATCAGCTTCCATATGAGTCTGCTTAGCAGGTCCAGCAATTCTTCTATCGATAGCTTCTGTAATATCGGGTGAAGAAATAACACTTTCGCCATTTCTTACAGCTAATATTGCAGCTTCGTTCATTACATTTGCAAGATCAGCACCACTGAATCCTACTGTTACAGCAGCAATAGAAGCAAAGTTGATATCCTTAGCTAAAGGTTTATTTCTTGAATGAACCTTCAAGATAGCCTCACGTCCAGCTTTATCAGGCAAGTCAACTGTTATAGTTCTATCAAAACGTCCAGGACGTAGCAAAGCAGGATCCAAGACATCTTCACGGTTAGTTGCAGCCATGACGATAATTCCAGAATTATCCTCGAATCCATCCATCTCAACCAACAATTGGTTCAATGTTTGCTCACGTTCGTCGTTTCCACCACCTAATCCAGCACCTCTTTGACGTCCGACAGCATCGATTTCATCGATGAATATCAAACATGGAGCATTCTTTTTAGCTGTATTGAACATATCACGAACACGGCCAGCACCAACACCAACATACATTTCGACAAAGTCAGAACCAGATATAGAATAGAAAGGAACTGAAGCTTCGCCAGCTACAGCTTTTGCCAATAAGGTCTTACCAGTTCCCGGGGGTCCTACGAGAAGAACACCTTTAGGAAGCTTAGCTCCCATCTTCTTATATTTATCAGAATTATGGAAATACTCTACAACTTCTTTCAACTCGTTTTTGACTTCATCACATCCAGCAACATCAGTAAATCTTACTTTAGAACCAGTAGATTGCTTGGCTCTGGACTGGTTGAAGTTCATCACTCCACCTTGTCCGCTACGTCCAATAGATCTAATGAAGAAAACAATACAAACGACTAAAACTACAAGAGTAAGCAAAGACCAAATCCATGAATAATCATTTACTTTTTGTTCACCTTCAGCAAAATTCTTACCAGTGACATACTTAAAACTATTTTCGCTAAGACTCCCATAGTTTACATTGTAAGCATCTATCAAATACTTCAAGTCTTCCACTTTACCTTTTGATAAAGTACCACTATAACTTCTAGTCTTTGTACCTTCAGTATAATTACCAGAAATATAATAAATATCATTGGTATAAACACTATGAGCAATGGTCAAAGTAGGCTTTGAATTTTCAGCATTTTTATAGAATAATTCATACATCTCACCAGATGATTTGGTCTCATCTACACTAGGCTTAGTCGTGTTTGATTTTACTAACACCAAATCGACATCAGAGAAAGACTTATCAACTCTATTTCTTCCATTGATAGTCACTCCGACAATAATGCCGATAATAGCGATAAACAACAGGATGATAAACATCGCACCTAATCCTGTACGCTTTTTGTTATTGGGGTTATTTTGGTTGTTTTCAGCCATTCTGCACCTCCTTTTTTATTCTCAAAAAATTTCATCAAAAATACTTTGTGACACTGTAATTATACGAAATAAGAATCGTTTTTTTATAGGTATTAAAACCTCTCAATTAGAACCCAGTAAAATATAAATTGAAACAATAAAAGCCCGGCAAAATTGCCAGGCTTTTATATTGTAAGTAAATTAAATTACTTGCGGAATGCTCTGAAGGCATTCAATCCGAGATATTGAGCAGAATCACCAAGCTCTTCCTCAATTCTCATAAGTTGATTGTACTTGCAGATACGATCGGTACGAGACAAGGAACCAGTCTTGATTTGCTCAGAATTGAGACCGACAGAAAGATCAGCGATGGTGGCATCCTCAGTTTCACCAGAACGGTGAGAAACGATAGTGGTGTATCCAGCACGGTGAGCTTCTTCCATAGTATCCATAGTCTCAGTCAAGGTTCCAATCTGGTTAACCTTGATGAGGACGGAGTTAGCTACATTCTTCACGATTCCTTCGTGAACACGAGCCTTGTTGGTGACAAATAAGTCATCACCGACCAATTGAATCTTGTTTCCAAGTCTGGCGGTAAGCTTTTGCCATCCATCCCAGTCATCCTCAGCAAGTCCATCCTCGACAGTGATCAAAGGATATTGTTCAGTAAGCTTGGCAATCAAATCGATCATCTCATCGGAAGTCTTCTTTCCTTCTCCAGAACGGAAGAGATCATACTTTCCAGATTCCTTGTCGAAGAATTCAGATGAAGCGATATCGGTTCCTAAGAAGATATCCTTTCCAGGAACATATCCAGCACGGGTGATAGCCTCACAAATGACTTCGAAGGGTTCCTCATTGTTAGCGAGTGAAGGAGCATATCCACCTTCATCACCGACATTGGTGTTTTGCTTCTTGTCGACCAAGACCTTCTTCAAGGCGTGGAAGACTTCAGCACCCCAACGAACAGCTTCATGGATGTTATGAGCACCAGCAGGAATGATCATGTACTCTTGGAAGTCGACGGAAGAAATAGCATGCTTTCCACCGTTCAAGACGTTCATCATAGGAACAGGAAGGACCTTACCATTGGTTCCACCAAGATATCTGTACAAAGGAAGTCCAAGTTCATCGGCAGTAGCCTTAGCAGCAGCCAAGGAAACACCGAGAATAGCGTTGGCACCTAACTCAGTCTTGTTAGGAGTTCCATCCAAAGCGAGCATGGTGTTGTCGAGAAGAACTTGATCAGCAGAATCCATACCGATGATCTTAGGAGCAATCTTCTTGTTGACATTCTCAACAGCCTTCAAGACACCTTGTCCATTGAAACGAGCCTTGTCGCCATCACGAAGTTCACAAGCTTCGTGGATTCCAGTAGAAGCACCGGAAGGAACAGCGGCACGACCAAATCCACCATTCTCAGTGGCTATTTCAACTTCGACAGTAGGATTGCCACGTGAATCAAGAATTTCACGGGCATGAACAGAAACGATTTCAGACATTGGAATTATAATTCCCCCTTTTTGTATCTTTAAAATTATATCAAGTTTCTTATGAAATTATATAATTTTGTATAAAACCAATAAGCAATTTTATAAATTTGAAAAGTTAAGTTGATAGTCTATCAAAACTAGTTTTCAAAGCAAATAAAAATCCTTCAGACAGGCACCTGAAGGATTTAGTTAGTAGACAAAGTTATTGTAGAGTAAGTCGGTTAGTCAACGAAAGCAATCAAAGCCATCGGGGCGTTGTCGCCACGACGATTTCCAGCCTTCAAGACTCTGGTGTATCCACCATTTCTGTCCTTGTACTTAGGGGCGAGATCATCGCAAAGAACTTGCAAAGCAGTCTTCTTTGTATTCTCGTCTGCCCAAACATCACGGACATATCTAGCTGCCAAACGACGGCCGTGAAGGTCTCCCTTCTTGGCGTAGGTGACCAAACGGTCAGCAAGCTTTTGAAGCTTCTTGGCGGTAGCAAAAGTGGTAGTGATAGAGCCGTTTACAATCAAAGAAGTGGCCAAATTTCTAAGCATTGACTCTTCCTGGGACTTGGTCCAAGCAGCTTTAAAACGGACACCACCTTTACCGTGTACGTTATGTCTTCCTGTGGTTTTCATTTTATATCTCCTTAGTTATTGTCATTCTTGAAATGGAGACCCATGGAAATAAGCTTTTCTTTAACTTCTTTCAAGGATTTCTTTCCAAGATTTCTAACCTTCATCATCTCTTCCTCAGTCTTAGCACACAACTCACCGACTGTAGAGATTCCTGCTCTCTTCAAGCAGTTATACGAACGGACGGAAAGCTCGATTTCCTCGATAGGCTTCTCCTCGTTCTCGCCCTTCTTATCAGTCTTCTTGTCAGCGAAAATTTCAGGAGCTGATTTCTCAGCTGATGAAGGTAATTCGCTAAACAATTCGAAGTGGGCGATGAGGATTTGGGCAGCCAAAGCAATGGCATCTTGAGGATTGATTGCTCCGTTAGTCCAAACTTCCATCACCAAGCGATCGTAGTCGGAAGCGTGTCCGACACGGCAAGGCTCAACTGAATAGTTAACCTTCTCGATAGGTGAGAAAGAAGAATCGACAGGAATTGGGAAGCTGTCTCCTTCGGGACTGTAATCATACTTAAGTCTGTTCTCATCGCTAGAGACATAACCTCTACCATTACGAACAGAAATAGTCATTGATAATGAGCCTTTAGGAGCGACATGGGCGATAACCAAATCTGGATTGAGGATGTGTACACCGCCGGGGCAATAAATGTCTGCAGCAGTGACAGTAGTATCTCCGTCGCTAGTTCCGACTACTTCCAATTTCAAATATTCAGCCGCATTGTCATCTTCGTTGTCCATCTTGATGACCAATCCTTTAAGATTGAGAATGATAGTTGTAACATCCTCTACAACACCTTCAAGGGCTGAAAATTCATGTCTTGCACCCTGGATAGTTACACGATAAACGGCAGTTCCAGGAATTGAGGACAAAAGCACTCTACGCAAAGCGTTGCCAAGTGTTATTCCAAAGCCTCTCTCAAGATTTTCCAACACAAAGCGACCATAATCCTTCTTGACATCGAATGAGTTGACCTTGAAGTCAGGCTTTAAAAATTCTCTCATCTGTTTTCCTCCTTAGGGTAATCTTATCTTCTCTTAATATCGACTCGAACGTCTTAGATATTCCGAAGAGATTATCCACGAGGACGCTTCGGAGGACGGCAACCGTTGTGAGGAACAGGTGTGACATCAGCAATTGATGTGATGGTAAGTCCAGCAGCGGCTAAAGCACGAACTGCACTCTCACGACCTGCACCAGGTCCTTTGACTTCAACATCTACGGATTTCAATCCACGTTCCATGACAGCATGGGCAACTTGTTGTGAAGCAAGCTGAGCTGCAAAAGGAGTGGATTTACGAGCACCAGTGTATCCAATGGATCCAGCAGAGGCCCAAGCGATAACGTGTCCAGTGGGATCAGAAATTGATACGATGGTGTTGTTGAATGATGCGTGAATATGGGCGACACCCTTGGTGAAACCAAGTTTGGCCTTCTTCTTACGGATTGTAGTCTTCTGTTTCTTTGCAGAAGACTTTCCGCCTGCAGCCTTTGCTGCAGTAGTTTTTGTATCAGCCATTTTATTCTCCTCCTAACCTTAGGCGGTCGCTTTCTTCTTGTTGGCGACAGTCTTCTTCTTACCCTTGCAGGTACGAGCATTTGTCTTGGTGCGTTGTCCACGGCTAGGCAAATGCTTACGGTGACGCAATCCACGATAAGAACCGATTTCCTCAAGTCTCTTGAGGTTAAGGGTCACATCACGGTGTAAATCACCTTCAACGCGGTACTTGTTGACCTGCTCACGAATCTTGGTGAGTTCAGGCTCGCTCATATCCTTGACTCTCTTGTTAGGGTCAATTTGAGCATCAGCACAAATCTTGTAAGCTCTTGACATTCCGATACCATAGATATAGGTAAGGGACACGACTAAGGGCTTTTCATTTGGTACATCTTTACCAGCTATACGTGCCATATTTACTTTTTACTCCTTAAATTACTTACCCTGTCTTTGCTTATGCTTAGGGTTAGAGCAAATGACGCAAACGCGTCCTTTTCTCTTAACGATTCTGCACTTGTCGCAAATGGGCTTGACGGATGGTCTGACTTTCATCTTTCTTTTCCTCCTAAGCCTATAATTGGCTAATCTTTAAAACGATAGACGATACGACCAAGGGTTAAATCATATGGTGACATCTCTACGTTCACACGATCACCGGGAAGAATGCGAATCTTATTCATACGCATCTTTCCGGAAACAGTTGCACGAATGATGACTCCATTTTCAAGTTTGACGTTGTAATGACTAGAAGGAAGAACCTCCTCCACCACAGCTTCCATCTTAATAAAGTCGTCTTTGTTCATCTATTTACCCCTTTTTCAAATTCTTGAAGATGTTTCAAGACATCGTTATCGACAGTCGTAACTTCGTTATGATCTGAATATATGAGAATTGTATTCTCATAATGTGCACCCAATGAATGGTCTTGCGAAATAACTGTCCAATCATCATCTGCGATATAGATTTGAGGACGTTTTAAGATCAACATAGGTTCGATGCAGATCGCCATTCCTTCTCTAAGAATTTGTCCTCTATGAGGCAAATAGCCTTTAGAGCAATTTGGAATGAAAGGATCTTCATGCATCGAAACACCAATGCCGTGACCTCCATATTCACTTAAAGCACTAAAACCATAACTATCAGCTACTTTTTGGATTGCGTACCCTATATCATTGACACGGGCACCAGGTTTTACAACCTTCAATGCTTCCCAAAAAGCTTCCTCTGTGGCTTGAGCTAAAAGCTTAGCTTCTTTAGAAACCTCACCCACGAAGAATGTTCGTGCACAATCACCTTGATATCCACTCTTATCGATATTACCAATATCAATTTTAAGCAAATCACCTTCTTTTAGTACACGTTTGGAAGAAGGAATTCCATGAATTACTTCATCGTTTACACTGGCACAAATCGAGCCAGGGAAACCTTCAAACCCTTTGAAAGAAGGAGTACATCCACTACTGCGGATAAACTTCTCACAAAGCTTGTCGATTTCCTTAGTAGTTACACCAGGCTTGATGAAGGGCTTTATGTAATCAAAGACAGGTCCTATTTTATGACCAGCTTCACTCAAAGCCTTCATTTCATCTAATGTCTTAACAATAATCACTACAGTTAGTCCTCTAACTTAGCAACAGCATCATCAATTTCTTTGTTACCTTCTTCGACAATTCCTGATGTTGTGTCGATGACACGCACAAGACCTTTCTTAGAATAGAAATCGATAATAGGAGCTGTCTTTGCTTCATACTCGGTCATTCTAGTCTTGAATGCCTCAGCAGTGTCATCCTTTCTTTGAATAAGGTTGGCACCACAATAATCGCAGATTCCATCAACTTTTGGTAATAAAGTCTTGATGTTAAATGAGGCTCCACACTTTGGACATACTCTACGAGTGACGATGCGTCCCTCAAGAATTGAATAGTCACAAGTGATCGACAATACTAGATTGATCTTTCTACCGAGTTCTCCCAACAACTTTTCCAAAGCAATTGCTTGGTCTAGTGTTCTGGGGAATCCGTCCAACAAGAATCCGCTCTCCGTGTCTTTTTTGAGAAGTCTCTCCCGAACGATACCGACAGTAATCTCGTCTGGGACAAGCTCGCCCTTATCTATGAACTCTTTGGCTTTAACACCCATAGGAGTTCCTTTAGATATGGCGTCACGGAAAATGTCGCCTGTTGAAATGTGGGGAATGTTGTACTTCTGTTCGATGTGAACACTGTGAGTTCCCTTACCCGCACCTGGGGGACCCACAAGGATGATGTTCAATTGCCTGCTTGAACCGCTCATTCAATTTTTTCTCCTTTTTCCTCTGTCTACTATCTACTAAATTCTTACAGAATCTTGGAAAGATTTACCTGCAAGAATACCGTCCAACTGGTTCCAAACCTCGATGGCAACACCAACGACGATAATTAAACCAGACCCGCCCAAGGCCAAGCTCTGGGGGACGGCGCCCGAGAGTGACAACGCGATGGGCAGGCAGCAGATGACTAACAAGGCAGCTGCGCCTAAGAAAGTGACACGATTGACAATTTTTCCAATATAAGCTTCAGTCTCATTTCCAGGTCTTAATCCTGTGATATAAGTACCGGAGTTTTGGAAGTTCTCAGCAATACGTTGAGGATTGATTTGGATGTTTGCATAGAAGAATGAGAAGACGACGATTAAGAATAGGTAGATAATTAATCCCCAAGGGAACTCCCATCCTCCAGGCATCGAAGTCATCTTTTGATAATTAAATACATCCTCCATCTGAGTCACCCAACCAGGAGCATCGTTATTTCCTATGAATAAGGAAGCGATGATGGAAGGTGCCATCATTACTGACGAAGCAAAGATGATAGGCATAACTCCAGATGAATTAATCTTGATAGGCAAGAAAGAAGACTGGACAGATTCAGCACCTAATGCCTGAGAGGTATTAGAGTGAGAAACTGGCAATTTTCTAACTGATTTTTCTGTAAATGTGACGAATACGACAATGAGGAAGAACGCTAAGAAATAAACGATAAGTTCGACAGAACCTTCGAGAATCAATGTAGCATTTTCGCTCGACAGCTTCGAAGTGAAGAATGTTTGGAAAGCCTCGACAATTTGTTTAGGGAATGCAGCAACAATACCTGCAAAGATAATCATAGAAACACCGTTTCCGATACCTTTTTCAGTGATTTGATCACCCATCCACATCAACAACATTGATCCAGCTAGAAGATAAACAACAATCTTCACATATCCCCACACAGAGGTGTCATTCATAGTCAAACCCTGACTATTTTGCATAGTCACTGTTATACCGTAAGCTTGGACAGCTCCGAGAACCAATGTGAGGATTCTGCTCACCATATTGATCTTCCTTCTACCAGTCTCACCTTCTTTAGACAGCTCAGTCAACACCGGTAAAACATCCATTGATAGTAGTTGAACGATGATTTGAGCAGTAATGTATGGCGAAACACCCAACGCAAAGACGGAGAAGCTAGCAAGTGCTCCTCCGCCCATAAGATTGAGTAATCCCAATGCGTCGGTACCAGAGAATGCATCTGCACTTAATGTAACACCAGGCACAGTTATAGCACTACCAATACGATAGACTAGGAAGATGGCAAACGTGAACATGATGCGATTTAATACATCTTTGTTCTTAAAGATAGCTTTAATTTTGTCTCCCACGATTGCCTCCTTCCACCTTTAAAGAAAAGGTTGTTTTAGATATGAAAGAACCAAAGAAAGATTATAAACTAATCTTCTTTGGTCACAACCTAATTCTTTTCGGTTTATTTAGAAGCACCCTTAAGAGGGACGATTACAGCCTTACCACCATTGTCTTCGATTGCTTTAATAGCATTCTTAGAGAAATAGTTGGCTTCGACAGTAACATTCTTAACTTCAAGTTTTCCTTTAGCAAGAATCTTTACTCCATCGACTTGCTTTGCAAATCCTGCATCGAACCAGTCGACAATCTTAATGGTAGCACCATCACCAAATACATTGATCTTGTCAAGATTGATAATGCCGATTTCTACGCTGTTAAGAGAGTGGAATCCACGCTTAGGGAACTTACGGAACAAAGGGAAGTTACCACCGGTAAATCCAGGGCGCTTTCCACTTCCGGAACGAGCACGTTGACCCTTACGTCCACGACCAGCTTGCTTACCATTTCCGGTTCCGATACCTTGACCACGACGGAAGTGTTTGTGGACAGATCCTTCGGCGACTTTGAGTTCAGAAAGTTTGTACATAATTACTTCTCCTCCTTGTCGGCTTTGTTCTCAGACTTGTTAGACTTCTTAGGAGCAATACCATAACGAACTTCGTTGATTTGTTCTTGAGTCTTGAGTTGAGAAATAGCATCGATGGTAGCACGTACTACGTTGATAGGAGTACGACGGCCATAGACCTTGGAATAAATATTCTTTATTCCGACCAACTGACAGATGGCACGGACTGCACCACCGGCGATGACTCCAGTTCCATCAGGAGCGGGCTTGAGGAATACTTCACATACTCCACATTTACCACGGACTGCATGAGGAATGGTGTTACCCTTAACCAAGGGTACACGATAGAGAGTCTCGTGAGCATATTCAGTAGCCTTCTTGATAGCTGTAGGAACTTCCAAAGACTTTCCTTGACCGAAGCCAAAGCGTCCCTTTCCATCTCCGATTACAACCAAAGCGGCAAAACGCATATGCTTACCACCCTTAACAACCTTAGTAACCTTGTTAATAGCGACTACTTGGTTGGCAAAGGGATCGGCTTGACGAACAGGACGTCCGCCTCTCTCTTGAGAGAACTTCTTTCCTTGTCCCTGAGGTCTCTTTCCCTCAGGACGTCCATTACCTCTGTTATTCGCCTGAGAAGCGTTGGCTTCTGAGGTGGCTTTCACGGCAGCCTGAGGTTCGGTCTGCTGAGCAATTTTTTCTTCTGCCATTTTTTATTTACCCTTTCGATGGTTAGAATTTGAGTCCACCTTCACGAAGTGCATCGGCCAAAGCCTTGATGACACCATGATAAAGGTAGCCATTACGATCAAATACGACATTCTCGACTTTAAGATCTTTAGCCTTTTGAGCTAAATCAGCTCCTACCTTCTTAGCATTCTCAACTGTAGCACCTTGCAAAGAAAGAGCTTCAGTTGAAGAATAAGCTAAAACCTTGGATGCAGTATCGTTGGTGTGTCCTTCGACAGTCACAGGCACATTGTCGATAACGAGTTGTGCAGAGAGATGTCTATTAGAACGGAAGACAACGATACGAGGGCAAGCCTCAGTTCCACGGATTCCATTTTGACGATGGGAACGGTGGATACGAGCCGCTTTCTTATCAAATATTGATTGCATGTTCTATTCTTCCTTTCCCTATTACTTAGCTGCTGCGCCAGCGGCACCCTTCTTCTTAGCAGAAGGCTGACGAATGACAACAACTTCATCCTTGTAACGAATACCTTTTCCGTGATAAGGCTCAGGTTTCTTGACATTACGGATATTGGCGGCTACTTGACCTACCAACTCCTTATCGATACCTTCTACCTTGATGGACATATTCTTTCCAGTGGAAATAGCAACGCCTTCAGGAGGTACGATTGTATCGGCATGTGAGTGTCCGACGTGAAGAACAAGGTTCTTTCCTTGCATTTCACATTTGTATCCGACACCACGGATTTCCAAATCCTTGGAGAATCCATTAGAGACACCATCAACCATGTTTTGAATGAGTGCACGAGTAGTTCCGTGAATCATCTTCATAGAGATGGAATCATCAGGACGAGTTACAAGAAGCTCGGTTCCTTCGATTTTGACCGACAAGTGCTTGTCGATGTTACGCTCCAAGGTACCCTTGGGGCCTTTGACAGTGACCTTAGTTCCGTCGAGAGTGATAGTCACTCCTGCAGGAATAGTCACAGGCTTTCTTCCAATACGAGACATAGATTTCCTATCCTCCCGATTACCAGACGTAGGCGAGTACTTCGCCACCGAGACGAGCCTTACGGGCGGAAGCATCAGTCATAACACCCTTTGAGGTAGAAATGATTGCGATTCCGAGACCGTTGATGACCTTTGGAAGGTTATCCACATCGCTGTAGACACGAAGTCCAGGTGTGGAAATACGCTTCAATCCAGAGATTACGCGGTTTCCCTTTGCATCATACTTAAGTGTGATGGTAAGGTTAGATTTATTATCGACTGTGCTCTTAGCATAATCAGTAATGAAACCTTCTTCTTTCAAAACCTTCGCAATCTGAATCTTCAGATTTGAGGAAGGCATGACAACTTTCTCATGCTTCAAGGCATTCGCATTACGAATGCGGGTGAGCATATCAGCTATAGGATCAGTGACCATGGTTATCCTCCTTAGATTACCAGCTAGCTTTCTTCATTCCAGGGATTTGACCTTTATAGGCCATCTCACGAAGACATATACGACAGAGACCAAACTTGCGGAGATATCCGTGCACTCTACCACAACGTGAGCATCTGTGATACTCTTGGCATTTGTGCTTCTTGGGTTTCTCGCATCTGAGAATCATGCTTTTCTTTGCCATAATTCCAATTCTCCTCTTTAGCGCTTGAAGGGCATTCCAAGAGCCTTTAACAAGGCCAAAGCGCCCTTGTCGTCATGTGCGGAAGTCACGATTGTGATATCCATACCCTGTGTACGAGCGATCTTCTCAAAGTCGACTTCAGGGAAGATCATTTGTTCCTTGACACCCAAGGTGTAGTTTCCACGACCATCGAAAGATGTATCGGAAACACCGTGGAAGTCACGGACACGAGGCAAACAAATATTGACTAACTTATCGAAGAAATCATACATACGATTTCTTCTCAAAGTGACTTTGACACCAATGTCTTGTCCTTCACGAAGCTTGAAGTTTGCGATGGACTTTTTAGCTTTGGTGACAATAGGCTTTTGACCAGTGATAGCTTCCATATCGGAAACAGCCTCTTCGATAGCCTTGCTATCTGAAGTAGCCTTTCCAACACGCATGTTAAGAACAATCTTAACAAGCTTAGGACACTCCATAACATTGGTGAGATTGAGTTCCTTCATAAGTTGGGGAACAATCTCTTCTCTATATTGCTTTTGGAGTCTTTCCTCGACTACAGGTCTCTTGAAACCTTTTGTCGGATAAGCCTCATTGGCTTCAATTTTCTTTTCTTCTGCCATCGGGTCTATCCTCCTTACTTGATAATCGTACCGCTGTGCTTAGCGACACGAACTTTGTTGCCATCCTTGTCGAACTTGTATCCGACACGGCTGGGCTTTCCATCCTTAGGATCGACGATTGCCACGTTGGACACATCGATAGGAGCATTGATGGTAATGATCTTTCCCTGAGGATTGGCTTGGTCGGGCTTAACGTGCTTCTTGCGCTCGTTGACACCCTCGACGATTACCTGGTGGGTCTTAGGAAGAGCTTGGATAACTTTTCCCTTGGTTCCCTTATAGTTTCCGGCAATCACGATAACTTCATCGTTGGTTTTAATTTTCATATGTCTGTCTCCTTAGATTAGAGAACTTCCTCGGCCAAGGAGATGATCTTCATATAACCACCATCTCTGAGTTCTCTTGCAACAGGTCCGAAGACACGTGTTCCACGAGGAGTTCCATCGGAGTTGATGAGAACACAAGCATTGTCATCGAAGCGGATGAAAGAACCATCAGGACGTTGATATTCCTTCTTGACACGAACGATAACAGCCTTGCAAACATCACCCTTCTTGGCTTTTCCATCAGGAAGAGCGTCCTTTACGGAAACGACGACGATGTCGCCGATTCCAGCAGACTTTCTATAGAATCCTCCACAAAGGTGGAAAACTCTTACGCTCTTGGCACCGGTGTTATCGGCAACCACGAGATTAGTCTCATGCTGAACCATATTTTACTCCCCCTTAGAGATGACTCTAACAAGACGGAAGCGCTTGGTAGCAGAGAGAGGACGGCACTCTTCAATCTCTACTGTATCTCCAGGTCTTGCAATCTGTTGTTGGTCATCGACGTGATACTTCTTACGAACCTCGACGCGCTTCTTATAGACCGGATGGGTCTTATAATTTTTGACAGCGACGACGATAGTCTTCTCCATCTTGGAAGGAAGAACTTCACCGATAAGTCTCTTCTTTCCACCGATATTTTCTTCTGCCATAATTACTTAGCCTCCTTGTCTTTAGCGGCGACCTTGATTCCATGACGACGCTCACTCTCAACGGTAAGAGCACGAGCAATATCCTTACGGATAGCTGTAAGCTTCTTTCCATTATCGAGTTGACCCGACTTCTGCTGGAAGCGGAGTGTCATTAGGTTAGCCCTAAGTTCACTCACCTTAGCGGTCAAATCGGCATCAGAGAGCTCTCTAAATTCCTCGATTTTCATTTCAAAACAACCTCCTCACCCTTCTTGACCGGCTTGCTGGTAACATTGAGCTTGAATCCAGCCTGACGGAGTGCTTCTTGAGCATCTTTGTCGGGAAGTCCACCAACTTCAAACATGATGGTTCCCTTTTTAACTACTGCTGCCCAACCATCAATAGATCCTTTTCCGGAACCCATACGAACCTGAGCAGGTTTCTTGGTACGTCCAAGTTGGGGGAAGATTCTAATCCAGAACTTTCCTCCCTTTCTGGTGTAACGTGAGAGAACGATACGTGCAGCCTCAATTTGATGATCAGTCACGTAGTTTCCTTGAGTTGCCTCAAGTCCCCAAGTTCCAAAGGAGACCTTATTGCAGCGGGTTGCGACACCTTCATATGACCAACGGTGATTTCTACGCCAGGTCACTCTTTTAGGTTGTAACATGTTGACTATTCTCCTTTCTTTTCATCACTGGGAACAGGAGCGGGAGCGGTTTGAGGACGTCCCTGACCTCTCTGTCCGTGGAAACGGGAATTGTTGCCAGCCTTGTCTTTGTTGAAAGGACGACGAGTTCCTTTTCTTTCATCTCTGGCAGCTCTCTCGCAAGACTTGGTCTCGTCGAATCCCTCAGGACGTGCAATCCAAACCTTGACACCGATGACACCATAAATAGTGTGAGCTTCAGCCAAGGAATAATCGATGTTCTGAGAGAGAGTCATAAGGCCCAAAGGTCCTTCACGATAGCTTTCAGTACGTGCGATTTCAGCACCGTTCAAACGACCACCGGTGGAAGTCTTGATACCTTTAGCGCCAGCGCGCATAACTCTTTGAATAGCCTTCTTTTGGACCATACGGAAGGAAGCACGATTCTCGATTTGATCAGCGACATCACGTGCGACCAATGTAGCATCCAAATTAGGATTCTTTACCTCGACGATGACGATCTTGATATCGACATCTCCAGGCTTCTTGTTCTTAGAATCCAACTGCTTCTTTGTGACTCTACCATTGACAATCTTCTCGAGACCATTCTTGATGAACACGAGGTTTGCACCATCTTGTCCAAGAACGATTCCGGGCTTCATGACATGAATCACGACTGAGAGTTTGTCGCTTCCAACACGAAGGATGTCAATTCTGGAAAGACCAGCATCCTTGATGAGCTTGCCGATATTGGCATTGCCCTTAGGAGCAACAGGAGCAACTTTAGCTCCATCTTCAGCCTTAACTTCTTCTTCAGGCTTGCTAGCAGGAGCAGCAACTTTCTTGGTAGCCAATTCTTTATTAGGAGTGGTCAAGAATTTACGAATTGCATTGTCTTGCTTAATATTCTTAGCGAAGGCACCCTTTTCGGCATACCACTGGCTGGACCAGCCACGGTTTATTCCGATTCTGAGTCCATTAGGATTTACTTTTTGACCCATTACTTGGTGGCTCCTTTCTTTTCCTTAAGAACAACTGTGATAGTACACCAACGTTTAATGATAGGTGATGAACTACCCTTAGCACGAGGCTCGAAACGCTTCAATCTGAAGCTTTCATTTGCATAGATGGTTGCGACATAAAGCAAAGAACCATCCATTCCGAAGTTGTTAGTAGCATTAGCTTCAGCAGCATGGAGAAGCTTGGTGACAGGCTCGACAGCAGCCTTGTTAGTGTTAACAAGGATTCCGTAAGCTTGATCAAGTGTCTTACCACGTACTAAATCGACGACCAAACGGGCTTTTCTAGGAGTGATTCCCAAAGGGCCTGTGTGGGCGATAGCTTCAGTAACAACTTTCTTAGGAGCAACTTCAGTTGCTTTCTCCTCAACCTTCTTCTCCTCAACCTTCTTATCTTCTTTTACTTCTTTAACCTTAGTAGCAACTCTCTTGCTAGTCTTGCTAGTCTCGGTAGCCTTAGTAGCTTTCTTAGTTACTTTCTTAGTTTCTTTTTCTTCAGCCATTGTCAGTTACCTCATTACTTAGAAGCTGGTTTTGCGGCTGCTGCTTGATCAGCGGCAACATCTGCACCAGATCTGTGGTGAGTGAATGTTCTTGTAGGAACGAACTCACCAAGCTTATGACCGACCATATCCTCAGTGATATAGACAGGTACATGAGTCTTACCATTGTAAACTGAGATTGTATGCTCTACAAACTCAGGGAAGATGGTAGAAGCACGTGACCAAGTCTTGAGGATGGCCTTCTTGCCGGACTTATTCTGCTCACGAACTCTGTTCAAGAGACGCTCATCGCAGAATGGACCTTTTTTAGAACTTCTGGACATTTCTATTCAGCTCCTTTCTACTTGCCATTGCGACGACGCACAATGAGCTTATTAGACCACTTCTTAGCCTTGCGGGTCTTAACACCCTGACAACGCTTGCCCCAGGGAGTACGAGGAGCATCGTGACCGATAGGACACTTTCCTTCACCACCACCGTGTGGGTGATCGTTAGGGTTCATGGCGCTACCACGAACTGTAGGACGGATTCCTCTCCAGCGAGACTTTCCAGCCTTACCGAAGGAAACCAATTCCCAATCTTCGTTGCCTACTGCACCGATAGTAGCACGGCAGGCAGGCAAGAATTTACGAACTTCACCGCTCATCAATCTAAGAGTGACATATTTAGTATCGTGACCGAGAACAGTTGCAAAGGTTCCAGCAGAACGGCAGATTTGTCCACCCTTACCAGGAGTGAATTCCACGTTGTGGACGATTTGTCCATCAGGAATGCTGCCCAATTCCATACTATTTCCGATTTGGACATCAACTGCCTTTCCGGAAACTATCTTGTCGCCGACATTCAAGCTCTTAGGAGCGAGAATATAACGCTTTTGTCCGTTTTCATAGCAGACCAAGCAAATACGGCAAGTTCTGTTAGGATCGTATTCAATTGTCTTGACTGTTGCTGTCAAACCATCGAACTCAGATCTTTTGAAATCGATGATACGATACTTTTGTTTATGACCACCACCCTTATGACGACAAGTGATGTATCCCTGGTTGTTTCTTCCACCGTTCTTCTTGAGTGTGGTGAGAAGAGCCTTCTCAGGAGCAACTTTGCTCAAACCATCAGTGGTGAGCAATGCCTGGTGTCGAGAACCGTTGTTTGTCGGTCTCAATGTTCTTATTGGCATTTATTTATCCTCCTATATATTGGCTAATAAGCTATTTTCTATCTTCAGCAGCTACTTGGTTAGCAATCTTTCCAAGATCGAATGCTCTGTCTACATAGACATAAGCCTTCTTAAAGGGCTGACGATATCCGCGACGAGCTGACAATTTCTTGATAGGCATTGTCACGGTGTTCACCTTCTTGACCTTGACTTGGAACACAGCTTGAACTGCGGAACGAATCTCGATCTTGTTGGTGTCATTTGTAACGCGAAGTGTAATCACGTTGTTAGTAGTGGCGAGCTTTTGGCTCTTCTCAGTTACGATCATGTAACGGAGAACTTCGTAATCTCTATCGGTAGGCTTGCGGAAGGTCAATTCTTCTTCCTTAGCTTCCTCGACAGGAGCATCTACTACTTTCTTTTCTTCTGCCATGGTTACTCACTCTCCTTTTCAGCACCCTCAGCTTCAGGAGCGATGAGTGCATTCTCCAAGATGATGAGTGATTGAGCATCTACGATGTCGTAGACAGACATATCACTTGCATCAGTAAGCTTGACGTTGTGGAGGTTTCTAGCGGCCAAGATGAGATTGGCATCTAAGTCACCCAAGACGATCAAAGTCTTCTTTTCTCCACCATTGATAGCTTCTAAGGCTTTGGCAAAGTCTTTAGTCTTATTTGATTCAAAGGGAGCCTTGGTAAGAACGATAAGTTCTTTATTCAAAGCCTTATCGGACAAAGCGCTGCGAACAGCCAAATCATTGACTTTCTTGTTGAGCTTCAACTTGTAGTTTTGATTTCCACGAGGTCCGAATACGACTCCACCATGTCTCCACAAAGGTGAACGGATGTTTCCCATACGGGCGCGTCCAGTTCCCTTTTGCTTCCAAAGCTTCTTGCCAGAACCAGAGACTTCGCTACGATTCTTAGTCTTAGCAGTAGCTTGTCTTCTGTTGGCTAAGTAAGTCTTGACAGCAGCTTGAACAGCGTAGGCGTTTTGTTCTTCTTCTGAAAGTCCGAAGACGAACTTGTCGAGAGAGACTTCGCCGATTTCCTTGCCGGAATAGTCGACGACAGGCCAATTCATAGTTTCAATTTCAGCCATTGTTCATTCCCTCCAATTACTTGCCGCCCTTACCACCGTGCTTCTGAGCACGAACGTTGGTCTTGGCGGTTTGCTTACCACCCTTAGCGGCGACGTTAGCCAAGGCCTTCAAGGTCTCAGGATCTGAGTAGTCGATAAGTGTGTAAGTGACAGGCTTGTTGATAGGCTTGACAGCCGTACGAATCTTAACGATTGAACGGTTGGGGCCAGGAAGAGATCCTTTGATAAGGATGCAATTCTTTTCAGGCATGACTGCTACAACTGTTTGATTCAATACAGTTGAAGTGACATGTCCCATGTGTCCAGGCATAGGACGTCCCGGATGAATACGGTTGTTGCAACGTCCGTTGGTGGCCAAGGAACCGACTTGTCTGTGGTAGCCAGATCCGTGTCCCTTAGGACCGATCTTGGCGTTGTGACGCTTTACCATACCGGCAAAGCCACGACCCTTGGAAACACCAGTGACATCTACCAACTCTCCAGCCTTGAAGATGGAGCAGTCGATTGAATCACCGACTTCATGTCCGTAGATTTCCTCTCCCTTCAATTCACGATATACGTAATGAGGGACAGTGTGGGCTTTCTCAGCGATGCCCAATTCGCTCTTAGTGGCTCTTTGAGGCTTCTTGTCTTCGTATCCGATTTGAAGAGCTTCATAGCCATCTCTTTCCTTAGTTCTCTTGAGAAGAACAACGTTAGGAAGGACTTCAACAACAGAGACAGGAATCATCAAGCCGGTCTTGTCGAACACGGAAGTCATTCCAATCTTGCGACCAATTATTGATTTCATATACTTCTCCTTCCCTACTGCTTGATATCGACTTCAACACCTGCAGGGAGCTCGAGAGTACTGAGAGTCTCGATGGTCTGCGAAGTGGGACGAACGATTTCAATAAGACGTTTGTGAGTTAAGATCTCAAATTGTTCACGTGAATCCTTATCAGTGAAAGGAGATCTTAAGATAGTGTAGAGACTTCTCTCGGTTGGAAGAGGGATGGGTCCTACAACTGATGCACCCGTTTTCTTAACAGCCTCGATGATTTTAGCAACGGTGAGGTCCAAGACCTTGTGATCGTATGCTTTGAGGCGGACACGGATGTTCTTAGAATTTGCCATGTTTTTTTCCTCCTTGCATGGAATCTATGTCCATGCGTTAGCTCGATGCGAATTACCTGAAACACATGACAACCTTTGTTGGCGTTTCAGCAACTTCGCACGTCACAGCTTCTAAGCCTTAAATGCTTAGCGTGAAGTAATATACTAGTATCGACAACAATAGTCAACAGTTTTTAAAAAAATCTTTAAAAAACTTTTTATCCGATAAATACTGAACTTTTTAGCCATATTCCCATTTAAAAATTAAATTATTATCAAATTATTCTGATTATGAATTCTATAAGATGATTTAAACCATAAAAATGATTTTTCTTTCCAAAATTATGTGAAAATAGCATTCGTTTTTCCGGAAGTATGGCTTAAAACTAGAAAATTCAAAGTCAACCCTAGTGGGCGTTTCAGCAAATTGAATTTACAAAAATAAAAATAGCGAGGTTTTCCTCGCTATTTTAATACTATTCAATACCCTTCTTGATTGAATTAGCTAATAAAGGTAGCTGTTCAGATCCAATCAAAGGTACTGAAGGTTCAAACGGAATTCCAATTCCATCGCCATCGTATCTAGGAATGACGTGTACGTGGAAATGAAGTACTGACTGGCCGGCAGACTTGCCGGCATTGGTGATAACATTTACACCTGTAGCCTTCAATTCCTTAATACAAGCTTGCGAAATAAGTTGAGCGACTGAATAAACATGTCCAATCACATCTCTAGGTGTTTTAGTGAAATCTTGGAAATGTTCTTTAGTAACAACCAAAGTATGACCTTTGCTCGCTGGATTTATATCCAAGAAAGCAATGACATCTTGGTCTTCATAGATTTTGTTGCACGGAATCTGACCGGAGGCAATCTTGCAAAATAGACATCCGTTATCTGCCATATCCCATAACTCCTATTATCTATTATATAGATTACTTATCGTCGTCAAATAAATCAGGATAGCTGGTCTTAAGGTAATCGTAGAAGGATTGGTTGTTGACAACAAAGCTGTTATCTTTACCGGCCAAGTTCTTCAACCAGTAAACAATTCCATCGGTCTTGTAGTTGCCATCGCTTATCATTTCATAAGCTGCATCCATAGCATTAGCTACAGCTTCACTGCCTTTGCCTTCATTGGCCTTCTTAGAAGATCCCAAATTAGCATTGTTATAGTTGTACTCCATTTGGACAAATGTATAAGTACCACTATTGTAGAAGACAGGTGCAGAAACACTGCTCTCGGAAATGGTGGGGAAGTAGAACTTCAACTTTGATTCGGCGAGTGTGCTCTTTCCAGTGAAATCCTTCATCAATTCATCTTCGTTAGAATATTGAGTGAAGACACGATCAGTAACTGAAGAATCGACACTGCTCAATGAAGACTTGGAATAAATTCCTTCCTTGCGGATATCGTTCTTGAGTAAGGAATCAACCTTAGAAATCAATCCGATTTCGATATCTTGAGTCTTAGATGAAGAGAAATCATTATATTGGGTTTGATCCTTCTTGATTTTTGCCTTGTAATAGTTGTCAACGATTTGATCGAACAATGTATCAATCTTATTGTCAGCTAACCATTGCTTTTGAGTATTAGACAAATAATTCTCATATTGATCATTCCAACCATAGAAATAAAGTTTTTTATCTTTATTTGAGCCATCTTCTGCTAAAGCTTTACCATCAGTTGTATAGATTGCATTCTTCTTGTCTTCATCATCAAATGCACCAATTCCATTCCAAAGTCTTTCCATCTCTTCAAGAGGTTTGCCTTCGTAGCTAGGATCGACAGCACCACTCTCAACATAATGGTTGTAATAAGCGTTGATGAACTTTCTTGCAGCACCAGTGATATCTGTTCTATCAGTAATAGTCAAAACATTGAGCTTTTGCATGTTAGCCAAAGCGATGTTACCAAACTTTTCGTTATAGATATATTGAGCAGTAAGTTTGTTTCTGATTATATCAGGATATAAAGAATCTTGGATGTATTCAGTGTAATCAGCACTACCATTCTTGTCTTGACCATTAGGAGCAGAGAAGATTTCATCAAATGACATATTAGCATTAACTACTTTCATCTCGTTGTAATTCAAAGTGGTTTGAGCAATATCTCCACCCTTCTTTGCTTTGAGATCAGTCAATTGATTCTTTTCAATCTCTCTGATGAGTTTGTTCTCATCAAAACGATTATCTTTGTTATAGCTTCCACCAGTGACTTTTTCCTTCAAAGTCTTCTCACCACGAGTCTTGAGCTCTTCACCAATGCCTTTGAAAGTCATGGTGCTCTTTTGGTCTGTGGTAGTAGCATAGTAAGTCTTGATAGATCCATCAGTAGAATCATTAGCGACAGATGAATTCAACTTCAATACTTTAGACTCGTCTTTTCTATCCTTGATTTCACCATTAGAAGCTTTTTGAGCAACAGTGAGTAAGAGGTTATTCAAAGCTGTATCGTTTGCATCAGTGAAATTAGTGTAATACTGATCTTTTGTATTGAAATTAACGTTTTCTACAGTTCCACCTTCAATCGAAGCTAATTGATCAGCATAATCCTGAGGAATATTAGGCTTTTCGATAGATGAACAGCCGACCAAGGAGAAGCATCCTAATACGACACTAAGTACTTTTCTAATATTGTTTTTCATGGTATCAATTCCCCCTCCGATTAGTCAGAACTTGAATCATCACTAGATGAATCAGTGGAAGATGAACTTCCACCGGATGTTCCAGATGAAGTGATGTATTCAGGGTTCAATGTGATCTTACCTGAAGCATAACCAGTGGCGAGTGTTACATCGTTGGTTGTGTAATAGAATGTAGATTCATTTGATGCATCATAGTTCTCAAGTCTAACTTCATAGACGCCGTTCTTGAGTTGACCTGTTGTATCAAATGCATCACTCTTAGCGACGATATACTTACCGATGATAGCCTTGTTGAAGGAATATATGGATGAATATCCAAGTGTTCCGAAGAACTCATTATCGTAGTTTTCAATCTGATAACGTAATCCTTTGACATAGCTAAGCCAAGCACTGTCATAAGTCTCTTGTGAAGAGATATTGTTAGAAGCGATAGCTTCTTCTACATACTTCTTAACAAGTGCATCGTTGGCATCGCTGAGCTTAACTGTATGACCATCGGCTAAAGCCTTGTTCTTGATGTACTCGTTTTTAGCATAAGTGGTATTAGAATCTCTAGATGAGATGTTGTCATCGATGATTTTATCCTTACGAGAATTGTAAGAGCTGGTAGCATTTGTACCATAATCGATGTAGTTAATGTAGTTATGGGTCTTGAACTTACCACTATCATCTCTCTCAGTAGCTGTATTCACATCCAAGGTCAAGTAATCTCTCATATCAGTTGAAGTGAAAGGATTCTTAATGACTGACATGAAGTGGACACCTTCGTAAGATGATGAAACACGTGTTACGAGAATAGGAGTTGAAGTTCCTACACCGGTCTTAGTCTTATCGTCGAAGACAATCTTGCAATCATTCTCAGTCAAAGTGACGGGAGAAACTGAAGGAACGCCGTTCTTGACAGTTTCCTTCAAGACCTTAATCTTTCCGTTGACCTTAGCGAGGCTTGCATCGCTCAAAGATTTGTTGTTGCTGTTGTTATAAGCCAATGTCAATTGCTCGACAACATCCTTAGCATCATCCAAGCTGATGTTGTACTTGTCGACAAGGGATTGAGCTTGTTGATCAGCAGAAGAGCCTAAGCTTGCAGGATTCTCGACATAGATGAGTCCAAGTCCATGATAGTTGTAGTTGTTAGAGAACAAAATATTTCTCGGATAGTTCTTTGAGTTTCCATTAACTACTTCGACTCTATTGTCGAAAGCAGAAGTGGCATCGCTCATCTTGCCCATGACCAAGGTTTCGAGGTAAGAAGAACCATAGACATCATAGTCGATAGAATCAGTTCCATTGGTAAGCAATGATCTTGCCATAGAACCATCAGTAGTGTTGCTTGAAGGAAGAAGTCCATCTTGAGCATTCTTGTTGACAGTAGAGCTGGTATCAAAAAGCATATCCCAAGCATAGGTTCCAAAACGGAATTCATTAACCAAAGTGGTTCCACCAATCTTGTTCATCAATCCTGTGTCACCATAGTTTGAAGCAGATCCAGTGTCATCAGTCTTTTCAAGAGCGATTTGTCCATAGCTGAGGTTGTTTGAATAACCATCATCATTACTTCCAGAAACACCCAATTGTTGAACGATTTCAGAAAGCTTCTTAGCCTGGTCTTCTGTTACTTCACTACGGAACTTATCCGAACCATCAACTTTTACCAGGATGTGACGCATATGGTATGGATAGTTCTCACCGATATATTGGTCGAGAGGTGAAGAAGCGGTCAAAGAAGAGTTGGAATTGAAATAAGCGGCATAATCTCCATTTTTATCACTGGCATCAGCAGAGATAAACTCTTCATCCTTAAATCTATCATCGAGATTGCTTTTTTGTTGGTCGAGATAAAGCTTATTTCTATATTGCTCTTCAGTGTCTACACCAGCAGACTCCAAAAGCTTTTCCTTCTCTTCCTTGACAGATGTCTTGTTAGAAGTTGCGTTGGATTCAGCTTTTTCTTCATAATTAGTCTTGTACTTAGCATTTACTGCTGCTTCCATAGAAGCGGTACGAGGCTCAGCCATTTGAATATAAATGTTGTTTAAAACATCATACAAAGCAGAAGCGGACTTTGATGTTCCACCATAGGCTGCATATACATCATTAAGAGAGATGGTCTTTCCATCAATCGTAATCATGTTATCTAGTTGCTTTGAAAAGTGGCCAGTGCATGAAGTCAATTCTAAAAGTGTGGCCAAAGTGAGGAATAGATAACTTTTTTTCATATCAAAAAAATACCTCCTGGTAATTTTGTGCTTGTCTATTCTAAAACCGACCTTTGATATATACAAGATTGAATATTTAAAACCATAAATTAAACCTCTAGTAGCCTCTCGGTTTCTTAAATGTTAATTTTTTCTTAATTTTATCGACCAATGTGTATATAATCAACGTCGTTATGAGTAATGCAAAAGTAAAAATCACACCTGAGATCATCGCAGTAGCATCTCAAAAAGGCGGTGTAGCTAAGACTACAACCGCTGTAAATTTAGCCTCTTGCCTAGCGGATTATGGCAAGAAAGTTTTATTGATAGACTTAGATCCACAAGGACATTGTGGTAGAGCTACTGGATTCGACCCCGAATTATTGAAAAGAACATCCTACGATTTGTTTTTTCATCCACAGGATCCAAAGAAATTGATAAGAAGAACATCATATAAGAATTTTGATTTAATAACTTCAAATTACAAGTTAGCTTCTCTCGAATTAGATATGCTGGCCAAAAAAATAACTCCAGATTACGGAGATTTAAAAGATACAGTCAAGATTCTTTCTGAAGGATATGAATATGTCTTAATAGACTGTCCCCCATCAGTTTCATATCTGACTATCAATGCTTTAGCTAGTTCAACTTCTGTGCTGATTCCTGTCCAATGCGAGTACTTCGCATTGGAAGCAGTCTCCAGAGTCATCTCAGCTATAGCAAATATTCAACATGGAATCAATCCTAAACTTGATATCCTTGGAATCCTATTGACTATGTACGATTCACGCTCGAGATTATCTACCGAGATTCTCACCGAAGCAAACGATCTATTCAAAGGAAAGGTGTTCGGAACACCCATTCCTAGAACGATATCGTTGTCCGAATGCCAATTGAAAGGAATTCCTATCAACCATCTAAGACCAAACTCCAAAGGAACCTTAGCATATAAGGTCTTAGCTAGAGACGTGATGGAATACGTCAAAAGAAAAAAAGAAGAAGACAATCAATAAAAAAAGAGGCTTGACGGCCTCTTTTCTTTTGCATTTCTTTATTCGTGTATGAACATCGCATCACCGAACGAGAAGAACCTGTATTTCTCTTCGACTGCATGTTTATAAGCATTCAATACATGCTCTCTTCCAGCAAAAGAAGACACCAACATGACTAGAGTAGATTTAGGAAGGTGGAAATTAGTAACAAATGCATCTACAGCCATCCATTTGAATCCAGGGTAGATAAATAATGCTGTATCGCCGCTCATACCTTTAAACTTACCATTATTTAGATGAGCTACTGTCTCTAATGTTCTTATAGAAGTAGTTCCAACTGCAATTATTCTTCTACCTTCTTCTTTAGCCTTATTCAATTTATCAGCGACTTCCTGAGACATAGTGAACCATTCAGAATGCATATGATGCTGACGAATGTCATCAGTCTTGACAGGTCTGAAAGTTCCTAATCCGACATGCAAAGTAACATCTAAGACTTCTATTCCCATGCTTCTGATCTTATCGAACAATTCTTCAGTGAAATGAAATCCGGCAGTAGGTGCTGCTGCGCTTCCTTCAACTTTAGCATAGACTGTTTGATATCTATCGTTAGGAGCTACTTGAGACTTGATATAAGGAGGAAGAGGCATCTTTCCAAGCTCATCTAACACTTCCATGAAGATTCCTTTATATTCAAATCTAAAATGTCTCAATCCTTCATCCAACACCTCAGTACATATAGCTTTGAGTTTTCCTTCACCAAAATCGATAACAGTTCCAAGTTTTACAGCTTTGGCATTACCTACCAAGCATTCCCAAATATCAGCTCCTTCTTCTTTTAATTGCCTTAAAAGCAATACTTCAACCTTAGCCTTGGTCTCTTCTTTGATTCCAAACAATCTTGCAGGAATGACTTTGGTGTTGTTTCTGACAATTACATCGCCAGGTTTTAAATATTTCAATAAATTCTTAAAGTAAGGCTCATCGACCCACTCACCAGTATTTTTATCCAAGACCAATAATTTAGATTCATCTCTTTTCTTGGCTGGAGTCTGAGCTATCAATTCCTCAGGTAAATCGTAATCGTATTCTCTAAGATCGTAGATGTTGTATCCAAATTCTTTAATAGCCTTCTCTACAGCCTCATCATCTTTAGCTAAATTCTCGTGTGAGACAGTTCCTATTTCTTTCTCTTCCATTTTAAAATCCTCTTTCATTTCCAAAATCTTTCATAACCTGATTCTTATAATCCAAGAATCTATCTTCTTCAATAGCTTTTCTCGCGCCTTCAACGATTCTAATAAGAAAACGAATGTTATGTATAGAGCAAAGCCTCAATCCAAAGCCTTCATCGCATTTGATCAAATGATGGATATAAGCTCTAGAGAAATTGTTCTTACATGCATAGCAGTCACAACCTTCCTCGATAGGTCTTGTATCTTCGATATATCTAGCACTCTTTATATTCAATCTTCCATGGCTGGTCATAAGTGCACCATGTCTTCCTAATCTTGTAGGTAAGACACAGTCGAACATATCGACACCTTTCATGATTCCATCGAGAATCATATCGATGGATCCCACGCCCATCAAATAACGAGGCTTCTCCCAAGGCAGATACTTCACCGCATATGAGACCATCTGATATTCAACTTCTCTAGGCTCTCCTATAGAAGTTCCACCGATGGAATATCCATCGAAAGGAAGACTCGCTAATTCTTGTGCACATCTATTTCTCAAGTCTTCAAAAGCACCACCTTGAACAATTCCAAATAGAGCCTGATCTTGTCTTGTATGAGCTTTAAGACATCTTTTTGCCCATCTCAAAGTTCTTTCCATGGATTGTTCCATATATTCATGAGTTACGGGATAAGGCGCACATTCATCAAAGCACATCGCAATATCAGCTCCTATCTTTTGTTCTAGATCCATAACTGATTCAGGCGTGAAATGCAAAGTACTTCCATCTAAATGAGACTTAAATGTAATTCCTTCCTCTGTAATTCCTTTATTCTTAGCCAAACTCCAAACTTGAAATCCACCAGAATCAGTGAGCATAGGTCCATCATAATGCATGAACTTCTGAACTCCACCCATCTTTTCAACGAGATCTGCTCCAGGTCTCAACGATACGTGGTAGGTATTAGCTAAAATGACACCAGACCCACAAGCCTTGACTTCTTCAGGGCTTAAATACTTGACTGTCATCAAGGTTCCAACCGGCATGAACATAGGAAGCTTTACATCACCATGATTGGTATGCAGTATTCCTGTTCTTGCTTGACAATGTGCATCTTTATGTAATATCTCTAAACCAAAGCCTTGTGCACCCATAAATATCTCCTTACAAATAACCAAACACTAATTTTAAAACATTTTCGTCTTCTTTTATACTAATTTAGAAAAGAACTATGTGCATAGTTTATTCTTATCGATTATACTAAAGTATTGGAAACGGAGGAAACGAGATGACTGATAAAGAAATCATCGAAGCCGAAGAGAAGAGAAAAGCCGAATTCAAAGGTAAGAATGTTGTATTCATGGATCACCCTTTGATTCAACACAAGATTTCAATCCTTAGAAACGAAACTACCGGAACCAATGAATTTAGAAAGTTGGTCGAAGAGATAGCTCGTTTGGAAGGATACGAGGCCTTGAGAGATTTACCTTTGGAATACGAGGAGACGAAGACTCCAATAACCACAACTTTGACTCCTTATATAGCTGGAAAGAAGCTCTGCCTTGTACCTATCCTTAGAGCAGGTCTAGGAATGGTCGAAGGATTGTTGAGCTTATGTCCTACAGCCAAAGTCGGATTCATCGGAATGTATCGTGATGAAGAGACAAAGATTCCTCATGAATACTATTGCAAGATTCCTTCACCAATCGAGCAAAGAACAATAGTTTGTCTAGATCCTATGCTTGCAACAGGTGGAAGTGCATGTGATGCCATCGAAGACATCAAGAAACGTGGTGGAAAGAAAATAAAGTTCCTTTGCATCATCGCAGCACCTGAAGGGTTGAGAAAAGTAACTAAAGAGCATCCTGATGTGACATTCTATGTCGGACATCTCGATGAGAAGCTCAACGATAACGCCTACATCGTCCCAGGTTTAGGAGATGCAGGTGATAGAATCTACGGAACTAAGTAGTTAAACAAAAATAAAATGTCTGGATAGTATCCAGGCATTTTTATTTTTTAAAATTTAACTATTTTAAATTTGTAAACCCTTTCACAAAATTAATGCGGTACCGATAAAAAAAAATTTATTTTATTTGATTAATTTCTCTTGCTTTGGTTTAAACTTATTGGCGTCGAAGGTAATTCGATAGAGCAAAAAGGAAAAGCAAAAGGAATTAGGCAACGAAATTCGTATGCAATTCGTTGCCCTTTGTTTTCAAAGGGAATTGAGGAAAGTCGTATGTTACTTCGGAAATTCCCAACATACTCCGGAGTGGGTAAAGTCGTGTGTTAAAAAAAGAGGTTAGGAATGCCTCTTTTTTTTACGTTTCAATCTTAATTCTATAAATAAAAAACGAAGAATTAATATTCTTCGTTTTTTATTGCATTCTTATTCGATTGAGATTGTTTTAAACTACTTTTTTTCTATATTTACAGTGATTTCAAAAGCGGCATTATCTTTTAAGCGTTCTTTAAGATGATTTAATCCTGTTATATATGAATCAACTTCCTTAGGATTGGTCAATAAAGATGGGTTTTGACCACCAAAATAACTTCCCCAATTTAATTTCCCACTATAAGTTATTACATTACTACTTTTAGGATCTGTTGTTCCACTTGCAATAAATCCAGAATTGCTAATTGTTCCAATTGTTGTTTTAGGAGGAAAAACAATGTATGTTTTTCCATCAGCATTGTCGTTTATATTCAATGTATTAGTAAAGCTAAAATTTATATCGAAGCTTTGATCACCTAAAGATGTGAAGTTGAATGTCTCACCATTATTAGCAGCAGTAAACGTTAAACTGAATGTAAAATCCAATGTTTCTTCGGATTCACTTCCAGAATAACTTATGTATGTTCCATTTGTGCTAGGTCCTAATTTGATTGTTGAATTGGAAGAAGCCTCAACCTTAAATCTATGATCCTTAACATCAGCAACAGTAACTTTCACATTAGAAGTATCATCAGTGTTTTGAGCAGCAATTACCCAAGAAGAGAAACCAACACTAGCAGCAGTTAGACAACCCAAAGCTAAGATGGAAGCTAAAATTACTTTATTATTTCTTACTTTCTTCTTCATAGTGTTTATTTACCTATTTCTAATAAACAAAAGTAGCAGTTAAATTTAAGTCGCCTGCCATTAAATCTGTTCTCATTGCTTGAAGCTCTTGCAAAGCATTTTGATAGTATTCATGCGAGCCCTCTTTAGGTTCATTTTCTTGGTAAAACTTACTAGGAGCTTTTCTACCAAAATAAGAACCCCAAGTGAAAGAAAATATTTTTTCATTAGAATTATGAGATGTGTCATTTATATCATAAATCTTTCCATTAGTAGGATAAGAAGTTGGCAAAGTGAACGTAAATTCTTTTTCTGCTAATTCTATATAATTCCAAGATGGTCCTGTTTCGCCTCTCACTCCAACAATATCTTTAGTTACCGAATTTTTATCTTCTGTTACTTCTTTTTGAAGCGCAAAAGCAATCTTTAAATTTGTTTTACCAGTGAGTGATTCATTATAAAATGCTTCTCCAACAACGATGTTCAAATCTTGTATTTTTATACTCCAATCAGGCGTAACACTTTTTTCAATAGGTAAATTAGGATTTGGATTTTCAGCATCTTCAGCAACAGTAATTCCATTGTCCTTATCATCTAATTTAAAAGTTAGCTCTACTGATTTATCTTTGGCTGTATCAACATCAATATGAACTTTACCATCACCAGAGGGCTTGCTTGTACCGATAACCCAAGTAGCAAAACCAGTTGTCAATAATGCGACAGAAGCAAAAGCTAACGAACCACCTATCAACCACTTACGTCTAGACTTTGATTTCAATTCTTTACGCTTAGATAAAAAAATCCTTTCTTTTATGTTTTATCCCTTTAATAAAAAATAAATAGTAGTTTTAATCTCTAGTATTATAAGTAATGCTATTTACTATGTAAAGCCTTGTGTAAAAATAGTTGGCTTTTTCTTTTTTAAACAAAAGGAGTAAATATTTACTAATCCTAATACATTTGACTTGAATATTAATAGTCTTTATTTAAATTATTCTTCAAATCTTCTATTCGTTTCTTTATCTTCTATTTTTCTTTATTATTTTCAGAATTATTTATGTTTTCTTTCTTCTTCTTTTCATCCATAACCATATAGATAATCTTGCCTACTTCAAATATACAAATTGCAGCACAAGTAAGAATGATCAATACGATCATTCCAACCTTAGAAGTAATAAAGAAATAAATATATCCGAACAAAATCCTTCGACGTAAACTTAACTGAAGTAACTACTTTAATCACCACTCATAATCTTCATCAAATTTAGTCTTTATATCAAAGTCAAATTTTATAGAGATAGAATCTAAATCAAAATAAGGTTTTACTTTTTTCTTTAAACTATTTAAGAAAGGAGTTATTACATCGCTATAACTTCTAATTCTTATTTCTTCAACTATGTCTTTTAAGAATTCATCTCTACCTTCCAAATCAGTAGGAGCTTCAGAATAGCAATATAAAACTCCTTTAAAATATAAAGTGTTATTAGATAAGAATGTTTTTGCTCTATTTAAAGAGAAGTTATTATACCTTCCATGGTAATGAATCTTATAGACAATACTTTTTCCTTTATAAAAATCATAATATCCTTGATATCCACTAAATTCTTCTATTGAAGAAATAATGTATTCAATTATTCCTTCTTTAGATATATCGAAGATAGAATTTGGCTTTTTCTCATAATTATAATTTGGAAGATCATAATGCTTAGCTAACAAAGATTTTGCTTTCTTTAAAGAATCTACAGCATTATCATCGTTTGAACTTATGATAAGACCTATGGCTAGACAAAGGTCTTCACTAGAAGTAATCTTAGCTCCTTCCTCTTCTATCAATTCAGAATTAATCAAATAATAATAAGCAATGAAATAAGCGATGATTTCATTGCCTTTGATAAAGGGTTTCTTCTTGATGATGTTATACATAGTTTTCACTATGTATGAAACACTATCATATTCATCAAATTTTATTTCATCTTCATCATCTCCAAGTGCTGAATTAATTCCATATAAGATATCTAATAATAATGAATAGTCTCTTATGACACCGAAACCATCACCAAAATCGTATATATCTTTAATTAAGCTTATCAAAAATTGCAAACTTTCTGTAGAGATAAAGCTATAGTCACCATTAGAGTTATTTTCATTTCCAGCATCATAGTATTTATAAAAAGAATCGATTACATCTTCCTGTTCTTTTACGATAGATCTCAATTCATTGAATGTTTTTTTCTCTTCATCAATTTTGTGATTGATATATTCATTAAATATTAACCCATTATTCAAAGCGGATTCATATAATTTGAATGCTATCTTATAGTCATAATCAAAAACAAATATAACTACAACATCCAAAGAATAATAAGTTTTATCCGAACAAGAAATAACATTAGTGTCTGTATAAATCTTGCTACCAGCACTAACGTTCAAAGGATCTTTTATCTTTTCAACTTCGCAATTCAGCATCTTTGCAATATCAGTCAAATTCATAAAACCACGCTTGTTATCGACCAATATCTGATATCCATCAATAGTTATAAATTTATAATCCATAGAAGAGCTCTCTTTTAAAAATTATAAGGCATATATAATTCTTATAAAAGCAGCATTTTTAAATATATCTTATAACACCGTGATTGAATCATATGAAAACTCAGTCATAACAAGCTCAGTCAGATTCATGAGTAGATTTGAGAAAAGCTTATTTGAGATCAAGTCAACTTCCTATCTTCCAATCAAAAGACTAACACCTGACTTATTAAAAGCAATCTAAAAATCAATAGCGGAGATGTAAACAAAAAGCCAGCTCTTAACAGGGGCTGGTTTTATTATATTCGAGAAACATCACCAGTTTCATCATAATATCGTTCTTGAATAATCTTACCATTTTTAAAATTCTTAGTTAGTGAATTATGATTCCCAGCACATTTACATTTCTATTTTTTAATTTTATTTGTACTTTCGTTATCTAAGATATGATCTTTTACCCATGTACCAAACTGCTGATAAGTCATTTCACCTGCGGCCAAAGAAAAATAGCTATCTATTAATTCCTTGTTATTAAATGTATAGTTAATTTTATTTACTTCTAAGATATATAAAAGTGTTAAAGCACCAATTCTTTTGTTTCCGTCTATAAAAGGATGATTATTTACTAACAAATAACTTGCCCTTGATGCTTTATCTATTATGGAAGAATAAAATTCTTTACCATCAAATGATTGCAACGGAGAATAAATACAAGATTCCAAACCACCTTCATCTCTTAGTCCAAAAGAACCACCAGTTTTTCTAATAAGCTTTTCTTGGAATTCTATTATTTGTTCTTTTGTGATCCAAATCATTTAGCTAATTCCTTAAAAGCATCTATGTGTTTATCTATAATTTTATCAGCGATTGAATTGGCTTCATCATTAGGTAAACAATTAATACTTCTTTTAATCTCAAAAGGAATTTTCTGCTCTCTAATAGTTTGCCTTATAAAAAGATTTATGGCTGTATTAAAGCTCATGCCAAAATCAGAAAAAATACTATCAGCTTCCTTTTTTATATTTTTATCCAATCTAATAGTTACATTAACAGTTTCCATACTAACTCACCTCTATAAGAGTATATTAGATTTGCATTTGCCTTGCAAATGCTTTGTAATTGCAGTAGAAGAATTATTAGCAAATAAATGACTTTACTTTAAGTATGGATAAATATAATCTTGAGTAGATTTGAGAAAAGCTTGTCGGAAATCAAGTCAAACTCCTATCTTCCAATCAAAAGACTAGCACCTGACTTATTCAAAGCAATCTAAAAATCAATGGCAGAGATGTAAACAAAAAGCCAGTACATCTACAGGGGCTGGTTTTTTATGTTATTTCCTGAATAATTCAGAATGTGTTCCTAGACGATAAAGCATCAAAATTAGTGCGTTATTATCAATTTCATAAATAAGTAACCAATCAGGCTCTATATGGCATTCACGAGTTCCTTTATAACTACCAGACAGGTCATGGTCTTTGAATTTTGTGTCTAGTTTCTCCCCATTGGCTAATATGTTGATTACTTCAAATAATTTATCTAAATCTTTTCCTTACTTTTTGGCAAGTCTCAAGTCTTTTTTGAATTGATTAATAAATTGAATGCTACACTTCATTTATTCAAAGCATCTTTCAAAGCTTCCATACTTGTATATTTAGGTGCTTTAGGATTAGAAAGAAGTTCTTTTCCTTCTTTAATAGCTTTAGCAGTTATTTCGTTAGGTACATCGAGCTTTAATTCAAAAGGAATGCCATTTTCACGAATGACTGTTCTTAAAAACATATTAACAGCAGTTGTCAAACTAAGGCCCAATTCATTGAAAATAGCCTCAGCTTGATCTTTTACAGCTTTATCAGTTCTGATATTTAAATTAGTTGTAGACATCTTTAATACCTCCACAATTATTATCTTATATTATTTTCGTTTATTGTCAACATATATGCCGAATTTTTGCATTATAAAATCATCATTTGCTAATTAAAAATTGTAAGCGTGATGTAGCAATATGTGATTTATTAAGGAACATAAAGACTTCTTCTCGAGACAGTGGAAAAACTCAATAAAGACTTCTCAGTCTCTTTACTACAAAGAAAAAAAGAAGACTTCAATCTCATCACTCCAAAATTCCTAAAGCCTTATTTAGAATTTGTCAAAAAGAATAGACAAGCTTTCAAAGCCACCGAACAAAGACCTGAAATATTTAAAGTAGAAGAATCTTTTCAAAGGATGCAACAAGGAGTATTTAATCCTATACTAGACCATTACAAAGTAAAAGAAGAAGATAAGGAATTTATCTTCACCTTCTTCACTCAAGGCATAATATCAGTAGTGTTCAGATGGATTAAGAATGACTGCAAAGAAGAAATAGATACTATGATAAATTTAATTCAGCACTGCGTGGGAAGAGTGGATTAGATTGACGAAATAGGAAGAAGCAAAGTACCATCATTAAGCATCGATATCTTATCAGCTGTGCAGACAATTGCGTTTTTCCCATGTACAAATTTAGAATTTATGAGTTTCTTAAATGCTTTAGTATCCGAAGCATTAAAGTTTTGCCCAGCTTTTATCTCTACACATGAGATCTTTCCTTCTCTCACTAAAATCATATCTACTTCATTTTGCTCAGAATCTCTATAGTAATAGAGAGTCTGCATAATCCCTTCATTCATAAAAGACTTTCTTATCTCATTAAAGACAAATGTCTCAAAGAATCTTCCCTTGAGGAAACTGTTTTGCAAGGTCTTAGCATCAGTTATTCCACATAGATAAGCAGCCAATCCTGTATCAAAGAAATACATCTTTGGTCTTTTCACCACTCTCTTTACTATTGATTCCTCATTGTATGGCTCTACTAAATAAATGATTGCTGTCTTTACTAGAACCGAAGTCCAGCTTTTTATAGTGTTTATTGAAACGCCTATATTCTTGGCATAGTTATCATAAACCAATTCTTCACCTGTGTTTGAAGCTAAAAGTTTTAAGAAATTCAAGAATTTAAATTCATCATTTATATTTATTAAGTCTCTAAGATCCTTTCCTAAATAAGTGGTTATATAAGATGAATAGAACACAGAAATATTTATAGAAGGATCAGCATAGAGAACAGGAAAGAAACCTTTGACAATATATTCAAAAGCTTGAGATTCATTCAATGTATATCTAAGGCTTCTTTGAGAATCTTTAGCAAGATTAACTTCGAAGGGAGAATTATCCTTCCCTAAAATCTCATTTATTGAAAGATTATTCATATCTAGAATAGCTACCCTTCCGGAGAGAGACTCTTCAGCTCTATCTAACAAGTCTTTTCTTTGGAATCCAGACAATATATACATGCCATTGCTTTCCGTATTCCCTCTCTTTAATCTAGATTCATTTACTATTCTTTCTATCTCAACAAATAGTTCTGGCGCCTTTTGTGCCTCATCTATAATCAATGGAGAAGGATGAAGATCCAAGAAGCTTCTAGGGTCTTTTTTTGCAAAAGCCAAGTTAAATGAGTCATCAAGTGAAATATAATTAAAACCTTTGGAATTAAAAGAATTGAATAATTCAGTTGATTTACCAATTTGCCTTGGCCCTGTAAGTAAAGTTATTGGAAAATGCTTAACACAATCAATAATAGTTTTAGTTATAAATCTAGGAATCATTAGTAATCTCCTCTGTAATTTCTGCAGTGGCACTGCATTTTTTACAATTTCATTTTATATCATTTATGTGAGCGAATCAATAATAATAGGTCACTAAAGTTATAAAGACATGGGCTTTAAAAACTATTTTTACTTTCACATCAATACTACTTTATATTTCCCAATTTCTTTAATTAAAAGGACATTTTCAAATCATAAAATGAAGCCCCTCCCCCGACTTTTTTGTCAACTTTTCTACTCAAGCAGTGTCGTTATGACGTTATTTGTTTCCGATTAATTGTCCTTTAGCATTCAATCTGGAGATCAACGGTATAAAGAAACTGAACAACAAATACGTCGAATCGGTCGTCAAAAAAGCAGTAGATGGCAAAATCGTCGCGGTTCACGAAGAAAAAACTCTGGAACACGGTCCAAATCGAGAAAAGGCAGGAGACGAGGGGCACAAAAAGAAAGATTGGAAGACCAACATGGAAGCCGGGACAAAATCACCCGTGGAAAAGTATGGTGATTTCAAACAAGAAATACCACGGAAACAAATAACATCATAGCGGCAGGGGAATATCATCTAATTTCGCCTTCAAAATAGACTAATTATTAATTCTGATACGTAAGCGTAAATTTTATCCCGTTCGAACCTCCTAGTTAGATTATTCGGAAATCCATCCAGGTTGTCGAATACAAAAATCTTTTACGCTTACATCTCAAAAGTAAGCGTTAAAGATATCCACTCTTGACGATTCGAACT
>UMAO01021718.1_pt1 | contig 41702 bp, 38 predicted proteins | sample 1963741 | NCBI WGS metagenome assembly UMAO01 (sample SAMEA4835919, study PRJEB28245) | human gut metagenome | biome: gut microbiome; material: fecal sample | place: Denmark | collected 2008
CAGGTTGTCAACATTATTTTTCAAGTTTTTTGGTTTTTTTTGAAAGTTTTTGCTTTTCCATCAAGAATCCCAGTGTTTATGCGGGTTTGCGTCATTTTTACTTTTTTAAAACGAATGTGTAAAGCGTATTCCCTCGCCAGACGCGTCCACTTGCGACAAACTACAGCTTCGCGCGAGTGTGCATCACCGGCACATAATTCCTTTTATGTAATAGGGAATTCTATTGGAATTTCCTATTACATAAAAAAACAGACAACTACCGGAAATCATCCCGGTAGTTGTCTGCCAAATCATTTTATTCTTGGTGTTTCTTCTATATATTATTGTGCATCCGCTGCATATACATTTTCATTTTCTGCTTCTTTTTCCCTGAAGATATTTCTAAACAGGAAACGTACAAATGGTCCGGCAAAAAACAGCTGCCAGCAGAATGCCATCGGGAAGTTCAATACCGTCGTTTCTAACCACACGGCAATAATCTGTGAACCGGCATTTTTAAATAACAGTGTTGCCACCAGACTCATCAGCGGACACATCCATATTACAGATACTACAGAAATTGCCAGCACCAGATGAAAAGGATTGTCCTGTCCTACACGCACAATTTGGAACGCTTTCTTTTTTGCAAGATTTCCTACAATAAAGAAATCCAATACAAATGCAGCCGGTCCCATAATAACCAGTTCATGAAAAGCTGATAAAAAAACCTCGTTGCTCATTCCACCTATATTTAATGCAATGTTATAACAGATCATGGCATATACCATGACAAACACCATTAATATAGTAAATACTACTTCCTGAAACTTTGTTTTTGGCATAAAAAAATCCTCCTTAAAATAATACGTACATCATCAGAATTTCTGTGTTGTTCGTTATCATTCTAAGGAGAATGTGTCGTTTCCAATATAACCAATTATTCTGTTGTAACGTCTGTTATCTTACAATGTCTTTTATAGATTGTCAACATTTTTATGTCAGAATCCTCGTATGGAATTTCCCGTAAGACTTTTGCCATATAAGTTATAACAGACTTCTACTGTAACCGGATATCCTGAATATATTTAGAATTCACCATAATATATCTGCCACGCGTTCCCATCGGCAGCACGGATTCAATCGGCAGATCAAAATTCTGGGTAGTCAGCATTTTCCCTTTCAGATTCATAACCGCAAAAGTAGATGCATTACTCATCAATACACTTTTTCCGTCAAACTGTATTGTATCATATTGTGTATTAAATGTTGTTTCACAAACTTCTTTTGCGGATGTATCATAAACAACCAGCTTATAAATATCCCCTGAATCAGAATTTTTTAACACAATCCCAATATAACCGTTTCCAAAAAAGACCCGCTCGATTTCACTGTCAATCCGAATCTCTTTGGTCAGCGACGGATACTCTTTAATATGATAAATGCTCAATACATCTTCACCAACCGCAACTGCTGTCGTACTGTTTAAAAATTCAACATCACCGACAATTGTACTGTCATAATGGTTAAATCCACCTACTACACGCTCCGTTTCATTTTGTCCGACTTCCGAAAAGTTGTAAAAAACGACATTGGTCTTGATGCTTTCACCGCTGACATACAGATATGAAGCAATCAGTTTTGTTGCATCTTCTGAAATACTGATATCAAGCGGATATCCATCCCCTGCAAGCGTGGTCTTAACAGTGTAAATCTTACTGCCATCCGTATTATAGAGATTGATATAATTTGCTGTGGTATCTTCTAATACTGCCGCAACAATTCCCTGCTTTGCAACTTCTATCTGGGAAATTGACAGCGATGTATCTACAGAACCCACCATCCCCTGCACGCCAAACATATAAATTGTGCTTCCATTCACATCTCCGACGGCTGCCCATTCACCACACACTTTGATGTGCGGATTCTGCATGGAAAATGTCTGGTTCCATTCCGCAATACCTTTCGCATTATAATATGCCGCACCATCATTGCTATACCGGATATAACCATCTGCAAAAGCTTCATATTTTGCAGATTCTGTATCATCCCTGTTGACAGAATGAAGCACGGTGTACTGTGAATATGTACGTCCGTCCAGCAAAAACAATGCTGCAAGCACAAGAATAAAAACCGCTGCCGCCGTAATCAGACAGCCAACCAGTACATTTCGTCTGTGCCGCTTTATTTTTTCCTTGACATATTGTTCATCCAATGTATCTTTTTCTTCTTCCGGACTTCTAAGCCGGATTACCTTGCCAGAATCTGTCTGTTTTTTTTGTCCATTAAATCTGGACTTTCCTGATATAATATCAGCCATCCGATTATTCCTTTCTATCAAAGGCATTGCACCCTATACTGATATTTATTATACAGTATCAGACAAAATATTCAAGGAAGTTTTATCTCTTGTCCCACATATAATTGATCCGCATCTTCTAAATGATTCAGCGCAATGACCTCACTGAATTTAGAAATGCTGCCATAATATTTTTTGCAGATGCCCATGACCGTATCCCCATCCTGAACCGTATAGGTTTCATACGCAGCGCCAGCCTGTACATCCTGTGCTGCTTCTGTCTGTACCTGCGGTGCTGTATCTGTTTCCTCAGCCTGTCCATTCTGTACCTGTCCACTGCCTGCATGATTAATTTCCGGATTTGCGGCTATACTGCTCTGACCGGAAGGCTGGGTATCCGGCACGACTTCCTCTGTCTGCACCGGTGGCTGCTGCACATCCGTCTGTGCAGACTCTGCCTGCCGGGTCGGATATACATTTCCATCCAGTTTATTTACTGATACAACGCCTCCGGCTGTATCCTCCCCCTCACTGCCATTGTCATTCATGTTGGACATCTGCAATGCAATACTGCTTAATGACTGATCCAGATTTTTCATTTTTTCATAGCTGTTCATCAGGTTAATACCGATTACCAGTACCACGACCACCATAAATGAACTGATACCGTACATAAAAACGGCATTTTTCTTTTGAAGCTTCTGTTCTTCTTTTTCGTTAATAATGGCACGGATTGATTTCATCACTTTATCTTTTTCCGGCGCCTCCACAGATTTTACACCGCGTTTTTGCAGCATATACTCCTGCATTTCATAATTCCTCTCATAAAAGCACACATAGCCTTTTTGTTTTTTCAAATCTCCGTTTTCAAACAAATAAAAATTCTCATCTTTTTCTGCCTTATTAATAAGGTACATCGTTTTCATGTTTCCCGCAAAATTATCCAGATGTACACGGCGCAGATACTGCATCCGTTCTGTTGTAACATCCGGAAGCGCAGCAAACCAGCCCACAACCTGCAAATTCGGAAAATATTTCTCAACATCTGCATAAATGCCATTCCATACTTTTTCATCAAAATAGATATCCTGTCTGCCGTCTTCCCCTGAATGTCTTGCCTTAATAACCCCTTTAATAAACAGACATTTTTCTTCACCGGATTTCTGACATTCTCCGAGGAGTACCCCCGATTGTTCTTCCTGCGGTGTTCCATAAGCAATTGAACGAATATATGTAAAAGCATAATCTTCTATATAAATTTTGCGGTCTGAACTGACATCTCCAATCTGCTTAATGTTTTTTGGTCTTCTGATTGCCGTATTTTTTTCATTTTTTTCGTTTTTCTCTTTTGCTTCATCATCTCCATTACAAATTATTTCTATCATAGCGGCTCCTCCTTTTGCCATACAGTATCTATCCTGCATATTATCACTGATAAAACAAAAATCTTATCACATTTTGTCACCCGCTAAAATTTTTTCTGTTTTTCTTTTTTTCGCCGCATAAATTTTTCAAAAATTACATACATTAAAGTTATATTCTCTAATGTGAAAGGACGACTTTTATGATTCATTACTTTGACGCTTCCCGCTTAACTGCTGTTGATTCGATATGTTTCCACCTGAATATACTGCTAAAAAAATATGTACTTCCCGGTCAGCCTGTCATTGTAATGTGCATTGGCAGTGACCGTTCTACCGGTGACAGTTTAGGTCCGCTTGTCGGCTATAAGTTGTCTAAATTTACGTTTGAAAATGTACATGTTTACGGCTGTCTGCAGTCACCGATTCATGCAGCTAACCTTTCTGCCGCCATTGATAAAATCCGTAGACAACACTCGCGCCCTTTTATCATCGCCTTAGATGCATCTCTTGGCAAAAAAGAACACATCGGTTTTATCACCATCGGGACAGGTCCTTTAAAACCGGGACTTGGGGTAAAAAAAAAGCTGCCCGAAGTAGGAGATATCCATATTACCGGCATTGTAAACAATTCCGGCGCTACAGATCATGTCCTGCTTCAGACAACCCGTTTATCCATGATTATGACACTGGCAGATACGATTACTGCTGCGCTGGTTCAGACATTTCTTACAAATGCTTCTCCCGATACACTGCAAGTGCCTGCGCAACCGTTGCTGCACCGCCAGATATCATAACCTGTTTTAATTCCGTCAGTTTTTCAACTGTCACATATTCTTTCCCAAGATATGCTTCATAATTCGATGAAATATAGATGCGCTGTTCCTTTATCAGATTTTCCAGCTTTAAGTTCTCGGCTGATTTTTTATCCAGCTCTGCCTTCATTGCATTAATCCGCTCATTCTCCCTGCCTTCGATTTCTGCAATGATATCCGGCTTCACCGTCATTTCAAAATCTTCCAGCGCCTTTTCCTTTTCCTGTTCAATACGCTTCATATCTTCTCGGATTTCGTTCATTTTATCATCGAACTCATGAAGTCCATACATTTCTTCATTACTATCCGTTTTGATATTTTTTGCAATCTTCTTCATCTTTTTGTGGTTGCTGCGTATCTGTTCTTTGAGTTTTTTTGCCATGTCAATCGTTTCCGCATGACGTACAAGCGTCTTTTCCACAATCATCTTATTGGTAAAGGACTGGATTAAAATTACTACAACATAGTACAAAATCATTCCCCACAACGGAAACTGTGGTATTACGCTTAACAAAAAAGGAACTGCCGCATATACTAATGCGATACACAACAGGTAAATCAATACATCTGTCATGCGCTTTGTTCTGTAAAGTGCAATATAAATGCGGCTGTTACAAAACATCGGTATGTTTTCCTGTGCAAATGCATCTTTTACCTGATTTTTTAATGCTTCATTTTCCTTATGGATATGTGCTGTTTCCGCGGCAATGCGTTCTTTTACGCCTGCCAGCTTTGCTTTATCCCTCTTGTTTTGGACTTCCTTTAACTTTTCCCTGTCACCTGCGATTGCCTTGTCAAAGCCTGCGCAGACTGCATCCGAACTATCTTTGACTCTACTGTCAATTTCATCCTGTACAGCCTGCTGTGCTTCTTTTGTGTTCTTTGCAATATCCCCGATGCTTTCAGCCAGTCTGCCCTGCCGCTCGATGGTTTCTTTATGCACATTTAAATCATTTATCATCTGGTCAAGAACATTTACATCACCAGCCAGTATATTCTGCTCTGCCATCATTTTCTCCATTCTTACACGTTACTTTATGGATAAAACGTCTATTACTGATGGTTCCGATAGAAATTAATCAGACATCCATCAAGAATAATCTGTCTTTCATCATCTGTAAGTTCACCAAGACGCAGTGTAAATTCTTTCATTTCTTTATTTACAACATATGCCTTTACTTCCGAAGTCTTTTCCTTTACTGCCTTTGCAATTTCAGGAATAAAGATATAATCTCCATTTGTAAATGGAAGACCGCCTTCATCAATAATAAATGGAAGCATACCCCAGTTAATCAGATTTGAACGGTATCTCTTTGTAGCGTATTCATTTGCGATATTTGCCCATCCGCCGAGAACCTTCTGACAGGATGCTGCCTGTTCTCTTGCTGAACCGTCGCCCGGTTTTACCGCAAAGATAGTGCTTCCGACACCGACATTTTCCTTACATACGTCATAAGTTTCTTTAATCTTGTGCATAATATCACGCAGCTCCGGTAAAGCTTCGCCCATGCACTGTCCGGCTTCTCTTGCTTTTTCTGCCTTCTGTACTTCCTTTGCACGGCCAACATATGCTGGGTCTTTTCTGGATAATGCAAACTCCGCAAGTCCTAACGGGTTAGAACGGAACGAAGAAGTTTCTCCGGAAGGAATCAGTTCATCTGTTGTTGTAACAGGGTCGTGAATTTCTGAAACCACTTTAATAATCAGATTTTCAGGTAATGCAACCATTTCCGGCCAGTCTTTGATGTTTGGTCCAAACTGGATTTCCTGATCCGGATCTGCAACACCCTTGCTGTCAAATACGCGGTTTGCATAAATTGTCTTATCAAAATGATAGGTCGGACCTGTAAATTCCACATCACAATCCGTTGCTGCTGTAAGATACCCCTTATTGGCTGCTGTTGCCGCAATAGAACGTGCATCCATTAATGCAACGGAAGCAATCTGTCCCTTCTGCAGCTTAGAACCTTCTCTGTTCGGGAAGTTTCTTGTAGAGTGTCTGATTGAGAATGCGTTATTTGCCGGTGTATCACCTGCGCCGAAGCACGGTCCGCAGAATGCTGTCTTTACGATTGCACCTGTTGCCATTAAGTCCGCAAGTCTTCCGTTCCGTGCAAGTTCCATATAAATCGGTGTACTTGCCGGATATACACTTAATGTAAATTCGTCTGCACCGATAGAACGTCCTCTTAAAATATCTGCTGCCGCACAGATGTTTTCAAAACCACCGCCTGCACAGCCCGCGATAATACCCTGATCCACATACAGCTTACCGTCATGAATCTTGTCTGTCAGCTTAAAGTCTACCTGTCCGTCTAAGCTGACAAGAGCCTTCTTTTCACAGTCGTGGAGGATATCTTCAAGATTTGCATTGAGCTCATCAATTGTATATGTATTGCTTGGATGGAACGGCATTGCAATCATCGGCTTAATCTTGCTTAAATCAACCTTTACTACACCATCATAGTACGCAACACTGCCCGGATTGAGTTCCTTATAGCTTTCGCTTCTTCCGTGAATATCATAAAATTCCTGAATCTTTTCATCTGTTCTCCAGATAGAAGAAAGACATGTTGTTTCAGTTGTCATAACATCAATACCGATTCTGAAATCTGCGCTTAAATTAGAAACACCCGGTCCTACAAATTCCATAACCTTATTCTTTACATAGCCGTTTCCGAATACCGCACCGATAATTGCAAGCGCAACGTCCTGAGGTCCTACACCCTTTGCCGGTTCTCCTGTCAGGTAGATTGCCACAACACCCGGCATATTAATATCATAAGTCTTATTCAGCAGCTGCTTAACAAGTTCCGGACCGCCTTCACCCATTGCCATAGTACCTAATGCACCATAACGGGTATGACTGTCAGAGCCTAAAATCATCTTACCGCCTTCTGCCAGCATTTCTCTTGCAAACTGGTGGATAACTGCCTGATGAGGTGGTACATAAATTCCGCCGTACTTCTTTGCACAGGTCAGACCAAACATATGGTCATCTTCATTAATTGTTCCACCAACGGCACAAAGACTGTTATGACAGTTGGTTAAAACATAAGGAATCGGGAACTTTTCCAATCCTGATGCTCTTGCTGTCTGTATAATACCGACAAATGTAATATCATGGGATGTCATTTTATCGAACTTAATCTTTAACTTGTCCATGCTGCCGGAAGTATTATGTGCATTTAAAATACCATAGGCAATTGTATTCTTTGCTGCTTCTTCCTTAGAAGGTGCTGCGTTCCCCAGCTTTGCTGAGAGTTCTGCTGCTGCATTGCTGCCATCTTCAATGATTTCTGTACCATTTAAAAGATAAGCGCCGCCTTTGCTTAATTCAATCATTCTCTACCTCTTTCCTGTCAGTTGACAACTTCATATCTATTATTTTACTATCAAAATCTTTTTTGTGCAAGACCTTACAGACCTGCTGCAATTTTTTCCTTTAATTCGTTGATTTCATCAGCGTCTGCTTTGCCCGGAGTCCAGCCAATGTTTACGGTATCGCCCTTGTATCTTGGAATAATGTGCATATGGAAATGAAATACTGTCTGTCCTGCAATTTCACCATTATTCTGTACAATATTTAAACCTTCACAGCCCAGTGTTTCTTTCATTGCCTTTGCGACTTTTACCGCTACCTGAAATACATGTGCTGCTGTTGCATCGTCCATTGAGTAAATATCATCAAAATGATTCTTCGGCAGAATCAGTACATGACCTTTTGATGCTGGATTCAAATCAAAAATCACTTTTACTACATCATCTTCATATAATGCATTGGTTGGAATATCCCCATTGCTTAACTTACAAAATATGCAATCGTCTTTTTTCATCGTCCTTGCCTCCATAAAATTTGTAACTTTTTGTCGAAATCCTTTTGTTTACAGGATTCTTCAACAAGTATATACTTTACTATGATAACGTAAACCAGTATTTATCGCAATGTATTTTTACACCAAACACCGATAAACCTGAAATTATTTTCCAAAAGCACCTGCAAAACAAGGAGAAAAGTAATAATATGAACAAAGAAGATTCTTTTTACATGGACACATTAGAAAAAACACAGCCTGAAACCTTTGATTTTATCAATCATCTCTCAGAACAGTGCCACAGTGAACTTTCCTTTGCTTCTCACGAAATCAATAACCAGCTCTCGTTTATCAGGAGTTCCTATCAGCTGATTTCCAAAAAGCACCCGGAAACCAAAGACTTTCCGTTCTGGGCAGAACTGGGCGATGCCGTAAACCACATCATTTCTTATATGGAACGCACCGGTCTGTACCGTTATAGTTTTAAATATGTTCCTGCAAAATTAAATCTTACGGAATTTCTTTATTCACTACCTGATGTCTTTGATGAACAATTCCCAAACCGCGCAAATGCCTTTCAGTTTGATACGGATACACGCAATATCTTTATCTGTGCCGATTCCAAACGACTGTTGTCCGCATTTTTGGAACTGCTTTCCAATGCCGCCGAAGCAGACAATTCCTGCGGCAGTATACAGATTCATTCCCATGTCAATGCCTGTGGTCATACGGTGACAGTATCTGTCACCGGAAAGGGCAGTCTTTCTGAAATTAATCCAAGTGAAATGCAGACCAATCCGCTGATTGATGCTGATGCACCGCTGACCGCACAGCTTAGCACTCCATTTTTCAGCACAAAAGAAAATCACGCCGGTCTTGGTCTGTCCATTGTAGCCCAGGTCTGCCACACACATCACGCAGGGTTTGAACTTTACAGCCGGAACGGCTTTACAACTGCCGGCATCACTTTTCCGATTCTTGCAATGGATGATATGCGTAATACCATTTAAACACAAGTTTGGGTCTAGGCGGTAAAAGTAAATAATTCATCTAACATACGAAGTGTTTTTAAATTACCTCTTGCTGTCATCTCACCTGTCATAAAGGCTTTGTGGAATGAACTTCTTCCGTCAATCAATTTATCAAAAGTATCTTTATCCATTCTGCAGATTACATCTGCTGCCGGATTTTCACCAAATGATACATTGACCCGTCCGCCTGCCGCATCAATCAGAATATTCTTGTTCTTATCTGTAATTGTCAGCATATACGAACTGTTAACACGGCACTGCGAATTAACATGCTGCATAAAAGAATCAATATAATAATGATCCCCACCGTTTTTCTCATCGGTCAACAGTTCTTTGTATATGCTTGCAAGTGATTCAATATCTTTTTTCTGTGTCTGTACAAATTCATCGTCTGATGCATACTTTGACAGCTGTTCACTTTCCTGTGGTGTAAAATTAATCGTATCTTTAATAACATTATTTTTAATTGCCTGGCTGCTTGTCGGCAGTCCTTTTCTTTTCTGTGAAACTGTTCTGTAGATTGTTTCTGCATAATTTTCGATAATCCCCACATAATCTGAATTAAATTCAAATTCCGTCGTATCATCTACATAGGCATTCAGCGCCGGTGCTACCCGTCCGCCGATAATTTCCCACGAATTTGCAAGAGCAAGCGAAACCTCACGTTCGCCATATGTCTTTGCCATAACAACCGGGAACATGTAGACCTTTCCAATCTGGTCCTTATCCCCATACAGCCAGCAGGAATCCAGAAAACTCTGCATATATCCGCCCATTCCAAGCCATTCAACTGTTGTTGCCAGTACGACTGCATCTGCTTCCGTGACTGTCTGTGACAATGTCGTAATTGTATTTTTCATCTCGTAGAGATTGTATCTTGTAACATTTACATTGAGTTCTTCTAATACTTCCTGGATTTTACCCATTACAAAAATTGTAGGGTCATCTACCATACCCCTGCCGCCATAATAAATATTAACTTTCATCAAATTCTCCATTCCTGAGCGAACCTGTCACAATGCATCCATGAAAAAACTCCGCCCGTTTTTCATCTGCCATCAGGGCTATCTGCTTTCGCCCAAAAACAATATAGCCAACATCAAGTTACTGCTTTTAAATGCAGTACAACTATGGAGAATATAGCATAAATACTAGCTTTTTTCAACCTTGTACAGGAGGTTTGCAAAACCTACCATATCTCCGTCAGATAAAAGCTGCCGTTCCTTTGGCAAAAGCCGCCTGCCGTTTAAAAATGTGCCGTTTGTAGAGTTCATATCTTCCAGATAGAAAGCACCGTCTTCCCTGTAAATACACGCATGAAGCCTGCTGATTAATTCACTGTGAATCACTATACTGCAATATGCCGCCATATTTCCGATTGCACACGGAAATGTATCCGGCAAAAGGCGTTCTTCATAATAGCTTTCCAGTTCCTGTCCGTTTTGAAGCACCAGTGTAAGATTCAGATCTTTCTTTTTCTGCAGATAATCGGAAAGCAGTATCGTATTGCTTCCCGCTGCTTCTTTTGGAGGTTCATACGGTTTCTGCCCTTTTTCATTATTTTTCGGCTCTTCTTCCTCCTCAGGAACAAATGAATATTTCTTTTCCTGTGTAAGCTGCGTAAGTTCTCCCATTTCTTTTAATTTTTTTCTTTTTTTCTGCAGGAAAACACCTCCCGCACAACCTGTCAGAATTAAAAAGACACAAAAATATACGCTCATATCAATAACTGCCATTTCCGGAAACAACAGCACTGCTGCCGCATAAACCGTCAGTACTGCACAGATACCTATACCCACTTCTATTCCCCATATCTTGTGAACCGGCTGCTTTTCTTCTTCTGTCACTACACGCTCCGGTGCAGCCTCTTCAATTACTACCGGTTCATCCTGCTGTATATGCGGAAATTCAATTGTCTTTCCTTTTTCCGGTGAATGACTGCTTTCTTTTGTAAGCTGCTCCAGACAGTGTATTTTATAATTACCGTCTATAATTTTCTGATAGATTTCATAAACTCTCATCTGATTCTTACAATCTGTTCCATGCTGATAATGCTCCAGGATAAATTCAAACAATCCTTTTAACATCGTCTGGAATTCCCTGTTGGCATCCGGGCAGTATACATACCTTATCTCTTTATCCGATACATTCAGATACATATACTCCGGCAGAATCAAAACACAGCTGATATCCAAAAGATACATATCCACCGCTTTTGTAAGCGTATCAATACTTTTACAAATACACACAACATCTTCCCATGTCATCTTTCCAAACTCATATAGCTTTGAAAGCGGCTTTTTGAACGTGACATCATAATAATAATAAGTCTGGTTATTCATACTTCTCATACTGATATCTAACAGCCCCGGAATATCGTTATTCAACAGCATTTTAATCTGATACCCCGTTTTTTGATTTTCCATCGCCTGTATTGTAAGATAACTTGTATTATTTTCATATTCATATCCGATTTTATCCATATTCATTTCCCCGCCTATGAATCCCCCAGCATCTTTTTTACTGCCCGCAGTCTGCGGATATCATCCGGTGGATAACTTCTTTTCAGCTTTTCCTTTCTACAAATATTTTCTCCCAATCCCGGCACAAATGTCAGCTGAAACCGCGCACTGCACTCCGCCTCAATTTCTTCTCCCGTTACATGAAAGGATATATTGACATTTTCAAGCATGACTGCTTTTTCTAAAATATAGGACTGCATCTGTCCGCAAAGCTGCTGCTTTCCCGTCTGTTCTTCCCCTGCTTCTTTTAAAATATTTTTCTCTAAAATAACCGTTCCCTGAATGAGTGCATTTTTTATGATTATATTGTCATGCAGATACAGCCCTGCTCCCATTAGAAAGACAATTATCATTGTAAATAGCGGAATTAAAAATACATTTTCAAGTGTAAAAGATGCCCGCACCCTTGCCCCCGGCCTTTTAAACTGCTTCTTTAGCACTACGCTGCTTTGCATTACAATCCCCTCCAGACTACTGCCAGAAAGACAAACGGAATGACCGGCATTGACGTCTTTTTGTCCACTCTTCCAGTCATCATCAGAATTAGCCCGCAAAGCCCCATCAGCAGTAAAGCCGCAAGAAATATGCCCAGTATACGGACAATTCCACCCACAAGCCCCAAAAACAATATAATAATACCGTCCGCTGCTCCCAGCTGTTTTGTCCATACACAAATAAGCAGTATCATAACACCAAACAACACACCCAGAAATGTATCTGCTTCTATCGACTGTCTTAAAATGCCGGTCCGGACTGCCTGTATGGTACACACCAGTCCAAACAGCACCAGCTTCCACACCGTTACTGCCTTATATTTTAAATCCTCTGCTGCCAGCAGTCCGAGCACTACCATAATTACACCTGCCATTTACCACTTCTCCCTCCTTCATCCTGTATTTCTTTCCGATTTTCCCTTTATCCGGAATTATATTCCGCACACTTTGAGCAGGCGCCTTTATCCTGCACTTCTGACAGTGGTACGGAAAAAATGCTTCTTTTTAAGCCACTGCAGTTTTTATCATAATGGTACTTTTCTCCATAATCTGTAATATAAATACCGCTGCCGCTTCTTTTTCCACACCGTTCACACAGATAATACTTTGCCCCGGAACTGTTACGCGCTGTATCCAGCTGTTCCTGTGTAATCTGCCGTATGGACGGATTCAGGTATGTACACTGACGGCTCTTGTGATAAACGGTTCCCTGCGCCGTAATATACACCCGCTCTTTACTGCTGTCTGTATCCGCAAAATCTTCTCCTGATGTCTGCCCCAGCCACGCTGCACTCGAACACTGCTGTGTAATGTCTACCGTTCCAATGCCAAACACATCAAACGGATTATTTAACTGATATGACACTTTTATGCTGATTTCATTATTCAATTCTTCTGAAAATCCTGCATAAACCCGTATGCCGGACTGTCCCCGGCTGATTCTGTTCTGACTTATATACTCTCCGGGCAGACTGCTTAATAAATACTGCTTTGCAAGCGCCGAAGTCACTGCTTTTTTAGCTGCTGCACCGGAAAAACGCTCTGTCCTTTCTACTGCATAAGCATATGCTGCAAGCTGTCTTGTACTGTTATACATTGCCTTATACATTGTGCTTTTAATTCCTATAATCTGAATAACATAAGCAACTGCCAGCACCGCATAGATATAGAGTGGAATAACAAGTGACGCTTCCACTGTTGCAGAAGCCGGTAAAAACACCCTTTTACTCCGTTTTGGCGCAAATACAGTCAGGACTATCCGTTTATCCTTTTCTTTTTTATTTTTCTTAAATTGATGTACGGTAATAAAAGGGCATGTCTACCACCTCCTGCCTGTGTGTTTTATCCGGATTTTAAATTCCCATATTTTAACCGTAATGATAACTGCACGTTTTTTCATAGCTGTGCGGTATTGTTCCGATTTTAAAAGCCGCCCTGCTTTGTGCACCGTAAATATAGTTTTTCAGGCGAAAGTCCGTATTTCCCAGTTCTATCATTCTGATTTCCATGGCTGACATTGTCCGGTAATATTTTTTTTGTTCATTTTGCAGTAAAACCAGCATTTTTAAATATTCTTCATATGACAGCCCTTTCTCATCACTGTATTCCTGGTTCAAATCCATAGACAGCAGTTCCTGTAAGGACAGCTTCCAGTTTTGTCTTGTCTTCACCGGTTCAATGCTGCCGCCCCGGTACAGCTGTTTTAATTCCACAATACTCTCCCCATATGCCCATACACCTAAAATGACATACTGCGCCGCTTTTACTGCAGCCATATTTCCTGTAAATCCGACCAGCGACGTAGCAACTGCATAAGCTTCTGCCTTTTTTTCTGAATCGGTAAGCAGATATGCCATATTCACGCCTTCACGCATCAGGGACAGTTCTGTCATTCCCTGCTGTAAGTTTTCCTCATCAGAGGTTTTTCCGTATAAAATATACTCAAGCATATAATCAAGCTGCTTCTGCGTTTGTGTTTCAAGTGTTTTATCTTCTTTGAGATAGTCTGTATACGATGCAAATTCCATAAACAGATATTCGTTGTATAAAACCTTATTGGAGATACTTTCTGATTTTTTCTGCGCCCCGCGCTGATATAATGTATCTGCAAGATTTTCATAAGCGATTTCTTTATCCGAAACCTGCTGACCCGTTATCCGTTCCACCATTGTGCTCTTTAACTGCTTGAATACATTCCGCACACTTTTTGATCCTTCTGTATTCTGCGGCACATTGATTGCTGAATACTGTGAAACCAGTTCTTCTCCATTCAAATCCGGCAGACATTCTTCCAGATTGTAAAGCACCTCCTCTGCCTGCATACTGTTTTCCTGTGTAAGTTCTTTTGGCAGGCCATGCATCTGCTCTCTGACTGTCTCTATCCCCTCTTTGTCTGCATAGAGTTCATTTTTAACTGCTTCTATATCACACTGCCCGTTCCTGTCATCATTCCTGATAAAAGAATCTATGTCCTGCATCAGCCCATTATATAAATCATCACTGAACTGTTCTTTCTTTTGCTCTGCCTTACTTTTACAGATTTCTGCCTGCTTTCGTACCTTTTCCCGCTGGTTTTCATACACTTCTGTCTGTTCCAGTGCCGCCTGTATTTTTTCCTGTATTTCTTCCAGTTCGTTATTTAATGCGGTCCGGTTTCTTTTATAAAAATCCTGTACATCCTGTGGTTCTTCCTCGTCTGATACTTCCTCATATAGATCGATATCCTCTTTTACATCCGACACATACTGCAGTGCGTTATCCACAGAAATTTGTCCGGTCCGTTCTATTATCCCCAGCACCGCTTCCTCTTGTTCACAAAATGTTTCCTCACATTTTCCGATTTCCTGTGTTATTTCATTAAGGGCTTCCGACTGCTTCTTCTGCTTTTCCAGCTCCTGCTGCTGTAAAATTTTTTCCTGCGGTATATTGTATACACCATACTTCATGTAAGACAGAATTTCCTGATTGATACATTCCCCGCAGTCATCCGTCATATAAGTAAATGAATCCAGACTGCCCGCAGTCACACGTGTCCGGCTGCCCGGCTGTACATTTTCCTGTCCGGCTGCGGTCTGTGTATTTTTCTTTAAATACTGTAAAAATACACTTTGTAACTGTTCACTTTCCTGCAGGGCAAAAATATCAAATTCTTCCAGTAATTCACTGGAATACCCTGCAAATACAGCTTCCATGGAAAGCACTGATGCCATTTCCACTCTTACCCGGCCGGCAGACACTGCCGCCGACCGGATACAGGTGCAAATAAGTGTTATGACAAGAAAAACTGAAAGTGCCGCATAAACTGTAATCTGTGCTTTTACTTTTTTGTTCATCCGGTCTGCACTCCTATTTAAATTACCTTTGCCTGCGATGATATCTTTTTTAAGATTGTGTTTACAACGCTTGTAATCTCTTTCTTAAAAATCGCCACAAGGCTCACCAGTACTACGATAATAAGTATGATTTCTACTACTCCCATACCATCTTCCTCTTTTAAAAATGTTTTAAATCCCCGTTTCATAACTGCTCCTTTCCGCCGTTTGGCCTATGTTTATTTTAAAATGTCTGAAAAGACACTATTGCCGGAAACATCAGCATCGCCATTACTGTCATCAGCATAAGAATCATTGGAAACAGGAGTTTTGTCCCTGCTTCTTCACCTTTTTTCTTTGCCAGATTTTTGTGCTGCTCAAATGCCGACTGCGACTCCTGCTCTAAAAGCTTTAAAATATCTGTCGTTCCTTTTTTTACATTCTGGGACAAAAGCGATGCCAGTTTTAAGTATTCTTTTGTATCACACCTCCTTGCAAACCGCTCATATGCGCTTCGTTCCGGGACTCCCGTATTCATCTCTGCACAAGTTCTTACCATTTCTTCATAAACATACCTTTTTCCGCCGCATGGTTTTTTCTGATAATCACCGGCAATTTTTTCCCATGCCCTGCGAATCGTCATTCCCGCTCCTGCAAGCAGTACCAGCTTTGAAATCACTTCGGCATAGTCATACGTAAGCTGCTCCTTTCTTCTCTTTTCAGCCTGCATCTTCTGTTCTTTTTTACGAAAGCTTAATAACAGCGGTACAAGCAGCAGTCCGCATAATCCTAAAATGCCGGATTTCTGTACCGGACTGCTCTGATAAGTTACCTTCATGCCATGTATGGTATCCGGCAGTGTAAGCACCTCCTCTTGTGAGTTCTTTTCAAGCTGTGTCAGTACATTTACAATTCCTGTCTGCTTTTGTTCTGCCGTATCATACTGCGCTTCCCATACAACTGCCTCTATCGGATATTCACACCGGTACTCTCCGTATTTTAATATCAGAACTAACCGGACTGTTTCTTTTTGTCCTGGCTCAAATTCTGTATTGTACACGGTTCCATCTGTATCAATAACCGCAGTATCCTCTGAATACCACTCTGCCGTTACCGGATAGTCCTGTGATTCTGTCACAAGTTTTAAATTCTGCCGCACACAGGAAAGACTTTCATTGCCGGAAACCATTTCCTGTAAAATCTGCTCATACACAGTATCAAAAATACCTTCTATCTGCTGTGCATCATACTGTCTGGGTGATACCTCCAGTTCCACCAAAAAAGGCTTTTCCTCTCCTTCTGCAAGCACCTCCAGTTCGATATTGTCTGCACTGTCTGTATAATCCGGTCGTACAATTGTCTGTGTCTGCGACTGCTCTTTCCCGCCTGTCTTTAAAACCGCAATACAGAGTATCCCCGCCAGCACTGCCGCATACAGCATATAACCTGACTTTCCGGATTTTACTTCTGTCTTAAACTTATACTTCAATTTCGACAATTTTTCCTGCAATATAATCCGCTCCTATATATACCATAAGAGAAATACTCATCATCAGCACACCTGCCGGATTTCCGTATAGTGGGCAGATAAAATCCCACGCTGTCAGTTTCATATACCCCAGCAGAAAAAACGGAACGGCACTCATGACCTTCTGTTCCATCTTCTTTCCGCTGATGATGGTCTGTATTTCATTATAGGTTTCATTTTTTTCACGAATGGTTTCTGCCGTATGACGGATAATTGCAATTAAATCACCGCCATACCGTTTGGCATACCGGAATACTGCCGCAAAATACTCAATGTCTGCGACTCCGCTTTTTTTAGCGAATTCCTCTAAAACATCTTCGATATTTTCATTTCTCTCCAGACGATTGATAATTCTTTGGAATTCCGTAACGATTTCACTGTTTTCCCCATATAAAAGACGCATTTCCACAATTGCTTCTTTCCACGCATTTTCTATGGAGTACCCTGAATTTAAAGAAAAAGCCACTGACTGCATTCCGTCCTTAAACTGCATTTTCAGCCGCTCCCTGCGCTGTTTATGCAGTTCTTCCGATTTGATTTTTAAACGGAAATGCAAATACGGACACAGCACTGCTGCTGCCAGTAAATTGTGATAAAAGATATCGGCTGTTATCAATAACAAACCAATGCCAGACAGGGTAATCTTTAAAAAATCCCTTAAAGAAATGTCATAACGTCTGTAAATCCATGCGGCTGCGGTACTTTTCTTAATATCCGGTAATTCCTGCTGCAGCCATTTTGGCATTGTTTTCCAGCGTTTCCGCTCTTCGTACCAATTTTCCTTCCACTTTTCCATCTTCTCCTTTCCCCTGCTCCTCAAATTCATAAATTGTCCGGAGCGGAATCTCTCCATTCTGTAAATTTAAAACTTCTGCAATCTGCAATACTTTTCTTGATTTATCGCGCATTCTTCCCAGATGTACAATCAAATCAATTGCTGATGCAATCTGCTGTTTAACAGCTGCCGACGGCATATCCATTCCCATAAGCACCATTGTTTCCAGTCTGGAAATCATATCTTTTGCACTGTTGCTGTGTCCCGTGGAAAGACTTCCGTCATGACCCGTATTCATTGCCTGAAGCATATCAATTGCCTCTGCCCCGCGGATTTCACCAACAATAATCCTGTCCGGACGCATACGCAGGCTTGCCTTTAACAAATCCCGGATAGTCACTTCGTTTTTCCCCTCTACATTGGCATTTCTTGCTTCCAGCCGCACAAGATTTGCTGCATTTTTAATCTGTAATTCTGCTGAATCTTCTATGGTAATAATGCGTTCATCTTTGGGAATAAAATTAGACAGTGCGTTTAAAAAGGTTGTTTTTCCACACCCTGTACCTCCGCTGATAAAGATATTGTAACCTGCACGCACCGCTTTTTCCAAAAACTGTGCCGCCTCTCTGGTTATTGCTCCCATACCGGTCAGGCGTTCTATGGTCAGCGGTGTGTCGTAAAATTTACGAATTGTAATGACCGGCCCGTTTAGCGCAACCGGCGGCAGTACAATACTCACTCTTGAACCGTCCTCCAGATGGGTGTCCAGTATCGGAACAGATTCGTTTACCAGTCTGTTTGACACTGCCGCAATCCGCTGTGCCACATCACTTAACCGCGCCTTATTTTCAAAATGCTTACTGCACCGTTCCAGTCTGCCGCACCTTTCCAGAAAAATATCCTGCGTTCCGTTGACCATAATCTCTGTAATGGAATCGTCTTCCAAAAGTTCCTGTAATACATCCAGTCCACGGATTGCGGCAAATATTTCTCGGTGGATACTTTCCCGCTCCTCAAGCGCAAGCTGTATATCCTGTTTCTGCCTGATCTTCTCATCAATTATCTGTCCGAGCCGTTCATCGGAAATTTCTTCTCCGCAGTCTAACTGTTCATAAATTTCACTTCTGATTCCATCTGTTGTTTTACGGATTTTTTGCTGCCTGTCCTGTAAATAATGTCCTAACAAATCCATTCATTTCTTCTCCCTCCCTGCTTCCAATGTACGCCGCATTAAATTGCAGATTATTCTGCGGCAGCTCCACTTTTTCAATCCGGTTCCACAAATGCTCCATTCCTGCCATCAGCAGATACTTTTCAAATGCCTGCACCTTTCTGACCGAAATATAATCCTGCCGGACCGGCATATAGACCCTGCTGCACGCAAAAATCATTTTCCACTGTGATGCGACCGCAGACGAAATTTCCAGAACAACTTTCTGATAACCGCACTCTTTTGCAATTTTCAAGAAAAATTCCGTCAGTTCCTGTGTCTGCATACTGCTGATATCCTGCGCAAATTCCACCGGCGCAATATAATCAAAACCCGGCAGACTCACAATCATCTGTTTCATCTGTTCTGTCACTTTTGCACCCGCGTTTCTGTAGTAATATATCATATCTGATAAGTTTTCCCTGTCCTGTGCGGCAAGCACTTCTTCAAGCCCTGAAAATGCTTCCAGATTACAATACAGTGTTCTGCCGCTTTCTGCCATTACCTGTGTCAGACTCAGTGCAAATGCACTCCGCAAAGGTTCATAGACCGGAGAATATACGCCTATCAGTTCAACATCTTCCTGCTTTTGTTCTTTTCCGCCCAAAAACTGGATAATTTCCCTTAAAATTGAATCTGCCGGCTGGTATTTGTATATTTCCCGTACTTCTGCGGTATTTCCGGATTTATTTTCCCCTGCTGTCTTTTGTTCTTCTGTCAGCACCAGCATTTTTTTTGCTTGTTTTTCACATGGCTTTTCTGCGCCGTATTCACAACACGTTTCACTGACAACCATCATATCTGCCGTATGATGCTCCAGATAAATCTCCATTTCATCTGCACGGGTAAATAACTGAACGCCAAACGGCAGATTTTTGTGTCTGCTGATGGCACACATCAGCCGCTTTCCATACTGCTCATCCGTATCAAAAATAATACAATTTTCCTGCACACCTACCTTCTCCTTTCCGCTATTTCTCTGCTTCCTTATCTTTTTACTCCGGGGTCTTTTCTCACCCCGCCTTTTACTCCTCTGTTTTTCCCTGCTGTCTTGTGCCCCTCTGACTTTTTGTAACTGTGTTATTAAAACATAAGCCACCCCGTTACCAGCTCCGCCGCAAAAATTGCTGCTCCAAAATGCATAACATGCAGACGGACTGATGTACAATTCATCACATTCATTTCACGTTTTTTAAGCTTTCCACTTAAAATCCCTGCAAGCCCCATGCCGGATGCGATTAAAAATGCAAGCACCGTAATCTTCCAGACCGGTCTGCCCCATATAAATCCTGTCACGGCAAGGAGTTTTACATCCCCTGCTCCGATACCTCCAATCAGATAAACCATATACAATACACCCAATACACTAAATCCCGCTGTCAGTTGTTCTGCACACACACCTCCCATCATCCACTCATACGCCATACATCCTGCTGCCCCGAGTAACCCCACTAAAATCTGCCGGTTGCCGATTTTAAAATTCCGCAGATCCTGAACCATGGCGCAAAACGCCAGTAACAATGCCATACCTGCACGGATTTCTGGTAAATACGAAACCATCCAGTTCCTCCTTAAAAATTTTTCCTTTTTTTGTATATTCAGACGGCTGTCTGTCTATACTGAAAATATAATATAGTCGTCGATTATATTTGCAAATCATTCTATTAACGAACTATAAAGTGAGGGATTCTTAGTGAAATTATTAAAAAAGAATAATAAGCCTGTCACGCAGGAAAACCAGTACCTCTTGCAGGAAATCGCCCTGACAAAGAGAGCTTTAAGCGCCGCTTATTCAAACTTTGACAACGCTACCGACCCGGATCTGATTGACTGCTATATCTATCAGGTCAACTCCGAACAGAAGCGTTATAAATATCTTCTGCAAAAAGCAAAAGAATATGAAAAATCATCTGCACAAGCTGTTCATATCGCAGATGTATGATGTATTGTATGGGTATAATACACCATTTTAATCTATTTGTCAATACTTATCCTTATATTTTTAGAGTATATTATAATCATAGGAATTTTGTACACTAATCCGTATTTCTGAATGACTTTGTGACACAGGAGATTTCTCATCTGCCATCAGAGAGATTTGTTTTCGCTCAGAAACAAATCCCTGCATGAAAAAAGGACAGATACACCGTATCTGTCCTGATTTATCCTATTACCGTTCCGTTGTTTCTTCTTTTTCCAAAAGCTCCAGCGCTTCTTTTTCATCGGTTTCCTTCCGGGAAATCTTTTTTCTTGGCTTTCCGTAAAAATAAAGGCTGCAAAGTCCCGCAAGCAGGCCGCCCACAAGCGGTGCCACAAGAAATACCCAGACCTGTGAAAGAGCCTTTACATCACCAAAAACTGCCTTTACAAAGGCTGTACCAAAGCTTTTTGCCGGATTGATCCCTGCGCCTGTAAGTACCAGTCCAAACAGTTCTGCCATGCAAAATGCCATACCGGCTACCAGCCCTGCCACATTTTTGTACGCTGTTTTCGCCGTCACACAAAGAAATGCCAGCACAAAGACAAATGTCAAGAGCAGCTCCGTAACAAATGCACCCCAGACATTAATTTTTAAGAAAGCTGATGTATCTGCATAACCATTTGTGCCAAGTCCGACCAAATCATATCCATAGGACTGATACTGGGATATGACCTGTGCGTCAAATGACTTTGACAATCCATACAGGGCAAATGCCGCTGCAAGTGCGCCAAACACCTGTGATACCACATAACCCATAAAATCCACGACACTGAGCCTTCCGGCAATCAGCATGCCCGCCGACACTGCCGGATTACAATGTGCTCCCGATACCGTGCCAAAAACGTATAACAGCACCGCCACCGTAAAACCGGCTGTCAGCGCAATGCCGACAACACCGAGATACCCCGCATATCCACCCGTGAATGAGACTGCCCCGCATACCATAAATGTCAGGATAAATGTGCCGAGAAATTCTGCCAGATATTTTTTCATTTTCCTGTAATCCTCCATTTTTTATTTTTAACTCATCAGGCGTGCCAGAAAAACACTTGCTGCAATTCCCGCTGCTGTCGATACAAGTGCTCCCGCAAGCGTCCACCGCGTCTTTCGCACCTTTGCTGCCAGAAAATAGACCGACATTGTATAAAATATCGTTTCTGTACAGCTCATCATAATGGATGTAATCAGTCCTATGTAAGAATCCGTTCCATATTCCCGGAACAAATCCAGTGATAACCCCGTTGCCGCCGAAGAACTGAACATTCTGACGATAATCAGAGGAATCATCTGTGAGGGAATCCCAAACGGGTCTGTCAGTATTCCGATCTTTGCGGAAATCCACGCAAGGAAACCGGATGCCCGCAAAATTCCAACTGCCATCATCAGTCCAATCAGTGTCGGAAGAATGGACACCACCGTTCTCATGCCGTCTTTTGCACCTTCAACAAATACATCATAGACATCCGTCTGATGTATGATTCCGTCCACAACCACATAAAAAATAATGAGTGGAATAATAAATGCGGATACTGCAACGATAAATCCCATGAAACCACCGTCATTTTGTACATTATTATAAATATATGACGTCAGTACAAATGTTATGCCGATTTTCCTGCCATCATCTTACAAAATACAATCGCAGCCAGTGTACTGACTGTGGTCGCAAGAATTGCCGGTGCTACAATTGCCGTCGGATTCACACTGCCGTACTGGCTGCGGTATGCAATAATATTGACCGGAATCAGCTGAATCGAAGAAATATTAATTACAAGAAAGGTACACATATCTGTGCTGGCGCGGCTGTTTTCCACGTTTAACTCTGAAAGCGCTTTCATTGCACGCAGTCCCGCCGGTGTCGCCGCCCAGCCAAGCCCTAAAAAATTGGCGATGACATTGGTGGTAATATGCTGCATCGCATCGTGGTCTTTTGGTACACCCGGAAACAGCCACTGCATCAATGGCAGAATCGCTTTGGTACATTTATCAATCAGTCCTGAGCGATTGGCAATTTCCATAAGCCCCGTCCAAAGAGACATCACACCAAGCATGGTAATGCACAACGTAACCGCTTCTTTTGCCGAATCGAGCGCTCCGTCCGATACAGCTGTCATATTGCCGGTAAAAGCGCCGTATACAATTCCGATTACAATCATTGCCGCCCACAAATAATTTAACATGCTGCTCCATTTCCACATGAAATCATGAAATATACTAAATTCATCTTCAATATATGCGTAAATTTTCTGCCGCATGTCTGTTATCCGTTTATCTTTTGGCGTGTTCTTCTTTAAATTTTAAAATCATTTCTCTTGTCAGGCTGATGCCGTCATCTTCGAGTTCAAGGTCATCTGCATGGGCCCATTTCCCGACAGACAGCTCATCTTCCTGCAAGCTGATTGTATCGTCACCGTCCAGTTCGCAAAAAAATCCCGCAAGCAGCGAACCGCTTAACGCCCACGGCTGGCTCTTGTAATACCGGATATTTTTTACGTGAAGCCCTACTTCTTCCATGACTTCCCGCTCTACGGTCTGTTCCAGCGTTTCTCCGATTTCCGTAAATCCGGCAACCAGCGCATAATTTTTATATGTTCTTCCCGCATATTTGGTGAGCAATATTCTGTCCCCGTCTGTCACGCCGATAATCACCGCCGGACAAATTTTCGGGAACACCATATTGTTGCAGCACATGCATCGCACCATGCGTTCCTTTTTATCGTGTACCATCGGTTTTCCACATCTGCCGCAGAAACGGTTGTCACGGTACCAGCCATATAAATGATATGCCGTAATCGCTGCAAATGCCCTGTATTTCGGTACGGCACTGCGGAAGATATTGACACCTAAAAAATCATAGCCGTCTAATTCGCTTTGATATTCCTCATGCACTTTCGCATCGGAAAGCTCTCCCTGAAAGCTGCCTTCCAGCACTTCTCCTTTGCGCATTGCCAGAAAATACTGGATTTCATCGACAGACAATACATAAATAAACGTGTATTTTGCCGCATCTGTCTGTGTGCAGAATTCTTCGTAATCAGGATAATAAATTTTTTCATCCTGCCATTTTGCAAGCACACTGGAACCCTCAAATAAAAGAATAATATCGCTTTTCTGCGGTGTCAGCCACCTGAACTGATTGTCCAGATGGCGTGGTAAAATATCCTGAATCATCGGTATTGTCCTCTCTTTATTTAGAAGTAAACCAGTTCGTCTGCCGGTGCTTCTGCCGGCTCTACCTTCTGCACATAAAGAACCGGACCTTTTTTCTTATATGCCATCTGGAACTCATATGCAATCTGTGCCGTTACCGTAATCCACTGTCTATTTTCAAGAGAAGATATTTTATCGTAAAAACTGATATAACCGATAAAGGAAGTATCCTCTGCACAACAGGTCATGACCTTTCTGCCCGGTACAAAATTTTTGTCTTTAAAATATTTATTTTTTAAAACCTGCCCCTTAAAGCGTACGGTTTTACCCTTATACACTTCAGGGCGCTCGGAAACGTCCATGTACCAGATGCCATAATCGCAGTCATCGACCTCAATCACATTTGCATTGACATCATACGGAAGCTGCTCTGCAATGGACATCATATCGCCGTTTTTGTCTTCAAAGACTATCTGTACGTATGAATTTAACGCTTTCATGCTTCTTCTGTAGCTGCCAAGATCCATGCCGCTGCTGCAGCGGTTAAAAATAACCATATCTACATTTTTAACCATTTCAGCCATGATGGATTTCATATTTGCCCACTGTACACCGAAGGTTTCTGCATTCACCAGTGTAATGGACTGGTAAATCTGCCAGCCAAACGGCTTTGCAGTTCCCATTAAAAGTGCCGGGTCCCACATGCCGTTGTACTCGACAATAACAATCCATGGGTCATACTGCTTATCCAGTTCTTTTAACTTTTCTTCGGTTAAATCTTCTTTTTCAAGTACAACCATGCTCACACCGTTATCTTTGAGCATTTTTTCATCGTACTCCTCCTCGCCTTCTTCGCATACAATGAGCAGCTTATTTTTTGCTTCCGCAAACTGTCCCATCTCAATTGTTTCTGTTATAAAACGAGTCTTTCCGCTGTCTAACTGTCCGTTAATAAAAAATATCGGAATCTGGTATTCTTCTTCTGCCATATGTCCTTCCTTTCAACTCCTGTCCCTGTGAATTGCCGCAGAGCTTAGGCGATTTCAAATAATGTTTTTAACGCATCTTCTTTTAATTCAGCACCGATGACGCAGATTCTTCCTGTGAAATCTGCCTTGCCGTCACGGATTTCGTATTCTCCCGGTACTAAATCAAAATACATCCATGTGCCGTCCGTGCAAGGAAGCATACCCTTTGAACGCAGAATCTTACCATATTCTTCTGTTTCAGCCAGCTTCTTTAAAATACCTTCAAGTGTTGCTTTATCATATTTATTCGGTGTTTCCGTACCCCAGCTTGAGAATACATCATCTGCATGATGATGTCCCTCATGGTGATGGTCATGTCCACAGCCACATTCGCCATCATGGTCGTGATGATGATGTTCATGTTCCTCGTGGTCATGGTCGTGTCCGCAGCCACATTCCTCGTCATGTCCGTGATGGTGATGTTCGTGTTCGTCCTCATCGTGGTCATGATGGTGGTCGTGTTCGTCCTCATCGTGATGATGACCACAGCAGCACTCCTCGCCGTCATGATGGTGATGATGCTCGTGTTCATGTTCTTCATGCGCTTTTTCAGCTGCTTCTGCAAGCATTTCCAGTTCGAGGTTCGTTACGTTTTCCATGGCACCTAAAATCTGTGTACCCTCTAAGTCATCCCAAGGTGTCGTAATAATATGTGCATTGGCATTGACTGTACGAATCAGTTCAATAGCCTTCTTTAACTTGTCTTCGCTGACATTCTGTGTACGGCTTAAAATGATTGTGCCTGCATGTTCAATCTGGTTGTTGAAGAATTCACCGAAGTTCTTCATGTATACTTTTACTTTAGAAGCATCTGCTACAGTTGATGCACTGTTTAAGCGGATTTCATTTTCGATATGAAGGTCCTTTACTGCCTTAATGACATCGGAGAGCTTGCCGACACCTGACGGCTCGATGATGATTCTGTCCGGATGGTACTTGTCAACAACTTCCTTTAAAGATGTACCGAAGTCGCCTACCAGTGAACAGCAGATACAGCCGGAATTCATTTCCCTGATTTCCACGCCGGAATCCTTTAAAAATCCACCGTCAATACCGATTTCGCCAAATTCGTTTTCTATCAGAACGACCTGCTCGTCCTTTAATGCTTCTTTTAATAATTTACTGATTAAAGTGGTTTTTCCTGCACCTAAAAATCCTGAAATAATATCTACCTTTGTCATGATTATCTTCCTTTCTGCCTTTACGGCAAGTTCTAATCTTTTCCTTATCTTTTATTATACCAATGCTGTCAACTCCCCTGTTCCTGCCGATAAATATAAAATTCTTATTAAATATAGTCCGAAATATACGGAATCTTGTGAAACAATACATCATCTAAATGTTCTGCGGCTTCCTCCGTGCCTTCTATCCGCTCCATTTCATACAGACGTTCTGCGGTCTTGTATCCTAAAAGCAGGGTTGTGAGTGTCGCAATGCTCATTTTTAAGGTATAATCTGCGGGTTCTTTTGTAATTTTACAGTGTCCGTCCTCAAACAGCACCGTCACCGTCTTATTATTCCATGAAAGCAGTTCATCATGCAGTTCAAATGCAATCCGCACCGGTTTTTCGTCCGGGTCGCACGGATAATTTTCAAAGAACTGCTCCACATCGACGATTCTGCCCATGCAGTACGGACGAATCATTTCGCGGATATCGCCGTCATCCATTTCAAAGGCTATCGGCTCGCTGAAATACGTATTGCCACGGACTTCGTCAATCATGGATTCATGCGCACGGATATACTCCCACAAGCCTTGCTGTGCCTCACGGTTTAAATAAATCATTTCTTTTATGTGCATAATGTCGGACTTGATCAGATAAACCATGTAACCGCACGGCTTATCCGCTTCATTGTAATAGACTGCCACATTGGTGTCATCCTCGTCCCAGCGCCAGTATTCTTCCCATGCCAGCGCATTGCGGAACAGACAGCCGTGTGTCACGGATGCAAAAGTCGAATGAAGATTCATAAAATCGGCATTTTCCCAGTCCACGCGGCGCACATACCCCGGCGCAGTCGCTTTCGCCGGTATCTGGCGGTCTTTGACCGTATAGGAGATTTTATTGGATACGATTTCCCAGCCAAGCTTGTGATACAGCGGAATGGAATACGGATACAACAGTGCAAACGACTGGCCCTTATGCCGCATATTGGTCAGGCTCTTTACCATGAGTTTTTTCATAATGCCGTGTCCGGAATATTCCGGATAGGTGCAGACACTTGTTACAAATCCGATCTGAAAAACCGTGTCGTAAATATTCATTTTGAGCGGATAAACCGCAAACTGCGAAATCAGTGTCTTTCCGTCAAAACAGCCCAGCACGTCCGCACGGTCTAACACCGGGAACTTGGACTGTTTAATCTCATCGTCCCGCCAGCCGGTTTCTGCCAGTTCCTGCTCCGTCACCTGAAAAGCATACCTAAGCAGTGCATTATACTGATTGACATCATCTGTTTCTGTTTTTAACGTTCGTATTTCATATTTTGTTTTCCTTGCCATTTTATCCATACCCTTTTCTTCATTTTCATAGTAAAAGCCCATGATGCAAAACACCACAGGCTGTTATCATACCCTATATTACATTTTAAATCTGTATCCGACACCCCAGATGGTTTCAATATACTGCGGCTTTGACGTATCATACTCAATCTTTTCACGAATCTTTTTGATATGCACGGTAACGGTTGCAATATCACCGATAGAATCCATATCCCAGATTTCTTTAAACAGTTCGTCCTTTGTAAATACGTGGTTTGGGTGCTCTGCAAGGAATGTCAGCAGATCAAATTCCTTCGTCGTAAAAACTTTTTCCTCGCCGTTGACAAAAACACGTCTTGCCGTCTTGTCAATCTTAATGCCGCGGATTTCAATCACATCATTTTCCTGCTTTGCACTGCTGACCAAGCGCTCATATCTTGCCAGATGTGCTTTTACTCTTGCCACCAGTTCGCTTGGACTGAACGGCTTTGTCATATAATCATCTGCGCCGACACCCAGTCCGCGGATTTTATCAATGTCTTCTTTCTTTGCCGATACCATGATAATCGGTGTGTTTTTGACTTCACGGACCTGACGGCAGATTTCATAACCGTCCGTTCCCGGCAGCATGACATCTAAAATCATAATATCAAAATCTTCATTTAAAGCGGTTGCCAGTCCCTGTGTACCGTCTGACTTAATGACAACTTCAAAATCACTTAATTCCAGATAATCTTTTTCAATTTCTGCAATGGCTTCTTCATCTTCTACTATTAATACTCTGCTCATACCCCAATTTCCTTTCTGTTTTACATTTCTGTGTTACATTTTATCTGAGTCCCTTTGCACTCTTTTTTCCACTTTTATCTTCTATACAATAATGGGAATTATCTTTATATTTTAACAGATTGATATGCATGGCTGTTCCTTCGCCCTCCACACTTTCTGCCCAGATTTTTCCCTTGTGGTCTTCAATAATTTTTTTAACAATGGCAAGTCCGATACCGCTTCCGCCCTGCCTGCTGTTTCTTGATGAATCCGTTCTGTAAAAACGTTCAAAAATACGCGGCAGTTCTCTTGCCCCAATGCCTTTTCCGTTGTCTGCCAGCAGAATGTGTACATAATCACCCTCGTCATAAACGGCAATTGTAATTTTTTCTTTCCGGCTTTCGTCGCGGTATTTTACGGAGTTGCTGACAATATTGTTGATGACACGCTTTAACTGTTCCGCATCTGCAACGACAAACACATCATCCCCCGCATAACAGCGGTAATCCAGATCAATACCCTGCGCTTCTAAGTCAATCTTAATCTCCTCACAGCAGTCATCAAAATATCCCTTAATCGGAATCTTTGCAAAAGAATACGGCACACGGTTGGTATCTAACTTGGAATAAATCGTCAGCTCATCAATCAGCTTGTCCATATCATTGACCTTATTGGCAATTGTACGCAGATACTTTTCCTGCTTCTGCGGTGTATCCGCAATACCGTCCTGAATCCCTTCCACATAACCTTTAATCGCCGTCAGCGGTGTCTTTAAATCATGTGAAATATTGCGGATCAGCTCTTTTTCTTCCATATCGGAACGAATCTTGTCTTCGGACGACTGCTTTAAAATGACACGCATTTCCTCAAAATCACGGCACACATCACCGATTTCATTTTTCGGGACATTCGGCATTTCAAAATCAAAATTACCCGCCTGTATATTATGTGTCGCCAGCTTCAGTTTATTAAGCGGTGTCACAACAGAACGGTATATCCACAGATTCAGTATCAGGCTTGTAATCACCAGTATCAGAAAAACTGCCGCAAACAGTTCGATTGCAAACATTTTCAGCTGCGGTACAATCTGATTTAATGATGTCAGAATGGATACACTGTATTCATTGCCCTGACTGTCGGAAAAATTAATCTGCTTTACCAGTGTCTGGTAGTCGCCGCCCTTATAAAGTGCCACATCACAAATGTTCTCATCTTCATCATATGCCGGAAGCAGCTCATCAATATTTTTTCCTTTAAGCACCTCTGACTGATATGTATAGAAACCGTTCTTACGGACAACCAGCTCTGAGAGCTTCTCTGACAGTCTGTAATCAATATGCTCCAGATAGCTTTCATCATTAAACTTTTCCGGATTTTCCTCTGCAATTTCACGGATATCGTCATAAATATTTTCCGTAATCTTTCCCATCAGTTCCATCGGCGAGTAAAAATCAATCAGAAATGTCTGACTGTCTATCTCATAGGTCTGGTACATATTCTGTGCATGGATTTTATACATGCCGCAGATAACCAGTCCGCACAGAACCATCGGAAGAATACTCATAATGCAAAAAGTTAATATTAATTTATTTTTCAGTTTCATTGTCATCTTCATTTCTGCGCACGCCCTACGTCTATTTTAGCTATATTCTGCAGCCTATATGATTCCGGTCCGCATAATGAATTTGTGTTCTGTGCGCACGGACACAAAATGCGTGTGTGAAATAGATAAATACCAAATTTATCATATCACAAATTGTCTTATTTTTATCAAAACAAACAATAAATTTTATTAAATATTAGTAATAAAAGTAAAAAAGCTGGTACACACCCACGTTTCCGCATTAGTGTATACCAGTTTTCATCAGCCGATTTTTAATTTAAATTTCTGTACATCTCTTTCTGAATCGACACGTTCAATTAAAGCACCAAGACTTCTTAACTTTCCTTCAAAATCTTCGTACCCTCTCTGAATATATTCAATGTCCTCAATTTCGGAAATGCCTTCCGCTGCAAGTGCTGCAAGTACAAGTGCCGCACCCGCACGTAAATCCGGTGCTGCAAGCTGTGCGCCTGTAAATCCGGATACACCTTCGATATAAGCGGTGTTACCCTCTACCTTAATCTTGCTGCCCATGCGGTTTAATTCGTCTACATATTTAAAACGGTTTTCAAAAATGCTTTCCGTTACCATGCTTGAACCGTTGGCAAGTGCAAGAACAACTGCCATCTGTGGCTGCATATCCGTTGGAAATCCCGGATACGGGAGTGTCTTTACATTGGTAGATTTTAATTCTTCACTGCCAATAACACGTACGCTGTCATCACCTTCAATGACCTGACATCCGATTTCAAGCAGCTTTGCAGATAAAGATTCCAGATGCTTTGGAATGACATCTCTTACCGTAATATCACCTTTGGTTGCTGCTGCCGCAAACATAAATGTTCCCGCTTCAATCTGATCCGGAATAATCGAATACGTCGTACCGTGCAGACGGGAAACGCCTTTAATACGGATAACGTCTGTTCCGGCACCTTTGATATTCGCGCCCATTGCATTTAAGAAGTTCGCTACATCTACGATATGCGGCTCTTTTGCTGCATTTTCAAGAATCGTATCGCCTTCTGCCATGCAGGAAGCTAACATCAGGTTAATTGTTGCGCCGACTGTCACGACATCAAAATAAATGTGGCTGCCCACAAGCTTTTCTGCCTTTGTATGAATCTTTCCGTAGGAAATATCCACTTCCGCACCCAAAGCCTTAAAGCCCTTGATGTGCTGGTCAATCGGACGGCTTCCGATATTACATCCGCCCGGAAGAGCCACCTGGGATTCCTTGTACTTTCCAAGCAGTGCGCCCAGTAAATAATATGACGCCCTGATTTTCTTAATATATTCGTAATCTACATTAATATCACTGATAGAACCACCGTTAATCTGAACGGAATTATTGTATACATAAGTAACCTTTGCACCAATCCCCTCAATTGCCTGTAAAAGTACACGAATATCCCGTACATTCGGCACGTTTTCTATCGTTACCGTTTCATCTGTCATAATCGCAGCAGCGAGAATGCCGAGTGCTGCATTCTTTGCTCCACCTATGGAAACTTCTCCTTGAAGGCGTACTCCACCCTTAATCACATACTGTTCCATTGTTATGCACCTCTATCTTATCTATATCAACTTCATTATTATTTTCAACATATTCTGTTAAATTATAACATAAACATCACATTTGTAAAGAGTACAGCCAAAAAAACCTTGCGAAAATAGCTTTATTTTGCAAAGGCGCATTTACAGTATATGCTTTATCTGATACATAAGAACTATCTTTTACTGAATAAAGCGCAGTGGATTTACGGTGCTGCCGTTTATCCACAGCTCAAAATACAGACACGGCTGTTCACAGTTCCCGGTGCTGCCGCTGTTGGCAATCAGCTGTCCTGCTGTCACATTCTGCCCTTTTACCACACCAATTGCATCAAGGTGTCCATATCTTGTTACGGAGCCGTCTTTATGTGTAATGTCAATACAATATCCGTAATCTGCATACCATCCGGTACGTGTCACCGTACCCTCTGCTGCCGCATAAACAGATGTCCGCTCTTTTGCAAGCCAGATGACACCGTTATTTACATTTCCGCCAAACTGTCCGGAAACCGGTAACCCATACGCACTGTCTGACTGCGTACCCACTGAAATCACCTGTGGCTGCGATTCTGTCTGGACTTTTTCATCTATAATCTTCGTATCTGTCCGTCTTCCATTAATATAGGAAACCTCTGCCGTAACCTTTCTGGTTCCTGTGCTTCCTTCTTCCTCTATCGTATTCTTACCCTTCTGTGCTTCCTCATCCTGTATATACTGCGGTGTTGCACGATACGTCTCATCATATGTTTCACGCTTTGTCATCACAACAGACAGCAGGGTTTCCGGTACGGAAAGTGTTATCATCTCACCCTCTGCAAGCACCGAATCCGTATCCAGCTGCGTATTCCATTCGTAAATCTGTTCTTTATCAATTCTGTAATCGGAAGCGACGGATTCAACGGTTTCTCCCGCCTTTACTTCATATAACACACGGTTTTCTGATGATTTTGTCACTGCTTCGTAAGCCGTGTCCACATTGACAATCCCGGTCTTTGCAAGAAGAACTTCGCTGACAGTTACATTCTGCGCAAAATCAATGGATGTAATCCCGTCATGCACGACCGTTCCGTCTTCCTGTGTCGTGGATGCCTGTCCGCTTAGTACCGCAGATACGATGTCTTTGCTGGCATCCGTCTGGGTCTTTTCAAAGCTGACGGTATAATCTCCGCTGCTGCCTGCAGCCTTTAACTGCACCGTATACTCTTTTTGGGTGTCATACTGCTGTTCCACACGGGAAAGCAGCGTATACACATCATCCAAACTTGCAAGTGTAACCGTTGCATCGTCCATTCTGACCATATAGGCAATCTGTGAATTCACATCTGTTATACTGGAAAATAATGCACTATAGATACTGTCTGAGAGTTCTTCCTCACTCATGCGTTCCGCCGTAAGATGGCTCTCTTTAATTACCGTATACTCCGGCTCCATATATATAACATCAGGATAAATGCGGGAAAGCCGTCCTCTTGCATCTGCAAGCGCTTTTGCCGCATCTGCGCGGGAATTGGCAGCCCCGACTTCTGTTCCGTTTACTTCTATACGGTAATACGCTACCTGATTATTTAAAAGATTCTTTTCTACAAACGGTATTGCAAATAAGCATACCATACTGGCAACAAACATTGCTGTCAGCAGCATCAGTCTCATTCTTTTCCCATATTTGGTAAAATGTGACATGACTCTCTCCATTTCTGCCGTGTGACGGCATTTCTATCATAATCTATAACATAATCGATAAACTGTGTAGTTTACTGTTTTGTAACACTTTTGTAATATTTGTCATGTTACCATATCCGGAGCAATTTGTAAAGAGCGGGCATCTTTGATGTCCGCCCTTTTAAGCCTGTAGTGTTATTCTTCTTTTTTACGCGAATCAAAGTAGACAAACGCATCTATTTTTTCAAGAATATCCGCGAAAATTTCCCGCGGCGCAGCTTCAATGTATTTCGTCAGGATTTCATTTTCCTGCTTTTTATAACGGCCGTAGAAAATGTCGTACAGGTTGTGACCGCGCACGTAAATCCGGATATTTTCAATGTTATCCACAATGTCCTGACGGGACTGTATCTTTATCCCCGTTTTTTTTAACATAGCTTTCACACTTGTTAATTTATAGAGATATTCCTGATATTTACTCCACAAAATGTCGTAAAACGCATCGACACTTTTTACGACACCAATCTGCGCCATGACTTCCGGAAACAGAAAATAATTCTCAAACGAATAATATTTTAAAATCAGCACATTTTTCTCCGTAACCCGTGGAAGATTTCCTTTATCTTCATGTGACCGGTCGCCGTAATATTTGCAGAGCTGCTGTCCTAACTGCATCCTGTTTTTGCCGTCGCTGTCCCGGATCATCATAAAACTGTCCTTTAAATAAACGGAATTAATGTATTTTAAATTGGCATACGTCTTGATATTCGTGCAGCTGTTGGTGGAAATAATCGCAATGCGCTTGAGCTGTCCGGACTCATCATAGACCTCGGAATAATATTTTTTAAGCAGCAGCGGCAGACGGCTCTTATCCTGCTTACCCTCAACAATAAAGACAAAGCTCACATTCATCAAGTCATTTGCCGTGTAACCCAGATCATTTAAAATGGCATCCAAGTCGGTATCTTCACGTACACACGTATTGTACCTGCTGTCGGAATACACCTGACGGATCTGTCCCGATGTAAAGTTAAACAGCATCTCCGGCTCGTGCGTGGAAAATATAACCTGATTCTTTTTGGACAGCCGGTAAAGGATTTCACTCGCAACCTTTTTTAACTGCGGGTGCAGATAAATTTCCGGTGTATCTACCATAATAATATACGGTGCTGTGTTTTTTGTATCCACATAGGTCTGAAGCAGGGATAAAATGTAAATGCTTTTTAAGCCTTCACCGAGCGCATCCAGTCCGCCCTCTTTTTTGCTGCCGCGCATACGCACAACAGTATCAATTTTAAACAGTTCGTCCGCATCAAATTTAATCTCATAATGAATTTCATGGGACTGCCCGCCGTTGCGGCTGAAATAGTAGTTTAAACGCTCTGACAACCGGTTTAAATTACACGTAAATAATTTGTACTGCAACAGGCGGCTCGTTTCCATCAGTGTCAGCTGTTCCGGCGTTTTTTTCTGGATTACGCCGATACATTCAAAGCACTGGTGGCATTTGCGTTTTTCATCAAAAATGCACCGGTCGTCCCGCAGTGCCTGCAGTCCGGTATCCTGCTGTAATAAAATCAAATCCTGACTGATATCTTCTTTGTCACGGTACTGGTCCACGAAATAGATTTTCGGAAAAATACTTTTGATATAACGGTTGTTTTTAAAATAACCGTCTTTATAGCGTACGATGCCGTTTCTGCCGTAAATGTATTCAAATTCAAGCGTACCGCCATCCTCCGTTTCCTGATAGGACGGCAGCTTTTTACAAAAATTTTCTTTCCACAGCGAGAACTGCTTGAAATTACCGACAATGCCGTTCTGATGCAGATACTCTAAATCTTCATCTGTAATCAGAAGCTGTATGCCGATGGTAATATTGCCGTCCCGGTGGTGAAAATCCGCTTCGGATATGGCATAATCGCCGGATACCGCGCGGATTGCATCAAGCATGACAGATTTTCCGGCATTGTTTCTTCCGACTAAAATAAGTACGTCTTCAATATCACGGATTACCAGTTCCTCTACGGATTTAAAATTTTTAATGGACAACTGTGTGATTTTCAACGAAAATGCCCCCTTTTTGCCTTACTTTTTTCCTTTTTCTTTTCGGGTATGTTTACCGCTTCTGCCTTTCGCTTTTACACCTTTTTTTGTGCTGCTTTTAGACTTGTGTTTCGGGTTGTTTCCGGCAATGCTTTGGGGTTTGTTTTTTGCTACGGAATATCCGAATGTGCCAAGCTTTTTACCCAGTGTAAAATATTCACCGTGGGAATATGTCACTAAATCTGCCGCATTTAAGTCAAATCTGCCTTTTTCATCCATGTAATCATCATCAACCCGCACCGCCACGACTTCTGCCAGAAACATATCGTGTGTGCCCAGTTCAAGCACCTGTGTCACACGGCACTCTATATTGACCGGACTTTCCGCAATGCCCGGTGCTTTTACCTTTTCTGACGGCTGCGGTGTCAGGTGCATTTCCTGAAACTTATCAACATCCCTGCCGGAACGCACACCACAGTAATCGGTTGCACGGCATAACTGCTTTGTCGTCAGATTTACAACAAATTCTTTTGTTTCCTTTATAATGTCATAGGAATATCGGTTTTTCCTTACGGAAATTGAAAGCATTGCCGGATCTGAACAGATTGTTCCTGCCCATGCCACGGTAATAATATTCGGTTTTCCGCCCTCGCGCTGGCAGCTCACCATCACTGCCGGTACGGGATATAACATATTTCCCGGTTTCCACGTCTGTTTTGCCATTTTTAAATGTCCTTTCTGATTTTTGTATTCGGTTTCTGTGTTATATTTCCATTCTTTTATGGATACACTATCTTATGATATCATCATCAAACCTTTGTATATGCCGTATTTCGGCGGATTGGAGTTTTATGAATACTGTCACCCAGAAACTTACGCGCTTAAAAATATTTACCGCAGTTTCTTTTATCCTTACTGCGACGCTTGGCACTGCCTGTCACTTTGCCTTTGATTTTTTCGGTCAGAGCCGTCTGATTGCCCCTTTTGTTCCTGTCAATGAGTCTACATGGGAACATTTAAAGCTATTGTTTTTTCCGTTTCTTTTACTGCTTGTAATCGGCTGTTTTGCCGGTATTGCAGGCGGCAATGCACCTATTTCCAACCGCAGTCTGAAAAAAATGTTTTTATCCTGCTACTGGGACGGCGCGGCATTTGGCGAACTCTGCGGCATGGCGGCCGTTGTCGTCTTATTTTACGGCATCAACGGCATTTTAGGCTTTAATCTGGACTGGGTAAACATCGCTATTTATTTTATTGCTGTTTTATACGCCCACTATACCTTTTACCGGTATGCGTGTCTTCCATATTATAATACATTTTCCTACCACAAACCGCATCGTCCGGTTCCGCTGATTCTGCCTGTTTTTGTACTGGTATTTGTGACATTTTTATTCATGCTTTTTACCTTTTATCCACCGCACATCGGTTTTTTTTCCGACCCGCAAAATGGCTGCTACGGTCTGTCCGCCAGTCTTTTTACCAGATACTCATATCCTTCCAGAATGACGGCACTGTGGTCAGAAGCCAGCAGGGTCGTGTGTTCCATCGTATAGGTTTTATTTTCAAGTACCGCACCCGGACTCCACTCTACACGGACCTGGGATTCCGTGCGGACCGCCAGTTCCTTATTTTCAAGGCATAACCGATGCGTCGCGCAGACTGTACCGTCTGCGTTGTTTTTTCTTGAAATTTCGGTATCTTTTATTGTAAACCAGCCTGCATTTTTAGCATCATCGCCAGCTTTTTCATGCAGAAGTCCCTCCGGCACCAGCGCAATATAGGCAGTTGTGATAATCCGCGTACGCGGGTCCCTGTCATATGCACCATATGTTTTTAACTGTTCAAAGCTTAAATGCTCAATTCCTGTTTCTTCCTGTAATTCTCTTGCTGCCGCCGTTTCGAGATTTTCCCTGTACTCCACAAATCCGCCCGGCAGCGCCCACCATCCGATGCTTGGGTGGTTTCCCCGCTGAATCAGCAGTACTTTGGTCACTTTCTTTTCGGATTCATTGTAGGCAAATACCGCCATATCTACGGTATTGCACGGATTCTGGTATTTATGCGGGTCATATTTTTCCAAAAATGTGACCAAATCTTCTCCGGCTGCGTTTTTTTCTCCCGTTCCCATAAATGCTTTTACAGCTTTTTCTTTATCTAAATACATATTTCTCTCCATTTCTGCCGCCTTGTGCAAGCACGGCACTTCTTTCCGCTTTTAACCGGCACGGCTCATTGCTTACGCACATTTTACCACAAATGGGGGTTGTATTAAATCCCTGTGGTTACAATTGTTTTTATTTTCTGTCTTTTTTGAGTTTTTATTAAATTTTTATTTTTTTTAGTTCTATTTTATGCTACTTGTACATCTTATTTATTTATGCTACAATGCAATTATAAGAATTCGTGGAACATCATAGAAAAGATTACATATTTTCCGCCTTTCCAAGGGGGTTTTATGCCTTTTAAAGTTGTGTCGTCCCACGATGATATTACCGCAAATGCGGAGGAATGGAGGATTTTATGATTGGAAATGTAATCGTTGGTCAGTCTGGTGGTCCAACATCAGTAATTAACTCAAGTCTGGTAGGTGTATACAAAACTGCACGTGACAGAGGGGCAAAAAAAGTATACGGTATGCTTCACGGCATCAAGGGGCTGCTGGACGGACAGTATGTTGACCTTTCTGAAAAGATTAAGACTGATATTGACATCGATTTGTTAAAGAGAACCCCATCTTCTTATCTGGGTTCCTGTCGTTACAAACTGCCGGAGGTAAATGAAGATAAAGCTGTATATGAAAAAATCTTTAAGACACTTGAAGATTTAGAAGTAAAATACTTCTTCTACATCGGTGGTAACGATTCCATGGATACCATTAAGAAGCTTTCCGATTATGCAAATCTTGTAAACAGTGACATTAAATTTATGGGTGTTCCAAAAACTATCGATAATGACCTCGCTGTTACTGACCACACACCGGGTTACGGTAGTGCTGCCAAGTATATTGCGGCAACGATGAAAGAAATTATCCGTGACGGTCTTGTTTATGATTATCCGACAATCACAATTGTTGAAATCATGGGACGTAATGCCGGATGGCTGACTGCTGCTGCTGCTCTTGCGAAGGGTGAAGACTGTGAAGGCGTAGATATGATTTACCTTCCTGAAAAGGTATTTGATATTGACAAGTTCATGGCAAGAGTAAAATCTTTAAGCGAACAGGGTCGTTCTATGGTTATTGCGATTTCAGAAGGTATTAAGGTTGCTGACGGCAGATACGTATTTGAACTTTCTGACCACGTAGAATTTGTCGATGCATTCGGACACAAGCAGTTAGCAGGTTCTGCAAAGTTCCTTGCAAACAAGATTGGTTCTGAACTCGGCATCAAGACAAGAGCAATTGAACTTTCTACCATGCAGCGTTGTGCCGCACACATGACTTCCCGTACGGATATCACAGAGGCCTTCAACGTAGGTGGTGCAGCTGTAAAGGCAGCTTTTGAGGGTGCTACAGGACAGGTTGTTGTCTTAAAGAGAATTTCTGATGACCCATATATGTGCATTACAGAAACACATGATGTTCATGATATTGCCAATGTGGAAAAGAAGATTCCGTTAGAATGGATTACAGATGACGACTATGTTACAGATGATCTGATTCACTATATCAGACCACTCATTCAAGCTGAACTTTCACCAATTATGGTTGACGGTCTTCCAAGACATTTAAATGTCAATTTCTAAAACTGAATAACATTTTAGGTGAAATCCCCGGAAACCCGTGTCGCGGCTGCCCGGGGATTTTTATTTTTAAATTTTTCCAATATAATAATTTTTTGTTCTTCCCCTTGTCATTCTCCCGATTATCCATTACAATCACTGTATCTTAAAAATATGAACATACACGGACATCCGCTTCTTTTAACGGACTGCCGGCTGTTTTTTGAAGAATGGAGATTTAAAAATGAAATTTGTAATACAGCGTGTCAATCACGCAAGTGTCACCGTTGACGGTCAAACGGTCGGTTCTATCGGTAAAGGACTGCTGATTTTATTCGGCGCCGGAAAAGGAGATACTGAAGAAATGCTGCCAAAGTTTGTGGATAAAATCACAAAGATGCGGATTTTCTCTGATGAAAATGACAAAATCAATCTTTCCCTTTTGGACGTAGGTGGCGAACTGCTTGTCGTAAGCCAGTTTACACTTTACGCAGACTGCCGCAAGGGAAACCGTCCAAGCTTTTTTGATGCCCTTGAACCGGACCGTGCCGATGCTTTATACGAGAAATTTGTTGCATTGTGCCGCGAAAAAGTCACCAAAGTAGAAACCGGAAGCTTCGGTGCACATATGCGTGTTGACCTTGAAAATGACGGTCCGTTTACCGTTGTCTTAGACAGCCGTGATTTTTTCAAAGAATCCTCAAATGAAAGGCGGGAAAATTAAGATGTTCCGATTATGGTGTAAATTATTTGATGACAGCAATCATCTGCTCAAGGATATGGTGGTGGAAAATGATGATGCGGCCACAAACCGTACCCGAAAGATTTTTGACGGTATCCACAGTGCCTGCTATGCCTTTGATTTAAGCGAGCCTATCTGGCTGGATTCCAATGTTGCGGAGTTTAAACGTCATTCCAAAGTCCGTTTCTATCAGGATAATTTTATTGACAGCATTGACTTTTCTTATATGGAAATTCAGGTGATTGAAGAAGACTAATACAAAAGACTATTCTTGCAATAATTTTTTTTAATAAATACAGTTCCAATACACATTTATTTTTGTAAATGTGTATTGGAACTTTTTAGACTGTAACAAAAATATCTGTGTATCAGCGTTTTGTCTGATTCGTCGACCGTGTCAGCTTCTCAACTGTTTCTTCTGGCAGTTCTGCCAAGTCTGCTACCGATTGAATGTCATTGCCAAGTGCAAGCAGTTTTTTTGCAATCTGGATTTTGGTCTGTTCTTCTCCCTCACGCCGTCCTTCCGCGCGTCCCCGGTTTAAGATGTCTTTTGCTTCATAGTTTAATACTTTTCCGCCCATTTGCTGACTCACTCCCTTCGCTACTTTTTCGTACTTTGCCGCTAAATGCTCTATTACTTTGCGTGACATTGCAAGAATTACAACTTTCGGATACTCCGTTAAATCACCCATCTGGCAGGCAATTTCAAGCCGTTCACGGATTGCGGCATATTCTTCCTCCAGCTGTTTTAACTTTTTCTTATTTTCTTCGAGTTCTTTAAAATCCTTTTCATACACAAAGATATGAAACGGTATCAGAAAAAACAGTTTTTTCTCAAACAGTTCATGAATCGTATAGCGTTTTACTTTTAATACCGGCACGATATAGGATACCTTTCCGCCCGGAGTTAAGACTTTAACCGTCATGTGTTCCGGGGTGTTTTGGGTATGCCGGAGGGATACAATCGCTGAATCTGGGAATTGTACTGTCAAAATATTTGATGTAAACTCTCTGTTTTCTAATGCAAGCTGTGTATCGTACTCAAACATTCGCACAATCATGGTGCCGTCCTCCGTACTCTGACATTCAATGTGATACCGTTTGCGCTGTGATGTGTTACAGCTGGCAGAACCGCCGTAAACCTGATTTTTCAGTGGCTGTGCTGTCGGTGCTGTTTCTTCACTGATGATTTCAAAGCTGGAATCTGTAATCCGTTCCTGCTCACTGCCGTCCGGCATCTTGATAAAATGCTCGTTTTGAAGCAGGCAGATAGTTTCTTTTCCGGTATATTTTGTATGAAAAATTTCATTCACAACCGGAATCATTAACTCCGTACAGTCGGTTAAAAGTGTACGGAATACGTCATCGTATGGTGTATTATCCATGCATTGCTTCCTTTCTTTTATTATACTGGACTTGTGGGATTGTCGACAAGCATTTCAATGGATTTTCTAAAATTTTTTCAAGTCTTTTGGGATTTCAAACCAGTTATAAATGGGGTCTGAACGAATATAGAACAACATTTCAGAATCCGCAGTAAATTCCAAAAAAAATGATAAAAATACAGACGAAATCTAAAAAACTTAGATTTCAACAATTAATCAGATTTCAAACACGTAATAATTGATATAAAACCGTGCTTAATTTGAGTTTTAGAATATATTCTATTAATAAAATAACATATCTTTATTTTATTTGCAATAGTATTTAAAACTTTTTTAAGTTAAAAACAAAGTGTATTAGGTTCTGCCTGATGATCATAACCTACACACTTTGTTTTATATACATTCATTCTTATAGTATTAAATTGAGTGCCATTAAATTATACAAATATT
>UMAO01005571.1_pt1 | contig 37795 bp, 28 predicted proteins | sample 1963741 | NCBI WGS metagenome assembly UMAO01 (sample SAMEA4835919, study PRJEB28245) | human gut metagenome | biome: gut microbiome; material: fecal sample | place: Denmark | collected 2008
TTTAGAACAATAAAATGGGTAGTTTTTGACACTACCAAAATTAAGGAGGAGGGTTTTCTATGAAAAAGAAAATCATTAGCGCATTATTATGTGTATCCATGGTAGCAACTATGGTAGCAGGATGTGGTGGGTCATCAGACACAACATCCGCAGACAACAGCAACTCAGGTGCAGCAGCACCGGCAACAGAATCTGGATCTGATGCAGCGGAGACAGATACAACAGGTGATGAGGGAAAAGTTTTCAACATTTATTGCTGGAATGAAGAGTTTAAGAGCCGTCTGACAGATCACTATCCTGGATATGAGGAAGTGGATGCCACAACTGGTAAGATTGGGGATGTTACCGTAAAATGGAACATCACACCAAGTGATGACAACGCATATCAGAACAATCTGGATGCAACATTATTAAAACAGGAATCAGCAGCAGCCGATGACAAGATTGACTTATTCTTAGTAGAAGCTGACTACGCACTGAAATATGTCGATACAGATTATACAATGCCGATCGCAGATCTTGGAATTACAGATGCAGACCTTGCAAACCAGTATCAGTATACAAAAGATATCGTTACAGATTCTAACGGTGTATTAAAAGGTGTTTCATGGCAGGGCTGCCCGGGCGTATTATTCTATAACCGTGATGCAGCAAAAGAAGTTCTTGGAACAGACGATCCTGACGAAGTTCAGAAATATGTTTCAGACTGGGATACTTTCAATGATACAGCAGAGACAATGAAAGCTGCCGGATACAAGATGACATCTTCTGTCAATGATACTTACCGTGTATACTCTAACAACGTTACTTCTAAATGGGTAGAAGATGGCAAGATCAATATTGATGATAACATTATGAAATGGGTATCTGATTCAAAAGAGCTTTATGATGCAGGCGAGACAGAGACATATGAACTCTGGGGCGATGACTGGAAGAAAGGTTTCTATCCGGAAGGAAAAGTATTCTGCTACTTTGGACCGGCATGGTTCGTGAACTTCTCTATGGCAGCCGACACCGAAGGATCTATCGGTTACAACGGTGGATGGGGCGCTACACCAGGACCTCAGGGATTCTATTGGGGCGGTACATGGATCTGTGGAGCAACAGGTACAGATAACGCAAGTCTTGTAAAAGATATCATCTTAAAGATGACAACAGACGAGACGATCATGAAAGATATCGTAGTAAAAGATGATGACTTCGTTAACAATAAACCAGCTATGGAAGCAATGGCAGCAGATACAAGCTACCAGAGTAAAGTATTAGGCGGACAGAACCCATTGTCTATGTACTGTGCAAGTGTAGAAAAACTTGATTTAAGCAACCTTTCTGCATACGATCAGGGATGTAACGAAGAGTTCCAGAACGCTATGAAGAACTACTTTGAAGGCAATGCTTCACTTGATGATGCACTTGACTTATTCTACAAAGCAGTTGTTGAGAAATATCCGGACTTAACATACTAAAATAATAAGCCGCGCCTGCCAGACCGGCGGGTGCGGCTATCTTTATACCTATCTCCGGACGGAGAGAAAGCAGTCAGCGGCGTAAAGCGCAGAGCTGACAGCAGATTTGCACAAAAAGATGTCCGTGAAGGGATGCTGTGAACTCTGTGAAAAATAAAAAGAAGGGGGCAAGAGGCGTTATGAAGAAGAAAAGCAGTAAAGCAGTCAGATATAACAAATGGGGTTACATTTTTCTGATTCCTTTTATTCTGGTGTATGTTGTATTCCAGCTTATACCACTGTTTAATATCATTTATAACAGCTTTTTTGAAAATTATTTATCGGGTCTGACACAGATCGGACCTAACTTTGTGGGACTGGAGAACTACAAAACGCTGTTTACACAGGGCGATATCTGGATTTACGCAAAGAATACCATGATTTTATGGATCATGTGTTTTGTGCCACAGATTATTTTGTCATTACTGTTAGGTGCATGGTTTTCTGATGTGCGTTTGAAATTAAAAGGAAGCAGATTTTTCAAGACCGTGATCTATCTGCCAAACCTGATCATGGCATCCGCATTTTCCATGTTGTTCTTTACACTGTTCTCGGATGGTGGACCGATCAACTCGATTTTAATGCAGATCGGAATTATTTCAGAGCCATATAAGTTCTTGGCAAACACAGGAAGTGCGAGAGGACTGATCGCCCTTATGAACTGCCTGATGTGGTTTGGTAATACGACCATTCTTTTAATGGCAGGTATGATGGGTATCGATACTTCTTTATTTGAAGCGGCAGAAGTGGATGGCGCAACTTCCACACAGGTATTCTACAAAATCACATTACCGCTGCTCCGTCCGATTTTAGTATATGTTGTGATCACATCACTGATCGGTGGATTACAGTTATTCGATGTACCGCAGATTTTGACCAATGGTACCGGTGATCCAATGAGATCGACCATGACATTGATCATGTTCTTAAATAAACATCTGTACAGCAAGAACTACGGAATGGCTGGTGCAGTATCCGTAATCCTGTTCATCATCACCGCAATTTTAAGTCTTATTGTCTTTAAGGTAACTGGAAACGATAAGAGAAAAGCATGAGTAGAATAGAAAGGTGAGGTGTTATTATGAACGAAAATAAAAATCTGAAAAAAGGACTTGGAATCCATGCAAGAAGATTTATCGCTTATGTAGTCCTGATTCTTGTTACATTTGCCTGCCTGTTCTGGTTCTATGTGCTGTTCATTAATGCGACCAGATCGAACGGTGAACTGCAGGCCGGATTTACACCACTGCCAAGCACACATCTGCTGGAAAACTGGAACAATCTGGTACACGGAACACTTCCGGTATGGCAGGGTATGATAAACAGTCTGATCGTATCTGTACTGTCAGCAGCGTTATGCACCTATTTTTCAACCATGACGGCTTACGCCATTCATGCATATGATTTTAAACTGAAAAAATACATCTATGCATTTATCTTAGCAGTCATGATGATCCCTACACAGGTAACTGCACTTGGATTTGTAAAATTAGTCGGTACATTACATATGGAAGATACATTCATTCCATTGATCGTGCCAACGATCGCTGCTCCGGTAACATTCTTTTACATGAAGCAGTATATGGAAAGTACATTGCCGGTATCTCTGATCGAGGCTGCCAGAATTGACGGCTCCGGTGAGTTCCATACATTTAACCAGATTGTACTTCCATTGATGAAACCTGCAATTGCAGTACAGGCAATCTTTACATTCGTAAGCAGCTGGAATAATTATTTTGTACCGGCTTTAATCTTACACAATGACAAGAAAAAGACACTGCCAATCTTAATCGCACAGCTTCGTGCAGCTGACTGGCTGAAGTTTGATATGGGTCAGGTTTATGTGATGATCGCATTTTCTATCTTCCCAGTTATTATCATTTATCTGATCTTATCCAGACACATCGTACAGGGTGTTGCCCTCGGCAGTGTAAAAGGATAAATTAGAATATAACTGCAAATGAAAAAACCTTCCCTGAGAACCGCCGTGATTCCCCATATCACGGCGGTTCTTCTTTGATGTAGCAGGAAAAAGATTACAATATTAAAAAACATCAGAAAAATTATCTGAAATAATCAAACATAGGCTCTTTTTTTCCAGTTGCTAATGTGCTATAATAGGCACAGATTTTGGAAAAAAAGAAATGGTTGAGAAGTGAATCTGCACAATCCTTTCAGAACGGAGGAAGACATGACAGAAGGCGGTTTTTTAGTTTTCATGGGAATTTTATTACTTTTGGTTGTCATCGTTGTTGTGATAGCGGTTGTTTCATCTGTGGCAGGTGCGGCAGCAGCAATCGTTGATGATGAAGACAGCGAAGATGAATAGAACAGGGTGAGAACAGAATAGTGGGGCGGTACTTTTGTGCCAGTCCCCTTTTTGCAGGTCTTATGGATACTGCGAAATGTCCCGAGATCGAATCATAAGAAAGGAGACAGAGATTATAATGCAGTTACTTACATTTTTGTTAAATGGAGTGAAGTTTGGTATTCCTGTCAATGATGTGGAATCCATTGAAACAAGAATGAATGTGGTGAATATTCCAAATTCACTGCCACAGGTTCATGGGATCATGAATCTGCACGGAGAAGTTATTGCAGTGTACAGTCTGGCAGAACAGTTTCATTATCCGGAACAGGAAATTAACAATATCATCGTTGCATCCATGAATGGTACAAAGATTGGGCTTGAGGTTGGAAACGTGGATGAGATTATTGATGTCCCGGATGAGAAGGTTATTTCCATGCCAGTCATTATGAAAGCAGTAGAAAATTGTTTTGATGAGGTTGCTTCCTATGCAAAAGAACTGATCGTTCTGATCGAGGTATCAAAGCTGATGCCGGAAGCAGAGCAGCAGGCAATACAGAAATTGGTAGAACAACAGTCATAAACAAAAAAGAGTAAAGCCTCTGTTATTATATATTGGAAAGATACAGTCTCGTGGGATGGAGTACCGATAGGTACTCCATTTTTGCGTAAATAGGAAATTTTGTTCCATTTCTAAAATAATTCTAAATTCTGTCCGATTTTCCTTGCATTTTGATGAGAGAGGAGTAAACTGATTTTTGCCGACCGACCGGTCGGTTTTGGCTTGCGGGAATGCAATAGCCAATCAGACATATAATTTTTCAGGAGGAACGAGAATGATCCCAAAGTATAGTGTAAAACGTCCGTACACAGTGTTAGTGGCTGTTGTACTGGTGATCGTTTTAGGAGTTGTTTCGCTGACGAGGATGACAACAGATCTGCTGCCGGCAATGAATCTGCCGTATGTGATCGTTGTCACAACAGATGTGGGGGCAAGTCCGGAGGAAGTGGAAAAGGATGTGACATCGCCAATCGAAGCGGCAATGGCAACGACTTCCAATATTAATAACGTAAGTTCCATGTCCTATGATAACTATTCTATGGTTATTTTGGAGTATGAGCAGAGCACGAACATGGATTCTGCTATGATTGAGATTCAGCAGCAGCTGGATCAGTTGACCGGACAGTTCCCGGATTCAGCGGGCTCACCGGTCATTATGCAGATCGATCCTGATATGATGCCGGTCATGATCGCATCTGCGGATGTGGATGGTATGGATCAGGCAGAGGTATCTAATTATGTGGACAATGAATTATTACCACTGCTTGAGAGTATCGAGGGTGTGGCATCTGTGACGGCAACAGGAGTGCTTGATACGGATCTTCAGGTCACTATGAACCAGGAGAAAATAGATGCTTTAAACGAACAGATTCTGAGCAAAATAGATGCCCAGTTTACAGATGCACAGGCAGAGTTAGACAAGGCATCTTCCCAGATCGACAGTGGGAAAAAGAAGCTTTCCGATAGTGAAAAAGAGATGGGAAGCCAGCTTGGAGCAGGTGAAAATGAGATCATTAATAATAAAATCCAACTGTTTAACACCGAAGCAGATCTGACCACACAATTATCAGATCTTCAGAAATCACAGTCGTCCATGGATGGTGCAATCAAGTCGTTACAGTCAGCTTATGATGGAGCAACGCAGTTACAGAGCGCGATTGACGGTTTACAGAAAGCAAAAGACGGTGTCAGCCAGGCGAAGAGTGGGGCAAAGCAGTTATATCAGGCGCACGATGGTGTAATGGCAATTTTAACAGCAAAAAATCCAATGACAGGTGCAGACATGACAGTGGAGGAAGCGCTTGCAGCAGCGGTTCAATATGGTCAGATGACACAGGAACAGGCGAATCAGTTGGAAACAGTGATTTCAACTTTACAGGCAGATCCTAAAATGTTAGAAGCATATAAAAATGCGGCCAGCGAATCCGATTTCATCGCATACATGGAATCCACAGCCATTGCCCAGATCAATGCACAGGCAGGGACTTCCTATACAAGTGAGAGTGACATTGCCAGCCAGATCGTGACATTACAGTCCAAACTGGATGATATCAATGTGATGCTGATGAGTCAGGCATCCTCTTTTGCAGATGCAGGTGTGACGCTGACTTCTTACAAAGACATTCCGGCTGCAATCTCAAAATTGAGTGAGAGCAAGACACAGATTGCGGCGGGAATCGCGACAATCGAGTCCGCCCAGACACAGGTGGCAGACGGTAAAACATCTTTAGATGACGCATTAGTGACTTTAAATGAATCCCAGATATCCGGTATCATGGAGATGAGCAAGGGATATGCGGATCTTGCTGTTGCAGCAAATAAGATCGAAGAGGGACAGAGCCAGTTAGATGATGCAAAAGAGCAGGCAAAAGATTCAGCGGATCTGAACACGATCCTTACAATGGATACCTTAAAAAATCTTCTGACAGCACAGAACTTCTCCATGCCGGCAGGTTATGTGACAGAGGGGAACGAGCAGTATCTGGTGCGAGTCGGAGATGAGGTGACATCCAAAGCAGATCTTGAAAATCTCGTTCTGATGGATCTTGGTATGGATGGTATCGAGCCGATCAAACTGTCAGATGTGGCAGATATCGAATACATTGACAATTCCGGAGATTCCTATTCCAAAGTGAATGGAAATCCGGCGGTAATGCTTTCGATTGAAAAGCAGACCGGCTATTCCACCGGAGATGTGACAGACCGGTTATTGGATAAATTTGACAGTTTGGAAAAAGAAAATACAGCGTTACATTTGAGCGTTCTCATGAATCAGGGTATTTACATTGACATGATCGTGAAATCAGTCGTAGAAAACATGATCGTGGGAGCCATCCTTGCAATTATTGTATTGTTATTATTCTTAAAAGATATGAAACCTACACTTGTAATAGCATGTTCCATTCCGCTCAGTGTTGTTTTTGCAGTGGTACTGATGTACTTTACGAATATTACGTTAAACATTATTTCACTGTCGGGTCTGGCGCTCGGAATTGGTATGTTGGTGGATAACTCCATTGTCGTGATCGAGAACATCTATCGATTGCGGGGAGAGGGGTATTCCATCCGGAAAGCAGCCGTGGAAGGCGCTTCACAGGTGACAGGAGCAATCATAGCTTCCACACTTACAACCATCTGTGTATTTGCACCGATTATTTTTACAGAGGGTATCACAAGACAGTTATTTGTTGATATTGCACTGACAATTGCATTTACGCTTGCAGCCAGTCTTCTTGTGGCATTGACTTTCGTGCCGATGATGGCAGCAGGATTATTAAAAAATACAAAAGAGATCAGGCATAATTTCTTTGACAAAGTAAAAGATTCTTATGGAAAAATTTTAGCGGTATGTCTGCGTTTCAAGCCGGTCGTATTTATTGCGGTGATCGTATTGCTTGGAACAAGTGTTGTGGCAGCATTCTCCAGAGGATATTCTTTCATGGATATGAATATGGAGACGAACCAGATCAGTGCGACGATTTCAGCAAAAGAGGATGAGACGCTTACTTTTGATGAACTGACAGAAATGGCAGACGAAGTCGTGGAAAAAGCATTGACGATCGATGGTATTGAGACCATTGGTGCCATGGCAGGCGGAAGTGCTCTTTCCATGATGGGAAGCAGTTCTACAGACAGTATTTCCATGTATATGATTCTGGATGAAGAATCTGAAGTGAGCAGCGCAGATGTGACCGCACAGTTGGATGAACTGACCAAAGATATGGACTGTGAGGTGACAACCGATACTTCAGCTTCCGATATGACAGCGTTAATGGGAAGTGGACTGACGATCAATGTAAAAGGAAATGATCTCGATAAACTGCAGGAACTTGCAGGAGAAGTTGCAAAAGTAGTAGAGAACACCGAGGGAACTGTGGATGTGGATGATGGACTTGACAATACGACACCGTCTTTCACCATTTCTGTAGACAAGGAAAAAGCTGCGAAATACGGCATGACCGTTGCACAGGTATTCCAGCTTGTTTACGGTGAGATGGCATCCTCAACATCTGCAACGACAATCTCTACCGATGTAAATGATTATCAGGTTTATGTACAGAGCGAGGAGCAGTCCGATGTTACATTGGATGATATCAAAAAACTGACCTTTACCTATACAGACAGAGAAGGAAACGAGACAGAAGTAGCGCTTTCTGATATTGCACAGTTTGAGGAAGGTTACACATTAGGAACGATTAACCGTGATGCGCAGACCAGATATATCAGTGTGACCGCAGGAGTGGATGATGACCATAATGTCAGTCTGTTAAGTAATGAGATCCAGAAAGAGTTAGATAAGATCGATCTGCCGGAAGGATACTCCATTGAGATGGCAGGTGAGGACGAGATGATCGCAGATGCGATGAATCAGTTGTATCTGATGCTTCTTTTGGCAGTTATCTTCATTTACCTTGTCATGGTAGCACAGTTCCAGTCACTGTTGTCGCCATTTATCATTATGTTTACAATCCCGCTGGCATTTACAGGCGGTCTGTTCGCACTTTACTTTACCGGCAACGAAGTCAGCGTTGTGGCAATGATCGGATTTGTCATGCTTGCCGGAATTATCGTAAATAACGGTATCGTTATGGTAGACTTTATCAACCAGCTCCGCCGTGGCGGAATGGAGAAAAAAGACGCCATTATCGAATCCGGAAAAACGAGACTCCGTCCGATCCTTATGACCGCACTCACCACGATCCTGTCCATGTCCACGATGGCAGTCGGACTTGGAGAAGGTTCAGAAATGATGCAGCCAATGGCGATCGTAACGGTTGGCGGTTTGTTATATGGTACACTGTTAACTCTGATCGTTGTTCCATGTATTTATGATGCATTCAACCGCAATAAGAGCATGGTCGAGGAGGACTTATAATGGATGAGCAGAAACTGATCCACGATCCATCACAGAAAGTACTTGCCATGTATCAGGCAGTCATTGAGTTCATTAATGAAGGCTGTGATATCAACACTTTAAAAGTAGCTGATATCACAGGCCGGGCAGGCATTGGAAAAGGAACAGCATACGAATATTTTTCTTCAAAGGAAGAGATAATCTCTTCTGCAATTTTATATTATGTGAAAGTGTGCTTTGAAAAACTGCAGGTAATTTCTACAGATAACAGAACGTTTCAACAGAAAATTAACGAGGTCATGGATTTTATTGATGAGCATGTAAAAGAAAAGCAGGGTGTCTTTTTCCTGATAAAAATGGTATTGGAATCATACGAGATACCAAAGAATCTGAAAGATGAGTATGAGCGTATGAAACACCAGTGCTGTGATAAGGAGAAAAACGAGATTATCGACTGCATTGTGGAGGAGGGTGTCCGCGAAGGTCTGATCCGGGAGAAGAATGTTTTCCTGCGAAGAGCCGCGGTCGAAACCCAGCTTTCGGTCTATTTTATGTACCGCATCGCAGCAGAGAAAAAAATGGAGCTTGACTTGGAGGCAGATTCTTTGAGAGAATATATCTATCAGAATATATTGAAATTATTAGGATAGAAAGAAGGAACAAATAAATTAAAATCACCTATAAAAAAATCAGTTGACAAATGCCACTTTAGCTTTTATGATGAAAAAAGATATAAAAAGGTGATGAGAAAGAGGAGTACACACAGACACCTGAAAGAGAATGACATTCACCGGCTGAGAAATGTCACCAGAACATGTTGTGTGGAAGGTAGCTTTTGAACCGTCGCGCAGAACCTGTCTGTTACAGAGAAGAAGCAGAGCCCGTGATATAATCATGCGGAGCAGAATTTCCGTATATCATTAGAAGCAGCAGAAGTAAGCGAGAACGATTTGTCCCCGTTACCGGACAGTGATTTCTTTTTCAATGGACAGTGGAATTGAAAAATCGAATCAGCAGAGATATGTTGTTTTTACAACATAACAAAGGTGGTACCGCGTTGACACGCCCTTTGCATCCGTAAGGATGTGAAGGGCTTTTTTGCACGCTTGCTCTCGAGTGTGCACATCGGGAGAAAAGATGAATTAATTAGTTAGGCAATTTCGAAACTCGTAGAAAATATGAATTGAGTTGTGGAAATGTAACGAAAGCTTGAGAAGACACTGGGGAGCCGCCGGTTCTTGCTTGGCAGTCATAGCGCTAGCTGTGGCTGGCATGCTAGCACCGTTGCGAGCGACACGTAGCGGAAGCGTGTCTTCGAAAATTTTGTTACGGTTTCACAACGTTCGTAATGTAAATTCGAGTTTCGCAATGCCGAAGCAAAAAGAAAGGAAAAGACAAATGAAGGAATTAGCAAAGACCTATGACCCAAAGGGCATTGAAGAACGTCTCTATAAAAAATGGGAAGACAACGGTTACTTCCATGCAGAAGTAGATCGCAGCAAGAAACCATTCACCATTGTGATGCCTCCACCAAACATTACCGGACAGCTTCACATGGGACACGCATTAGACAATACCATGCAGGATATTTTGATCCGCTACAAGAGAATGCAGGGTTACAATGCATTATGGCAGCCTGGAACAGACCACGCTTCCATTGCAACCGAAGTAAAAGTCATCCAGTCCTTAAAAGAAAAAGGAATCGACAAGGCAGATCTTGGAAGAGAAGGTTTCTTAGAGAAATGCTGGGAGTGGAGAGAGGAATACGGTAACCGTATCATCAACCAGTTAAAGAAAATGGGATCTTCTGCTGACTGGCAGAGAGAACGTTTTACCATGGATAAAGGATGTTCTGATGCCGTACAGGAAGTTTTTATTAAATTATATCAAAAAGGATATATCTACAAGGGTTCCCGTATCGTAAACTGGTGCCCGGTTTGTAAGACATCCATTTCCGATGCGGAGGTAGAGCATGAGGAGCAGGACGGATTCTTCTGGCATATCAATTACCCGGTAGTTGGTGAGGAAGGAAGATTCGTAGAGATCGCAACGACAAGACCGGAGACTTTATTCGGAGATACCGCTGTTGCTGTAAACCCGGATGATGAGAGATACAAAGACATCGTTGGAAAAATGTTAAAACTTCCGATGACAGACCGTGAGATTCCGGTGATCGCTGATCCATATGTAGACAAAGAGTTTGGAACCGGATGTGTGAAGATCACACCAGCCCATGACCCGAACGACTTTGAGGTTGGAAAACGCCACAACCTGGAAGAAATCGTTGTCATCAATGACGATGCAACCATGAACAAGTTAGCAGGAAAATATGAGGGAATGGACCGCTACGAGTGCAGAAAAGCATTAGTAAAAGATTTAGAGGAAGCGGGACTTTTAGTAAAAGTTGTTCCACATTCCCACAACGTAGGTACACATGACCGCTGCGGCACAACCGTTGAACCAATGATCAAACAGCAGTGGTTCGTGAAAATGGACGAGATGATCAAACCGGCAGTTGAAGGCGTAAAAAATGGTGATATCCAGTTACTTCCAAAACGTATGGAGAAGACATACTTCAACTGGACAGACAATATCCGTGACTGGTGTATTTCCAGACAGTTATGGTGGGGACACAGAATCCCGGCATACTACTGTGATGAGTGTGGCGAGATGGTAGTTGCGAAAGAAGCACCTCATAAGTGTCCGAAATGTGGATGCACCCATATGACACAGGACCCGGATACCTTAGATACCTGGTTCTCCTCTGCTTTATGGCCATTCTCAACACTTGGCTGGCCGGAAAAAACAGAAGACTTAGATTACTTTTATCCAAATGATGTTTTAGTAACCGGATATGATATTATCTTCTTCTGGGTAATCCGTATGATCTTCTCCGGTTACGAGCAGATGGGCAAAGCGCCATTCCATACCGTATTATTCCACGGTCTGGTACGTGACTCCCAGGGACGTAAGATGAGTAAGTCTCTTGGAAACGGTATCGATCCGTTAGAGGTTATTGACAAATATGGTGCTGACGCACTTCGTCTGACACTGATCACAGGCAATGCACCTGGTAACGATATGCGTTTCTACTGGGAGAGAGTAGAGTCTTCCAGAAACTTTGCCAATAAAGTATGGAATGCTTCCCGTTTCATCATGATGAACTTAGAGGGCGCAGAGATCAAAACCCCTGCTCTCGATGAATTAAAGGCAGCCGACAAATGGATTTTATCCAGAGTGAACACACTTGCAAAAGATGTGACAGAGAACATGGATAAATTCGAGATGGGTATCGCCGTACAGAAAGTTTATGACTTTATCTGGGATGAATTCTGTGACTGGTACATCGAGATCACAAAAGTTCGTACCTATAACAAAGAGAATGATCCGGCATCTGCAAATGCAGCATTCTGGACCTTAAAGACGGTACTGACAGAGGCATTAAAGCTGTTACATCCATTTATGCCGTTTATCACAGAGGAAATCTTCTGTACGCTTCACCCGGAAGAAGACACCATTATGCTCGCAAAATGGCCGGAATACAAAGCAGAATGGAACTTTGCAGCAGAGGAAGAGATGGTAGAGCACTGCAAAGACCTTGTAAAAGGTGTTCGTAACCTCCGTACTGAAATGGATGTTCCACCATCAAGAAAAGCAAAGATTTTCATTGTATCTGACGATGCGAAAATCAGAGACACGTTTGAATCAAACAAAGAAGTTTATGTAAACCTTGCAGGTGCAAGCGAGATCGCAGTACAGGCAGATAAGACAGGAATCGAGGAGGATGCTGTTTCCGTTGTAATTCCTGGAGCAACACTTTACCTTCCACTGGAAGATTTAGTAGACTTTGAAAAAGAAAAAGAACGTCTGTTAAAAGAACAGGCACGTCTGGAGAAAGAACTCGCGCGTTCTAAGGGAATGCTTTCCAATGAGAAGTTCTTAAGCAAAGCTCCGGAAGCAAAAGTGCAGGAAGAGAAAGACAAGCTTGCAGGCTATGAGCAGATGATGGCTCAGGTCAAAGAGCGTCTTGCACAGATGAAATAGAGCAATAACCGTCCAGTCTCCTTAGCCGGTGGCGTGGACGGTTATTTTTATGGCAGGGTGTGTCATTGGTTTGTTCAACGTGCACAAATTACAGAGCGAAAATGTGCGAAAAAGGAGAAAACTTGCTTGAAAAAAAGGTCGGAAACGAGTATTATATAGTATATATACGATTCTTGTAGGAAGAAGGGAGTTGGAAGGATGGCATTACCAAATATTTCTACACCAAAAGTAAAGACTGTGAATAAAGATTTAGAGGCATGGATCAGACTTCCGGCATTAGAAGAAGGAGAACATTATACGATCGAATATCTGCATGATGTATTGCGGGTGAACCAGATTAATTATGGAATCGATGAAGCACAGCTTCAGAAAATCATCGATGAGGAGATATATGAACAGGATGTACTGGTGGCGAGAGGAGTACCGGCAGTAGAGGGACAGGATGGATTTTATGAATATAAGGTGAATATGAACCTTGAGAAAAAACCAAAGATCCTGCCGGACGGATCGGTAGATTACTGGTCCATGTACAGTGTACAGTCGGTTCAGAAGGATCAGGTCATTGCAATATATCATCCGGCTGTACAGGGAACAGACGGAACCGGAGTTTCCGGAAAGCCGATTCCTGCAAAGGTGGCCAGAGAACAGGGAGCACTTCGCGGAACTGGTTTTGGACGAAGTGAGGATTTCCTTACCTATTTTTCGCTGATGGATGGGAAGATTGATATTGAGAATGATAAGATCAGGATCCAGCCAATCTATGAGGTGAGCGGAGATGCGAATCTTACTACCGGAAGCATAGATTTTACAGGAGATATTGTGATCCACGGCAGTGTGGAATCCGGAGTTACGATCAAGGCAACCGGAAGTATCACGATTGATGGAAACGTGGAAGCCTGTAATCTGGAAGCCGGTAAGGATATCATTTTAAGAAGTGGAATGGTCGGAGGGAACAAGGCACATGTCAGAACCAAAGGAAATCTGTATGCAAAGTTTATTGAGTATACAGTCATCCAGGTAGAGGGAGATATGGAGGCAGACGTATTGCTCAACTGCACAGTTGCGTGCAGAGGATCTATTCTGATCCAGGGCAGAACAGCGAAGATCATCGGTGGAGATGTCAGCGCAGTCAAGGGAATCAGGGCTACCACGATCGGAAATGACGCAGAGATGCGGACAGCTGTGACCGTTGGAGTAAGTGCGGACTGTATTTCAAGACTGAATCTGCTGAAGAAGAAGATGGATATTACCAAAATGGAACTTGATAAGATCGAACAGGGACTTGCCAAGTTCGAAGAGATGGAGAAGGAGCGCGGAGTAAGCTATAAGGAAGATCCGAGAAGAGTGGCACTCTTGCGTACCAGAATCCAGAATACGGCTACACTTGCAGGAGATGAGGGCGAAGTGAAGCGGCTTGAGCGCATGATTTCAGATGGGGCGAATGCAACGGTCTGTGTGACAAGAGATGTATTCCCTGGGGTATCCATAGCGATCAGGGATCAGGTTTTAAATGTGAAGAACAATGCAAAATGCGTGGAGTTCTATCATCTGAACGGAAAGATCTGTACGAGAACAGCTGAGGATTAACGGACAATAACAGGCAGAAGGTAAAAAAGATAAGATAGCATTTCAGGAGAAACGGGTTACAACCGTAAATTTCCTGAAATGCTATTTTTATATTTTATATTATTGACGAAAAACTACTTTATTTTAATGGAAATTTCATAATTTGACATTGAAAGTGAATTCTTCCTATATTATAATCAATCAGTGAGAAAGAAATGATCAGCCAGTCTGCAGTTAAGCATGTACAGGCGGATCAGGAGAGAAATGATCAGTCAGTACAGGAAAGGTACGGGAATTAATATGATAAATTTTGAAGAAGAATTGAAAAACTTTAAACCAAGTCTGGAAGTGGAAGAGGCAGAGCAGGCAATCTATAATCATGAGCTGACAGACATGACGGATGTTATGCAGGAAATGCTGCAGGAATTAAAGCAGCAGAACAGATAACAGGTAGATCACATGCACAGTGGCATGACAGATAGAGAGGTTTTTCATGAGATGTTATAATTGCGGTGCAGAGCTTGGCAAGGGAGATAACTGCCAGAACTGCGGAACGAATGTAAAAGTATACAAAAAGATTTTGATGGCATCCAATGCCTATTACAATGATGCATTGGAGAAAGCCGGTGTCAGGGATTTGTCAGGGGCAATTGAGAGCCTGAAAATCAGTCTGCGTTTTAATAAATTAAATATTGATGCAAGAAATTTGCTTGGATTGATCTACTACGAGATGGGAGAAGTGGTGACTGCCCTCACGGAGTGGGTGATCAGTAAGAATTATCAGCCGAAGGATAATCTTGCGAGCAGGTACTTAGATGAAGTGCAGAAGAATCAGGTAAGACTGGATTCTGTCAATCAGACGATCAAGAAATACAATCAGGCATTGCTTTACTGCAAGCAGAACAGCCGTGATCTTGCAATCATTCAGTTGAAAAAAGTATTGTCGCTGAATCCAAAGCTGGTGAGTGGACATCAGCTTCTGGCGCTTTTATATATTCAGGAAGGACGCTATGATCTTGCGAAGAAATCACTGCGGAATGCCGGAAAAATTGATGCCAATAATACTGTGACACTGCGCTATCTGAAAGAAGCCAATGCAGCCTTAAGAGAGCAGAATCCGAGCAAGAAGCAGAAGAATGATGAACTCATTTCCTATCAGAGTGGCAATGAGACAATCATCCAGCCAAAATATCTGAAGGACAATTCTGCAGTCGGTACGATCATTAACATGGTGATCGGAATCGCAATCGGAATTGCAATCACCTGTTTCCTTGTGGTTCCTGGCGTGAGAAGAACCGTGATGAACAATACGAAAGCAGAAGTGCTGGATGCAAATAATACGATTTCTTCCAAGAATCAGACGATCACAAGCCTGCAGAGTCAGGTGGATGACCTTACCAGTCAGATTACGGATGCGAAGAACAGCGAGGAAGAATCTGCCAACAAACTGGAAAGCTATGACAAACTTCTGACTGCATATGAGACATACACCACAGGAGACATTGAGAAGGCAGGAGATGCATTGAGCAGTGTCAATGTGGATGACCTGAGTGCAGATGCAAAGAGTATTTATGATACCATCAATGCACAGGTGAATGCCGAATACATGGCTGCATTATATAAGGAAGGTTATGATGCATATTCCGGCAAAAAGTATGACGATGCCGTGAGTGCACTTTCCAAAGTCGTCGAGATGGATGAAAACTATGAGAATGGAAATGCACTGTACTATCTTGCACAGGCATACCGCAAGAACGAGGATATGGAAAATGCCAAAATCTATTATCAGAAAGTGGTAGAATTGTATCCAAATACAGAGCGCGCTGCAAACTCACAGAACTATCTGGATCAGAGTGAGACAGACACCGCCCGTTAATAAAAAGACAAACTGATATTAAAAAGTACGAAGGAGATCGAACCGGAAATTCCGGGGAGACTCCTTCTTTTTTTATTCATGACAATAAAATGTCTGCGGAGCGAGCATTCTATTGTTGAAAATCATAAGCAGAATGGAAAGAGAGGAACAAGAGCATGAAAAGCCAGTATATTATGGAAAAAGGATGTTTAGTTGTCTATGTGCCGCGTGAGTTAGACCATCATCAGGCAAACCGCATCCGCACGGAGACAGATCTTCTGATCGACACCTACCATGTCAGACATCTTGTGTTTGATTTTACAGAGACAGAGTTTATGGACAGCTCCGGGATTGGGGTGATCATCGGGCGGTGCAAAAACTTAGGCTACTCCGGTGGGGATGTGAGTGCGTGCCATCTGAACGAGCGCGTGGACAAGATATTTACCGTATCCGGGTTGAAAAAAATCATTCAGGTAAAAGAATAGGAGATAGTGGAGGAAGTAAAAATGAGCAGTCAGAACGAGATGAAACTGATATTTGATGCAAGGTCGGTGAATGAAAGTTTCGCCAGGGTGGCGGTGGCGGCATTTATAGCAGAATTAAACCCAACGTTAGACGAGATTGCGGATATCAAGACGGCCGTGTCCGAAGCGGTGACGAATGCGATCATTCATGGTTACCATGAACCGGAACAGAAAGTGGAACTCCTGTGTCAGATTTGTGGGGATGAGGTTTCCATCACCGTTTCGGATACAGGAGCAGGCATTGCGGATGTGTCAAAAGCGATGGAACCTTTTTATACGACAAAACCGGAGTTAGAGCGTTCCGGGATGGGATTCTCTTTTATGGAAGCGTTTATGGACAGGCTTGAGGTAGTATCCGAGCCGGGAAAAGGGACAAGCGTACATATGGTAAGAAGACTAGGAAATCAGGAAGGCTAGCCTATGGTGCGACAGGCGGAACTGATCAGACAGGCACAGGATGGGGATAAAAAAGCCAGGGACAAAGTCGTTTCGGACAACCTTGGATTAGTGCACGCAATTGTCCGCAGATTTGAAAAAAGAGGGCATGACAGGGAGGAATTGTTTCAGATCGGATGTATCGGGCTGATCAAGGCGATCGATCATTTTGATCTGTCGTTAAACCTTGCATTTTCCACTTATGCAGTGCCTATGATCACAGGGGAGATACGGCGTTTCCTGCGTGACGATGGCATGGTGAAAGTGAGCAGGAGTTTAAAAGAAAATGGATACAAAATCAGCAGGGCAAAAGAAGTTCTCACAACAGAGCTTGGGAGAGATCCGAGTCTTTTGGAGCTGTCTGCCATGACAGAACTTGGCACAGAGGAGATCGTGATGGCATTGGACGCTAACCGTGGGGTGGAGTCCATTTACCAGCCGGTCTGCGGCTCAGATGGAGATGAACTTTTACTCATTGACCAGATTGGAGATCAGAGCGATGTCTATGAGGAGCCGGAGAAGGAGGCTGTTTTAAACAAAATGGTGATCAGGCAGCTGATGGATACGCTCGACGAGACAGAACAGCAGATCATCCGGCTGCGGTATTTTGAAAATAAAACGCAGTGCGAGGTGGCAGGAATACTTGCAGTGACACAGGTGCAGATCAGCCGGAATGAGCGTAAAATCCTTGCAAAACTCCGGGCAAAACTGGAGTTATAACGTCATTTGCCGGAAAGAAAATCTTGAAGAGCGAAACCATCAATGATATAGTGAAAGGAGGAAACTCAAACAATAACCGGCAGTGATAGCAGACTGACAGAGCGTCAGGAGAGAGGGAGTACAAGAGCAGATGAATGGAACACAGATCAGTGATACACAGAGGAATAACAGAACCGCATTGACAGGGCATACCATAGAAGCGTTGATCGTGGTCGTCTTTTATGCGTGCAGATTTATCAGGGGAGAGCGGAGTCTTGGATATTTTCTGGTGATCACGGCATTGGCACTGATCCCAGTCATACTGGGACAGTTTTTCTTTTTCAAGGACAGAGAGACAGGTATGATCAAACACACGGTAGGAATCGGATTTGCCATTACGTATTCCTTCATGGTGCTGACGACCGAGGAAGCGAACATTTATGTGCTTGTCATACCGATGATTTTACTTGTAAGTGTATTTAATGATGTAAAATTTTCCGTGCAGATCAATATAGGAACGGTTATCTTAAGCCTGATCATGACGATTGGTGGAGCTTTTACCGGAAAGTTCGGTTATCAGGGCAGCGATGAAGCAATCGTGCAGGTGACAGCCATGATACTTGTCGCAGTGTATTCTATCTATGCAGCGCAGACATCGAATGCAAACAATCAGCAGAAAATGGAGAATATTAAGGAAGCGCAGAGCAAGACAGAACTTTTGCTGTCCGATATTTCCAATATGTCACAACAGATGCAGAGTGGAATGGAAGATATCTATGGAAAAGTTGAGAACCTCAACAGTGCTTCTAAATTGACTAAAGATGCAATGTCAGAGGTTGGCAGTGGTACGACGGAAACCGCAAACGCTGTGCAGACACAGATGCAGCAGACAGAAGCAATCCAGCAGAAAGTTGAGATGGTCAGCAGTGTTGCGGAACGCATTAACCAGAGTATGCAGCAGACTTTGCAGGTACTTGAGAGCGCAGGAAAAGATATGGATGTGCTTGTATCACAGGTAGATCATTCCGTAGAAAAAGGTGACAGCGTTGCAGGACAGCTAGAGACATTAGACAAATACATTGAAGAGATGCATTCCATCGTGGAGCTGATCTCCGGTATTACCTCGCAGACAAGCCTTTTAGCTTTAAATGCAAGTATTGAGGCGGCAAGAGCAGGTGAGGCAGGAAGAGGATTCTCTGTTGTTGCGACAGAGATTTCCGGTATGGCAACACAGACCAAAGAGGCAACGGTACATATTACAGAGTTGATCGAGAATATTTCCAATGCGATCAGCGAGGTGGTTTCGGTGGTGCGCGAGATGATCGGTGCAATTAATGAGGAAAAGCAGTCCACTGAGAATACTGCCAATAATTTTTCGGATATCCAGAGCAATACGCTTGATATCCAAAGCAACATGGAGCAGTTAAACAGCAATATTGAGGAATTGAAAACTGCAAATGAACAGATCGTGCATTCGATTGAAACAATCTCGGCAATCTCAGAGGAGGTATCTGCACACGCAAATGAGACAATGAGTGCACAGGAAGATAATTCGGATGTACTGAACAAGATCACGGATCGTATGCAGCAGTTGATCGAACTTACAAAGCAGGAGGCATAATAACGTGAAAGCTTACGATAATTATATTTTTGATTTATATGGAACGCTGGTTGATATCCATACCGAGGAGAATGATCCTCTGGTATGGAAAAAGCTGGCGCTTTTTTATGGCTATTATGACGCCGATTATTCATCGGAAGAATTAAAAGAAAGATATGCTGCAATCATTGCAGGCGAGGAGTATAAGATGAAATCTGAGAAAAAAGATGATGCTCATGAAGCACATCCGGAAGTTCAGATTGAAGAGGTCTTTCAGAAGCTTTTTGAGGAAAAAGGCGTGAAGGCAGATCCTACACTTGCCGTTCATGCAGGGCAGTTCTTCCGGATCCTCTCTACCGATTATGTAAAACTCTATGACGGAGTGACAGATTTGTTAGAAGCATTAAAAAAGACGGGCAAAAAGATTTATCTGCTTTCGAACGCACAGCGCATTTTTACAGAGTATGAGATGCACACACTTGGAATCGCAAAGTACTTTGACGATATTTTTATCTCTTCAACCTGTGGGGTAAAAAAACCGGACAGCAGATTTTTTCAATTATTGATTGATAAATATAATCTTGATATAACAAAAAGCGTCATGATTGGAAACGATGGCATAAGCGATATCGCAGGAGCTAAGAGTGTCGGACTCGATACCTTTTATATTCATTCGAACATTTCTCCAAAGCTGCCGGAAGAGACCGTCATATTACCGGATGGCACTGAAAAAAAACGGAAGGTCATGCCGGATGCAGACTTTGTGTTAGATGGAATGGACATGGAGAGAGTCAGGGAGCTGCTGCTCGGAGAATAAGAGGAGATTATCAGCGCAGATTACCTTCCATCCACAGTTCACAATTTCTTCACAAAATATTGGCACTCACCTCTTGACAGTGCTAACAACTCGTGATATAACATACTCGTAACAAAGGAAAACCACTGCGAAAGAAATTTCGTAACTGACAGAAGACGTTCCAGCCAGCAAGGTGGGAAGGTCTTTTCTTTCCATCAGAAAGTTTTTCAGAAGGTTTTTCTTTTTCACATAGATCACAGAGATAAATACGAGGGAGGTAAGCGTATGAACATTCAGAAATTTACTCAGAAATCAGTAGAAGCCATTAACGATTGTGAAAAGCTCGCCTATGAATATGGAAATCAGGAGATCGAGCAGGAACACCTTTTAGTCGCCCTGTTACGTCAGGAGGATGGACTGATTCCAAAATTAATAGAGAAAATGGAGATCCAGAAAGAACATTTTGTGGATAACGCAGAGCGCCATTTAGCTGCCCGTGTAAAAGTATCCGGCGGACAGGTTTATGTAGGACAGGATCTGAATAAGGTACTTGTCCATGCAGAGGATGAGGCAAAAGCAATGGGAGACGAATATGTTTCCGTGGAACATTTGTTTTTATGCCTGATCAAATATCCGAATAAGGCAATGAAGGAAATCTTCAAGGAGTATGGAATTACCCGTGAACGGTTTTTGCAGGCGTTGTCAACGGTAAGAGGAAACCAGAGAGTAGTATCCGATAACCCGGAGGCAACTTATGATACATTGGAAAAATACGGATACGATATGGTAGAGCGTGCGAGAAACCAGAAGCTTGATCCGGTGATCGGACGTGATGCAGAGATCCGTAATGTGGTTCGTATCCTTTCCAGAAAGACAAAGAATAACCCGGTTCTGATCGGTGAGCCTGGTGTCGGTAAGACGGCTGTTGTTGAAGGACTCGCACAGAGGATCGTCCGCGGTGATGTCCCGGAGGGATTAAAAGACAAGAAATTATTTGCACTGGATATGGGCGCACTGGTTGCAGGCGCCAAATATCGTGGTGAGTTTGAGGAACGTCTGAAAGCGGTTCTCGATGATATCAAAAATTCCGATGGACAGATCATCCTGTTTATCGATGAACTTCATACCATCGTGGGAGCAGGAAAAACAGACGGTGCGATGGATGCAGGCCAGTTGTTAAAACCAATGCTTGCCCGTGGTGAGTTACACTGTATCGGTGCGACCACCTTAGATGAGTACCGTGAATATATCGAAAAAGATGCTGCTTTGGAGCGTCGTTTCCAGCCGGTACAGGTGGATGAGCCGACCGTTGAGGATACCATTTCCATCCTGCGTGGCCTGAAAGAGCGTTACGAAGTATTCCACGGTGTAAAAATTACAGACTCGGCACTGGTATCTGCGGCAGTGCTCTCAAACCGTTATATTTCCGACCGTTTCCTGCCGGATAAGGCAATCGACCTCGTGGATGAGGCATGTGCCCTGATCAAGACGGAACTGGATTCCATGCCGACAGAGCTGGATGAGTTAAACCGTCGTGTCATGCAGATGGAGATTGAGGAGACAGCTCTGAAAAAAGAGACGGATCGTCTGAGCCAGGAGCGTCTTGCGGATCTTCAGAAGGAACTGGCAGAACTTCGTGATGAATTTAACACAAAGAAAGTGCAATGGGAAAACGAAAAGAAATCGGTTGAAAAAGTCCAGAAACTTCGTGAAGAGATCGAGCAGGTCAAGAATGAGATCAAGACTGCACAGCAGAATTATGATCTGGAAAAAGCAGCAGAGCTGCAGTATGGAAAACTTCCACAGCTGCAGAAACAGCTGGAAGTTGAGGAAGAGGAAGTTAAGAATAAAGATCTTTCGCTGGTACATGAGAACGTCAGCGAGGAAGAGATCGCACGTATTATTTCCCGCTGGACGGGTATTCCGGTCGCAAAGCTGACCGAGAGTGAACGTAACAAGACACTGCATCTGGACGAGGAGCTGCATAAACGTGTCATTGGTCAGGACGAGGGTGTCACAAAAGTGACAGAAGCTATCATCCGTTCCAAAGCCGGAATCAAAGATCCGAGCAAACCGATCGGTTCGTTCCTGTTCTTAGGACCTACCGGTGTCGGTAAGACAGAACTTGCAAAGGCTCTGGCAGCCAGTCTTTTTGATGACGAATCCAATATGGTGCGTCTTGATATGAGTGAGTATATGGAGAAATATTCCGTGTCCCGTCTGATCGGAGCGCCTCCGGGATATGTCGGATATGATGAAGGCGGTCAGCTGACGGAGGCAGTCCGTAGAAAACCGTATTCGGTTGTCCTGTTCGATGAGGTCGAGAAAGCACATCCGGATGTATTCAATGTATTATTGCAGGTGTTAGATGACGGACGTATCACAGACTCGCAGGGAAGAACCGTTGACTTCAAGAATACGATCATCATTATGACATCGAACCTCGGATCAGCCCATCTGCTGGATGGCATTGATGAGAATGGTGATATCAATCCGGCTTGTGAGGAAGCGGTCATGAATGAACTTCGTGGACATTTCAGACCGGAGTTTTTGAACCGTCTCGATGAGATCATCATGTTCAAGCCTCTGACAAAAGACAACATCGGCAATATCATCAATCTGCTGATGAACGATCTGAACAAACGTCTTGCTGACCGTGAGATTACGGTAGAACTTTCAGACAGTGCAAGACAGTTCATTGTTGATCACGGATATGATCCGATCTATGGTGCAAGACCTCTGAAACGTTTCTTACAGAAACATGTAGAGACATTGTCTGCAAAGCTGATCCTTGCAGATGAAGTGAGAGAGGGAGATACCATTCTGATCGATACCGAGGGCGATAAGCTTACGGCAAGAGTAAAATAATGATATAAAATAAGAATGCGGCTGTCACACAGGACATTTTGTGTGGCAGCCGTATTTTGCATGTTTTCAACTGTGAAGTAAAGCTGAAAAAAGAGAGTTTCGAAGCTATGTTACTTCTGCAAAAACGCGAGAAGCTTTCCAGACTGTGTTTTGTAATCGAAAACACCCAGATCATAAAGTTTTTGTTCAAGCGCCGCATCTTTGGAAAAAGTGCCGAGGTTTAAATGTTTACTTGGTGCGAAAACAAAAGCTTTTCCTTCTTTTTCCAGTTTGGCGGTAAGGTCAATGGACGCCTGATAATTGATGTGGCGATGGTCGATCCCTTCTATGGTCTTTGGGTATTTGTGAAGCATCCGTTTATAAATCGGGCGATGGGCTTCCGGCTGTTTTACAAAGTCCCTTGGATTGGATAAAATCACAACAAGTTTGTCGCAGCCATCATCTAAAGCGTGCCGCACCGGAATAGAATCCGCAACGCCGCCATCATAGTAGTAATGGTGATTAACCTGAACCGGACGACAGAATCCCGGCAGGGCGCAGGTTGCCATGAGTGTGCGATAATCGTCGCGCACAATATCGTATTTGGAAAAGTAAGTGGCTGTTCCGGTGACGGCATCCGTGGCAGGCATATAAAATTCTGCTGGATTTTTCATGATTGCATCGTAATCAATCGGGTCTTTGCCGTCAGAATTGGTCAGTGTTCCGTAAATGTATTGCAGACCGAACAGACTCCCGGTTCGAATCAGACTGTGTACACTTAAATACCGGGGATCACTTAAATGTTCCGTATAAAAACGGAGATTTCTTCCACGTTGTCCTGCAAGATAGGATAGCGTGTTTGCTGCACCCGCAGATACGCCGATACAGTAGTCAAACTGAATATGGTCATCTAAAAATTTATCTAAAATTCCGGCGCTGTAGGCACATTTCATGCCACCGCCTTCTACAACAAGTCCTATTTTCATAATTCACACGTATCATCCAATTTTTTAGATGATAATTGGATATTTCCTTTCTTCCAGTCATAACTTCGTTAAAATTTTATCACATTTGAAACAATTTATAAATACCAAAAAACTCGGCAAAAAACAATCATGATGCGCTCTTGCGTGATGAGACAGAAAATTATATAATAACAGACAGGTATGTTTTTATTTCCGGCAGGAGGCCCGGAATAAGAACGATGGCAGTATAGAAATAAGGAGATATTTTTAATATGGAAAATATGAAACCAAAAATCATTTTAACAGGCGACAGACCAACAGGAAAGCTTCATGTCGGACATTATGTCGGCTCTTTAAAAAGAAGAGTGGAATTACAGAATTCCGGGGAATTTGATAAGATTTTCATTATGATCGCAGACGCGCAGGCACTCACTGATAATGCGGACAACCCGGCAAAAATCCGTGATAATATCATGGAAGTTGCATTGGATTATTTATCCGTAGGGCTTGATCCTGCAAAATCCAATATTTTTATCCAGTCTCATGTGGCAGAACTGACAGAACTGACTTTCTACTATATGAATCTGGTGACAGTATCCCGTCTGCAGCGCAATCCAACGGTAAAAGCAGAGATTCAGATGCGTAATTTTGAGACAAGTATCCCGATGGGATTTTTCAACTATCCGATCAGCCAGGCGGCCGATATCACTGCATTTAAGGCAACGACTGTTCCGGTTGGGGAAGATCAGCTTCCAATGTTAGAGCAGACGAAGGAGATCGTGCACAAATTCAATGCAGTGTATGGAGAGACTTTAGTGGATCCTGAAATCCTGCTTCCATCGAATAAAGCATGCTTGAGACTTCCGGGTATTGACGGAAAAGCAAAGATGAGCAAATCCTTAGGCAACTGTATTTATCTGTCAGAATCCGAGGCAGATGTGAAGAAAAAAGTCATGTCCATGTTTACAGATCCGGATCATATCCGTATCGAAGATCCGGGAAAACTCGAAGGAAATACCGTATTTACTTATCTGGATGCGTTCAGCAACGAAGGACATTTTGCAGAGTACTTACCTGAATATGCAAATCTGGATGAGTTAAAAGATCACTATAAACGCGGTGGATTAGGCGATGTCAAAGTGAAGAAGTTTTTAAATAACGTTCTTCAGGAAGAATTAAGCCCAATCCGCGCAAGAAGAGCCGAGTATGAGAAGAACATCGAAGGTGTTTATGAGATTTTGAAAAAAGGCAGCGAAGTGGCAGCAGAGACAGCAGCTCAGACATTAAGTGAAGTCAAAGCGGCCATGAAGATCAATTACTTTGATGATCCGGCTTTTCTGGAAGAGCAGATTCAAAAATTTAACGAATAGGAAGAAAGAAAATGGCATTTACCCATCTCCATGTGCATACAGAGTTTTCCCTTCTGGATGGCTCGAATAAAATAAAAGAATATGTTGCAAGAGTGAAAGAGCTTGGCATGAACAGTGCAGCGATCACAGACCATGGAGTGATGTTTGGTGTCATTGACTTTTACAAGGCTGCGAAGGCAGCAGGTATCAATCCAATCCTTGGCTGTGAGGTGTACGTGGCACCGAACTCCCGATTTGACAGAGAGGCAGCGCATGGGGAGGATCGTTATTACCATCTGGTGCTGTTAGCTGAGAATAATGAGGGCTATCAGAACCTGATGAAAATTGTATCCAAAGGGTTTGTGGATGGGTATTATTACAAACCCCGTGTGGATATGGAAGTATTACAGCAGTATCACAGTGGAATCATTGCGCTGAGTGCGTGCCTTGCGGGAGAGGTACAGCGCTATCTTGTAAAAGGACTTTATGATGAGGCAAAAAAAGTTGCCAAAAAGTATGAAAACTGCTTTGGAAAAGGAAACTTTTTCCTGGAATTACAGGATCATGGAATCCCGGAGCAGCAGATGGTCAATCCACAGCTTGTGCGGATGAGCCAGGAGACAGGCATTGAACTGGTTGCGACAAACGACGTACATTACACCTACGCGGAAGATGCGGAGGCACACGATATCCTGCTCTGTATCCAGACCGGAAAGAAATTGTCCGATGAGAACCGTATGCGCTACGAGGGCGGCCAGTATTATGTGAAGTCAGAGGAAGAGATGCGGAAGCTTTTTTCCTTTGCAAGTCAGGCAATCGACAACACACAAAAGATCGCAGACCGCTGCCATGTGGAGATTGAGTTCGGTGTGACAAAACTGCCACATTTCGAGGTGCCGGAAGGTTACGACTCATGGACTTATCTGAATAAGCTGTGTCATGAGGGACTGGTAAAGCGTTACCCGGACCGCCATGAGAAACTGCTTCCGAAGCTTGATTATGAGCTTAATGTCATCCAGAAAATGGGATATGTTGATTATTTTTTGATCGTATGGGATTTTATCAATTATGCGAGAACCCATGGGATTCCGGTAGGCCCAGGGCGTGGAAGCGCCGCAGGAAGCCTTGTTTCTTATACCACAGGTATCACGAACATTGATCCGATCAAGTATAATCTGCTGTTTGAGCGTTTCTTAAATCCGGAGCGAGTTACCATGCCCGATATCGATATCGATTTCTGTTATGAGAGACGAAGCGAAGTGATCGATTATGTCGTGAAAAAATATGGCAAGGATTGTGTTTCGCAGATCGTGACATTCGGTACGCTGGCGGCAAAAGGTGTCATCCGTGATGTGGGACGAGTGATGGATCTGCCATATAGTTTTTGTGATACTATTGCAAAGATGATCCCAAATGAACTGAATATTACGATTGAAAAAGCACTGCAGATGAATCCAGAGCTCCGCGGCATGTACGAATCGGACGAGAATGTACGTACACTGATCGATATGTCAAAACGTTTAGAGGGACTGCCACGGCATACTTCTATGCATGCAGCGGGCGTTGTGATCTCACAGAAAGCGATGGATGAGTATGTTCCACTGTCGAGGGCGTCCGACGGAACAATCACGACACAGTTTATCATGACGACCATCGAGGAACTTGGACTTTTGAAAATGGACTTCCTTGGCCTTAGAACGTTGACGGTCATCAAGGATGCCGCAGATCTCGTATATAAGAACCATGGAATCAAAATCGATGTCAATCACATCGATTATAATGATCATACCGATCCGGATGCAATTCTTATCGACTACAATGATAAAAAAGTATTAGACTACATCGGAACCGGAAGAACCGAGGGTGTGTTCCAGCTTGAAAGTGCCGGAATGAAAAACTTCATGAAGGAGTTAAAACCGCAGAGTTTAGAGGATGTCATCGCCGGAATTTCCCTGTATCGTCCTGGACCAATGGACTTTATTCCAAAGTATATCAAAGGAAAAAATGAGCGCGACAGTATTACTTACGAATGCAAAGAATTAGAACCGATCTTAGAGCCGACCTATGGCTGTATTGTTTATCAGGAGCAGGTGATGCAGATCGTGCAGGAACTTGCCGGATACACGATGGGACAGGCGGACAATATCCGTCGTGCCATGAGTAAAAAGAAACAGTATGTCATTGATGCAGAGCGTCAGAACTTTGTTTACGGCAACGAGGAACAGGGAATCAAAGGCTGTATTGCAAACGGTATCAGCGAGCAGGCAGCGAATAAGATCTACGATTCCATGGTGGATTTTGCAAAATATGCATTTAATAAATCACATGCAGCGGCTTATGCAGTGGTTTCCTACCAGACAGCGTATTTTAAATATTACTATCCGGTAGAATTTATGGCAGCGCTGATGACGTCCGTGATCGATAATACCAGAAAAGTTTCCGAGTATATTTTTACCTGCCGGCAGATGGGAATCAAAGTGCTTCCACCGGACGTAAACGAGGGGGAAGGCGTATTTACCGCAGTTGGAGATAACATCCGCTATGGACTGTATGCAATCAAGAGTATCGGAAGACCGGTCGTGGATCTGATCTTACAGGAGCGCACAGAGAATGGAACATATAAGACTCTGCAAAGTTTTCTGGAGCGTGTTTCCTGCCGTGAAGTCAACAAACGTGCGGTGGAAAACCTGATCAAAGCGGGGGCGTTAGACGGGCTTGACGGAAACAGACAGCAGATGATCACTGTTTTTTCCACAATCATGGACAACCTTGCCTCGGAGAAGAAAAAGAGTATGTCCGGTCAGATGACACTCTTTGATCTTGTGCCGGAGGAAGAAAAACAGGACTATGAGATCCGTCTTCCGCAGCTTGAGGAATACAGTAAGGAAATCAAGCTTGGTTTTGAAAAAGAGGTGCTCGGCATTTATCTGACGGGACATCCGCTGGAGGAATATGAGGAACGCTGGCGCAAGAATATTTCGGCGGTCACAACGGATTTTGTCCTGGATGAAGAGACAAATGAGGTGAAGGTAAAGGATAACCAGAAAGTCACAGTCGGCGGAATGATCACAGAAAAGACGATCAAGTACACGAAAAACAATAAAGTCATGGCATTTCTCACATTAGAAGACCTCGTCGGAACTGTGGAAGTGATTGTATTCCCGAACAGCTATGAGAAGTACAGTTCCTTATTAAATGAGGATGAGAAGGTATTTATCACCGGACGGGCTAATGTGGAGGAAGATAAGAACGGAAAGATCATCTGTGAGCAGATCACTTCTTTTGACAGTGTAAAAAGGGAACTCTGGCTTCAGTTTTCCACGAAGGAAGAGTTTGAGGCGAAGGAGCAGGAACTTTATGGAAAGCTTCATGATTCGGATGGAAGAGATTCGGTTGTCATTTACATTTCATCCATAAAAGCAATGAAACGACTGCCAAATAACTACAATATCTGCATAAATCAGGAGATTGTGAACAATTTGACGAACTTTCTGGGTGAAAATAATGTAAAAGTTGTAGAAAAGAGCATTGAAAAGAGAGCGTAAAGATATTAAAATAGTGTAGATTAGATAAATAAATATCTGTAAATGGGTAAACAGATATTCAATGGGTATATTTATTTTTAGGAGGGAACTTATAAAATGGCAAAAGAGATCAAGACAATCGGTGTACTTACCAGTGGCGGAGATGCACCTGGAATGAACGCAGCAATTCGTGCAGTTGTAAGAGAGGCAATTGTAAAAGGATTAAAGGTAAAAGGAATTAAGAGAGGATACGCAGGACTTCTTCAGGAAGAAATCGTAGATATGGAAGCAAAGGACGTATCTGATATTATAGAGCGTGGTGGTACGATTTTACAGACAGCACGTTGTATGGAGTTTACAACACCGGAAGGTCAGCAGAAAGGTGCTGAGATCTGTAAGAAACATGGTATCGACGGAATCATCGTAATCGGTGGTGACGGATCTTTCAAGGGTGCCCAGAAGTTGGCAGCACTTGGAATCAATACGATCGGTCTTCCGGGAACCATCGACTTAGATATCGCATGTACTGAGTACACCATCGGATTTGATACCGCTGTCAACACAGCAATGGAAGCGATTGATAAAGTACGTGATACCTCTACTTCCCATGAGAGATGTTCTATCATCGAGGTTATGGGACGTGGCGCCGGATACATCGCTTTATGGTGTGGTATCGCAAACGGAGCAGAGGATATCCTGTTACCGGAAAAATATGATTACGACGAGCAGAAGTTAGTAAATAACATCATCGAAAAACGTAAACATGGCAAGAAACATCATATCATCGTAAATGCCGAGGGTATCGGACATTCTGCAAGCATGGCAAAACGTATTGAGGCAGCTACCGGTATTGAGACACGTGCTACCATCTTAGGACATATGCAGCGTGGTGGTTCTCCGACAGCAAAAGACCGTGTATATGCTTCAACCATGGGAGCACTTGCAGTAGACCTTCTGTGTGAGGGAAAGACAAACCGTGTCGTTGGATATCGTCATGGCGCTTTTGTTGATTTTGATATTGATGAGGCTCTTGCAATGAAGAAAGAGATTCCAGAGTACGAATATCAGATCGCTAAGAACTTATCCATCTAATTTGGAATCATTACGAAATACAGGAAAGAATTTAAAACTCCACGGATTTTGGTTCGTGGAGTTTTTATGACATATAAGAAAAAGATTTGTTTGGAGAAAAGTATGATCACAAGTACAAGCAATCAGCAGATGAAGAATCTGATGCTTCTGATGAAAAAGGCAAAAGCGAGAAACGAACAGGAACTCTTTGTCGTAGAGGGACGGAAAATGTTTCAGGAAGTTCCGGAAGAGTGGTTAAAACAGGTGTATGTGTCGGAGAGTTTTTTTGCAGAGAATGATAAAATGCTTGCAGGCTATACCTATGAGATCGTATCAGATTCTGTATTCAAAGCGGTATCAGATACGCAGACACCGCAGGGGATTCTCTGTCTGGTCAGAAAGCCACAGTATCGTCTGGAAGAACTGTTAAAAGGGGCAGACACGCATCTTCTGATTTTAGAGAGCATCCAGGACCCGGGAAATCTTGGGACGATGCTGCGCACCGGAGAGGGCGCAGGAATCAGCGGTGTGGTCATGAATCATACAACCGTCGATCTTTTCAATCCGAAAACAATCCGTTCAACGATGGGAAGTATTTACCGCATGCCATTTTTTGTGACCAGAGATCTGGCAGAGACCATCTGTGAACTGAAAAATGCAGGGGTAAAAACGTATGCTGCCCATCTGAAAGGAAAGATGCAGTACGATGAGCCGGACTATACAGGAGCCACTGCCTTTATGATCGGAAATGAGGGAAACGGTCTGTCGGATGAAATCGCTGATCTTGCGGATACTTATATTAAAATTCCAATGTGTGGACAGGTGGAATCTTTAAATGCTGCCATTTCAGCATCGCTTTTGATGTATGAGACAAACCGGCAGCGGCGGATAAGAAGTATGTCGCAGGATAGAATGAGTAATATTAGGAAAGTGGAAGAATGAGAATCTGGTTTAAAATGATGAAAGACAATCATCTGCTTCGGGATACAACCATCACAGACGAATCGGATGATACACGTACCCATAAAATTTTCAGGGCAATCGATGAAGTGTGCTATGCATTTGATCTTGGAAAACCAATCTGGCTTGATGCCAATGTTGCTGAATTCAAACGCCATGCAAAGACAAGATTTACCCGGGACAGTTTCATTGAGTCGATCGATTTTGATTTTCTGGAGATGCATGTGATCGAGGAAGATTAACGGAAGAAGCTGGATGGAAGAAATGCATGCATTCGAAGAAGATTAACGGAATAGATATGTGTATAGGAGATGTAGGAGGAGCGTTGCCGTGATAGAAGGGGATATCAGACGGGAAAAAATCATTGAAATAATGTCAAACCAAAAAGAACCGGTCAGTGGTTCAGACCTTGCAAAAAAATTCGGCGTGAGCCGTCAGGTGATCGTGCAGGATATTGCTCTTTTGCGTGCTACCAATAAGAATATTTTAAGCACAAACAAAGGTTATTTCCTTTACAATCCGGGAAAAGGTCCGCAGAAGCCAAAGAGAAGCTTTTGTGTGCAGCACACGACAGAGCAGATGCAGGATGAATTATACACGATCGTAGATTACGGCGGAAAGGTGTTAGACGCTGTGGTGGAGCATGACATCTATGGTCAGATCACGGTGGATCTGATGCTCTGCAACCGCATGGATGTGGATGAATTTATGGAGCGCATCAGAAAGAGCAAAAGCCAGCCGTTAAATGTGCTGACCGGTGGAAAACACTGGCACACAGTGGAGGCAGATACGGAACCGATGCTACAGGTCATCGGTGAGAAGCTGCGTGAGAAAGGATACCTTCAGGAATAGAAAAAGGAATAGAAAAAACAGTAAAGTTTTGAAATAACTCCCCATATCATAGAAAAGTATGGTATACTTAAGGGAGCATGAGTGTTGATGGATAAAAGTTTTTTTCATGCACGGGGAATATATTGTTGGAGGAATATTATGGATAGACCATTTACCTTAAGTGAAGGGGTAGATAGTTGGAATACAATTATTTTTTTATACCGGTCAGCGTTGAAGGAGGTCAGTACCAAAGTTGAGATCTTAAATGATGAATTTCAGCAGGTACACCAGTACAACCCGATTGAATATATTAAGTCCAGAATCAAATCACCGGAGAGTATTGTCAAGAAGCTGAAACGATATGGATACGAGAGTTCCATTGACAATATGGTGGACTATATCAACGATATCGCAGGAATCCGCATTGTTTGTTCGTTTACGTCCGATATTTACAAGCTTGCGGAGATGATCGGTAAGCAGAATGATCTGACGGTGGTATCCGTGAAGGATTATATCAAGCATCCGAAGGAGAGCGGTTATAAGAGCTATCATATGTTAGTGACCGTACCGATTTTTTTGTCTGACCGGGTGGTTGATACCAAGGTTGAGATCCAGATACGGACGATGGCAATGGATTTCTGGGCAAGTTTAGAACACAAGATTTATTATAAGTTCGAGGGAAATGCACCACAATATATCAGCAGAGACTTAAGGGAATGTTCGGAGATCGTCTCTATGCTGGATGCCAAGATGCTGCAGCTGAATGAGGCGATCATCGAGGCACGTGCAGCGCAGGAGGAAGATACGGATGCAGTATAATTACAGTTTTGAAGCGGTTTCACTATTATTTATGTTATTAATATTCGTACATTTTATGGTAGTGTGGCAGTTTCCGACTGAAAAGACAAGGGTATTCCGTGCACTTTTGATCGTATGTATCGGAGAGAGTGCGTTTAATATTTTATCATCGATAGGACTGGCAAACGCTGGAGTCGTTCCGCAGATCGTGAACGAGATACTTGCGTTTGTCTTTTTTTCGTTTGAAGGCTTAAGCTCTTTGATGATCTATAAGTATATGGTTGTGATCAGTGAACTGGATCAGAGACAGAAAAAGTGGGCAGTTTCAGCTGCAATGATCCCTGCGGCATTCTTTTTTATTTTTCTGCTCTTAACACCGTTCATCGGGTTTTACTACTATTTTCAGGATGGAGTGTATCATCAGGGCAGAGGAGCAAATTTCGGATATTTTTATATCATGCTGTTTTTTGCATTGAATCTTGTTATGTCGATCGCAAGGCGGAAGATCATTAATGTGCGGGAGAAATACATCATCTATTTATATACTGCAGCGGCATTGATTGCAGTTTGGGTGCAGTATTATCACCGGGAGATCCTGCTGACCAGCCTTGGAAATTCGGTGATCGTCATAATGATCTATCTGTCGATGCAGAATCCAAACGATTATTTAGATACCGTGACAGGAATCGGAAATGAGGCGGCATTGGAGCTGCAGCTGAAGGACGAACTGATGCGGGATCAGGAAGGAACGGTCATTATTATCAGAATCCGCCAGTATCAGCAGATGGGAATGCTGTTTGGGGCAGAAAACTGCAATATGCTCATGGCGGAGCTGGGACAGTATTTTTTCCATCTGGGTGGTAAGTTTCATGTATTCCGCAGTGATGCGGATACCTTTGTGGTCATGACAGACAAAGACCGGTATCAGGAGATGGTAAAGTCTGTTGAGGGGCGTTTTTCTGAGGAATGGAAGATAGAAGAAAACCATATTCTGCTGGATCACACCGTTATGATCATGCATTATCCGAAGGACTTTACGACAATCCCGGAATTTTTCGGAATCAGAAGTTACCTGTCGTCCGTTGCTTCCGGCAATGCGGGGAAAGAGCCTGTGATCGAGACGGATGCGCAGATGATCGAGGGATATTACAGACAGAATCAGATTGAAATGATCTTAGAGCGCGCACTCCGTGAGCGTTCCATTCAGGTGTACTACCAGCCGATCTATTCGCTTAAGGAAAAAAGAATTGTTTCCCTCGAAGCATTGGCACGTCTGTTTGACGGGGAACTTGGATATATTCCACCGGCTGAATTTATCCCGATCGCAGAAAAAAACGGTGACATCATACGTATCGGCGAGATCGTGTTAGAAGAGTGCTGTAAGTTTTTATCTAAACATGTATTATCGAATATGTCTCTTGGAATCCGCTCGATCCAGATCAATATTTCGGTGGCGCAGTGTATGCAGCAGAATCTGAAAGAGGCAATTCTGCCGATCCTGCAGAAGTACCATATCCCAACCTCCATGATCGTGCTGGAACTGACGGAGAGCACTGCAATCAATGCACCGGCGCTTATGGAACATCATATGAAAGAATTGGGAGATGCGGGGATCTCTTTTGCGATGGATGATTATGGAACCGGAAATGCAAACTGCTCTTATCTTATGCGGTTTCCGTTCCAGGAAGTGAAGATGGACAGAGACATGACATTGGCATATTTTAATAATGAGACAGCCAGAATTGTCATTGAAAATGAGATCAGGACGATGCAGAAGCTTGGCATCCCAATGGTTGTCGAGGGAGTGGAAAAGTTAGAGCAGAGTGAGGAGATGGAGCGCCTTGGCGTGGAATATATCCAGGGGTATTATTATGGAAAACCATTGCCGGAAATGGAATGTCTGCGGTATATCCGCAACTTCAATTCGGCGCCGGAAGATTATGGAAGGTAAAAGATAAGTTTTATGAATATTATCAGTGTAACAGATATCACGAAGACATATACAGAGAGGAAGCTTTTTGAGAAAGCGTCTTTCTATTTGCAGGAAAGAGAAAAAGTGGGTGTGATCGGTATCAACGGAACCGGAAAATCAACTCTGTTAAAAATTGCAGCGGGCATTGAAGAACCGGATGAAGGACAGGTGATCCGTGCAAACCATATCGTGGTGCGTTATCTGCCGCAAAATCCGGTATTTGATCCGGAATTGTCAGTGATTGATACGGTGTTGGCGCAAAGTAGTCAGAATTTTGTCGGAGGAACATCAGAGCAAAATCAAAATGCAGGAAATCATGCAGAACATGTGGAACATTGGAATTTAGAGAGTGATGCAAAGGCAATGATGACAAAGCTTGGCATTACGAATTTTGAACAGAAGGCAGGGGAACTCTCTGGGGGACAGCGCAAACGTCTTGCGCTTGTGGCAGCACTTTTAGTGCCGTGCGATGTGCTGATCTTAGACGAGCCGACCAACCATCTGGATTCCGCTATGGCAGACTGGCTGGAAGATTTCCTGAAAAAGTGGCGCGGGGCACTTATTATGGTAACCCATGACCGCTACTTTTTAGACAGTGTCTGCAACCGGATCGTGGAGGTGGATAAAGGTTCCATCTACAGCTATGATGCGAATTACTCCGGGTATCTGGAACTTAAGGCAGAGCGCGAGGAGATGCAGCAGGCGAGTGAGCGGAAACGCCAGAATATCCTGCGGAAAGAATTAGAGTGGATCCGCCGCGGCGCAAAGGCACGTACTACCAAGCAAAAGGGCAGAATCCAGCGCTATGAGAAACTTAAGGATCAGGATGCACCGCAGACAGATGGAAGTGTGGAGATCAGCTCGATCAGTTCCCGCATGGGAAAGACAACGGTAGAACTTTCGCATATTTCCAAAAGCTATGATTCGAGAGTACTGATCCGTGATTTTACTTATATTTTTCTGAAAAATGACCGGATCGGGTTTGTCGGGGCAAATGGAAGCGGTAAGACAACCCTGATGAAGATCATTGATCAGAGAATCCAGCCGGATGAAGGAACTGTAACCATCGGGCAGACAATCAAAATCGGATATTATACGCAGGAGATTGAGAACACAAAAGATGCTGGAATTGCCTACATGGATCCAAATGAGAAAGTGATCGATTATATTAAAAATACAGCGGAGTTTGTCAGGACGAAAGATGGTCTGGTGTCAGCGTCCAATATGTTAGAGCGCTTTTTATTCCCATCCTCGCAACAGTACAGTCCGATCGGAAAACTTTCCGGTGGAGAGAAGCGCAGATTGAACCTGTTGCGCGTGCTTATGGAGGCACCGAATGTCCTGATTTTAGATGAGCCGACAAACGATCTCGATATCCGGACACTCACGATACTGGAAGATTACCTTGACAATTATGATGGAATCGTGATCACCGTCTCCCATGACCGCTACTTTTTAGACCGTGTCGTAAACCGTATTTTTGCCTTCGAGGAAGATGGAAAGATCTGTCAGTATGAAGGTGGGTACACAGATTATGTAAACCGATTGGCAGAGGAAGGAAAAGTGCCTGCGGGACATATTCTGGATGCGAAAAACGATACGACAACTTCTGTGGAGAAAGAAAATCAGACTTCTTCCATGGATACCTGGAAGAGGGAGCGTAAACTGAAATTCAGTTATAAAGAACAGAAAGAATATGAGACGATCGAAGATGATATCGCTGCACTGGAACAGAAAATAGAAGAGCTGGATGCGCAGACTTTAAAATTCAGCAGTGATTTTGTGAAATTGAATGAGATCACAAAAGAAAAAGAACAGACAGAACAACTGCTCGAAGAGAAAATGGAGCGCTGGGAATATCTGGAGGATCTGGCGGCAAAGATCGCCGGACAGCAATAAAAAATACAAAACGTTAATCTTTATGCGCAAGCTTTGAAAGCCCGTTAAAGAGGCTCTGTGGAAGCGCAAAACCAAAGATAATGCCAAGCACGATCGAACCGGCAACTTTCACAGTACTGATTCCGTACTGTGAGAACCGGCTCATATCTCCCATGATAAAGTAATAGGAGGTATAGTAGATTCCGGCACCCGGAACAAGTGGGAAGATCCCGGTGAGCAGGAACACCGTGACCGGAGTTCGGCGCACTGCCGAAAGAATCCGTGCAACCAGTGTCAGTGCAAAGGTGGCGATCAGGTTTGCGATGGCATTGTCTGTGTGATACTGTAAGCAGATCAGGTAGACAATCCAGCCGAGGGCACCTGTCAGACCGCAGAAAAACAACTGTTTTTTTTCAGCAGAAAATAATACAGCAAAAGAGAGTGTCGCAGCTAAGCTGACAAGAAACTGAATGATCATCGAAGTAATGCACCTCCTGTGACAAGCTGGTAAAGCGTGATAACAGCGCCCACGCCAACGGCAATACTAAAAGCAGTTAAGATCGCATCGATCATATGGATCGCACCGGATAAATAGTCTCCGTTGAAAAAGTCGCGGATGGACGTTGTCAGTGCGATTCCCGGTACGAGCGGCATAATATCTCCAATGACAACCTTATCCTGCAGGATCGGTATCCCTGCGGAGAGCACGATCAGGCTTAAAAAAGTGACAATGCCGCTTCCTAAAATATTAGTGATAAATTTGGATTCCAGATGCCTGTCGGAAGCGATCAGGAAAATCTGTAACACGAGTCCGATAAAAAATGCAACAAAAGAATCTAAGGCAGTTCCTCCGAACAGATAGCAGAAACCGGCACTGCCAACTCCACAGAAAAATATCTCCACCCAGTTTTTATTTTTTGGAATGGATTTACATTCTTCTAAACGCACCCAGGCATCCCGCAGGGAACATTCATGGGAACAGATCTCTCTGGAAAGCTGATTTAACGCAGCAATCCTTCCGAGATGGGTAGAGCCGAGCGGTACATGACGGATCATGCTGCAGGCATCTTCTTTATTTTCATTTGCACTTGCAAAAATTCCATTGGAAAGCACATAGACATCACAGTCTGTAATCTCATATGCTTTTAAAATATGAAGCACCGTATCTTCCACGCGGTAAACTTCCGCACCATTGCGGAGCAATGCATCTCCGGTTTCGACAGCCAGAGTCAGAATTTCTTTCGTTACTGCCATAATTATCCTCTTTTATTATTGTATCGGATAATTGCAAAACTCCTCTTAAGTTAGTTAAATTGTTCAAAATCAACAAAAACATTCAAGACACGCTCTCG
>UMAO01055300.1_pt1 | contig 36790 bp, 38 predicted proteins | sample 1963741 | NCBI WGS metagenome assembly UMAO01 (sample SAMEA4835919, study PRJEB28245) | human gut metagenome | biome: gut microbiome; material: fecal sample | place: Denmark | collected 2008
CCCGAGAGCAAGACGGGCCTCTGTCCTCCCGTCATTCTTTCTGAAGACGTCATGCAGCACATCGTTCGTGCCACCATCACCTCCAATCCCCATGTCATGACCCTCCCCGTTTCTCGTTGCCATTTCAAGAGCAACGACCAAGTGCGCGTCAAGGAGGGCGAATTTAAAGGCTTTGTCGGCCGCGTCATCCGCGTGGCCGGCCAGCAGCGCGTAGCCTTGGAAATCAAAAGCATCTGTTACCTCGCCACCGCCTTCGTTCCCAGTGCATTTTTGGAGAAGGTGGGGGAGAGTTCCGGGATTGGAAGAGAGGAACAGAAAGACGTGGAAGAAAGCGTTGTTTGATGATGCTGGAGGTTGCGGGGTAGTGTGGAAAAGTAGGTGGCAGAATTTTTTTACATTTGTCACCACATAAAGTTAGATAACAATTTGCAAGTCGGAAATGGAAACTTACAGACCTTGGATGATAAATCCATTATGTCAGACTGGAAACGATTTTAAACGATATTGCTATAACAAATATAATAAATATGAAATGTCCGTATTGTGGAGAGCAACATCCTGACAATTTTACGTTTTGCCCCAATTCGGGGAGACGAATAGAGGTACAACATAAATCTTGCGAGAATCGCGACTGTCCCGATTTTGGCAAGAGTATTCTACCGCCAGATGCCAAGTTTTGCCCCAGATGTGGTAAACCATTGAATGATAGTCAGAAAGACCTTTCTGTGGAAGAGAAGAGCGATGCTCAACCAACACTTGATTTTACCAAATTGAGACCAAAAGATTTGTCGAACTTTTTTAATTAACAATCATAGTAATGAATTATATCAGTAAGTCTGTTGTTCGTGAAATGTGTGATGAGGCAGGATTCCGAACTACAATAACAGAGAGTGGTGCAATCTGTATGATATTGGCTGCAGATGAAGATTATGGACATGATGTATGGGTGGTCTTCGAAGTCGACGAAAAAACCAACCGTTTGCGTGTCGTTGCCTATGGAGGAATTAATGTTAAGCAAACTAAACTTGCAGATGCTATTTCCCGTGTCAATAAATACAATAAAGAAACTTCTTTAATGAAAGCATATATAGACAACGACGGAGACGTTGTGATTGAGCGTTGGGAGATAATAGACGAAGAAGTATCAGAGGATTTTGTTCTCAACAACATGATAAAACTGTGCCCTCCCTTAATTTGGAGTTTCTTCAAGGATTATTTCGCTGATTTTAATGATTAATGTAATATGAAATGTCCGCACTGTGGCAATAATCACTCTGATTTTGCCAAGTTCTGTGATGTTACTGGCAAACCTTTGGGAAAGGCTTGCCAGAACGAAGATTGCCCAGATTATGGGAAAAATATATTGCCGTTGGAAACAAGGTATTGCCCCAGATGTGGCCATCCTTGTGGGGAGGATATAGAAGACGAAGCTGTACAGGAAGAAATCGAAAAGTTGCCGTTCCATGAGCGACATTCTGAATATGACTTGGTTCCTTGGGCTGAGTTTAAATTCAATAATAAAATTTCCTTTTGGTTTAATACTCCGGAATATATTGAGGATATACGTTCTTTGGACGAAGGAAACAATTTTCTATGGATTGCGAGAAAAGGAAAATTGGGGGTTCTAAAACTCTACTATAAAAAGGGCTTTTTTCATAGTGATTATGTTGCTTCGCGAATTATACCTTGCAAATATGACATGATAGAGGATAGGGGCGATTACTATCTATGTTATGAAGGCAATAAGAAAGTAATGTTTGATAGAAGAGGAACACAAATAGAATAAGTTATGGAATGGAAAAGTATTGAACAGCAGGTTCAAAAGTTAAATGTTGGAATGTTGGACTTGATGGGGAAGGTTAAGTCTCTGTCAGAGAAAGACCAGCGCTATCCTCAAACCAATGAGATATTTGGATCATCGTTAGGTCATCTCCAGAACCCATCATATGATGTTGTGGTTTGTGGAGAAGTCAAGAAGGGCAAGAGCTCGCTGCTCAATGCCATCGTGGGGCAAAATGTGCTTCCAGTGGACGTTAATGTGGCAACATCGCAGGTCTTTCGTATAAGCAACAGCGACCACGAAAATTTTTCGTTGGTATTTACGGATGGAACAAAGAGGGCTATCACCCGCGATCAGTTGGCTTCTTTTGGCTCTCAGGTAAATGTAAACCGTGATGGCGAGATGAATCTTGAGGATAAGGTGCTTTCACATATACAAGTGGAAATACCTGCTCAGTTCTTGCCAGAGCATGTCAATCTCGTTGATACCCCAGGGCTTGGAGCTGTATACAAGTCACACGAATGGTTGACCCAGAACTATGTGAAGAATGCAGCAGCAGTGCTGTTCGTCTTTGAGGCCAGCCAGCCGATGATGGATATCGAAAAGATCTTCATCAACAAGGTCCTCGACATCACTCCACACATCATGTTCGTCATGACGAAAATAGACCTCGTTGCACCGAGTGAATGGAATAAGCAGAAACAACGTCTTGAGGATAGTTTAGCAGAAATATTCAAAGAGAGAAAGTTACCTGCCCCAGAGGTGTTTCCCATGTCAAGCAAGGATTTGATGGGGGCAGCCATTGAGGATGAGGAGAAATTTAAGATGGAGAACATCGAGTCAAGTATGTTCCCTATTTTTAAAAATGAATTGTCGGCCATCATTGTTCGCGCCGTAGCGTTGAGTCATTCCTCCGTTGGCTTGTACGAGACGCAGGGGCAAGTGTTGAAACTTCATGGGACAATTGCTGAACTTCTGAAGGTTGCTGCTGAGGAGGGTAAGGACTTGGATCAGCAGTTGAGAAGCGCCAAGCAGGCCAAGCAGCAGGAACTGCAGAATGAGTGGGGCAATAGTAGCCAGAAGACTAAAGATACCTTGTCTGAAGTCGGTAATATTTGCAATATAGTCTCCAATAGGGTTGACCAGATGTTTAGAATGACCAGTCCTATCCGTCAGCAATACCTATCGCGCATAGACGACATTTCGTCAATGGATGAAGTAGAAAGTATGTGTAGGGATTTGCCGTCTGCGGTAAGCCATGATGTGGCTCAGCAGTGGGATTCCATCATGCGAGATGCTGTCAACGAAATGACAGCAGTTTTGCAAAATGCCGTATCAAATATAGATCATGCCTCAATAGACGATAACATTGATTCTTTGTCTCTTGAAACACTGGAAGTAACATCGGCACAGAGATTAAACACAATAAGAAATGTCGTCGGAACAGGCTTGATGGCAACAGGTATTACTGCAGCCCTCACTTGTCCTCCAATCGCAATTATAGCTGGTATTGGCGCAGCTGTGTGGGCTTTCATTGCCGGAGAAGAAAATAAAATTCAACGTAACAAAGCCAATCTAAAGCAGAAGTTGAATGAACTGATGGATCGCTTATGCAGCAGTTTGAAGGATGCAAGAGATTGTAACAGATTGTCTGTGGTTGGTGAGTTCGTGAAGAGTCTTAAGCAAAATTCCGAGAAGGTTATCCAAGATGCGGTGGATGCCAAAAGAAAGGAAATTCAACAACAATTGGCGGCTCTTGAGACACAGGCTGCAAAGGGGGTGGCAGAAAAGCGCCAAGAATGTGTGGCTCTGCAAGCTGATTTGAAAACTTGCAATGAACTGGTTGCTAAGACCAAAGAATTGGGCGCTTTGAAGGCTACAATAGAAGAACAAATCCAATAATGTATGGCAAGAATAGGTATTGATTTTGGTTCGTCGTTTACAACGATGTCCTATGTAAATCATGAGGGTTGGGCAACACCTATAAAAGTACATGGAAGAGAGAAGATCCCCACCATTCTCTATTTTCCTGAAGATGGTGGAGAGACGCTTGTTGGAGATGCCGCTTATAACAAATACCAAGACTGTATGGATGCAGACAATCCAGAAAAGATGGACACGATTCTGGGGGGGATAGTCACAGGACTAAAGCACGATATGTCGCGCGATGGCTCCGTGGCAACACCGCATGGCAATAAGAGTTACGTGGAGGTTATCAGCATATTCTTGTCATATTTGAAGCAATATGCTGAGACGTATGTCTTCAATAATGAGGAGATAACGGATGTCTGTATGACTTATCCTGTCTCGTTTGATTGGCAGCCCGAGAAGAAAGACATCTTGCAAGAATCCGCTCTAAGGGCGGGGTTCAAAAATGTCCGTTTGCTCAAAGAGCCTGTTGCTGCTCTGATGGGATATGAGAACCGCCATACAATCAAGGACGAAGGTGTATTGATATACGATTTTGGCGGAGGAACTTTTGATGTGGCCTATATGATGTTTGACTATATGGGGCAACAGCAGATGCTGCCTCCTATTGGTGACGGGGAGTGTGGCGGACAGAATATAGACATGGCCTTATACGAGAATTGGGACAAAAAAGTGAAATCGGCCAAAGGACGTAATATATCGGAATATGAGAACGAAGTGTTTCTTCCCATTCTCAAAGCCAACTGCGTCAAGCAAAAGGAAAAAATGTCGAACGGTACGTTTGGACCAGAATTCCTCCCTTTGCCTCCTGCCGCCTCTGTGTTTGTGAAGCTAAAGGCATTGACCAGTCAGGAATGGAACGACATCGTTGAGCCATGGGTTGACAAGACCATAGCGAAAACCAAGCAAATGCTCGAGGCCATCGAGTCGCACAATGCGAGTGCAGGGAATGCGTTTCGTATTGACAAAGTGATACTGATAGGGGGGAGTTCCCGACTCCCTATGGTTTTTGACAAACTGCAACAAATCTGTCCTGTTGCCCCCACTCATGTTCCCGAGGTGGATGTAGCAGTGGCGAATGGCGCTGCAATCTTTGCCTCAAAAGACGAGATTCGTGAAGAGAGATGTTTCTGCATACATTGTGGAACTCAGATGACAAACAAATATCGTTTTTGCATGCACTGCGGAAGAAACAATTATAGATACAACCATTGTTTTGACGATATATAGTAAATGAGCAAAGACTATGAACGAAGTGAAGAATACACAGCAGCTGTTGTCAGAGATGATTGAATTCATTGAGGGCACGCCGTGGCGAGCAGACTACCAGAATCGTTTCGAACGTTTCCATGATATGGCTGAGCGCCCATGTGTTTTGGCTGTAGCAGGTCAGGTAAAAGCAGGAAAGAGTTCCTTCTTGAATGCCCTGCTGGGCCTGGATCTTGCAGCTGTAGGAACTACGGAGACGACCGCAACGATTAATGTCTTCAAATATGGACGAGTGAAAGATCCCAATAAGCCAGTTATGGTCTATTGGAATGATGGGCGTGAGCCTGAACCACAGACCAAGGCTTTTATAGATTCGCTGCAAGGATATACGGAGGAGGTGCTTGAAAAGGCCGAGAGTATTGACCATTTGGAGTATATCGTTGAGGATGAAAAACTGGAGGAGATTACGTTGGTCGATACACCAGGTTTCGCATCTGTTGTAGACAAACACGAGGAGCGAATGGCTGATTATTTCAGTCAACGACGTGAGAATCTACGTAATAAGCAGATTGAGAAGTCTGGGGACTTGACCGAAAAGGCTGATGCCGTCATCTTCCTAAGTGGACCTGTGGCCAAAGCCAATGCGCAAAAGTTCTTCTCGGAGCACATTCCACATATCTCCCCGTTTAATGCTGTTGGTGTGATGGCAAAAATCGACATGATTCAACCTTCTATGGGAATGGCATCGAATAAACTGGATGAGCTTGGGGCGATAAAGAACGAGGCTGATGACTTGTCTTCTTTCCTTGCCAAGACCTTTCAACATGAATTACATTCGGTTTTGCCTGTTTCGGCAAGTCTGTTTCATTGTGTGGAAAAGTTATGGGCATCGGGTAAGGCCTATGAATTGCAGGAACTGATTAGAAATATACCACAGAACAAGTTTGATAAGCGTTTTGATCAGAATTCAGAGCATTGGTATGCACAAACTGGTGCGTATCACGACTTTTATGAAAATTGCGGCTTGAGCTATTCAGACCGCCAGTTGATGGTAGGAGATATGCCGTGGATGGTCTTTTGCATCATTGCCATTGCGTTGTATTACAAGTCATTGGACGAGGCCAAGGCGTTCCTGCTCGAATTCTCGGGGATGGAACGCGTGAAAGATGTTCTGAACGAGCGTTTTTTTAAGCGTTCGAGAAGCATTCGGTGTGGACGCGTCTTGCGCGATGCTCAGCAATTGCTGGTTTACATCAAGAATGTTGAGGTTCCTAAGAAGCGAACGGAAGTTCAAAGCCGCGAACTCTTTTTGGAGGTAATTAAGGCTGCTCATGGAAGATTTGACCATAGGCTGTTGTCCGCCTTTGACTCGTTTGTAAAGAGGAACTTGTCGGATACTTCGGACATAGACCAATATTCCAAAGCGATAGATGGCTTACTGATGAGGACGGAAGCCTTACTGAAGACTATGGACAGAGTGGAGAAAACAAATGAGGGACTGCAACTTTTGACCAAAGTGAAGCATTTACTGCGTGGAGAAACGGAAGTTTGAGAATTGGAAACCCTGTTAGGGGAAGATGTGGAACAATTGCAAGCCTTGTCTGCTGACTATTGTAACAGGCGTCAACGTATTTGGAACTCAAGAAAGCAAAAGACGTTAAATAACAAGGAAATGCAGAAGCTGCTCTCAATAGTGTGTGACAGCTATGGTAAACTTTTAAATAGAAAATGATATGAGCAGAAATTGGTTTTATGTAGTTGTTGACTGGATGAATATCCATGTCCTTAAAACCTCAAGAGAAGAATCTGCGGACTTGCCTGCAGCAACAGAGACTAAGGATACACAGGAACAGTGTGAAATTTCTGTGAACTGTGATATGCCCAAGGAACTCCAGGATAGTGTAGAAGAACCAGAAGAGGATGATTGGAATTTCTTGCAAGAAGGGGAAAGCACGGGTAATGATACCAATGAGGAAGTGCTTCAGAATTTAAAGGAGGTGGAGACCGCGTATCAGGCTTCGAATGATTCGAATGAAGAGAAGACCTTAGACGCGGAGGCAGCAGTTTCGGAAGATCACAAGTCTGTTGCTGTGAAAGCAGAAACAGATTCAACAGAACAAGGAATATCTCATGAGGAACTTGCAATCTCGTCATTACTTGACAACAAACCTTTGGTCAAACTCTTCAGCGAGTGTGCTGATGTGCTAAAGGAGTTGGATGGATTCTCCAAAGACTTCAAATCTGAGCGCGAGCAGTTTCTTCTGGAAATGGTCAGAGACAAGATAGTCTCTGCATTATTGCTTTCGGGTGGAAAAGCAATAGACGGTGACACGTCATACGATATTTTGAGGCATGTAGCTCTCAATCAGAGCGATGTCAAGGATGGATCGGAGATTGAGGAAATCGTTTCGCCAGGAGTAATGCTGGAGGATAGGGTCTTTATTAGAGCAATGGTTAATATTAAATAATAAGAAAATGGATTGGGACAATATGAATGATGGAATTTACGAGGATGGCTCAGACATGATTGGCTGTCAGCAAAATGAAGATTATGGAATGGTGGAAGAATCTGAAAGCCACAACTCTATGGAGAACGTGGGTGAATCGCATGTCAACTTTAAAGGACATATAGATGATTTGTATGACCATAGCATCAACCAGGCAAAGTCCAATTATATAGCGCATGCGGAGGATTTTGCGAAAGCTCATGATGCAGCCGAGGCACAGCGGGCCATTGACCACATGAGGCAGGATCTTCATGACGAAGAGTATTGGGAAGAATGTAAACATGATGCGGAGGTAGAATCTCGGAAAAATCAAATCTTCTTAGATGGCATTAATGCCCAAAAGGAGATTATTGAAAAATATAGAAAGTAGCAATTAGTATGGACGAAAAATTGACAATCAACACCGTAGGAGACTTTACCAACCCCTACCAGCAAACTTATCCAGATACTTGCGCCATCAAGTCGCAACAGTTGATAATGAACGAATTTGGCATCCCTGTGTCGGAAGATCAGTGTGTGGCCTACTCGGTGGAGCAAGGATGGTATTCGGGAGATGGTACTGGAACGCAATGTGAGGATGTCGGTAAACTACTTGTGGACTCTGGCATTCCTTGTACTCAAAGATGCGAAGCCAACGTGTACGACTTGGCTAACGAGTTGGCCCAGGGCCATAAGGTCATAGTGGGAGTGGATAGCGGCGAGTTGTGGAATGGAGGATTTATGGAATGGTTGAAGGATTTCTTTTTAGGCGACACACCTGACCATGCGCTTATCGTAGCAGGTATTGATATGTCAGACCCCAACAATCCTATGGTCGTTGTTACCGATCCTGGTACTGGCGACTGTGCCAAGTCTTACCCTCTGGATCAATTTATGGATGCATGGTCGGATTCTCAATGCTATATGGTTTCCACAGATGTAGCTGCTCCCCAGCAAACAGAGCAGATGCTGTCCTGTGGTTTAACGGATGGTCATCTGGAGCAGGTGGCAGGAGTCGATTACGACACGTTTACCCAGTTCCAAGACTATAGTCATCAGATTGACTACGTGTCGCAAGGTCCGCAGTTGTACGATATGTTCCAGAACTATCCGTCCATGCCAGACACCTTTACGTTTAACGATGCTTTGTTTCAGTATGACATGCCTTTGCCAACCCCAGATGCTATGTTGTTTCCTCCTCAGACCTCTGTAAATCCATTCAGTTTCGACTATACGGATTTGAGCAACACGGACTGGTTGGGTATGCCAGGAGATGACTTTTCCACGGACTTTTTAAACGAGGACTTTGACAATGATAAGCATTCGCTTCTTGACAAGATGCAGGACAATTTGGACTTCGCCCATGAGCATGCACAGCAGTGTATGGACGATGGTATGTATATCAGTGGCACTATATGGGAAAACCAAGCGAATGATATAGAGAACGATATTAATGAAATTTTAAACTCAGACATATAATATGAAATGCCCATATTGTGGTCAGGAACATCCAGACAACGCCAAGTTTTGCATGGAGACGGGTCAGAAGCTTGAGCCTCAGAAGATAGCTTGTCAAAACAAGGAGTGTCCCGATTTTGGGGCGGCAATCCTGCCATTGGAAGCCAAGTTCTGTCCAAGATGCGGAGGAGAAATACATAGTCGTGTAGAGAGTGGTAATGGACCTGATTTGGATTTGGTTCATATCTTGAGAAAGAAATTGCAGAAGCGAATTCCAGAAATATTAAAATAATCAAGTATGTTAGATAAGGTAACAGCTAAAACAGTCTGTGAACTGTTAAGAGGGTTTGAAGTGGAATATAAAATAGAAGAAGATTCTCAAATTTTTTTCACTTTAGATGCTTCAGAAGAATTCCCACATAAATTAAATGTTCGTATAATGATTACGGAAGAGTATATGAAAATTTATGCTTTTCCTGATGATTTTAATATCAGTGTTGGAGATAGTGCGGACTATATGTTAGCAATCAATGATTATAATTCTTGGGATGTCTACATAAAAGGAGCTCTTGTGATATTCAAGGAAATAAATGTTATCACGATAAAGGTTGAGAGTATCTTTAAATTTTCTGCCCCAATCTCTGTTGATTATTTATGGAAAGACTGTATTTTGTTTTCTCTTATGGGGATTCGTGATTTTTATGATTCTTTAGAAACTCACAAGAAAAAGGTGTTAGAGTAGCTATGAAATGTCCTTATTGTGGTCAGGAGCATCCTGACAACGCCAAGTTTTGCATGGAGACAGGCCAGAAGCTTGAGCCTCAGAAGAGAGCTTGTCAAAACAGGGAGTGCCCCGATTTTGGGGCGGCAATCCTGCCATTGGAAGCCAAGTTCTGTCCAAGATGTGGGCATCCTGTTGGTGAAATCTCCGAATCTGTCAGTATGGATCCTGGCATCTTGGAGTTCGGGGTTGAGGATGTCAGTTTCAAGATGATTCTCGTGGAACACAGCTCTTTCATAATGGGAACTGCTTCCGAGCAGGAAGACCCGTATGATGACGAGAAGCCTGCCCACAAGGTAACCCTGACCAAGGATTACTACATGGGCGAGACCCAAGTGACCCAGGCTTTGTGGAAATCTGTAATGGGAGAAAATCCGTCAGAGTTCGAAGGGGAAAGAAGACCTGTGGAGTGTGTCCGTTGGGATGACTGCCAAAAGTTTATAAAGGAACTGAACAGAAGCTTCAGTAGCCAGCTTCATGGAAAGTTCTTCCGTCTGCCGACGGAAGCAGAGTGGGAGTTTGCCGCCCGGGGCGGTAATAAAAGTTGTGGCTATCAGTTTAGTGGCAGTGACGACTTGGATGAAGTGGCTTGTTATTTTGGTAATAGCAATGATGAAACTTGCGATGTCGCCTCTTTTGAGTCTAACGAGTTGGGACTTTATGACATGAGCGGCAATGTCTGGGAGTGGTGCCTTGATTGGTATGGAGAGTACAATCGTTCTGCGCAGACCGACCCCAAAGGTCCTTTGGGTGGGTTTTACCGCGTGATTCGTGGCGGGTGTTGCTACGATGATGTTAGGGGATGTCGCTTGTCGTGCCGTAACGGCATTAGTCCCGATGGCAGTCGCAACGATCTTGGCCTCCGTCTCGCCCTCTCCGAGTAACAACCTATTTGTCGAGTTCTGAGTAACGGAGTACAAGAGAACTTTTCCATTAGTCTCGGTAAGGTCAGCGGGAGCCGACCAAATAGAGGCTAATGAAAAAGTGAACGAAGAAAATATGTATTTTTAAAAATATATAGACATAACATGAAATGTCCTTATTGTTGTCAGGAACATCCTGACAACGCCAAGTTTTGCATGGAGACAGGCCAGAAGCTTGAGCCTCAGAAGAGAGCTTGTCAATATTGAGAAGTGATATATTTAAATGAAAGTAAATACCAATCAAGTGTAGCGTAAATAGCTGTATATCAGTATGTATTAGTAGTTTTGTTATCCTGTTGTTATTTCTCGTCTCTGCACTTGATTGTTCTTTGTTTGTGCGTATTTTGTTTCTTGTTTGTTTCTCGTTTTCGGGGATTTTTAGTACCTTTGCAATACAAAATCAATAAGGAGAAACGGCTATGGCAAGAAACAAGAAAACATCAAAGCTTAAAGAGCCAATCCGTCTTAGGATGAAAGACCTGAGCAACGGAAATAAGAGCCTGTATCTGGACATATACAGAGACGGCAAACGTTCGTATGAGTACTTGAAGATGTACATCATTCCTGAAACGGACGATGAAGCACGCAAGCAGAACCAAGCTACGCTGATTGCCGCCAATGCCATAAAGTCGCAACGCATCATTGCTATGACGAATGGAGAGGCTGGTATCAAGAAAGCTGACGACAAGCCAAAAGTACTTCTTGCAGATTGGCTGCAGACATACAAGGAAAGACAGAAAAAACGAGGACGAAAGGACGAATCGCAAATAAACACATCCATCCGTATTCTCACAGAAATGGGATGCGAGAATATGACAATGGATGATGTGGATAAGAAATTCTGTCAGGACTTCATTGATTACTTGCGTGACGGATATAAAACCAGGAACGGTGAGAACATCTGCACAAATACAGCATGTAACTATTATCGAGGAATGAATGGTGCGTTAAATGCTGCTGTAAGAGAAGAGTTACTAAAGGTAAATCCATTTACAAGACTTGGCAGCTCGGACAAGCTGAAAGTTCCTGAAAGCAAACGTGAATACATGACCATCGATGAAATAAAGAAACTGATAGCAACACCTATGGAGAACGAAAACATAAAGGATGCGTATTTGTTTTCTTGTTTCTGCGGACTGCGTTTTAGTGACATAAAAGGCTTGAAATGGGAAAATATTTTCTGTGATAGCGGACAATACCGCCTACAAGTCGTAATGCAGAAGACCAAAGCTCCTATATATCTTCCGTTGTCATCAGAAGCATTGAAATGGTTACCTGTTCGTAATGGCAAAGGTGCGGACGAAAAAGTATTCTCGTTACCAAGTAACAATATTGTTAACCTTTTGATAAAGCCGTGGGCGGAGGCAGCTGGTATAACCAAGCATTTCACCTTTCACACAGCCCGACACACGTTTGCCACAATGATGCTGACACTTGGAGCGGATTTGTACACAACGTCCAAGTTGTTAGGGCATGTAGACGTGAGAATGACGCAGGTGTACGCCAAAATCGTTAACAAAAAGAAGGACGAGGCTGTTAACTTAGTTAACGGTCTATTCGATTAGGTAACTATGAGACACGACATAATACGGAATTTTACAATCAAACGCAAGACTCTGGCTACATCAGTGGTCAGAGTTTTTTGCGTAATTACATCACATCATAATTAATTGAACAATGACCACAAAATTTGGCGGTCATCTCTCTTTTTGAGAAATGGCAAACAGTACACAGACATTTCGTGAACGACAAGGACGAATTGCACGGATTATGGACTATTCTTCTGGCAGCAAGATTTGGCTATCGGAATGAAGTAACAAATGGCGTAAAGACACACCAACGCTTTGTTGAGGACTTTGCCTGCAGCCACAAGCATGTGAACTGCAACAAGGTGGGTTGCAAGAATGTGCACAGGAGAAATCACAACATTGCCAAGCGCATTCTGATGGAACGCCATGACCTTGCACAACATCTATTCAACAGTGACGCATTCACATTGGGGGACTGCATAAAAATGAAAAACGTCTTTGATACGACGGATGCCCCTCCACCAAACATCATGTCTCATGAGGACGTTTCAGAAACGAAGCGTCCGCTATCTTTCGATTGTCACCTGACCAAAGAACAGATGGTTCGCATTGCCCACTGCGCAAATACGAATCATCTGTTTTGTGTATCAGAGGTATCGATTGACAACATACAATCCCTGTTGGAATGTAAAAGTAATTTCAGCCTTAAAGTAGAGAACACCCGTAATGTAGCTGTGCTATTCAATGCCCTACTGGAAGGTAACCTCATTGGTTGGAACTGGAAGAAAGCAATGGAGAACGGTGGACATCTGCTGTCAAGGAAGACCGGCAAGCCAATAAGTGCAACTACCCTGTCGAGTGCGCTATCTGACATAAAAAGAAAACCTACGCCAACAAGTAAGCGCATAGAGGATGAGATAAGGGTAATAACAACGCTACGTCCCTCTATATAATAAGGTGTAAGTATGTATGAGACTTTCTGTGACAAAGGAAAGGGTGTCCGTAGTTGGGTATACGTATCATATTTATGAGAACGATCATAGCCAAACAGATGAAAAACGGCAGTAACGTATAGTAAGTGAAAGGAAGACCATGACAGGTTCCATTACAATTGGCACTTGTCATGGTCTTTTTCTTTCATCGTCCTCTTAGCCACTATACCTTTGCACCCCGAAAGCATGCAGCTAACGGAAGGACGCTTCCACATTTACGAACAAACAAAATAAGAGCATAACGATGTTGAACAACCGAACAACATTTATGGAACGACTCAACGACAGAGTGACCGCCATAGAAGCATTGCTCCAAAAGTTGGAGCCTATAGAGGGACTATTGGAACGTCTGACTCTATTAGAGGAGAATATCTACACAACCAAGAACGTATTGACCTTTATGGAGGCGTGTGTTTATCTCGGCATTTCGGAAAGTCTGCTGTATAAACTGACATCAAATAAAGAAATACCGCACTACAAGCCACGAGGCAAGATGCTGTACTTTGACAAGACGGAACTGGATGCCTGGCTCAAACAGAACAACGTGCCTACATTGGGAAATATAATTGGTGATGAAGGCTGTGGCATGGGACGCGAAGAAGCCAATGCAGCATCAGAAGAAGAACAGAAGAAGAACAAGCGTGTGCCTTATTTTGCGAGGGTACGCTACTCCAAACGAAACAAGCAGTAAAGAGAACAGCTACATGATAATCAACGAAGAGCTACAGAATGTGCGTCTGTCACAGATTTTGAAGGACGCACTGATAAAGGCGACCGACACTTACAGTACGCCACCGCAGATAATATGGATAGACAATTCAACAATAGCGACTTTGGGTAATTTCAGTGCTTCAACAGGCAAGGCGAAAGCGAAGAAGACTTTTAACGTCTCAGCATTGGTGGCAGCATCATTGGCAAACGGTCAAGTGTTGAACTACCATGCCAGTCTGCCTGAAGGTAAACGACGCATCCTCTATGTCGATACGGAGCAGAGCCGCTATCATTGCCACAATGTGTTGGAACGTATACTGAAATTGGCAGGACTCTCAACAGCTACAGACAACGAAAACCTTGACTTCATCTGCCTGAGGGAGTACACCCCTGCTGTAAGGATTGAGGTTATAGACTATGCACTGAGCCATAACGAAGGATATGGACTTGTAATCATTGATGGCATCAGAGACCTGTTGCTTGACATCAACAATGCTGCCGAATCCGTTGAAGTCATCAACAAGATGATGGAATGGTCATCCAAGTACAACATCCATATTCATTGCGTTCTCCATTTGAACAAGGGGGACAATAATGTGCGTGGACACATCGGTACGGAAATGAACAACAAGGCAGAGACAGTGTTGGTCATCAGCAAGAATAGCAATAACCCAAACATTAGTGAGGTAAAGGCGCTGCACATCAGAGAGAAAGAGTTCAATCCGTTTGCATTCACAGTAAATGAACAGGGATTGCCAGAACTGGCAACCGATTATGATAGTTCTGAGGACGAACATGGCAAAACCGTACCGCTTAAATATACCGACCTAACCATAGAACAGCATGAAGAGGCTTTGGCATCAGCTTTTGCTGGTAAGCCTATCAAGGGCTTTGAGAAAACCATTCAGGCAATGATACCTGCATACGAGGCAATAGGATTTAAGCGAGGACGAAGTGTGATGGTGAAGGTGTTGCAGTACTTGATGAACGACTTGAAGTTGGTGAAGCGATACGACAAGATGTTCTATTATGGAGAAATTCCAACAAACGCGCAACTGTTTGAGGAGGACGAATAAAACACTTTAGCAAACACTTTACTTTACGGGTGTGCCTATAGAGGATGAAGTAAATGAAGTGTTTTTGAAGTCCCCAAAAAGACTATATGTGACAAGACGCAGCAGGCTTAAAAAGACTTCAGATTTTGGTTTACTTTATGGGTGTGCCTATAGAGGATAAAGCAAATAAAGTGAAATTGGAATATGAAGTCCATAGACTGGTGTTACAGATCAATCTATCTGAAAACACTTCGGAATTTCGTTTACTTTATGGGCATGCCTATAGTAAGTGAAGCAAATAAAGTGATTGACAAGTAGTAAATATGGAATAAAAAGCAAGTAATAGTAATGGATATTTCAGAAGCTAAGAAAATAAGCATAGTGGATTATCTTGAAAATATGGGATATACCCATGCCAAAATCCGAAGAGGGCAATATTGGTACCGCTCACCATTGCGTGAAGAGAAAACACCATCGTTTGTAGTGAATAACAATCTCCATGAATGGTATGATTTTGGAATTGCAGAAGGCGGTGATTTGATAGAGCTGGGCAAACGTATGTATAACACCAATGACATACATACCGTTCTGACTATGATAGAACGTGACAGCAATGGTCTGGTAAAAGAGAAAAAGCAAGAAGTGCGTCTATCGTATACAAGCGTAGAAGATGATATGATTGATTTGCGAGTGATGCCGCTAAGAAACTACGCCCTAACATCCTATCTCCAATCAAGAGGTGTTGATATTGGAATCGCCACGACTTTCTGCAAGGAGATTCATTATACATTGAGACAGAAGAAGTATTTTGCTATCGCCTTTCCAAACAAGTCTGGTGGATTTGAGGTACGTAACCCTTATTATAAAGGATGTATCAAGAACAAGGATGTTTCTGTCTTTTGTCATACCAACGGAATGACTCAGGAACATATATGTGTGTTTGAAGGCTTTATGGATTTTCTGTCGTATATGACATTGCGCAATAAAGGCAATATGGAAATCTGTGTAGATAGCATGGTTGATGTGTTAGTGATGAACTCTGTTGCCAACCTGAGAAAGTCCATGGATTATCTGGACCCATACAAAGAAATCCACTGTTATCTCGACAACGACATTGCCGGGCAAAAGACTGTGGAGACATTTGTCGGACTGTTCGGGGAAAAAGTAAAGGATGAGTCGGCAAGGTATCGTGAGTATAAGGATCTGAATGACTTACTGCGAGGGAAAAAGCGGTAGGAATGTTTGGAAGTTTGTTCAATGAAGGGTCTTTGTTCAGTGAAATTGAACATTGAGCCCTCATTGAACATTGTTTACAGATAAAAAAGTCATTATGAATAAAGTAATAAAACGACAAACTCTTGCATTTTCAAAAGAAAACCAGTATATTTGCAAAAATATTACATATTCAAAGGTTATCTTTATGATTGTACAGTTTTCAGTAGGCAATTATTTGTCATTTAAGGAACTGTCTACCCTCTCTTTGGTGACCACTAATTTGAAGGAGACAGCGATACCAGAAACAGACTCTATGACGGAAATGGGTGACGCTATCCCTGCAGTACTTCATGGGGCCGCCATTTATGGTGCCAATGCGTCAGGTAAATCCAATTTTGCAAAAGCGTTCTCAACATTCAAATGGCTTGTTATAAACTCCATGAAGGAGCTACAAGCTGGTGAGACCTTGAATGTAGAGAGTTTTATGCTCAATGCTGCGACTGCCAAAGAGCTGTCAGTGTTTGAAATCGTGTTTTGCAATACAGCGTATATCTTCCGATATGGCTTTGAGGTTGACAGCAACAAGGTGCATAAGGAGTGGCTGTATCGTAGAAACAACAAGAAGCGTGCAAAAGAAGTGGAGTTGTTGTATCGTGAGGAAGATACATACAATGTTCATCCTTCTTGTGCGATAGCGAAAAACCTTATCGCCAATAAGATGGTGCGCGACAATGCACTGCTTGTTTCTGTTGCGGCACAATTCAATGATGAGACTGCTGTCAGCATCGTGAACTGGTTGAACGACACGTCAATCATCACCAGTCATGATGATGAAGTGATGTGGAAACGAGCTGCTGTCAAGTTGGATGACCCCAAGATACGTAAACGCATAGTCGATTTCTCACGATTTGCCGATTTGGGTATAGAGGATATATATAAGGTGAATGATGAAGTCGTCAGTAGTCATGTGCAATATGATGACGATGGAAGAGAGACGCAGACCGTTTCGTTTCCGTTTGAAAGCAACGAGTCAGAGGGAACGGTAAAGTATTTTCAGTTAGCCTATCCCATCATAGATGCCTTGGACAGTGGCAAACGCCTGGTAATAGACGAGATAGACAGCAAGATGCATCCCAAGTTGACAAGTAAAATCATTGAGTTGTTCAATTCAAAGGCAACCAATCCGCATCATGCCCAGCTGATATTCACCATCCACGACACAAATATCCTGAGTGCCAGAATATTGCGGAGAGACCAAGTGTGGTTTACACAAAAAGACACATATGGTGCTACCAAACTGTATTCTCTTGCAGACTACAAAGTAAGAAACAATGCGTCTTTTGAGAAAGAATATCTTGAAGGCAAGTATGGAGGAACGCCCATTATAGGTGATTTTTCCAAGTTGTTTGTGAATGAGGAGGATTGACAATGGCAAGATTTAATCCGAGACAGGAACGAAGTCTGAAACGCCATTCCAGTTACAGAGACATCAAGCAATCGTTCTTGATAATCTGCGAAGGCGTGAATACAGAACCAGATTATTTCAACGCTTTTCGTCTGACATCAGCTTCAGTAAAGGCATTGGGAAAAGGACTGAATACCATCAAACTGGTTCAAGAAGCCATAATTGTCAGAAACGAGGAACGGCGAAAAGGCCATAATTTCGATCAATATTGGGTCGTGTTTGACAAGGACGATTTCTCAAATCACGACTTCAATGAAGCTATACGCTTGGCAGAGTCCAATGGATTTCAGGTAGCATATAGTAATCAGGCATTTGAGTATTGGTTCTTGCTTCATTTCAATATGTATCGTGGCTATATCCATCGAAATGATTACGAGCAAATGCTTAGCCAGCAGATGAAAGTAAAGTATAGCAAGAAGGACAACTTCACAACAAAAATCTATGGAATGTTGTTGCCATATCAGCCAGAAGCCATATCAAGAGCAAGAAAGATATTGGCAGAGTTTGGCAATACGCCGCCATCGCAGGCTGTATCTTCAACAACGGTATTCAAACTTGTTGAAGAGTTGAATAGGTTTATATAAGAAAGGTTGGTGCAAGGATTATTCGTTTCTAAAATGAGTACCTTTGCACTATGAAAGAAGTGTGTACGAATGCACCTTTCGCTTCGATATGCACTATAAAAAGACAAAGCGGGTTTCATCACTATTCGATGAGATCCGTCTTTTTGTTTATATCCGTATCATCTATCCTTTTTCTTGGGTCAGCGGATTTCTTATTGAAAAAGCACATTATAAGACATCTATAACAGACATGGACAATGTCATTATTCAAATAAGGCATTGTCACACTGCCATACGCTTTCAAGTATGAAAATCAAGTTTGATTTTGTTTTTATCTACAATTGATGTTAAGAAACAGTCCTCGATGGGGCTGTTTTTCTTTTATCCCAATCTTTCGGAGTTTCTTTGCAACCGTTTTCGGAAAGGCGCACGACCAAACGACATGGACAAAAGAGATATTTATCTGTGGGCATGTGCAGCCTTTCCTAACCCTTCAAGCCGATTACATCATATATGAGAATTGCTTGTTGGGTAGTCAGAGAAAACGACAAGAGACAATAGGAACAACAATGTATAATCAAACTTAAAAGAAATGAGTTCATACTTGATATTCGTACTTGTATTGACAGCGGTATATATCATCTACTACGCTGTTATAGTCACCAAAGACCTCTATGGCAAGAAGGATGATGCCAAGACAACGGAGGAAGTATTTGACGTTAGTAATATGGCTGATGCAGAGGAAAGCATCACCGTAGAAGAAAACAATGGAGGATTCAGTATTGGTGGAAACAGCTATGACACACAGGTGGATGCAGTGACAGACTATGGTGTGGGAGAAGCTGCGAATAAACCGAATGGCTACAATGATAACATTGCCGAAGCAGGACAGAATGAATCGGACAGAATGAATGGAGGCTGTGTCGGCAATGAAGCAAATGTTTCATCTGGAGAATCTGGTGATACAGACAAAGAGAGTGCTTTTGAGAAATTGAAAGCAAAGATGGAGGAACAGTTGGAAGAAACGGAAACGTATATGTCCAATCCACTGACCGACAAAGAACTATACACGGCAATGATTATGCGAGATCCGAAGCTAAAATGGCAAATGGTGAAGAATGAACTATGAAAATGAAACGGTTTCATTGGGCTTTGTCCGCATTGGTGTTGGGCATCCCCATTCGAGCAAGTGCCAAGTGTGGCGGTGTGAACTATAGTTGGGGAGCGGACGCACTGGCAAGCATGCACGACTATGTGGTGACAATGATGCTGTATGTGCTATATCTGCTCTATGCCATCGCAGCCATAGTAGCGGTCATATCAGCATTGCAGATATATATCAAGATAAACGCAGGAGAAGACGGAGTGACGAAATCCATTATGATGTTAGTAGGCGCATGTCTGTTCATCATTGGAGCTTCTATCGTGTTTCCGGCATTCTTCGGGTATCAGATATGGTAGGTGTTAGATTTAGGATAACGGTATCAGACAGGTAAATAGATTTTAGGATAACAACAGACTCAACTGCAGAAGAGTTATATAAAAAGTAACGATTAACAAACAAAAGGAAACAGAATGTTTAACAAGACAAAGAATTATTTGAAGAAGAAGGCAAAGAATGTGATGTCTTCTGGACGTTTAAAGGCAATGGCACTTATGCTCTTGGTAGGTTGTGGTGCAGCAATGGCTCAGAACTCGGCAGGTGACTACACGGCCGGCACGACAGCGTTGACGCAGGTAACGGAGGAAATCGCCAAGTATGTGCCCATTGTGGTGAAATTGTGCTATGCCATCGCAGGTGTAGTAGCTGTAGTCGGTGCTATCTCGGTGTACATCAGCATGAACAACGAGGAGCAGGACGTCAAGAAGAAGATTATGATGGTCGTCGGCGCATGTATCTTCCTGATTGCAGCAGCCCAGGCATTGCCTCTGTTCTTCGGTATCGGATAATGACACATAATCCGAACAACAGCAAGAAGTGAGATTGTCAAAAAGAGAGTGATAACGCAAAGAAACTATTGTTATGGACGCAGATAAAGAAGAACGCTATGCGGACTTCCCCGTGTTCAAGGGATTGCAAAAACCGCTTGAATTCATGGGATTCCAAGGACGCTATATCTATTGGGCGGCAGGTACGGCAGGTGGAGCCATTGTAGGTTTCATCATCGCTTACTGTTTGTTGGGATTCGTTGTAGGGCTCGTGGTGCTTGTATTTGCCATTTCCACAGGTGCTGCCCTCATTTTCCTCAAACAGCGGAAGGGACTGCATACCAAGAAGAGCGACCAAGGAGTGTATATCTACGCCCATAGCAAGAGCTTCTGATAAGGAAATCAAAAGAAGAACCATCATGAGAGTTGTTGGGTTGATTGCATATTGACAGAGGTAGGTTCGCTCCGACGAAAGAAAGAGTGAGCCTACCTTTATTTGTTGCTTCCTGAGAACAAAACGCAGGAAAGAAATGCAAAAGAACAGCCACAGAGAGAATAACGAATAACCAGAAAGGAAAGAAATGATACTATACGTCATCTTGTTTTTCATTGCACTATGTATCGGCATGGCAACATCCGTATATGCCTTCGGTACTGGAGGCAAACGGAAAAAGATATTCGAGGACATCTACTTCTCGGTGGAGGAAGTGGACGGCATCGGTGTGGTGTATACCAAGAACGGTGACTACTCAGCCATACTGCGCATGGAAAATCCGGTGCAGAAATACTCCGCCAACATTGACAGCTACTATGAGTTCACCCAACTCTTCACCGCTATCTGTCAGACCTTAGGCGAAGGCTATGCCATCCACAAGCAAGACGTGTTTACACGTAAACACTTTAGGGACGAGAGTACGGACAAGCATGAGTTCTTGTCGGAAGCCTACTTCCGCTATTACGAAGGACGTGAATACACAGACAGCAGCACCTATCTGACCATCACACAAGAAAACAAGAAGAGCAGTCTGTTCTCTTTTGACCATAAGAAGTGGCGCGACTTCATGGTAAAGGTTCGCAAGGTACATGACCAGTTGAAAGATGCAGGAGTAAAGGCATCCTTCCTCGGCAAGCAAGAGACACAGGAATTTGTAGACCGTTTCTTTGCCATGAACTTTCGGGACAAGACCGTAAGTATGACAGGCTTCAAGGTGGATGAAGAGACCATCGGCATGGGCGACAGACGTTGTAAAATGTACAGTCTGGTAGATGTAGACTGCGCCAATCTGCCCAGTGTCATCCGTCCATATACCAATATGGAAGTAAACAACACCAGTATGCCAGTAGACCTACTATCGGTAGTAGACAACATACCAGGAGTGCAGTCGGTGGTGTACAACCAAATCATCTTCATGCCCAACCAAAAGAAAGAGTTGGCAGTATTGGACAAGAAGAAAAACCGCCATGCCTCGATGCCCAACCCAAGCAATCTGATTGCAGTGGAAGACATCAAGCGAGTGCAGGACGTGATAGCGAGAGAAAACAAACAACTCGTCTATACACATTATAATATTATAGTAACTGTGGCACCCAATGTAGATATTCAAAAGTGTACGAACCATATAGAAAACGCATTCGGGCGCATGGGCATCCACATATCCAAGCGAGCATACAACCAACTGGAACTGTTCGTCAACTCATTCCCTGGCAACTGCTTCGGAATGAGCGAAGACTACGACCGTTTCCTCACCCTATCGGATGCAGCCGTCAGTATGATGTACAAGGAGAAGATAGTACATAGCGAGGACACACCTTTCAAAGTGTACTATACCGACCGACAAGGAGTACCCGTAGCCATTGATATATCGGGAAAGGAAGGCAAGAACAAGTTGACAGACAACAGCAATTTCTTTGTGCTCGGACCTTCAGGCAGCGGCAAGAGTTTTTACGTCAATTCCATGGTACGCCAAGCCCATGAGCAGAATACTGACATCGTGTTGGTGGACACAGGTAATTCGTATGAAGGACTGTGTGAATACTTCAACGGCAAGTATATCTCGTATACCGAAGAGCATCCCATCACGATGAATCCCTTCCAAATCAAGAGAGAAGAATGGAATATCGAGAAATTGGGATTCTTGAAAAACCTTGTTATGCTGATTTGGAAAGGCAGTCAAGGTACGGTAACAAAGACAGAAGACAAACTCATTGAGCAAGTCATCAACGAGTATTACGAGGCACACTTTGGAAAAGACAGTATTGGTCGTTTGTGTTTCAACAGCTTCTATGAGTTCAGTACAAGGCGCATACCGGAAATCTGTGATGAGAACGGACTGCGAGGAATCGACTTGGCATCCTACAACTATCTTTTGAAAGATTTCTACAAAGGAGGCAGTCACGAGTTGACACTCAACGAGAACATGGACAGCAGTCTGTTCGATGAGACCTTCATAGTGTTTGAAATCGACAGTATCAAGGACGACCCGCTACTCTTCCCTCTTGTCACACTTATCATCATGGACGTGTTCCTGCAAAAAATGCGTATCAAGAAAAACCGCAAGATGCTCATCATCGAGGAGGCGTGGAAAGCCATCGCATCGCCCATGATGGCAGAGTACATAAAGTATCTGTACAAGACCGCCCGTAAATTCTGGGCCAGTGTAGGTGTGGTGACTCAGGAGATACAAGACATTATCGGCAGTGAAATCGTGAAAGAAGCCATCATCAACAACTCCGACGTGGTGATGTTGCTTGACCAAAGCAAGTTTAGGGAGCGTTTTGATACCATCAAGACGATACTCGGTCTGACGGATGTGGACTGCAAGAAGATTTTTACGATTAACCGACTTGACAATAAGGAAGGACGTGCGTTCTTCCGAGAGGTGTTCATCCGTCGTGGGCAGACCAGTGCCGTGTATGGCGTGGAGGAACCGCATGAGTGCTATATGACCTATACCACGGAGCGAGCTGAGAAGGAAGCATTGAAACTGTACAAACGAAAGTTAGGATGCAATCATCAGCAAGCCATCGAGGCATATTGCAGGGATTGGGATGCAAGTGGCATCAGCAAATCTTTGGCTTTCGCACAAAAAGTGAACGAAGCTGGACAAGTGCTGAATATAGGTAACTCTTCTAAGGGTAAGCCTTTCTAAGCCTCCTTATGCCTTTCTTGGGTAATAGTGGTTTGTGAATTTGCAAAACAAAGACGCTGACATGTCAGTGTTATTACAAACAAAACAATAGCAACGAATGAAACGACTTCTAATCATCATGCTGACAATCTGTGTATGGACCAATAAAGTCTGTGCACAGTTTCACAGTATGAACTACGACAAGGAAACAGTGGCAGCAATGGCTACAGCTTTCGGAGCGGAAGCCGTGGCAGAAGGCTATTACAGCGAGCAGGTAGGTGCAATCCTGAAGCACTACAATGCAGCAGAGTTGGCAGCAGCAGGGATATTCGCCAGTAAGTTTTTGGAACGCAAGGCAATGACCGATTTGGAATTGTGGAACAGCAGTACGGAGAACTACTATTACAAGCGCATCTACAATATGGTGAGTCATAAGATAATGCCAAAGATATGGACAGTCTCGAAGATGATGCTCCACTCTCCTCAGACCGCTTTGTATTGGGGAAGTTATCTGGTAAAGGTATGCGATGACACCAAGAATCTGTGTATGCAGTTTGAAAGTGTCGTCACCAACTCTACTTTGACATTTGCAGACATACAGTTTCTGGAAATCAACAAAGAGATAGCAGCCATACTGAAACTGTCGGACATCGGCAATGTAGACTGGAAAGGAATGCTGAATGATTTGGCGAAAGTACCGGGAAACTTCACGGTGGACAATCTGACGGCAGACATTGACAATCTATACAATATGGGAGTGGGACTTGCCACATCAGGCATGACCAATATCGGTGACGCACTGTTGCAGAAAAGTGCGTTCAAAGAAGTGTTTAACGGCAAGGTGGGCAAGGTCATAGACATATACAATAGCTATAACGACCTGTTTGAGCAATTTGACAAAGATGTGGGCAACACCTTATTGGGTATGGTAGGCGGTAAAGACAATGTAGCAGGATTGTTCAATATAGCCGACTACAATCTCACGTCGTGGATAACCGACTATATGAGTGAGGCAAATGGACAGTACTACACCCAGCGCTGGTATATCTACCGTAGGGACAGAGGATCCGAAACCCATGTGGAGTATAATCCACCGACGGACAACAACAGTATATTGAAAGGTGACCACTGGTATAGGATAAACACCAAAGACCCCGATTTCTATCCAGACGGTAATCAGATAGAAGCCATTCTACAAAACTCAGAGAACCATGCTGGATGGTCACGAGCCAAGGTACAGCAGCTGAACAACCAGAATGACGGATATAACTATAATATAAGCTATAGGTTAAGCAGCTATATCATCAGTAAAAAGAAAAAGCAGAAGCAAAAGGCATTCGCTTATCACATCACGGTTACAAAAAGTTGGAACAGAGAAGAAACTGTCTATGAGGACGTGTTCGACTCCTATTCAATGGACTTAAACACCTTCAAGGCGCAACTGCAAGCACGTCTGTCGGAACTGAACGACAATGAAGAAGGCTACACCTATTATATAGGTAGCGACACACGCAACTACTATCAGGCAACCGATGCAGGCAAGCTGAAAGGATGCGAGAGTGTAACCATCAGCGTGACATGCTCAGACGGTGTGACCTTGGGACAAGGAACAACGCAATACAAATGTAGCGAATGTGGAAAGTCGCTCAATGCACACAGCAAGGAATGTGCAATGAGGACAACTGTAACGGAAGGCAATTTGGATTTGTCGGAGTTTGACAGAATGCAGCAAGAAGCCGACAGCAAAGTGGCTGTGCTTCAGGTGCAGATAGGACAGTTGGAGGCAGAAAACAAGGAGTTGCTTCGCAAGATAGCCAATTCCAGTGTAGAAGATGCTGCCGTCTATCGCCAACAATACAATGCCAACAAAGACCAGATAGACAAACTGAATGTGGAGTTGGCGACATGGCGACAAAAGCAGCAAGAAATAGCAAAAGCCAAGGAAGAAGCAAGCAAGGACAATGACGTCGCAACCGATGACTACTATCACATTCCAGCCATCATGAACGATTGCAAGACAGCCTACAACCTCACTTGGCAGGACAAAGGAGTGTGGAATGGCTACGTATATACACGTAAGGCAACCGTCCCAAACATCAACAGCATCGTTACCTTCAAAGCAACATTGTCGATAGCGAGAAAGCCCAAGATAGTACTTGGTGTAAAGGTACACCGTGCCATCATGCAGATAGCATGGGACTTGACATCGGAATACACCAATACCAGTGTGGTAGACGTGATGACGCTTGACAGAAGCAAGTCAGAGCAAGAAAAAGCCGATGAAGTGAATCGTAGAATATCCGAGATAGCAAGGGAATATCCATCGTGCAAGATAACTACCGAATATGCCAAGAGTGACCCGATGGAAAAGCAAACCAACAGCGATGTGAAACATCTGTTGTGGTCGAGTGACCGACTGGAGATAGCACGAGAAGTGGACAGCCGTATCACAAAGATTTACGCTGACTTGGTATCACTGGAAAAGATGATGCACTACAAGCGGAGCATCATAGATGTACTAAAAAGTGGATTACCTGAGATTGACGATAACATGGGACGCAGACAGACCATATTGGAAGAATGCTATGAGCGTTGGATCAATGGAGCCAGAGGCAGAAAGGAGGCAAGTGGATGAGGACGACTTTGATGATAGTAATGCTATTGACACTGTTACCCAATGCAGCAAGAGCCCAATGGGGCTTTGACGTGTCGAGTGTGGAAGCCTATATTAATGACCACAAGAAACAGCGTAGTCTACTCTTGGCACGAAGTACATTGGAATACAGCAACCAATTACTGCACGACTATAGCCAGAAAGAGACAGGTAAATACAAGACACTGAATGTGGAATTGGACAAATACACCAGAGCGTTTGATGTGATAGACGTAATGTACCAGTCGTTGCGCACCGTGCTGAACGTAAAAAGCACCTACGAGAATGTGAGTGAACGGATTAGCGACTACAAGCGGTTATTGGAAGACTTCAACAGAAAAGTGGTGAAGCGCAAACATATAGCCCTTGCTGACACCATGCTATTATCCATCAATGCCAGAGCCATCAAGCAAATAGCAGCAGATGGAGAACAGCTATACAAGAGTGTGAACGATTTGGTGCTGTATGCTACAGGAGCGGCAGCTTGTTCCACCTCAGACTTGATAATGGTATTGGAAGCAGTCAACAATTCGTTGGACAATATCGAGAGGCATTTGAACAGAGCCTATATTGAGACTTGGCGGTATGTGCAGGTGCGCATGGGATATTGGAAAGAGAAAGTGTATCGGACAAAGACCAAGGCTGAGATATTGGATGATGCGTTTGGACGGTGGCGAAAGGCAGGAAAACTGGGTAAAGGAGAATGAATCCTTTTATAGTGGTAAGCCGAGCTAAGCCTCTTTAGGCCGACTAAGCCATAAGGAGCCAACAATGTGATTTGAGAGCGAGAAAAGGGAATAATAAAACAATAAACAGTTAGGACGGATGGGACAGACAATAAGAATTACTGCTATTGTTGGAATTGGAGTTTTGACTACCAATATAGCATACGCCCAGGGCGTGACATATAATCACGACCCAGCGAAGAAGAACCAGATAATGGTAATGGAGACAGGAGGATGTTCACTGACTCCAGAACTATACTACTGGACATTTCACAAGAACTACAAAAAGTCGGCAGCAAGCAAGAACAAGCTGACCTATCGTACTGTAGCAGGTCTGAACGCCTATAATCAGGTGGCATATGCGGAGAATATAGACTCTGCTCTGACAAGCAGAGCTGCAATAGAAGCATTGAATGTGGCAGATAGACAAATAGACTTGGCGTGGACAGCCGAAGGCAATAAGATAGAAGCAGCAATGGCAAGGTTCAAACAGAACATAGACCGTATAATGTTCGTTGGTGGCACAGCCAATGAAAAGCTACGCTGGACAGAGCATTACAATATGTACAACTGCGCCATCAATGCCACAAAAGATGCCTATATGCCCAATGCACAGCGAAAGAAAGAATACCTACGCATCTATGATGATGTGGTAAGGCAAAACGAAATACTGTTGCGCTATCTTGTTCGACTGCATAGTGCATCACGCACCAACACCTTGCTTACGGCAACACATGAAAGGACGTTGCATAAAGAAAGCATTGTGAGCGAGGCAAAGAGCAGATGGAACGAGGCAGTAAAAAGATAAATGTCTTTTATAGGGTAAACCATTGGGGGCCTTCTTGGGAGGACTAAGCCATTAGACAAACGATAAAACAAAATACAACATGGATAATAATATTCAGATTTTCAACAATGAGGAGTTAGGGACGATACGCATTATGGGAACACCGGATGCACCATTGTTCTGTTTGGGTGATGTGTGCAAGATGTTGGGATTGAAGTCTTGGCATGTGAAAGAACGGCTTGGAGATAACATCGTTTCAACCGAGGTTATCTCTGATAGCCTTGGAAGACAACGAGTTGTGAACTTCATTACAGAAGATGGACTGTATGATGTCATCCTTGACAGCAGAAAGCCCGAGGCTAAGAGATTCCGCAAATGGGTGACCTCAGAAGTGTTGCCTACCATCCGCAAGCATGGGGCGTATATGACCAAAGACACATTGGAGCGAGCCATCACAGAGCCCGATTTTTTGATACAGTTGGCAACGACGTTGAAAGAGGAAAAGGCGAAGCGATTGGAAGCGGAACAGCAATGCGAGGCACAGAAACAAATCATCGGAGAAATGGAGAAGAAAGTGAGTTATCTGGACTTGATATTATCATCCACAAGTACCATGACCATCACCCAAATAGCGCAGGACTATGGTATGTCAGGACAACGAATGAACAAATTACTGCACGGACTACGCATCCAATACAAGGTTGGTGAGCAATGGATATTGTATGCCGAATATAAGGACAAATGCTATGTGAGCAGCGAGACCATCCATTTTATGACCAACGAAGGGGTTCCATGTACCACACTTAACACCAAGTGGACACAGAAAGGACGGCTGTTTCTCTATGACATACTGAAGAAAGAGGGCATCTTGCCCAAAATGGAATGGGCGAAAAAGGCAGCGAGGGACAAAAACGCCCCAAACGAGACAAGAAATAGCAACGATTTAGAGTAAAACGCATATGGCAGACAACAGTAATATTTTATCCGACTTCGGCATCAATCTCCTTGAAGAAGATATAGATGACGTGATATTCCAGACCAACGAGTTCCTGTGTGATGCCACATTCACAGGCTCACAGGGACCGTTTTGGTGGATTCTGCAAATGAGTATGGCATTGGCTGCGCTGTTCTCAATCATCGTAGCGGCAGGTATGGCGTACAAGATGATGGTGAAGCATGAGCCATTGGATGTGATGAAACTCTTCAAACCATTGGTCATTTCAGTGATACTCTGTTGGTGGTATCCACCGGCAGATACAAACATGACAAATAGCGGCAGCAGTTGGTGCGTATTGGATTTTCTATCCTATATACCCAACTGCATCGGCAGTTACACTCATGACCTATACAGTTCGGAGGCGACACAAATCAGTGACAAGTTTGAAGAAGTGCAGCAGCTCGTCTATGTACGAGACACGATGTACACCCATATCCAAGCCCAGGCAGACGTGGCGCACAAAGGAACTTCGGACCCCAACCTGATAGAAGCAACAATGGAAAATGCAGGAGTGGACGAAGTGACGAACATGGAAACCGACGCATCCAAGCTGTGGTTCACCTCACTGACAGCAGGAGCTGTGGTAGGTATCGACAAACTGGTGATGTTGATAGCATTGATAGTGTTCAGAATCGGTTGGTGGGCAACGATATACTGCCAACAAATCTTGCTCGGAATGCTCACGATTTTCGGACCGATACAATGGGCATTTTCCCTGCTATCGAAATGGGAAGGAGCTTGGGCAAAATGGCTGACACGCTATCTGACCGTGCATTTCTACGGAGCTATGCTGTACTTCGTCGGATTCTATGTATTGCTGCTGTTTGACATCGTTCTGTCCATACAAGTGGAGAACCTTACAGCCATCACAGCCAGTGAACAGACAATGGCAGCCTATCTACAAAATGCGTTCTTCTCAGCAGGTTATCTGATGGCAGCAAGTATAGTGGCTTTAAAATGCCTTAACCTCGTTCCTGATTTGGCAGCTTGGATGATTCCAGAAGGAGACACAGCATTCTCAACCAGAAACTTTGGTGAAGGCGTGGCTCAGCAGGCTAAGATGACGGCATCGGGAGCAATGAGCAAGATAATGTAAAAACAACGACATAAAACAATAAAGAAAACGAATTATGGAAAATAACAAGATGACAGAGTTGGAACTGAAGATTGAGAAGTGGCTTGAAAACGAGCAGTTTGTGGCATTTGCCAACGAACGAATGAACAACGTGCTGTTGAACAAACGACATCCCATTGATCCGATGTTTGAGGAGATGGACGAAGGGTTTGACGAGGAGGACAAGTATGTAGTGCCGATGGTGGAATACCTGAGCAGCCGATTGCACAAGGCGAAGCTCTGCAAGAACAGACGCAAGCGTGAGAAGGAACTGTGGTGGGTTTGGTATGAGATTGCCATGCAGGGCATCTACATCAAGGTGTTCAACTGCTACTATGAGAATCTGGTGGAAGAACTGCGACTGGAGATTATGCCGATGCTGTACAGAGAGTATATGCTGTTGCAGAAGAAAAGCAAGAAGTAAGCTATGGTAATCAAGAACTTAGAAAACAAAATCAAGTTGGTGGGCATTGTCTGTACCGCCTTCTTGATTGGTTGTATCATCATCAGCGTGTCGAGTGTATGGACAGCAAGATGTATGGTGACAGATGCCCAGCAGAAAGTGTATGTACTGGATGGCAATGTACCCATATTGGTGAACCGTACAACGATGGATGAGACCCTTGATGTGGAAGCCAAGAGTCATGTAGAAATGTTTCATCACTACTTCTTTACACTGGCACCTGACGACAAATACATCAAATACACGATGGAGAAAGCCATGTATCTGGTGGACGAGACAGGATTGGCGCAGTACAACACATTGAAAGAGAAAGGTTTCTATTCGAACATCTTAGGTACAAGTGCCGTGATTTCGATATTCTGTGACAGCATCAAGTTCAACAAGGAGAATATGGAGTTCACCTATTATGGACGACAACGCATTGAGCGACGCAGCAATATCCTGACACGAGAACTGGTGACAGCAGGACAATTGAAGCGAGTGCCGAGAACGGACAATAATCCACATGGACTATTGATAACAAACTGGAGAACACTGTTGAATAAGGATATTGAGCAGAAGACAAAGAGTACGTATTAGACTAAGAAATGACATACGACAATGAACATCAAGCGAATGATATTCGGGGAGAAAATGCCCGACAAGGACGATCCGAAATATAAAGAGCGGTATGAGCGAGAAGTGAAGGCTGGACGTAAGTTTGCGGAGACGCTGCATATAGACAAATTTGCAGCAAGCATACAGCGATTTGCAGACAGACACCGAACTGCGTTCCTGGTGATAGTGTTCGGATTTGTGGTAGGCAGTTTTGCATGGAACATCTATCGACTGGCAGTAGTGTACAATCACAAGCCAAATCAACGGACAGCGACAGAAATGCAAGACAGTCTGTTGAGAGAACGACACAAAGCGTTGGAACATCATAAAGGAAAGGTGGACAGGGAGCGTGAACAAGAAGTAGAACCCATAAACAGACAAGGCAATGAAGATAACAGAAAAGATAAACTTTAGACAACCGAAGTATATGCTTCCTGCCATACTCTACGTTCCATTGTTGGGAGCTTCGTATTTCATCTTTGATTTGTTCAATGCAGAAAAAGCCGAAGTGACGGACAAGAGTATGCAAACCACAGAATACCTGAACCCCGAACTGCCAGGAGCAAAGACAAAGGGAGACGGTATCGGAGGCAAGTATGAGAACATGACCAAGGCATGGGGGAAGATTGGTGATTACACCGCTGTGGACAACATCGAACGAGACACCCCAGAAGAAAACCAGGAACAATATGAATCAAAATATACAGAAAATGACATTGCCCTGCTTGATGAGCAAGAGAAAAACAAGGCACAAGCAGAAGCAGCCGATGCCAAAACGCGTGAGAAAGAAGCAATGGCGGAGTTGGAGAAGGCCCTAGCGGAAGCGCGATTGAGAGGACAGACAAGTGCAGGTGGCGGCAATACGGAACATGGTGAGTCAGCAGCCATCAACGGAACGAACAATCCAAATGGAAGCAATCAAGCATCAGTGGTGCTTTCGGGGAAGATTTCAACCGACCCAAATGCCGTGAACAAGCCATCGGATGAGGAAAAGCCAAGTGAGATGGTGAAAAAAGTGAGGACTACATCAGACTATTTCAATACCCTTGCCCAAAATGAGCAGGAACCAAAGTTGATAAAAGCCATCATTGATGAGAACGTGAAGGCAACGGATGGATCGAGGGTTCGCTTGCGATTGTTGGATGATGTGGAAATCAATGAGCATGTAGTGAAACGAGGTTCTTACCTATATGCCACAATGAGCGGTTTCGCTTCGCAACGAGTAAAAGGTAGCATTAGCAGTATCATGATAGATGACGAATTGGTGAAAGTCAGCTTGTCGCTATATGATACCGATGGTTTGGAAGGACTATATGTGCCGAGCAGCCAGTTCAGAGAGACAACCAAAGACGTGGCAAGTGGAGCTGTAAGTGGCAATATGAACATGAACACATCCGGTACAGGCAGCAGTTTCTCGCAATGGGGGATGCAAGCCATGCAGAATGCCTATCAGAAAACCAGCAATGCCATCGGCAAGGCGATCAAAAAGAATAAGGTGAAGCTGAAGTACGGGACATTTGTGTATATCATCAATTCAAAGGAAACCAAAAAGTAACAACACGTGAATATGAGAATCATTCAGAGAATAGGTTTGGCAGTAGCTGGACTAATGGCGACTATGACCATGCAAGCGCAAGAAACGTATCAAGAGTTGGAACAACTGACAGTCAACGAGGAAGTGACCACAGTAATCACGGCAAGTGAGCCGATACGTTTTGTGGATATTTCTACAGATAAGGTAGTGGGCGACCAGCCCATCAACAACACCATCAGGCTGAAGCCCAAGGAAGGCGGTCATGCAGACGGAGATGTGTTGGCGATTGTTACCATAGTAACAGAACGCTACCGTACACAATATGCCCTACTCTATACGACACGGCTAAAGGAAGCTGTAACAGACAAGGAAATACGCAAACAAGAGAAGACCGCCTATAACAACCCGGCAGTGAGTATGTCCACAGAAGACATGACACGCTATGCTTGGAAAGTGTGGAACTCACCAGCAAAATTCAGAAATGTGGCAAGCAAGGCGCATCGAATGGTGATGCGCATGAATAACATATATGCAGTAGGCGACTACTTCTTCATTGACTTTTCCGTAGAGAATAAAACAAACATACGCTTTGACATCGATGAGATACGTGTGAAATTGGCAGACAAGAAACTGTCGAAAGCCACCAATGCACAAGTCGTAGAACTGACACCAGAGTTGATGTTGCAAGGTAACAAAAGTTTCAAGTACGGCTACCGAAATGTCATTGTTCTGAAAAAGATGACCTTCCCCAACGACAAGGTGCTGACCATCGAAATGACGGAGAACCAGATAAGCGGACGCAACATCAGTGTGAGCATAGACTATGAAGATGTGCTGTCGGCAGACTCGTTTAATGCGGTAATGTTGGAGGAAGAATAATGAAAATGAAGAGCATAATGATGGCAGTTGCATTGATTGCCACTGCTTCAACGATAAAAGCGCAAACCAATAGCGACAGAATATCTGTAGGTGTTGGTGCGCTCTATGAGCGAGGATTTGATATGACCCTATCCTATGAGCATGAGACAAAATACCACAATGCGTGGGAGTATTTCGCAAATGGTTATATCAAATGGGATGAGTGCAAGTCTTGTGGCCACGTATGTCCTGACTCCTTTTGGAGAAACTATAGAAGCTATGGTTTCGGTATTGCCTATAAGCCATGCGTGACCAGAGGCCGTAACCATCATGGCAACCTACGCATTGGAGCTTCAGCAGGAAGTGACACCAAGATTTTCTTGGGAGGCGCACATTTCGGTTATGAGCATAACTACACACTGCGAGGAGGTTGGAAACTCTATTGGCAAGTGAAGAGTGACATAATGATAAAAGGTGAAGACCTATTCAGAACAGGTGTCGTATTAGGTGTGAAAATGCAAGTAAGGTAAGAAAGAAGGTGAAACCAAAGAAAGACGAATGATGAAACGAAGATATACACATTATATAATAGGTGTGCTGATGGCAGCGCTGTTTGTAGCCTGTGATGCACATCGTGATATCCCTGATACAGCAATGAAGCCCTGTCATATCCTGTGTACGGATGGCAATGTCATGTCGTATACAGACTATGAGAAGTCGGGGAAACAAGCCATAGCCGTAGTATTCCATATCAATCAACGAGAAGATGTGGAAGGAAACGGTTATGCCGTTTATCTATGGGATATAGCTCCAGAATCCTTTGCAGATAGTATCGGTGTGGCACAAGGCACGTCAGCAGATTTGACAGCTTATGATGGAAACACCAATACCTTCGCCTTGTATGGTACGACTGATACCTTCTCCCCTTTGGCAGAGAAAGTTTTCGACATTTGGAGATACGGACAGAGTGCCTATATCCCGAGTGTGGCGCAAATGCGACTGCTGTATGCAGCCAAAGCTATGGTGAACCCCATCATCGAGAAATGCGGTGGAGACCCATTGCCGGATGAGACCAATGACTGTTGGTATTGGACATCGACAGAAGTGAAAGGACAACAGACAGCCAAGGCATGGCTCTACTCTTTAGGAAGTGGAGCCATGCAGGAAACGCCAAAGATACAGGCGCATAGATCGAGACCGATAATTACGCTGAATGAGTGAGTGGATGAGTGGGTGGATTGGAAGACAAAAACGGAGTAAAAACACCAGTCTGTTTTTCTGAGCCTTCGGCTTACTGCTGTGGTTCGAACTTCTCTTACGAGAGTGAACTCTCGACGGGAAGTCCGCCCCACATCAGTAGTGGCGCACACGCCACTCAGAAAAACAAACTGGCGATAAACCGAGATAGAACACATTGGTAAATCGAGAGTTATGCATACTGGCGATAAACCGAGATAAACTGTTGGCGTATTGAGAATTATGCGTACAGGTGACAAACCGAGATAGACCATTGGGGTATCGGGGGTTAGGTGGGGACGTTATCAGAAGAAATACATTATGTTGGTGTTTGTGTCAAGATAGTAATGCTCGCTTTGGTCTCTTATGGGAGCGAAATTGTAAAGGATGCCAATTCTTACTTTGGTCAATCTCATGTAGTTCCAGAGTTGCAGACGCTGTTCTGGACCAAGAGAAGCAACTGCTTTACATTCGATGAAGACCTTTCCACGAACATGGAAGTCCACAAAGTGCTTATGTCTTATTTGTTGACCATGGAAGTCAACAGAGAAATAATACTCTCTTGTATGAGGTATAGCACGCTCATTGAATATGATTTCCAAAGCATCTTGGTACATATATTCATTGAGGAAAGGACCGAGTTCCTTATGGACTGTTTGGCAACATCCGTTTATCTCATAACAATATCGTTTCAGCTGTAGGCATAAGTTAGGATTGAAATCTTGGAGATTGCCCAAGTGGTAATTCATGACAGAATGTGTGTTAATGTTTTTGCAAAGGTAAAAATATACAATGAGACTATTAGTACGGAAAAGGAATATGAGACTGACATGTCAGTGTTTTTGGTGCTTATATGACAGATTATGGTAATAATGTGAGTTAGAGAATAAGATAAGATATGGAAGAAAGTAAGGAGTTACAAGGGTTTTACAAGATATTTAGGGCGGTGATTTATATCTCCGTACTGATTGAGTTCTTTGAGTATGCCATAGACCCAAGCCCGATGGGAAGCATCGTATGCGATTTGCATAGTCGTATCAAGCAGTGGATGATATACCAGGATGGAAATATGGCATACAGCAAGATTGCCACCTTTCTGTTGGTGTGCATCACTTGTGTAGGCACGAGAAACAAGAAGCATCTGGAATTTGACGCAAGGAAACAAGTGCTTTATCCATTGGTGAGTGGTGTAGGCTTCATTGTGTTATCCGTCTGGCTGTTCAATACACCGATGGAAATGCAAGTGTATATGTTCTCGCTGAACACCTTATTATATATGGCAACATCCATCATAGGTGTGGTATTGGTGCATATAGCCTTGGATAACATCAGCAAGTTCTTGAAGGAAGGACTGTTGAAAGACCGTTTTAATTTCGAGAACGAGAGCTTTGAACAATGCAAGGACCTGCAGACCAATGACTACAGTGTGAATATCCCCATGCGCTACTATTATAAGGGTAAGTTTAGAAAGGGATGGGTAAACATTGTAAATCCCTTTAGAGGCACATGGGTGGTGGGCACACCTGGCTCAGGAAAGACTTTCTCCATCATCGAACCATTCATCAGACAGCACAGTGAGAAAGGCTTTGCGGTCGTCTTATATGATTATAAGTTTCCGACACTTGCGACGAAGCTGTATTACCACTATCTGAAGAATAAAAATGCCAAGGACAGCAAGATGCCAAAGGGCATGAAATTCAATATGATAAACTTCGTAGACGTGGAGTATTCAAGAAGAGTGAACCCTATCCAGTTGAAGTATATCAACAATTTGGCAGCAGCGAGTGAAACGGCAGAAACCTTGTTGGAGTCGTTGCAGAAAGGCAAGAAAGAAGGCGGTGGCGGCAGCGACCAGTTCTTTCAAACATCAGCAGTGAATTTCTTGGCTGCATGTATCTACTTCTTCTGTAATTGGGAGAAAGAGCCATACGATAAGGACGGCAACATGCTGATAGCAGAGAAGGTGCAGGATAAACAAACACTGCGTATGATACCCACAGGAAGGGTATTCGACAAAATGGGACACGAAGTAGAACCTGCCTATTGGTTGGGCAAGTACAGTGATATGCCCCATATCCTCTCCTTCTTGAATGAAAGCTACCAGACCATATTTGAGGTATTGGAAACAGACAATGAGGTGGCACCATTGCTCGGTCCGTTCCAAACGGCATTAAAAAATCGTGCAATGGAGCAACTGGAGGGTATGATTGGTACACTGCGTGTGTACACCTCCAGACTCGCCACCAAGGAAAGCTACTGGATATTCCACAAGGACGGAGACGATTTCGATCTGAAAGTTAGCGACCCCAAGAGCCCCAGTTATCTGCTGATAGCCAACGACCCCGAAATGGAAAGTATTATTGGAGCATTGAACGCCCTAATCCTCAATCGACTGGTGACGAGAGTGAACACCGGGCAAGGCAAGAATATCCCGACAAGCATTATCGTTGACGAGTTGCCCACCTTGTATTTCCACAAGATAGACCGACTGATAGGTACGGCACGAAGTAACAAAGTGAGCGTGACGTTAGGTTTTCAGGAGCTTCCGCAGCTGGAAGCCGACTATGGGAAAGTAGGAATGCAAAAAATCATCACCACAGTAGGTAATGTAGTAAGTGGTTCGGCACGAAGCAAGGAAACCTTGGAGTGGTTGTCCTCGGACATCTTCGGTAA
>UMAO01063344.1_pt1 | contig 36494 bp, 36 predicted proteins | sample 1963741 | NCBI WGS metagenome assembly UMAO01 (sample SAMEA4835919, study PRJEB28245) | human gut metagenome | biome: gut microbiome; material: fecal sample | place: Denmark | collected 2008
TATGGGCGTATACTTACCTGATTATAATTATTTATATTTATGTGAAAGTGAATATCATCCTCGAGATTTTCAATTTGTCGAACAAAATTAAAGGAAGAGGAATATGCATAAAATTATAAAGAAATTATTATTTATAAGTAGTTTTATTTTCATAGTGTTTACATTAACATCATGCATAGGTATAGGACCTAATGGAATTATACTACCTAAGAAAAAACGAATATATAAAACTTTTAGTGAAACCATTGGAATAACTGTCCCTAAAATAGATGAAGTATTAGATTATTATTATGGTGGAGATCATCTTCCACCATTTGATTCTACAAGTTGTGATCCTTTACGAGCTATCGTAATATTAGATAAAACACCAACTGATATTGTTAATATGCTTGGTAATGAAAAAATGATGATGAAATATTCTAGTGAGCTATTTGTTGATTGTAAGACAAGAGGATATTTTGGAAAATACGTATATTTTTTAGGTATTTTATCAGGTGTGAAAGAAGAATATAAGGAAGTTCTTTATAATTCTTCTAACTTTTATTGGACATTTTATTATGAGAAGCATCATTCAAATGGAGATACTATTTTTTTTATGGGAATATATTTGCCGGATTATAATTATTTATATTTATATGAATATGAGTATCCTGCTAAAAATTGTCAAAACGTTGAATATAATTAATCTTTGAATGTGATATATTAGTATAATTATAAGAAAATTATCGCTTTTATGTCTGTTTTCATTATGTAATTTATAAAAGGGGGATGTAGTATATGAAGTTAGAAACTAATTTGAGTAAATATTATATAAATTCAACAAAAACAATTACATTTTATGCAATTGAAATGAAAAAAACACAATTTACAATATCTGGTATTTTAGAAAAACTAGACATTTCTTATATGGCATATAAAAGGGCTAAGGAAAATTATACTAATGCTTCTGTTTTAATTGAAAAAAAGCTTGAAGCATTTTTAGGTTATAATTCTTTAGATGAAAAAAAGATTGTAAAGTATGAACAAATAATTAATGAAATTATTGTCAAATCATATTATAGAACTGATGATACTCAAAAATATTTGGCGACATTAGATTTATATATTGCGGATAATAATTATTTAAAACCTATTTTTGAATTATTAAAAATCTGTATTTTTCTTAATTCAAATATTCCATTTAAAATATTAAAAGAAAAATATGGTGAAGCATTATTATCATTAGCTAAATACAAAGATGAGTATTTTATAACTCCTTTTAAAGAAATTTATATTTTAATTGAAAATATTTTTTCATCAAAGATTGTCTTACATAATGATCATGTTGAGGAATCTTTAAAAGGATTGGTATATTATTCATATACATGCAATGCTTATAATAATAAAGATTTTTCTTTAGCGCTTTATTATTCAGATGTAGCGCGTAAGTATTTAATTAACGATTATAATTTTAATAGATATATTACCATTTCTTTTTTAAGATTCTCTTGCCTAAATTATATGGGAGAGTATGAGAAAGTATATGAAGAGGCTTTAAAACTCCAATATTATATAACAAAGGTTATTAAAAATAATGAATTTGAATATTTTAATTGTATTAATATTTTTGTATCAATGTTAGGACTTGAAAAATATCAAGAACTTAATGATTTGATAGTAAAAAAAGATGTGATGGATGACTCGGATTATATATTTTTGATTATAGCGACATATGCATTAAATAAAAAAAATTGGGAAAAGCTAGCTTTAGAATGTCAAAACAAACATTTTAAGGATTCATATTTAAATTATAATATTTCACATTTAAATGAAATATTGCAAAATATGAATATTTTGGAAATTGAAAAATTAACAGTCAATGAGGCTTTAAAAAGAATAATTACTAATATGATTAGAAAAACATTATAATTTAAAAATTGGAGGTTGTGTTATGAAACTAATTAAGAAAATATGTTGTTTAACTATTTTGGCGGGATGTATTACTTTTTTTGCTATCAAATGTAGTAATGAATATGATGCTGTTTATGATTCTTTTTTTAAGGAGGTTCAAGATGAACTTGCAAAAAATGAAACCAGTATTGATGATGAATTATCTAAGATGAAAGAAGAATATGCTTTAAAATTAGAAAAAACAAATGTTAAAGAACAACAAGAAAAAATATCTGAAATTATAAGAGCTTTAGATGAAAGTGACGCGTTAATAAAAAAAGGAAATTCAAATAACAAATTTAAATGCTATTCAGTCATAAGAGCAATGACTGCATTGTATCATACGATGAATTTGAAATTATCACCGGAATTATTAACTTATACAATAAGTAATAAAATAACCGATTCATTATATAGCCCAATTGAAATTAAAGCATTAAAAGCACCTTATATTTTTGAAATAACTAAGGATATTAAAATAACTAGTAGTAGTGATGATTATACTATTTCTTATGATAAAGATAATGTACGTGATTTGGATTTATATTATTCAATATATAATTTTCAATTTAATAAAAATTATATTGATGAAAGCTATATTTGTTTGCATCTAAGAAAGCGTTATGATTTTTCTGATGATTTAGATGATACTGATATAGTAAAAATGGGAAATAAACTTTTAGCTCAATATCAAAAAGAAGGTTTAATTAAGCCTTTTATTGTCGATATGAAAGATATGATATATGGAAAAGTACCAGTGGCTTATGATTTTAAAGATGAAATTGTAGAAGTAAAAGGCTTCCCTGAGTATTCATATGACAATGTTTATATTCCGTCTCAAATTACCGATGTAAAAACATATGTTGATGAATCTGGAGCGACGATAAAAGATGTTAAAAGAATTCAAAGTAGTTCGTTTGCAGAATGTCAAAATTTAGTGACATTGAATATTCCGAGCTTTATAAAGGAAATTGGAATTTTTGCTTTTGCAGAATGCTCAAATTTAAAAGAGATAATAATTAATGGTGATGACGTTGAAATTGATGATTATGCATTTTATAAATGTGAGAATTTAACAAAAGTTATTATAAATGGTAGTAATGTGCATATAACGGATTCAACATTTGATGGTTGTAATTTAAAAGAGATTATTGTACCAAGTAAGTTGGTAGATTTTTATCGAAGTGATAGTTTTTGGTCATCTTATAGTTCAATCATAATCGGTATTGAAGAAAATAAAGAATGAAATAAAAGTCAGAATTTTAGGTAAAGAAGATTTGTATAATTACAAGTCTTTTTTCATTTTTAAACAATTAATATTAAATATCTAAAATTTAAACAAAGATTATTTTTTATCTATTTTAAATGAAATTAGAAGTAAATATAATTATTTCGTAAATTGAAAATGGAGGAAAAATATATGAAAAAAATTAGTAGTTTTATTGTAAAAGCTAGATATGTATTATTAGGCATATTTGTAGCTTTAGTTGGACTTTGTTCATTTTTGATGACAAAGGTTAATATTAATTATGATATGCTTATCTATCTTGATAAGGATTCAACCTCAACTGTAGCTCTTAATAAAATGGAAGAAGAGTTTGGCTCTGTTGGTCAAGCTCAAATTATGATTAAAGATATTTCCTTTGATGAGGCAAAAAATGTTGAATCAAAGCTTGGAAGTATCAAGGGAATTGCATCAGTTGTCTTTACAGAAAATGTAAAAGATACAGAGTATTTTATTTTAAATGCGGGAAGTGAGGACACTGGTAGTGCTCTTTATAAGGTTTTCCTTACAACGGGCAACTATGATGTAGAGTCATATGATACAGTAGATGAAATTAGAAATATTTTAATTTCATATCGTGATTCTGGTCATGCAATTGGAACTGTTGCGCTAAATGGTGGAGCAGTTGAAAGTAAATTTTTGACGGAAACGCTAGATAGTGATATGACTAAAATATTAATAATTGTTGCTTTAGTTGTTTTAGTTATTTTAACAATTGTTTCCCAGTCTTGGATTGAACCTTTAATTTTTGCTCTTGTTGCAGGTGGAGCTATATTAATTAATATGGGAACTAATATTTTATTAAATGCTCTTCCTAATATAGGAAACTCAATGTCCTTTATTACAAAGGCAATTGCAGCTGTAATGCAGCTTGCTCTTGCAATGGATTATTCAATTATTTTACTTCATGCCTATAAGGAACAAAAAGCGAAAGGACTTAATAAAAATGAAGCAATGACAAATGCTCTTTCTTCATCATTTGCACCTGTTTCATCATCATCTTTGACGACAATTGCCGGTCTTGTTGCATTAATGTTTATGAGCTTCTCAATTGGTTTTGATGTAGGACTTGTCCTTGCAAAAGGAATTTTAGTTTCATTATTATGTGTATTCTTATTTATGCCAGCTTTATTAATCTTATTTGATCCTCTTCTTGAAAAAACTAAGCATAAATCAATTGATGAAATAGCTAATAATTGGAATGAAAAAAGAAAGGCAAAAAACAAGAAATGCGGAAAGAAATCTCATTCATTTGCTGGCTTCCAATATAAAACAAGATATATAATACCATCAATTGCTTTGGCATTAGTTATAGTTGGTGCTATATTTAACTTTAATTCAGAATATGATTTTGTACTTAAAGCTTCAACTGATGATAATGCAGCTGTAAATGTTGAAAATAAGCTTATTTCAGATACCTTTGGTACTCAAAATACACTAGTTGTATTATTACCTAAGGATACATATTCATATGAAAAAGAACAATCCGTAATCAAGTATTTGAATGAATACCAATATGATGGAGAAAATGTAATTAATTCTCGTAAGGGCCTTACAACATATGGAATTAATATTCCTCTTACAAGTGCTGAGGTTTCTCAAAAATTTGGTCTTCCACAAAATGTTGTTGATGTTGTATATGCAAATATGAATGTAAGTCGTGCAACTGTAGAAGAGCTTATTACTTATTTATCAACTAAAAATGAAGTCGGTATAACACCACTTGAGGCCTATTTAGGAAATATTCAAAAAACAATTGATGATTCATATAATAGCTTTAAAACAAGTCTATACAACGAAGATCTTAGCATAAATCAAACAGCGATTGCTCAAATGACTCAATTTTGCACTGCATATGAAAATGGTCTTCTTGAGCAAAATGATCAAAATAATGCAATGTATAAAAATTATAAAACTTTGATTACAACTCTAACAAAAGAAGAAATAATGAGTCAATATCCATTTGTAACTGAAAATGTTGCCTCTCAGTTAACTGAAAATGGGCCTGTTTATAATTTTATTGTTTTAACTACTATTTCAAATAACCAAATTGCAAATAAATATGCATCTGCAGTAGTTCAAAAGTTAAATCCTTATGTTAGTCAAATTGAAACTGCAAATAGTATGTTTAAGAGTGAAAATTATGTTCGTATTATTTTTAATTTAAATATGCCGACATCATCAGAGGCTTCATTTAAAGCAATCAACGAGATTTCTGATTATCTTTATAAGAACTATGATGGCCTACAACTTGTTTGTGAAACATATGTGTATTCACAAATTAAGGATGTATTTAATAGTGATATTGTAAAAGTTAACTTGATTTCATTCTTTGCCGTTTTAATAATTATTGCAATTACCTTTAAAGGGGCCTTTGTACCGGTCTTACTTACTGTATTAATCCAAGGTGCTATTTGGGTGACAATGGGAATTTCAACTATATTTGGAAATAATATTTTCTTTATTTGTTATCTTGTTGTAATGTGTATTCAAATGGGGGCTACAATCGATTATGGTATCTTGTTAACTAATAATTATGTTAATAGTCGTAAGATAATGAACAAGCGAGATGCAATGAATCAAGCTCTTAAATCATCTGCTACAACTATTTTTACATCAGGATCAATTCTAATATTAGCGACATTAATTGTTGGTCTTGTATCTAAGGTTTCCATAATTTCTGATTTAGGACTTCTTTTAACAAGAGGTTGTATTATATCAGTTGTGATGATTATATTATGTCTTCCTCAATGCTTATTACTTTGCGATAAGGTAATTGAGAAAACTACTTATAAAACTAAATTTTTTAATGAATAATTAATTTTGAAGCTTGTGCTTAATGCATGAGTTTCTTTTTTAAAAAAATAATCAAAAAAACAAAAAATATGATATAATAAAAAGTAGAAGGTTGAGGCTGATATTATGGCAAAATTAAAAGAATTTAGAATAGATGCATTTTCATATCCTATGAACTCGTCTCATTTGATTATTAATGGTAAGGGTGATGTAAAAACATTCTCTGGTATGAATGTAAAGATATCTAAAATAAAAAAACTTCAATCATTTTTACAAGCATTAGATAGCGCTTTGATTTTAGATTTTAAGGCGCTTGGCAAATATAAAGATGCTGAAAATCATTATCATATTTCTGTTATTTATGAAGATGATACAGAAGAGTCTCATTATTATGTTGATAATTTAGTTAAAAACTCACAAAATTCACTTCGTGATGTATTAATTAAATATATTGATAAGGATTATTTGATTGATGCTGTTTTAGAAGATAAATAACAGTATTAATTTATTTTATTTTCGCCAAATATTTACAAAAATATTTATATTTGATATAATTAAGATGTTGATGTAATATCATGAAAGGAATAATAATTATGAAACAAATTTTAATTGAAACAAGTGCACGTCACGTACACGTTACTCAAGAAACTTTAGAGGTTTTATTTGGCAAGGGTGCTGAATTAACTGTTAAGAAGGAATTATCTCAACCAGGACAATTCGCATCTAACCAAAAGGTTGTTGTAAAAGGACCTAAGGGTGAACTTAACTGCTCAATTTTAGGACCAGTAAGAAGTGCTAACCAAGTTGAGGTTTCATTCTCAGATGCAAGAACTTTAGGTGTTAAGGCTCCAGTAAGAGAGTCAGGAGATGTAGCTGGTTCTGCACCTTGTACTCTTGTTGGACCTTGTGGTGAAGTTGAACTTTCTGAGGGAGTTATCGTTGCTAAGCGTCATATTCATATGACTCCTGCTGATGCCGCTGAATTTGGTGTTACAAATGGTCAAATTGTTGAAGTTAAGGTAGTTACTGAGACTGGCCGTAATTTAACATTTGGAGATACTGTTATTCGTGTATCTGAAAAGTATGCTTTAGCTATGCATATTGATACTGATGAATCAAATGCTGGTGCTTTAAGTGGTACTGTTTTTGGTGAAATTGTTAAGTAATTAAAAAATATTTTATAAAATAAGGCTCGCATGGGCCTTATTTTTTTAAAAAAAAGAAGAAACTCGTGGTATAATAAAGTAAAGTGAGGTTTTAAGGTGACATATATTATTAATTATTTATTTGTATTTATGCTGTTTTGCTTCATCGGATGGTTACTTGAGGTTGCATACCGAAGCTATCGTCATAAATATTTTGTTAATCCTGGCTTTTTAGTTGGATGTGCACTACCAATTTATGGTACAGGTGGTGTTTGCTTGTATGCTATTTGTTCATTAAAGCTTTCTTTTATAACAAGTAGTGCTTGGAGAATTGTTGTTATTTTAATTATATGTACAATTTTAATGACAGTAATCGAGTTTATAGCAGGATATATTTCTCTTCGCGTTTATCATAATAGGCTTTGGGATTATAGTGATCGTAAATTTAATATTATGGGTATTATTTGTCCGGAATTTTCTCTTGCCTGGGGTGTATGTGCAGCTATTTTCTATTTTGGCTTTATGCCTTGGCTTGATAAAGCCTGTGGTTTAGTAAACGAGCAAGTTGGATTGATTTTACTATTAGGGATTTTTGTAGGAATTTTTTTAGTAGATTTAGGATATTCAATGCGTATTATGGATTATGTTAGAGCATATTCAAAGCGTGTTCATGAGATTGTTAATTTTGAAGCCTTCAAGAAAAGTATTCGAGATAAGGCAAATGAATCTAAAGATAAGCTTAAAGGTATTTCCTTCTTAAAACTAAGACATCATATGATTCGCTTTTTAAATAATGAAGATAAAGAAGAACCAAAGGAAGAAAAATAATTTAGAGGTAAAAAAATGAAACCAGTATTAATCGTTATTGCGGGAGGTAGTGCTTCAGGTAAGACTACTGTTGTAGACAAAATTCAAAAAAGACTAAATTCAATTGATGTTACAGTAATTAGACATGATGATTATTATAAAGATCAAAGATATGTAGAAATGCTTGATCGTCAACGTGTTAATTATGACCATCCTAATGCTCTTGATAATGATCTTTTAATTGAGCATTTAACTAAGCTTTTAGCAGGTGAGGCAATTGATGGACCAACCTACGATTTTAAGCTTCACACAAGAAGTGATGTAACGCGTCATATTGAACCTAATAAAGTCATTATTTTAGAGGGAATCCTTGTTTTACAAGATCCAAGAATTAGAGAACTAGCAGATATTAAAATATTTGTTGATTCTGATGATGATATTCGCTTTATAAGAAGACTTGTTAGAGACATAAATGAACGTGGTCGTTCAATGGATAGTGTTATTTCTCAGTATTTAGAAACTGTTAAGCCAATGTATTATGAGTTTGTTAAACCAACAAAGCGTTATGCGGATATTATTATTCCTAATGACAAGCAGCATGATGTGGCAGTAGATGTAATTATTTCTAAAATTAAGGATATTATTAGTCAAAAGGAGGAGTCCTAAATGATTGGTATTATTGGGGCAATGTCAACAGAGGTTGATAGTTTAATTCAAAAAATTAATAATCCTAAGCTTCAAAAAATAGGCTGCTTTTCATTTGTTGCAGGAACTATTTATAATAAAGAGGTAGTTGTTTTAAAATCAGGTATTGGCAAGGTTGCAAGTGCTGTTGGTGCTTCGCTTTTAATTCAAAATTATAATCCTAGCTTCATTATTAATACAGGTATTGCTGGTGGCGTTGGTCCTTTAAAAAGTGAGGATATTGTTTTGTCCCTTGAGCTTTCTTATGGTGATGTTGACGCAACTGTATTTGGTTATAAGTTAGGGCAGGTTCCCCAAATGCCATATGTATATGAGGCTGATAAGACATATACAGTTAAAATAGAACAAATCCTAAAAAATAATGGCTATAACCATAAAATTGGACATGCTGTAACATCTGATTCTTTTATTACATCCCTTGATATGGTTCATTCTGAACATTTTTCAAATATGATTTGTGAGATGGAAGGTGCATCTATAGCACAAGCTTGTTATATGCTTAATGTTCCTTTTGTATCATTAAGATATATTTCAGATATTTTAGGTGAAGCTTCCCAGATTGAAAATTATAATGAATTTGAAAATAAAATGGCATATCGTTCTTGCGATATTATATTAGATATAATAAGGGATTTAAAATGAAACAGTATGATAGAATGATATCAGGCCTTTTATATTCTTGGAAAATTAAGGATGAACATCGAGAAGAATTATCTAAAAAAAGAGGTGAGTTTTTAGATAAATTTAATTCTACTTCATATAATGATTTTAAAACAAGAGAAGAGCTTATAAGAGGCTGGTTTAAATATGTTGGAAAAAATCCATGTATTAATAAGCCCTTTCATTGTGATTATGGTTGTCATATAAGTGTTGGTGATTATTTTTTTGCAAATTTTAATTGTACGATGCTTGATGTGGCACCAATTACGATTGGTAATCATGTATTTTTAGCTCCAAATGTAGCAATTTATACAGCTGGTCATCCTATTAGTGCGAAAATTAGACAAGAAGATTTGGAATATGGGAAACCCGTTGTAATTGGTGATGATGTTTGGATTGGTGGTAACTCTGTTATAAATCCGGGTGTAAGAATTGGCTCTAATGTTGTGATAGGTTCAGGCTCTGTTGTAACTAGGGATATTCCTTCTGGTGTAATTGCGGCGGGAAATCCTTGCAGGGTTATTAGAAAAATTGATGCATCTGAAGAACAAAAATGGCAAGAAAAGGCCGATGAATTTTATGACGATTTACGAAAGGAAGGAATTAACTTATGAAGCTTTTAATGGTATTTGCAGATGGCTTTGAAGATACTGAGGCTATTGCGACAATTGATGTTTTAAAAAGAGGAAATATTACTGTTGATGCAGTATCTTTGATGGATACTTTAAGTGTAAAAACTAAATGTGGCTTTTGCCTTGTTGTTGATAAATTATTTAAAGATATTAATATAGCTGAATATGATGGCATTATTATTCCTGGAGGGCCTGGCTCATTTAAGCTAATGCCTAGTATGGATAATTTAACCAATGCAATTCATTATTTTGCTAAAAATAATAAATTAGTCGCGAGCATTTGTGCTGCGCCTCATCTTGTAGGTAGGTTAGGCTATTTTAAGGGTTTAGATTTTACTGTTCATCCTGGTTTTGAAAATCAAGTCATTGGCGGAAACTATAGATCTGATTTAGGAGTATGTAAGGCTAAAAATTTTATTACTGCTAAAAGTATGTATTATTCTCTTGAATTTGGCTATGCAATATATGAATACTTTAATGGTGATGGCTCAAGTAAGGCTTTAAGAGAAGCTTGCCAGGGAAATTAAATGATTAAATAACTGAAAAGACTGATACACTATATCGTGTACCAGTCTTTTTTAAATAATTTCACGTTTAAAATAGCCTCTTGTATCAGTTTTAGAATTAAAGAAGCTTGTTTTATCACCTTGAAGCTTTAATCTTAAATTAGTTACAATTTCAATAATCTTTTCCCTTGGTTCATTTGTAAATTGTAATCTTAAGCGTTTAACATATTTTTGAATATAGGGGGCCTCATCAATTAGATTAAGAGGCTTTTCATTAATAATATGGGTTATACAGCCTTCTTGATGATAGATTTCAAATACGCCTTTATCATCATTTAGGGAATAGTGATGTTTATTACATTCTCCACATTGTCCATAGCGTTTTAAAGGACAATACTTAGTTGTCATTAGGTTTTGTTTGCCATAAATAATCATTTCTAAATTAGCATCACCATATTTATAGTTTTCAATGATATCTTTTAAATCTTGATATGAGGTTTCAAATGATAAGGTTACAAATCTAGCTCCTCTTTGATGAAGCTTGTAAATTGCAAGAGAGTTAATAGCGTTAAATGAGTAGTCACAAACAATATCCTTATCCTTATATTTATGAAGTGCACCATAGTTTCCTGCTAGTATTTCAGATTCATTAATTTCTTTAAAATTAGCATTAACATAAGGGACATAGTTATTATAATAAATATGGTTTATACCTAATTCATGTAAGGTGTTATATTGTTCTTCATTAGTACAAAAAGCAGATATTTCATTTTCATCATTATAGTAAAGAGGTGAGTTATTTAATTTTATTTGCGGAAGTATGCGGCTATGCTGCATATATGTTTCAATATTTGATATTAAACTACGTCTAGCCTCATTGATTGATGAAATGGTCATAAACAAATTGACATTTAAGGAATTCTTTAGGTCTTTAAGATAAAATGATGTTTCATTTAATTTTGATAATTGTTTAATAAGCGTTTCAGTATCAATTGGTTTTTTTTGAGCATTTTCAAATGATGCATTAGATACTCCCTTAAAGATAATTCCATTTATTTTAGTAAGCAAGGTAAGAGGAGTGCCCAAAGAACCAATAGCTTCAATTGTTATACCTTTTTTATAGGTATTATCAATGGTAATATCAATTGATGAATCAATCATTTTATAAATAGCCCCATTTGAAAAATTTTTGAATATGTCAAGAAGAAGATGACCTTGACCAGATTTTATTTCTACGCCTTTTGCATTAAAAAGCTTATCAACTGTAAAATAATAATCAGTTTCATTATCTGCAACAATTCTAATACGATCTTTAACGTTAAGTATTTTAGTAATATTAACAAGAGTTAAACCTTTAGTGTTCTTACTAATAATTGTTCCAATTAAATCACCTTCATTATTTTTTTTAGTAATATCAACGATATTTCCTTTGTCTTCACCAAAAATGAACCCCTTTGTATAAGCTCGGTGAAAAATAGAATCAAGTGATTTAGGATTATAATCCTTATTATCAATTTTTTTACGGTATTCGCTAGTAACGATTTTAACATATTCAGGATTTTTCATTCTTCCTTCAAGCTTTAAGGAATCAACGCCAATATTTAATAATTCAATTAAATTTTTTGAGGTGTTTAAATCTTTCATTGATAGATGGAAGCCTTTTTCGGAAAATTTAGTTCCATCTTTATAAATAGTATATTCCCTGCGGCAATTTTGACTACAGCGACCACGATTACCACTTCTTAGTGTTAGCATAGAAGACATAAGACATCCACCTGAATAAGAAACACAAAGTGCACCATGGGCAAAAATTTCAAGAGGCATTTTACTGTTTTCTTTAATTTTTTTGATTTCATCAAAGGTATTTTCTCTTGCAAGGACAACTCGTTTTGCCCCAAGCTCTTCAAAGAATCTTACATCCTCAAGGCATTTTACACCACATTGGGTGGAAATGTGAGCTTCCATTCCTGGTAGATTTTCAATTACATAGGAAATAATCGCAAAATCAGCTAAAATTAAACCATCAACACCAAGTTCATATAACTTATTAACATAATTAATACAATCGTTAAGCTCAGAGTCTTTGATGATGGTATTAACAGTAACATAGATTTTTTTATCTAAGCTATGAGCTAAAATTAAAAGTTCTTTAAGTTCATCTAAATTTAGGTTTTTAGCATAAGCACGAGCCCCAAAAGCCTCGGAAGCACAGTATATTGCATCGGCACCATTATATAGTGCCGTTTTAGCACAAATTAAATCTCCTGCTGGAGCTAAAAGTTCTGTCATAATTTATCACCTTATGTATTTTAGCATACTTAGAGGCTATAAGCCAATTATTTTTCTTAAATAATTGACAAAAAAGTTAACAAAAAAGATATTAATACTTGTAAATTTGAAAAAGTATGCTATACTATTAATAGACATAAGGTAAGGAAAGTGAGATTGTTTTTCTCACTTTTTTAAATGTAAAAGGAGGGAAACTATGTTAGATGTTAAAATAATTGAAGATTTAGTTAAACCTATATGTGAAGAAAAAGGCCTAATGTTTTATGAGGTATTATGGGTCAAAGAGTATGGCTTCCAGGTTTTAAGAGTTTCCGTTGATAAGCCAAATGGTGGAATTGATTCTGATACCTTAGGTTTAGTTAATGAACTTTTATCAGAAAAGCTTGATGCTTATGATGATGATATGCCTGAATATATGCTTGAGGTTTGTTCACCTGGAGCGGAAAGAACATTAAGAAATAAGGAAGAAATCTTAGCTTCTGTAGGTCAATATGTGAATGTTAAAACACCAGATAGTACCTATGAAGGAACATTGCTTTCATATGAGGGGCAAACTCTTGTTGTTGAGATTAATATCAAAGGAAGAATGAAGAAGGTTTCGATAGAGGAAGCCGATATTAAAAAGATTAGACTTGCCGTTAAGATATAGGAGGAAATTTTAAAATGGTTAGTAAAGATTTATTTAATTTATTGGAAAGTTATGCAGTAGAATGTGGCATTACTTATGATGAGATTATTGAGGTATTAAAGAAAAGTTTAGCTGCATCAGCAAAAAAAGTTGAGCCAAATGCGACTATTATTGTTAAGGTTAATCCTGAAAAGCATGAGGTTGTTATTACAGCACAAAGACAAGTTGTAGAGGAATTATCAACCGAGCCATCAGATGATCCAAATGCAATTGCTGAAATTACTTTAGAGGATGCTAAAAAGATTAAGCCTAATTGTCATATTGGCGATATTATTTCTAAGAATATTTCAACAAAGGATGATTTTGGTCGCCAAGCGGCTAGAAGTGCTAAATCAACATTTGCATCAAATATTAAAGCATTACTTCGTGATAAAGCATTCCAATATTTTAAGAGCCAAGAAAATGAAATGATTTCTGCTCAAGTAGTTAAGATTGATGATAACTATGCATATTTAAATATTGGTCAAGGTACAACTGCTGTTTTACCAAAAGCTGAATGGTTACCTAATGATTCTTTCAATGTTGGTGATAAAATTTCTGTTTATATTAAGAAGGTTGAACAAACAACTAAGGACCCTAAGGTTAAACTATCTCGTTTAGACCGTAACCTTATTACTCGCTTACTAGAAACATATATTCCTGAAATTAAAGAAGGAATTATTGAAATTAAGGGTATTGCTCGTGATGCTGGTGATCGTTCTAAGATTGCGATTTACTCAACTGACCCGCGTGTTGATGCTTTAGGCTCATGTGTTGGTGAAAATGGTGCGAGAATTAAAGAAGTTGTTCAAGCATTAAATGGTGAAAAGATTGACCTTTATAAGTGGAGTGAGGATCCTGAAGAATTAATTAGAAATTCGCTTCAACCTGCTAAGGTTACATTAGTATTAAATATTGATCCAAAGGAAAAGACATCACTTGCGATTGTTCCTGATGATCAATTAAGTCTTGCCATTGGTAAGGCTGGACAAAATGTTCGTTTAGCCGTTCAATCTTGTGGATGGAAGATTGATATTAAATCAGCTTCAGAAGCAAGAAATGAAGGACTACTTGAAATTTAATTGAGGTTTATATGAAGGAAAGAAAGCTTGTATTACGTACCTGCTGTCAAACAAGAGAGGTTCTTGAAAAAAAGGATTTAATCCGAATTGTAAGAACTCCTGAGGGAAATGTAATTATTGACCTAGTTGGAAAGGCAAATGGACGTGGCGCATATCTAAAAAAGGATGTAGCGGTAATTGAGGCTGCACGTAAATCACATGTGCTTGATAAAAAGTTAGAGGTAAGTGTTCCTGATGAAATTTATGATGAACTTAAAGAGGTAATAAATGGATAGAATTTTATCTAATTTAGGCCTTGCAAAAAGATCTGGTAAAATAGTTTCGGGAACAGAAATGGTCATCGAAGGCTTGAGAAATAATACAGTATATCTTGTGTTCTTGGCATCTGATACAGAAAAGAACACGACTAAAAGAATATCAGATAAAACCACATTTTATGAGGTTTCATTAAATAAAAACTATACATCAAATGACCTTAGCCAAGCAATTGGTGGAAAAAATGTACATGTTATAGGAATTATGGATCGAGGCTTTGCAAAATTATTAAAGGAATAAGGTGATATTTTGGCAAAGAAGTCAAAAAAGACAGAACAAAGAATTTCAAACATTCCTCAAAAGGATAAAAATGTTTCTAAGGATGGAGTTCTAGTCTATAAAGAAGGAATGACTGTGGCTGATATGGCTACAGGTTTGGGCAAAACAATTGCTCAGGTTGTTATGAAGCTTATGCAGCTTGGAATAATGGCTAATCAAAATCAGTCTGTTGATCGTGAAACAGTTGAGCTAGTAGCTTTAGATTTTGGCTATGAACTTAAGGATGAAGTTGTGACAGACGCAACTAGATTTGATGAATTTACAATTGAAGATAAGGAAGATGCATTAATGAAGCGTCCGCCTGTTGTTACTATTATGGGTCACGTTGACCATGGTAAAACAACACTACTAGATTATATTAGAAATAGTCGTGTAGCGGCTGGTGAGGCTGGTGGAATTACCCAGCATATTGGTGCTTACCAGGTTGAAAGAAAGGGCGAAAAAATTACATTCATTGATACACCAGGACATGCCGCTTTTACAGAAATGCGTGCGCGTGGTGCACAAGTGACAGATATTGTTGTTCTTGTCGTTGCTGCTGATGATGGTGTGATGCCTCAAACAGAAGAAGCTATTTCTCATGCTAAGGCTGCTAAATGCCCAATTATTGTTGCTGTAAATAAGTGTGATAAGCCAAGTGCTAATCCTGATCGAGTAATGGAGGAATTAACACATTACGATATTATCCCTGAGGCTTGGGGTGGAAGTACACCTTTTGTACAAATTTCCGCTTTAAAGGGTATGGGTGTTGATGACCTATTAGATGTAATTCAGTTAACTGCTGAAATGATGGATTTAAAGGCTAATCCATCTCGTCTTGCAACTGGTTCTGTTATTGAAGCCGAGCTTGATAAGGGACGTGGCCCTGTTGCTACCTTCCTTGTCCAAAATGGTTCTTTACGTGTTGGAGATTATGTTGTATGTGGTGATACATACGGACGTGTTCGTACAATGGAGGATGACCGTCATATTAAATATAATGAGTCACTTCCTTCGATGGCTGTTGTTGTAACTGGTCTTGATGATGTTCCATTTGCTGGTGATAAATTCATGGCATTGTCATCAGAAAAAGAAGCTCGTGAAATTTCTGAACAGCGTACAAGTCGTACAAAGGATAAGCTAAATGCAGCCTCTAAAAAGACACTTGAGGAATTGTTCCGTTCTAAGGATGATGCTAAAGAATTAAATCTTATTGTTAAGGCTGACCTTCAAGGTAGTGCTGAGGCGTTAAAGCAAAGCCTTGAAAAGATTAAAGTTGACGATTTTAAGGTTAATGTAATTCGTTGCTCTGTTGGTGCAATTACGGATACTGATATTATTCTTGCATCAGCTTCAAACGCAATTGTTTTAGGATTTAATGTTCGTCCTACTGCCGCAGTTAGACAAACGGCTGCTGAAAAGGGTGTAGAAATAAGATTATATTCAATCATTTACAAGCTACTTGAGGATATCGAGGCTGCCTTAAAGGGCATGCTTGAACCTGAATACGAAGAGGTTGTAATTGGTCAAGCTGAGGTTAGAAATACATTTAAGATTTCTAAGGTTGGCACAGTTGCCGGATGTTATGTAACTGATGGTGTAATTCAATCTAATTCACTTGTAAGAATTATTCGTGATGGTATCGTTGTTTATGAAGGTAAAATGGCTTCCTTAAAGCGTTTTAAGGATGATGCTAAGGAAGTTAAATATGGCTATGAGTGTGGTATTACAATCGAAAACTTCAATGATATTAAAGAAGGAGATATTATTGAGGCTTCAGTAATGAAGGAAATTGAGCGTAAATAATGAGCTTATTAATTAAAAGACTTGAATCTAATGCCCTTAGAGAGCTTTCTATCCTTCTTACACGTGAATCACGTAATCAATATTTAAAGGAAGCTACTATAACAGAGGTAAGAATTACAAATGATTTATCATATATGACCATTTTCTATACCTCTTATGTATCTAAGGATAAAGGTGCAGTTAAGGATGCCCTTGAAGAATCAAAAACATATTTGCGTCATGAACTTGCTAAAAGATTAAATGCAAGAAAAATGCCTGAACTTATTTTTAAGTATGATGAAGCTCTTGAATATGGTAATCATATGAATGAGGTAATCTCATCTTTAAATATTAAGCATGATGATGAGAATAAATAAAAGCTAAAGAGATTTCAATATGGAATCTCTTTAAATTGTATTAATAGAAATGAGTGATAAATTATGTTAAATCAATTTTCTAGAACTCAGCTTCTTTATGGAAAAGAGGCTATGGATAAATTAAAAAAATCAAGAGTTGCGGTATTTGGTGTTGGTGGAGTAGGTGGCTATGTTGTTGAAGCGTTAGCTAGATCTGGGGTTGGTTCATTTGATATTATTGATGATGATAAGGTTTGCATGACTAATATTAATAGGCAGATTATTGCAACCTTTGACACTGTAGGAAAATATAAAGTCGATGTATTAAAGAATCGTATTTTAGCAATTAATCCTCAAGCTAAGGTTGAAACCTATAAGTGTTTTTTCTTGCCAGAAAACCAAGATGATTTTGACTTTACAAAGTATGATTATGTTGTTGATGCTGTTGATACCGTTTCAGCTAAAATAGCATTAGTGCTAAAGGCACAAAAGAGTAAAACACCAATTATTTCTTGTATGGGTGCTGGAAATAAATTAGATCCGCAAGCCTTTGAGGTGGCAGATATTTATAAGACTAGTGTTGATCCGCTTGCACGAGTAATGCGCTATGAGCTAAAAAAAAGAAGAGTTAGAAAGCTAAAAGTAGTATATTCTAAGGAATATCCGACAAGACCACTTGAGGATATGTCAATAAGCTGTCGTACTCATTGTGTATGTCCGGCTGGTACGAGAAAATGTACTGTAAGACGTGACATTCCTGGAAGTAATGCTTTTGTACCGGCATCTGCAGGATTATTAATTGCATCTGAAGTTCTTAAGGACCTAACAAAAAAATGATATCATTTCGATATCATTTTAATTTTTTCAATAACTGCTTGTGTAACCTCAGGTGGAGTTGAGGCTCCACTTGTAATTGAAACTGTATTAACATTTTTAAACCAATTATCATCTAATTCAGTCTCATTTTCAACTAGATATGATTTAATATGGGCATTATTTTGGCAAACTTGCTGTAATTTGAATGAATTAGAGCTTGTTTTGTCACCAACAACAATACATAAATCAGCTTTTTGATTCATAATGGCTTTTTGTCTTAGTGTTGTCGCATTACATATTTTATCCTCGATTATTGCATTAGAATATTTTATTTTTATAGCATTAAAAATATCTTTTATATCATATACTGATAGTGTTGTTTGATTAGTAACATAGATAGGTTCGGCAATTTTAAGATTTTCGATATCATCTAGATTACTTACAAGAAAAATTTTAGAGCTTATTCCTAAAACACCCTCTGCCTCGGGATGACCTTTAGTTCCAATATAGATGATATTAAAGTCATTATTTAAATATTTTTTGATATTATTATGAACTACATAAACATTAGGGCAGGTAGCGTCGATTATGTTTAAGCCTTTCTTTTTAGCTTTCTTAAATACATCAGGAGAAGCTCCATGAGCACTAATTACAACTGTTCCGGATTCTATTTCATCTAAAAGCTCAAGACGGTTTTTTTTGCCATCAACACTTTTAATTCCTAACTCATTAAGCTTTTTTATTACACTTTTATTATGAATGATGTTGCCTAACATATAGATTGGTTTTTTTATGCTAGGATTATTTTGCGCATCAATTATTATCTTTAAGGCACGCTTTACTCCCCCACAATATCCTTGGGGTGATAATTTTTTTATTTCCATTTAAATCACCATGGATATTATAACATAATTTAATTGCAACTTAGTAAAAAAAATGGTATTATTAATTGGTTAAAAATTTAAGGAGATGATTTTATGAAATTTGATGGATACGATTTTAAAGATTATATAGTTAAGGCAATAAACGACCTTCATTTTAAACAATTTTCTGAGGTTCAAAGAGAGGTTTTTAATAATTTAACTTCGCAAAGAAATTTTATTGTAAAATCCAAAACTGGAAGTGGTAAAACACACGCTTTTTTAATACCTGTATTTAATTCTTTAGAAGAAAAGAAAAATGAGGTACAGGCACTAATTGTTTCACCTACAACTGAACTTGCAATGCAAACTTATAAGGTTGCTCAACATATTGCATCATTTTCTAATAATGAAATTAATATTAAGGTATATACTGGTGGTACAGATAGAGAAAGAGAAATTTCAAATCTTAATTTCCGTCAGCCTCAAATTGTAATCGCAACTCCTGGTAAGCTTAAAGATTTAACAATTGATACAAATGCACTAGATATTCATACTGCCAAGCTTTATATTATTGATGAAGTTGATATGACCCTTGCATCTGGCTTCGAAGAGGAAATGGATCAAATAACAGATGTTTTACAAAATGCAAGAATGATGTTTTTTAGTGCAACAATTAATGAGTCAATGCTGCCATTTATAAAAAAATATATGCCTAATAATAAGCTTATTGATATTAAAAATGATAATAATCTTCAAATTGAACATTTTTGGATTCCTTTAAAACATAAGTCAAGAGATGAGAGACTGTTAGAACTGGTAAATATTATAAATCCTTATCTTTGTATTATATTTTGTAATAAAAAAGAAAATGTTTTACATGTTGCACAATTTTTACGTCAAAATAAGATAAGCTGTATTGAAATTCATGGTGATCTTGATAAACGTAATAGGCGTCAAGTTTTAAGAGAAGTAGAATCATTAAAATATCAATATATTGTTGCATCAGATCTTGCTTCAAGAGGTATAGATATTGATGGAGTATCTCATATTATTAATTATGAAATTCCTCGTGATTTCGAATTCTACCTTCATCGTTCAGGTAGAACTGGAAGAATGAATTATACAGGAATTGTGTATTCTTTCTTTGATGAACTTGATAATGAGTACCTAAATAATTTAGCTAATAGGGGAATTAATCCAGTTTATAAAGATATCAAAAATGGGGAGTTAGTAGAAACTAAGGAAAGAGAATCCCGTAAAAATCGCGTAAGACCGATTAATGAGAAAGTTAAGCAAGCCATTAAATTTGTTCCAAAATCAGATAAGGTAAAGCCTGGATATAAGAAAAAACGTCAAGAACAAATCAAGAAAATTACTAAAAAATTATATCAAGAAGAGGCTAGAAAGAATTTCTTTAGAAGTAAAAAACATGACTGATTTTCAAATTATAACGGATAGTGGTTGCTTAGGAGACATGTCCTTTTATAATGATAACGGAATTGACATAATCCCTTTTCAGGCTATTATAGATAGTAAATATTATAATTTAGATGACAAATTTCCTTTATCAAATACCAATATTGAAAAGATTATTTCGTCAAAAAAGGATTTTATTATTTCTAAACCTAATTATCTTGATTTAAAAAACATTTATGAAAGACATTTGAAAGAAGGCAGAAATTTGTTATTACTTCATTCGTCATCATGTGTTTTTGATGTATATTCAAGAGCTAATCTAGCGGTTAAAGAACTTCATCAAATATATCCAGAAAGAGAAATAATTTTAATTGATACCCAAACAATTGCTTGTGGAATCGACTTTTTAATTCGTGAGGTTTTAAAGCATAATGAGCTTTCTCTTTATGAGATAAGTAATTTTATAAAGCAAATAAACTATAAAATTTCCTCAAGAATTATTATTAATAAGTATGATTTAAATAACAAAAAAGACTATAAGTGTTTATTTAGAAAAAGTTGTGTATTAAGAGAAAACAATGGATATATAATTCCTTATACTAAATATTTTTTAACATCTTCTGCCTTGTATAATGAACTTAAAAACATGAGAAAAGAAATTGATATCAATTATCCAATTGTTTATCTAGTATGTGCAAATGATGATGTTTATGCAAAAAGAATAATAAAGACAATTAAAAAGCATTTAAACGTTAATATTATTAGATTAGAGCCAAATGCTTTACTACTTAATTTAACGGGTAAACGAACAATTGGTTTATTCTATATTAAAAGGTGATTATATGGATGTTAATATGGCATTATCGATTATAAATATGAAATTAAGAGATTTTTATTCATCTAAGGATGATTTACTTGAAGGCTATGAAGAGGCAAAAGAGTTAATTGATTTGCTTGAGGAAAGTGGCTATCACTATGATAGTGAGCAAAATAGATATGTTAAATAAAATGGCTTTGGCCATTTTTATTTTTTAAGCATAATTTACAAATAAAACGAAAAAAATATAAATATATATTTTCAAATCATAGTATAAGTTGTATAATATTTATAAAAACGGAGGAATTTATATGGAAATTAATGAAATATATTCGGGGTTTAGACTTGTTAAAAAAACTAAAATTTCGGAATTGGATGCTAATTTATTAGAATTTAAGCATGAAAAAAGTGGTGGAACATTAGCATATATTGAATGCAATGATACTAATAAAAGCTTTATGGCAGGATTTAAAACACTACCAAATGATTCAACTGGTGTGTGTCATATTATCGAACATACAGTTTTATGTGGATCAAAAAAATTTCCACTTAAAGAACCATTTGTAAATTTATTAAAAGGTTCAATGTCTACTTTTTTAAATGCAATGACTGCTTATGATTGGACTGCATATCCAGTTGCAAGTCAAAATGATAAGGATTTTCATAATTTGATGGAAACATATTTGGATGCAGTTTTTGCACCTATTTCAGTATTAGATCCTAAACCTTTTTTACAAGAAGGCTGGCATTATGAATTGCTAAATAAGGATGATGATTTAACAATTAAGGGTGTTGTTTATAATGAAATGAAGGGCGCTATGTCAAGTGTTGATTCTCAACTTTGTGAGTTAATTTTAAAAAGAATGTATAAGGATTCTGGCTATGGTGTTAATAGTGGTGGTAATCCTAAAGACATTCCTAATCTAACATATGAAGCCTATAAGGAATTCTATCATAAACATTATCATCCTGAAAATGCTCTTTTAGTATTATATGGTAAAATGGATATCTTAAGCCAACTTGAATTTATTGATAAAGAATATTTATCTTATTACAAGGCAAGCGGTCAAAGACTTAAAATAGAAGAGCCAAAGCCTTTGATTGATCTTGATTACGAAGAGGATTATGCCATAAGTAATAGTGAAAAAGTAGAAAATAACTCTTATATAGGAATGTCATTTGCTCTTCCTAAGTCTTCAGATGTTGAAGGCAACCTTGCTTTTTCAATTTTAAGGGATGTGTTATTTGCAACAAATGATTCCCCTCTTAAAAAAGCTCTTCTTGCTCTTAATTTATGTGATGATATTGAAGCTGCAATTGATGATGATTGCATTATTCCTTCGTTTCAAATTAGTATTAAAAAGACCGATAAAAAGAATAAAAAGTTATTTTATGATGCTTTCATTTCAGAATGTAAAAAATATGTGGAAAATGGCTTGGATAAGAATGCATTACTTGCGACAATTAATTTTGCCGAATTTAAACATAAAGAACTTGATATGGGAACAATGCCTAAGGGGGTTATTTTTGCTCTAAATTTGATGCAAGCATTTAATTATGATGTATCTTTAGATAGTGCTCTTATTGCCGATAAATATTTTAAAGAATTTAAGAAACACCTTAATGACGACTATTTTGAAAAACTAATTGAAAAGTATTTTATTAATAGTAATCACTATGTAATTGTTACTTTAAATCCATCTTCAACCTTAGAAGCAGAAAATGAAAAGCACTTTAAAGAAAAGATGGCTAATATCAAGGCATCAATGACAAATGATGAAATAGAAAATTTAGTTAAACAAACAAGTGATTTAATTGAATATCAATCAAGTGTAGATACTATAGAAAATCTAAGAAAATTACCAGCATTAGATGTTAGTGATATTGATTTGGATGTTAATAAGTTAAATACTAAAGTTTTAAAAGAAGGAAATGTAACAAATATAATTCATGAATTTAATACCAATGGCATTGGCTATTTGAACGTATATTTTGACTTAAAATCATTAACTGAGGATGAATTCAATTATGCAGCTGTTCTCCCATCATTATTAATTGCTTTAGATACTAAAAATTATAAAGCATCAGAACTTCAAAATTTTATTAAAACATATTTAGGTGGAATTAATTTTAATATATCAATTTCTTCAAATAAAAATGGAAATTATAATGCATATTTAAAGCTTCAATCATCAGCTTTAGATGAAAATATTAATTATATTTCTAAAGCTATAAATGAGATTATATTAAATACAATTTATGATGAAAAGAAAGTGTCTGTTATTCTTAATCAAGTAAAGAATAATGTTAAGGAAAATATTATTCAAAATGGAATGTATATTGCAATGATTGAAGCTCAAGCCGTTGATGTTAAAAGTGCGAAGCTTCGTTCTAATTTGATTGGAAAGAATCGCTATGAATTTTTAAATCATGCAATAACTAATGTAGGTGATTTTATTTCTAATTTAGAAAATGTTATCAAGCGTGTATTTAATAAAAATAATATGTTAGTTTCATTCTCTGGAAGTAATGAAACAATTAAAGCTCTTAAAAAAGAAGTTTCTTTATTTGAGCTTGAAAGTAAAGAAAATGTTCAAGCATTAGATGTTTGCTTAAATTCTAAGATTAAAAGAGCATTAGTCATTCCATCAGAGGTTTCATATAATGCTAAAACATTCAATTTAGACGAATCAAATTTTGAATATGATGGAGCACTTCAAATATTATCACATATTGTTCGTTATGATTATTTGTGGAATAAGGTTAGAGTTTTAGGTGGAGCATATGGGTGTACTATGCAAGTATCTAATGTTACAAAAGAAATTACTCTTGGTAGTTTTAGAGATCCAAATTGTAAAAACACATATGATGTATATGATAATTTAGTAAAATATTTAACTGATTTTAATCCAAGCAAAGAAGAATTTAATAGTTATTTAATTGGTGCAATTGGTGCTTATGATCAACCAGCATCAAATAGTGTTTTAATTAATAATGCTGATAGTAACTTTATATGTGGTATTACGGATGAAGATCGCATAAAGACAAAAAAAGAAATGATTAATACAACTGTAGATAAAATTAAATCATATGCAAAATTGTTCGAATTATTTGCTACAAATGGCTCATGTTATACCATTGGAAATCAAAATGCAATAGAAGCCGCTCACATTTTTGATGAAATTAAGGAATTATAATAAAAAATAATTGATAAATTTAAAAATGAATGTTATAATTGACTAGAACTTTAAAAAGTATTAATTTTTGAAAAGGTGAAAAATATGGCAAGATCAAATTCTAAAGGAAGAAACTATGTTCCTTTTAAATGGACAAAGGAATTAATTATATTTTTATCAATTTTAGCAGTCGCAATTATTTTAACAATTGTATGCTTGATCCCAACATCAAAGGAAAAATTTATGACTGAATGGTCAGATGCAATTACTGCTGCGAGTGGTACTGCATTAGATGATGATCATGTTTTTGAGTATATTAGCTTATCTAAATTTGAAACAAAAAAGAGCGAAGCTACAAAGGATGAGCCACTTATTATTTTATATGGTTCTTCAACTGACTCTACAACTGTTTCTAATATATCATCAATTAATAAAAAGGCTCAAGATTATGGAATTGATAAGATTTATATTTTAAAGTCTGATTTTGTAATGAACGCTGATGAAACTGATTCTAAGGATAAAGCTAAGTTAGATGAATATAAGGAAGCTTTACTTGGTAAGGATAAGGCGTCATCATCAATTGATTATGATGATATTAAAACATATTGCCAATTATTCGTATATACTGGTGCTGATGAGTATGATTTTAATTCACAAGCACTTATTGATGATAAAAACAACTTAAATGCCGATTTTGCGAAGGCTATGACAAAGTGTTTTTCAAAATATACAGCTAAGGATGTAACTGATTTAACAGTAAAAAATAACTAAACCTAATTAAATAGAGATAGATAGCTATCTCTTTTTAATTATTTAAGGAGGATTTATTTATGATAGAAGAAATTAAACAGCAAATAAAAGAATGCCTGGAGAAATATTATAAAGAAACATATAATGTGGATGCCAATATTATTGTAGAAGAGCCTAAAAATCCAGCAATGGGTGATATTGCTCTTCCAATGTTTACTATGATTAAGACTTTAAAAAAGCCTGTACCAGAAATAACTAAAGAAGCCTCAGATGTTATTTCTAAGTCATTTGATATAATTGAAAATATTAATCCTACAGGTCCATTTATTAATATTGTATTAAATAAGGCTTTAATCTCTGATCATATTATTAAAGATGTATTTGAAAAAAAAGAAGAATATGGTACATCTACTATAGGTTGTGGTCAAACTGTTGTTTTAGATTATTCAAGTCCAAATATTGCTAAATCATTTTCTGTAGGACATTTAAGATCAACAATGATTGGTAATTCATTAAAGCTTATTTTAAATCGTTGTGGGTATAAGACTGTTTCAATTAATTATTTAGGAGACTGGGGAACTCAGTTTGGAAAGATGATTGTAGCAATTGAAAAATGGGGGAATTTAGATGAAATAAAAAAGGATCCTATTAATCAGCTTGGAAAATTATATGTAAAAATTAATAATGAAGAAAAAGATCATCCTGAACTTGCTGAAGAATCACGTGAGGCTTTTCGTAAAATTGAACTTGGCGAGAAAAAGTACGTTGATATGTGGAAGTGGATTCGTGAAGAATCACTTAAGGAATCTGAGCAAATTTATAAGCTTTTAAACGTTAGCTTTGATTCATATAATGGTGAGGCTTTCTATAATGATAAAATGGATACTGTTGTTAAAGAACTTGAGGACAAAGGATTACTTATAGAAGATCAAGGTGCTAAAATTGTAGAGCTTGGTGATTCTATTCCTCCAGCTTTAATTAAACGTAGTGATGGTGGTACATTATATATCACAAGAGATTTAGCAGCTGTTTTTTGGCGTAAGAAAGAATATAATTTTGATAAAGCATTATATGTTGTTGGTGGAGAGCAAAAACTTCATTTTACTCAACTTAAAGGTGTTTTAGCAAAGATGGGACATGAAGATTTAGCTGATTCTATTACTCATGTTAATTTCGGTCTTGTTCTTAAAGATGGAAAGAAGATGTCAACACGAAAGGGTAATGTCGTAAAACTTTATGATATTCTCGAACAAGCAATTGAAGCTTCTTATAAGCAAATTGAAGAAAAGAATCCTGACCTTGAAAACAAGGATGAAATTGCACGTAAGGTAGGAGTCGCTGCTGTTGTATTTAATGATTTGAAGAATTTCCGCGGCTTAGACTATGAATTTGATATTAATCAAATGGTAAGATTTGATGGCTTAACTGGACCATATTTGCAGTATACATCAGTAAGAATTAATTCCATTTTGGGAACTAATAATTTTGATGTTAATAATATGGATACTTCATTATTCATTAAGTCTCATTATTTTGAGCTTGTAAGGCAAATTGCTTCATTTAAGCAAACAATTGAAAAGGCTGCAAATGAGTATTCACCTAATATAATTGCTAAATATTTACTTGCAATTGCTCAATCATTTAATAAATTCTATGCTTTAGAAAAAATAAATGTTTCAGATGAAAAAATAAGAAATACTAATTTTGCTTTAGCATATGCAGTTAGAACAATTATTAATGAAGGATTAGCTTTACTTGGAATTGAATCTGTTGAAAAAATGTAATTGAAATTTGAAAAGAGACGTGGTATAATTATACCACGTACATGGGGGCGTGGCGGAATCGGTAGACGCGATGGACTCAAAATCCATTGGTAGCGATACTGTGAGGGTTCGAGTCCCTCCGCCCCTACCATATTGTAATTATAAGGTTGATACTAGTTATCAGCCTTTTATTTTTGAAAAATCGCACTAAAATGGACCTATTTAAGCGTTTTGTGCTTATATTTTTATGCTTTGTCATCAGAACCGGCTTTATTCGTCATGAATTTATACCTAAAATCTGATGGCTTTTTTGTTTTTAAAGGGGTTATTTACACGATTTATAGCAAGGGTGCTAGTAAATTACACGATTATTGCTAGAAGGGTGCTAGTGATTTACACGATTATTTTATACTTCTTTTATCTCTCTATTTTCTCAAAACGGTGGCGAAAATAGTATAAAAATGCTATAATGGTACCAATTAGAGAAAATAATGGAGGATTCCTTGATGAACTATGCTGAAGCGGTGAAATCCTTAAGGAAGAAAATGATAATGTCGCAGATGGAGTTTGCCGATTATCTTGGCGTTTCTTTTGGGACAGTAAACAGATGGGAGAACGATAGATTCACCCCAAGCATCAAGGCTAAGAGAAAATTGGCTCCGTTATTTAAGAAATATAATATTCAGGTGGAGGATTAATAATATGAATAAGCAACAACTAGCTGCCAAAATTTGGAAATCAGCAAATGAAATGAGATCGAAAATTGAGGCAAGTGAATATAAGGATTATATCTTAGGATTCGTTTTCTATAAGTTCCTTTCTGAGCAAGAGCAGAGATACCTTAAAAAAGAAGGAGCTACTGATGAGGAAATTAAAGAAATTGAAGAGTACAGCGATGAGGCCTCATCTGTTCAAAGAAACCTAGGATACTTTATTCATTACAATAATCTTTTTTCAACATGGCTAAAAATGGGTTCGGATTTTAGTGTAGGAAATGTAAGAGATGCACTATCTGCATTCAATAGGTTGATAAGCCCTACCCACAAAAAAGTCTTTGATGGGATTTTCAAAACGCTTGAGACAGGTCTTGCGAAACTTGGAACTGATTCCGGCTCACAGACTAAGGCAGTAAAGGAGCTTATAAAGCTTATCAATGATATTCCTATGGATGACAAGCAGGATTATGATGTTCTTGGCTTTATTTACGAATATTTGATCAGCAATTTCGCAGCCAATGCAGGAAAGAAAGCCGGAGAATTCTATACTCCTCATGAAGTATCGATTTTGATGAGTGAGATTATCGCCAATCACTTAAAGGATAGAGATGAGATTAAAATCTATGACCCGACAAGTGGATCTGGCTCATTACTTATCAATATCGGTCAAAGTGTGGCCAAGCATATTAATGATAAAAACAGAATCAAATATTATGCACAGGAGCTTAAGGAAAACACATATAACCTTATTGTGGCTTCCATTCAGAAAATGTATACGTATGTTAGCGATGAAGACTTAGGGGATGATGCGTTTTTCACTAGACTAAAAAATGGTTGGAACTCCATTCCATTAAATAAGAAGCCGTACATTACATGTATCGCCTGCTCCCAAATCGGCTTCAACAACAATCCGGAGGAAGGCTCTGACTTGATTGTCTCCGTTGAAGCACAAAAAGCAACAGGCTTTAACAATATCAATCAAAGGGTATTAATCGATGACAATTTTGAATATATCAATCATTCGAATTGGTATGATTACTTGTATAAATTAAGCCCGGCTATGTCCGCTGAGATTGCAGAAAATGTTTCTTGGGGAATCGGAGAGGCGATCGCTAGAAAGGACATTTTATATGCATTTTTTGCCTTTGTTTTAGCAGTAATTCCATATACTTGGGATATGGGAAAATATAATCTGATTCATACGCAAGAATTAGGAAATGAAAATGTCTGTAAAGCTGTTTTATCAGCAATTAATAAATCAAACCCATATTTAAAGGAGGGGTATTAATATGAATAAGGTCGAAAAGAAATACTTAAGGGCCCGATTTGTTGGTTACTGCCGGTCATTGCTTATATGGTGATGTAACAAATAGTGGCGATTACGAAGACCATATAAATAATCCACGTTTCGCTGATGAAATTTATTATTATCCAGCTCGAAATGGAAATGTAGATCCATATGGTGGAGTCAAAATTGAACGTTCATATATTGAAAAAGAATATTATTTAAATCAACAAAAAGATTGGGGATGTTGTAAATTATCTAATCCTATAGGTAATCAAACTGGTTGGTTTGGTAAAATAAGCAATTTTTACGAAAAAGATTATGAAATTACAACTTTTGGATATCCAGGTAGCAAAAGTGGTTTTATGTATAGTTCTACAGGAATTATGACTAAATTTGAAGATAATGGCTGGTACTATAGAACAAATTTAGATACGGAAGGTGGACAAAGTGGTTCACCATATAGAGTGACAATAAATGGCAATACATACGTTTGCGGAATTCATACTTATACTGTAGGAAATTCTTATACTGGTGGCATTAGAATTGATAGTTTTATGTTTGCTTTTTTCAATAGTTTTGTAACTGGAGATAAGGTTTATCAAATTAAACCTACAGATTATAACTATGCTGATGCTTATCCTGTTGATTCATATACTGAAAATACTTTTGTAAGCCACAGCCTTGATAATGGCTTGGATTTTAGAACAAGAAGATATAGGACAGGATATATTCACAACGAGTATATTGTTATGTCATCTATTCGCAAGGGAATTCCTAAAAACGAAGCAATGATTGAATATTCATTTAATTCACCTGTTACACGTATTGAAGTAGATTTAGCTTATTGGCGTTCGGTTTCTAATGAATGGTTATCCAGTTCAAATGGATCGGCTGTATTGCAAATTAAAAATGGTGAAGGGTGGTCTAATAAATTTGATTTGCTATCAAAAGAAACAGCCTTACCAACTAATAGAAGCAATCCTACAACATACACAATTGATTTTGACCATCCTGTTTATGTTTTTAGATTTTTTTGTCATTATAATGGTACGTCAACTCTAGATTCTAACCGTGGTAGGATATGTATCGGCAATATGAATGTATGGATGCAATCAGAAAATTATATGCCTCTAAATGGTTCTGAGTTGGAATATAAACCAAGCGAATGGAATAATAATAGTATGAGTAACTACAATTGCTATGCATATGCTCTAAATACAAAACTTCATGGTTTTATGCAACCAGGAGCAAGTGATTCAAGCTATAATCCGTATGATTCAAACTATTTAACAGGCTCAAAACTATATGAATATGTGCTACTTGATGGACAAAACTACAATTTTTCATTTAAACCCATTGGTAAATATGATGCTTGTGACATAGGATATTATAAGGTAGCTTTAGTAATAGCTCCAAATCGAGATTATCATTGGTATAGGCAAAATTATGATGGAACATGGTCACATAAGCCAGGTGGAACAGCTGTTACAAATCTTGATCGAAAAGGTAATCTTATTTATGATCCTGAATCCTGTGATAGAACAACTGGCTTTCCATCGTATTCTGAATTTGTAGGTTTTTATCAAGTTAATGTGAGTAGTATGATTTAATGAGGAGAATAAGTATGAGAGTAATAAAAAAATGTCTATTCTTAATTATAGGATTATTATCAATTTCTTCTTGTGGAAATAATACGGAGGGTAATACATTGAAAAATCCTGAAATAATTGAAAAATATAAAGAGTATTATCAATATGGAGAAGCTGCGAAAGGCATAGAAGTTTATGCTTGGAAAGAGTCTTCCGATTGGTTTTGCGTCTTAACTGGTGGTACCAATATGCTAAAAACCACTTATGAAATTAAAAAACTACAAGACGATTTACCATGTCCAATCAACACTATGAAAGAAATATTGAAATCTTATAATAAGACTTTTGCTATTCCTTATGTTGCTAGGGTATCAAATCCTCCAAAAGAAGAAGAATTAACTCATAATTTTGATGTCGATACGTTAAAATCGGATAATGAATTTCTCGAAATTCTTATGAAACTTGGTATATCTTCTAAAGACTATTTTAATCAAAATTCTAATTATGAAAACAATAGTAATGAATCAAGTGACAATAAAAGTGAAACAGATGAAACATTTTTGGTTAAAACTATACCTAATAGTTTCACCTTTCATGACTCCGTGTATGTTGATAAAAATATAAGAGTTGATAATAATCGAATAGGACAACTACTTGGTTATATTATACGTCAGGATGACATTGATGATTTTTTAAAGATGTATCCAAATAATGAATATGTGATTTATGATAGTGTATTCGATTATTACAACAAGAATAGGGTTCCATTCTTTAGCATTAAAGATGATGATGACTTGAAATATATTTGTTGTAATAATGAACTGTATGTAAAAGAAGAAATATATGTAGAATAAGAAAATTATGTAGTTTATAAAAGATTTATTAAAACAAATTTTGGATTTAAAAGAGTACGTAGTAAAGAAGAGGTGGAGCAAATACTAAGATGCTATGATTCATTAGAGGCATCTGTTCATGAAATTCCAAATGCCAAGCTTTCTGTCCATACTGCATGAGGATGGAATTCGTAAAAGAAAAGAATAAAGTCTATACTTGCAAAGAGTGTGGAAAAAGATACTTTGTTAATATTTAGTTAATTTGACCTATGGGAATGATATCCTGTAGGTCTTTTTTTGTTTTGAAGAATTTTATTAATTATTGTGCATCGTTGAGAATTGAAAGGAGACTTCTTATGATATGCTTATCTCTTTGTGAAAGTTTATTATACATAGTTTGAATTGTTTTATCTTCATCGCTAAATGTATTTTTCAAAAATAATTAATTTTGTGAAAATGTTTACATAGTCATCTGAATGATTTTTTCTCAAAAATGTGTCTTTTTTTCTTGCGTTTTTGAATTGAAATTTGGTTTTATAATACTTTTTCTCAAAAATAGATCTGTGGTCTTTAAGGCTGATTTGACAGCTAAAAATTCTGTGGTAAAATCAACTTGAATTGATAAGTTGCAACAATAATAATAATAATTCAGATTGAATGTAATATTTGATTTTTACTGATGATGAGCTAAGAACTCTAAAAGGGATTTTAATTGTTGAGAAGGGTGATCTAATTGATTTGATTTCTAAGGTTGATAAAGCAGATAAAAAAGAATTGAAACACGAATTAGACAATGTTGAGACTATTATGAAAAAGCTAAATTTTTAGTTGATTTTAGTGGGAATTTATAGTATTCGATGACAATATAATAGTGAAGGTTCTAGAACTTCCGTCATGGCATGTAATTATATTAAATGTTATGTTTTAGACATATTGAAACAATAGGATTGATACCAAAAATATCAGTTCTTTTTTCATTTTATAGGGCTATTTTGCTTATTTTAGGCATAAATTGCTTAATTTTCGGTGAAGTAGCCCTTTTTTTGCTTGTTTCAGAAGAAGGCAATTTATCAAAAGCACGAACTGACTATTAAAAGCACGAATATACTTTAGCCCGTATTTTTTGGCCATCGGCAGTGATGCTGGTGGTCTTTTTTATGTCCAGAAATATTTTTTAACTTTTTTCAATTTATACCCTCCCATCAAAATGGCCTCCGAATCTCCGTATGGTGAGAAGGGTAGCGTTCATGTAAATGGTATTATTGAAGTATAGTTTAGGGGATTCGGACATTTTTTAGTTGGCATTTACAGCTGATTGCAATTTCCTCGAATAAGTGCTATAATTTCAATGTAATTTGATACTTTATTTGTAAGGCTTATGCTTTGATAACAATACTAAAAAAGGATGAATGAGTATCTAAAAATTACTTCATAAAATGTTAATAAAAGGAAGGTCGAAAGAATATGTTAAGAAATAAATTGTCAATTATTGTTTATATAGTACTTTTATCAATTACTTGTGTCAATTTAGTTGCGTGTGGAAATAATGATGTCAATGACGAAAATAAAAATTTTGTTCACGATGCAACGAAATGGTTTACAGAAGAAGAACTATCTACAAAGGGCCTTGCTGGTTTGACTGCACCAATAGGATTATCAGGTGATATACAATCAAGTGATACATGGTTTAACAGTGGATATTCGTTTTCACAAGTTTGCCCGAATGAAGATACATTTAAGACGAATGCAGAAATCTATTTTTCGTATTTAAAAACAAATTATAACGGGATGTTTGGCAAACCAAGAAGTGAAAAGTTCAGTATGGATACAAACGAAAATTGGTATATTATAGAGCCAAAGGAAGATTTGTCCGACTATTTTGATAATAATCCGAGTAAATTGTACAAGTTCTATTATGTAAGGAATAACACTTTGAATAATGGTTACTTTATAAAAGATTCGGTTTGGATTTTTGAAATTCGCTATGAATTTGATACTAATTCTGATGAATATAAATTCAAGCTATTTATTGAAAGTGCTGACTCTTCTCGAAACGGAATTTATATGAATTATTACAAAATGAGCTGAAAACAAAATATATAATTGGTGTGAGATTTATGTAGAGGCTTTAAGTTAATCTTTTATGTACCTCAAATAATAAGGATTTATTGGTTAGAGTAAGAAAAAAGCAATAGCGGATAAAATTATTGATGGGAAAGTAAGTATGGAAAATGGTGCTGTTGTTTTACATAAACCTATAGAAATTGAAGGTGTCGATATGTCTCTGATAAAAGACTTTCTGAAAGCAAAACAAAAGAATGTATAATCTAGTCAAAAGAAAAGTAGTTGTTTTTGATAGGAAGTTTTGTTCTCATTGTGGTCATGAGCTTCTAGATGATGCTTTTGTATGTCCTAATTGCGGTTGTAAGATTGATGGTGTAAAGGAAAATATTAATTGTGAATCTCAAAAACAAGATGCAAATGATGTGTTAGCTACAGTTGCTAAGGTATTTATGATTTTAGCATATGTTTCATCAGGCATATTATTACTTCCTTTGTGATGGACCATACCAATGACTATGTATTATTGGAAAGCGATTGATAATGGTGAAAAGGTACCAATGTCATTTAAGATTTGTTCATTAATTTTTGTAAATACTATCGCAGGAATTTTAATGCTATGCGATACTAAACACTAAAGATAGCTTAGCTATCTTTTTTTTAAAAAAGACTAGAAATATATTAGTTAAATATGGTATGATGTAATGTAGTAATGATTTACTATAAATTTCAAAAAAGGAGTATATATAAAGTTAATTTATATAAATTTTGATTATGGAAAAAAGTAAAGTTATGCAAATTATTAGTGATGAAACACTTACATATTCTCAACAAGTATTAGCCCTTGCACGCCTTGCAGAATCAGAGGATTCTACTCTTAAAAGAAATCCATTATGGGATAAAGCTATAAAGGAAGGCAAGGTATGCGATTTAAATGAAGGATATGCACCATATAGACCACGTTACATCTTACCTGATTATGATATATTAATGAAAAAAGGATGTAAATTTTTAGAATTAGAGCCTGCTAAAACATTACTTGAAGCATGTAATAATTTATTGATTTTTTATAAACATTTGCCTTCAATTACATCATATCCTGTATATTTAGGTAATTTTACTGATTTATTTATGCCGTGGGATGATGAAGTTTCAAATCCCCAAACAAAAGAAATATTAAAGCTATTTTTAAAACATATTGATAAAACATTATGTGATTCCTTCGTTCATGCTAATATTGGGCCTAAGGATTCTAAAATTACAAGATTAATTTTAAATCTTACTAAGGAAATGCAGCTTGCTATTCCTAATATTACATTACTTTATGATGATGATATTACTCCACATGATCTTGCTATTGCATCAATTGATACAATGCTTTATACTTCAAAGCCATCATTTGCAAATCATAAAATGTATAGTAAGGAACATAAAAACAATCCTTATGGAATTGCATCATGTTATAATGCACTTAATATTGGTGGTGGCGGTTATACCCTTCCTCGATTAAGGTTATACGAGATAAGCACAGAAGCTAAAAGTCTTGATGATTTTATGGACAATGTTTTGCCTAAGTATGTTAAGCTTATTCTTGAAAATATTGATCAAAGAATTAAATTCATTGTTGAAGAATCAAGCTTTTTTAAATCTAATTTCTTAGTTAAGGAAGGATTTGTACAAAGAGAAAAATTTACAGGAATGGTTGGTATTGTTGGAGTAGCTGAATGTACAAATAATCTTTTAGGTATTAAAGATAAGGCACTTGGCTTTGGTCATAATGAAAAAGCCGAAGCTTTAGCAGCTAAAATTTTAGCTAAAATTGAAGAAATGGTTAATAATCACAAAGGACTTTATTGTTCACTTTGTGATAATAAATATCAGATGCATGCACAAGTTGGAATTGATACTGACGGAACTGATGACGCACCTGGTTGTCGTATACCGGTTGGATATGAACCTGAGCTTTATAAGCATTTAATGATTGAATCAAAACTACATAAGTATTTTCCATGTGGAGTTGGAGATATTTTTAAATTCGATCAAACTTGGCTTAATTCTCGTGATGCTATATTAGATATTATTAAAGGCGCCTTTAATTCTGGATTAAGATATTTTACAGCTTATAATCAAGATAATGATGTTGTTAGGGTTACAGGTTATCTTGTAAAGAAGAGTGAAATTGATAAATTAACGCATGGTGAGCAATCAATTAATAATTGTACTATTTTTGGAAAGGGAGCTAAAGAAAGAGGTCACGCATTAGAGCGTAAGGTTTATGGAAAAGGCACCAATTAATCGTATTATTAATTTTTCTAATGTAGATGGCCCTGGAAATAGAATGTCAATTTTTTTCCAGACTTGTCCATTTAGATGTTTATATTGTCATAATCCTGAAACAATTAATGCTTGTGAAAATTGTGGATTTTGTGTTTCTAAATGTCCCGTAAATGCACTTTCTATTATTGATGGTAAAGTTAGATGGGATAGTTTGAAATGTGTAGGTTGTGATACGTGTATTCATGTATGCCCAAATTTGTCTAGTCCTAAAATTACAATGATGAGTGTTGATGACATATTATTAAAAATTAAGGAAGTTAGGCCATTTATTAGAGGAATTACTGTCTCAGGAGGAGAATGTACTAATTTTGCACCTTTTTTAGAATGTTTATTTCTTGAAGTTAAAAAAATAGGCTTAACATGTCTTATAGATTCTAATGGTGTTCATAACTTAGAAAAATATGACTCTCTAATCGATATTTGTGATGGTGTAATGCTTGATGTAAAGGCAATTGATCCGAAATTTCATAAATTTATTACGGGTAAATCAAATGAAATAGTTCTAAAAAATTTAGATTACCTTATTAAAAAAGGAAAATTAGAAGAGGTTAGAACGGTTATTCTTCCAAACTATGAGGAAGAGAATATTAAAACAGTTAGGGCTGTTTCCAAAATGATTGGTTCTAGGGTAAGATATAAATTATTAAAATATCGCTATTTTGGAGTTAGAGAAGAAGGTCTAAATTATTTTGGTAAAGTTATTGTTGATGATGATACATTAGCTAAAATGAAAAAAATTGCTCTTGAAAATGGATGTAGTACAGTCCAAATAATTTAAATTTTAACATTGGCTTTTAGTCAATGTTTTTTGTTTTGTGTTTCCCCAAAATTAAATAAGACCCTAAAATGAGT
>UMAO01013581.1_pt1 | contig 34571 bp, 43 predicted proteins | sample 1963741 | NCBI WGS metagenome assembly UMAO01 (sample SAMEA4835919, study PRJEB28245) | human gut metagenome | biome: gut microbiome; material: fecal sample | place: Denmark | collected 2008
TATTTGCAATATGCAAGGTGTGGAATTGTAGCTACAATTCCTGCCTTGCAACAGCCGAGCTGTTGAATGCCGCTCGTTGCACTCTCAGACATTTGAAAACAGAGTATAGAGGATGAATGACAATAGAACCGAAGTGATAAGAGCCCGTCTTTCCGTTGATGAAAAGAAAAGGATAATGGATTTTGCCAAGGCAGAAGGAGTGTCCCTTTCCACTTATATGAGACGTTCTCTTTTGCGTGAAAAAATGGTTTCAAAAACAGATATACAGACTGTATTTGAACTCAAAAAGATTGGAAACAATTTGAACCAGCTAGCGAAACATGTAAATACATTGCCTATTGAATCTAATATAATAGAATCGATAGGATTTATAAAAAAATACATTGATGAATTGAGAATTATAACGGATAAACTAACATGATAGCGGAAATTTTAGGCGTTTTCTCTCATGATACTTTGGCTCATAAAATAACCTATCAAATGAGCAAGATTGAGTCTGGTGTCGCTAAAGAATTGTACAATTCGTCTGGCGATACACTGTCTGACATGTTATCAAATATGCGTCTTGTTTCGTCTCTTAATGATCGGATCAAGTCCCCGTACATTGAGTTTGTCTTGAGCAGTCCGGTTGGAGAAGACCTGTCTGACGCTAAATTCTTGGATATTGCCAAAGACTATCTGTCTGCTATGGGTTATGCCAACTCTTGTTTTTCCATTATTAAAAATGACGATAAAGACAACCGCCATGTTCACGTTCTTGCAACGACATCCGACTTCAACGGAAAGTGGATTGATGATAGTTTTAGTAAGAAGCGTTCAGGCTCAATTATGAGAGAACTGGAAAGAAAGCATGGTATTGAGCCTTTGGAAAAAGGAAGGTCATCACGTAATAGGACATTGGGTGAGTCACAATTCCGGCAATATTTCTTTGATTGTGCTTTGCATAAAGCATTACGCAGCCATAACGCCCAATCTCGTATCAAAGAAATGCTGGACTCTTCGGAAAACTTTAAGGCTGTGGATCCGGATATGAGCAAGTCTTATACAAATTCGGAATGGAAGATAATATTGGGCGAGGAGTCCTATTCAAAGATTCTGGACGTGCTATCCAGCACCCGTTTTTTCAATCCATTATATAAGGACGAACTGCTTTCCGTAATGGACCGTTTATATCCGGAGTGTTCCACCATGAATGAGTTCCGGGACAAATTGAAAAAAGAAGGGTACTATTGCAGACTCGTTTCGGACAAAGGAAAATCCCATTATGTATATGGAATCCCTGACAGTGGTTTTTATATTAAGGACACCTCGCTCCCGGAACGTTACCGATTCGGAAAGATAGCTTTCGTTGGAAACAAAATGACTCCAGATGAGCAGAAGCATTTCTTGTATAACAAGATTTTCGCTATCCTGGGAACTTCCTCAGGATATGATGATTTTAAAGAAAAGCTGGCTCAAAACGATATTCGGTTGATTGAGCATGTCAACGGGAAGGGGGTATATGGAATTTCCTTCGCCATGAATAACGTCGATACTCCGGAGATCTTTAAAAGCTCCGATATTTCTAGACGGTTGACCTATCGGAGCATCCAAGGCTATTTCTCAAAGACGAATGAACAGGAGCCGGAGAAGAACCGGGAACGGAAGAACGGATCGAGACAGGAACAGATGAAACTGGATGTCACTCCTGTTGTCGAGTGTTTTTCTAATAACCGTCAGGAGTGGGAGAGGGATGTGAACTACATGTACCCTGTTTCGGTGGCTCTTGGTGGTATCGCTATGGGAAGCTCCGGAAAGCAGCGCAGGAACGAGGATGAAGATCTTCCAAGCAGGAAAAGGAAGAAAAAACGCAATAAAGGGTTATCTATTTAATTATTAAGATATATGCAATGAAGTATAGTGAAGTTTTGTTTCAATATGAGCCTGTTGAAGTCGGTGATTTCATGTTCAGGTATTTCATTAAAGAGCGTGAGTTTATTATTTATTCTCCTGAGAATGGTAAAATCTCATGTCTGGATTTGTGTAATTTCAGTGATCTTTCTCCCTTCCAGTTGAAGGTTGCCATCCAGCAATTTGAGAAGCCGGGGGAGGAACTGAAAGAGTTCAGTTTCCAGCATGTGTGCAGTAAGGGAGCTTTGATATCTTATTTGTTCGATTTGTCTTCAGAGAATACTGATATGTTGAAAGTAAGAAGGGTATCAAACAATAAAGGTTATCTGCTTTATGCGTTGAAATCAGATGGAGCTTGTAAGGTAAGAAACTTGTATCAGTTTGAGCCGGAGACTAAAAGGTATCAGCTGGTGTTTGAAAATGAGCTTTGTTGTGCTTCTGTATTTGGAAAAGAACCGTCCGATGTTATCAATGTTTGCTGGAACCCGGTTGTCTTTAACGTACTGGAAGGACAGGAAGAGCACAGAGTACCCTCTTATCTGTTGGCATCTTCCAATCCGGTTCTTTGTTACCATATCCTTAAAAAGGCTCAGGAAAAGAAAGCTAAAATTAATCTGTATGTGGGCAATAGCAAACTGGAGGCTCTCGTTTTCTTTTCTCTTTTCCTAGAGTACAAGAAGTCGGAAAAGGGATTTATAGTCTTCAGCAACAGTAGGAGTGTTACGGTCCAGATGAAGAACTTGGCTCCTGTAAGAGTTGTCAAATTCATATCTTTTGCGGAAAAGATATGTGCGGAGTACTTGAAAAAGAAATTTGGAGAGGAGTACATAGAAACTAAGTTCTTCCAGTTGGATTCAGCAGCCGATGTCAGCTTTGTGCATTTCCCGAAGCTGCCTTTTGTTATCGAGGCTTTTTTCAGGACTGCGATTATGGCTATTAAACGGGAAGATATATCATATATAGAGTTGTGATTTCATTGAAAGCAATGTGTTTTATCTGGTACGATCTGCTGGGCGTTCCCTTGAAAGGTCGGGCTTTCCGTTGCAAGTCCTCGCCTGATGGCTGTGGGCTTTACCCTGCAATCCCTAACGCTTTTCCCACCCACCCTTTAAGGTAGGCTATTTCCGATTGAACATCTCTGTGAGCCATCCGGGGAGACCGAATGACTTTCACAGAGATGTACGATCGGAAAGGAGTGCCCGGAATAAACTTTTCCCGGCAGGCAAGTGCAAGCACTTATCAGCTGGGAAAGGTATATTCCTGTTTGGGCACTCCGATAGCCGATTGTCTATCCCAATTTATACTTTCGGAAAAATATTCTATAGGTTCCTTTGGGTGGTCCTGTAGGTTGGGGGAGATGGAGATTGCCGATGCTCAGATGGAGACAATAATCTCCTTGGGTATTCCGGTATAATACTCTATTCTTTCTATGGGCAAATTGTCATTTTTCATTTTAACTATGGTGTCAATGGTCTCTTTCGTCAATGAATGATTTGCGAATAGGATATTGGATAGCTCTTTTATGGCTTCAATAAGTCTTTGTCTGTCAGTTTCATTATTAAGGTTTAGCCCGCTGAAAGAAGAAAGCTCATCATGGAGGACGAGGTAATATATTCCCCCTACCATCAATGCGGATGTTGCTACAATGTCAATCTTGGAATCAGAAAACAGGTCTGCGAATTTTCGGCATAATGGCAGTGTATGCACCTCTCTTAATCGTGCTGTTCGTTGGGTGGTTTCATTGTGGTCTGATAACTCCCATCGTAGAAGCTGCTGCATGACTTTGTTTTCTGAAAGTGAATGAAACAGGTCTGTCAGAATGTTTAAGTACAGTTCTTTTCCGTTGGATGATTTTTTGTGAGATTCAACTATATCGCTAAACCAATAATCGAATTTCTTGACGTAATTGTCAATAAACTGATTCAGGTCCTCATATCTTTTGTAAAACTGCACAGGTTCTATTTCTGCAAGCTGCATAATTCCGGTAACAGTCAATTTGGAAAATCCGTTTTCCTCAATTAACTGACTGGCTGCATCAAGTATGCTGTTCTCAACATCCTTGGCACTTCTTCGCTTTCTCCTTTCTTTCATGTCTAGATTTTAAAATTAATCTCTTTGTCTATCTCATTGAGCGCATGGATCAAGGCATCTAATTGATGGCGTTCATGGGTAGAAAGAACGCTGACCCTTAATCTGGCTTCTTTGGTTCTTACAGCCGGATATACAATACCGATTGTAAAGATACCTTTTTCTTGCAACATTTTCGCAATTTCATAGACTTTTTTGTTGTCCCTTATCATAATGGGGAAGATAGGGGAAACGGATTTACCAATGTCAAATCCTTCTTCTGTCAGTCTATTTCTAAGATAATTCGTGTTTTCCCAAAGTTTGGCTCTTATGCCCGGTTCCTTTTTGATTATTTCCAAGGCTTTCAAGATGGAAGCTGTGACTTGTGGGGTAGGAGCTGCTGAAAAAACATTGCTGTCTGCATAGTATTTTAAATACTGTATCACCTTCTTGGAAGCTGCTGCAAATCCTCCCACACAGCCGAATGACTTGCTGAATGTTCCGGTGATAATATCAACCTGTCCTAAGCAGTTATAGTGTTCTGCTGTTCCCCTTCCGTTGGCTCCCATCACCCCTATTCCGTGCGCATCATCCAGCATTAACATAGCTCCATGAGCTTTGCAAAGGGAGATTATTTCCGGAAGCAAGGACAAATCACCATCTTGTGAATATACCCCGTCTATTATCACAAGCTTAGTCTGGTACTGATCCTTGGATTCCTTCAGTGCCTTTTCCATGTATTCCAGATCATTGTGCCCGATTCGTTTCACGTTGGTTCCTTTTAATCCTGCCATTGCGCTTGTGTGGATATACGGGTCTATCAGTGCAATGTCATTTTTTCCCAGCAGGGCTCTTAGTATTCCGGCATTTGCACCGAATCCTGAAGAGAATAGTATGGCATCCTCCTGTCCTACAAAAGAAGATATTTCATGTTCCAACTGCTTATGTATGTCAAGATAGCCACCTATCACTTGCGCAGCGCAAGCTCCGGTTCCATACTTCTTGATAGCCTCTATGCCTGCTTGCTTGGTCTCTTCTCTTTGCGACATGCCCAAGTAGTCATTGGAAATGAATGCGCTAACTGGTTTATCGAATCCTTCAATGGTCATTGTTGCGCCAATTCCCGTATGTGAAGTGATCCAATAGCTCTTGCATCCAAAGTCATTCAGTTGGTTGATATACTGTTGGAAGTCGTTGGCTCTTTCAATAGCGTTGTTCCCATATGACAATTCAAAGTCTTTCAGTGAGTGGTAAGTTTCTCTCATATTAGTATAATTTAGATTGTATAGCGCAAAATTATATATAATATTATGTTTGTCGGCATAAAATTTCAAAAAACACATAAAATAAGTTTTTTATATACAATATAGTTTGTATATTAGCGGTGTCACATTAAAATAACTACTTATGAAAAAATTTTGTAATCTCCTCTTGGTAGTAGCAGCACTGTTAGCTACTTCATGCTCAAACAGTTTGGATGAAATTCAAACTGATTCAGAACGTCAAAGCGTAACTCGCTCTATAGATCCTAGGTTTACTGAACCTAATATTACGGCAAACCAAGCCGCAGACTTGATCTCTAAGTTTCTTAATCGTACTTCTTTTTTTTACTTTGAAGATGTAATAGGATGGGATCCAAATACATATGTTTATTATGGACCTTTGACAGTGAGATATGGAAGCTATACTCTGAAATTTAGAGCTATAGATTGCGGCATTAGTGGAAAAAATGGGAAATATGGTGTATATGCTGACAGACCTGTAACTTCTGTTGATGTTTATAGTGTAAATAAGGAATATCCTAACATACATGGTGAAATTGTATATGAAATTAATGAAGCTGGTTTGAGAGCTCCTGTAGGCGTTCGATATATGTATCATACTAATTGCTCTGACGGAAACAATAATTGTTGGATTGTAGTTGAATGGGAAAGTGTATCGGACTTTGAATCAATTATAGGTTACTAATCGAAATTCAAAAAGGATGTATCGTTTTTTACGACACATCCTTTTTTTAATATTATCTGTTATGAGGCAATATGTAATCATTACGTTTTTAATTCTAATTTGTGGTTTTTATTCCTGTTCTTCTTTTAGGAATAATTCTAAAACATTGTATCTTAATCGCTCATATTCAGGAAAAGAACCTTTCTATTATACCGATAGATATGATATAATCCAAATAAAAGAAAGATTTCAAGATGCAAGGCAATTCTGTAATAATTTAGCTGCCGTTAAGAAAGAATCAAAATGGGGTTTTATAAATGTTCATGGAGATATGATTATTCCATTTAAATATGATTGGGTTAGTTCGTTTGGAGAATTTGGTTTTGATCAAAATATAGCAATCGCTAAAACCGATATTATTAAGGACAAAAACCCAATGTTTTCACCTTCAAAAACAGCTTTAATCAATACACAAGGAGATACTATTGCGATTTATGGTTTCGTGTCTCCCATAATTAATGGCTTATCGATTGTAAATGATGGCTTCACTTTTAAAAATGAAGGACGTTCTTTATCTTCTTCTGAAGGATTGTGGGGCTGTATAAATAAAAGAGGAAAAGAGGTGATAAAATGCAAATATGAATTAATGTACCCTTTTGTTGAAAATATTTCTTTTGTTAGAAAAAGTGGTTTTTGGGGATGTATAGATAAAAAAGGAAAGGAGATAATAGAATGTAAATATGATAATATGATATTTAATGATCGGAATATATCCATAAATACCTTTATGGATGAGAATATAGAATATCAGAATATAGATAAAATTGATAATGGAATTATATATATGTTTCTTGGTGACATTAAAATATCTTTTGACCAACAAGGAAATCTAATATCTAAATAAAAAAAATTAGTAGTCCTGATTCAGTACCATGTGTTCTGATTCTTTTTTATTGGGTAGGAAGTAAATTCGATGATATTAATATATCCTATTTATTTCCTACCCGATTGTTTATGATGATGGTTGATAGACTATTATATCATAGATATAGCTCTATGTTTTTGTTTGCTGTTTGGCTATCACTTTGTGCAAGTTTGATATTTTCTAATCCGGAAGGTTCCATTGGCAAGCTGAATATTTTCTGAACGGCTATCATCGTCTGTGCCGGAATGGACTCTTTCAAACTCTTTATGGCTTCAGGAGATGGAGTGAATCCTTCATTCTTCAGTTTCATGAGTAGAGTGAAATCATTTTTTTTTATGGCTTCCATAAATTCATGCTCTGGATTTTTTTGCAATGAAGCCTTTAGGTCGTCATTCCAGTCATTTTCTATGGATAGTTCTACGTTAGGAAGTTGAAGTACTTTTTCCTTTAGTACCTCTGGGGATAAGCTTTCTATGTTTATTTCTTTTCCTTTTAAGAAATTATCCAGTTTCAAGGCATATTTGTAGCCGTTCTTATCGTTGTCGAAGATGTAGGTAAGCTGGTTCGGAATATCATTGATGTTCTGTTTAGACAGAAGTAACTTTATCACTTCCATCTGTCCTTGCGTGATATTTCCTTCAGTACTTATGTATAATAGGTTCTTGGGAGTTCCCAAAAGTTTCATCTGGTAGTGTGACGCTCCATCAATCATGCTTTCGCAAACGAAAATATGATCTATGGGTCTAGAGTTGTCATGCCTTGATACTACTATGCTATCGAACTTATTGCCTGATATACCTTTGAAGCTTTTTCCGTCTTCAGGTCTGATTCCTCTTTGGGAGATACCTTGAAACCCATATTGATTGATGAGCTTAACGCAAGTGTTATTATACACCTTTCCATCTTTCTTGTATTCTCTTGAAGTGAATACTCCATTGAATACAGGAGAGGATAGTGTTTCTTGGCTTATACCTCTTTTTTGCAGGAAATCCCCATTGTAGGGGTGCAGCTGGTTTTTTAGAAATGCAAGTTGCGCAGGATCCAGTGTAGCGTTGCTGACCCCATATTTGCTATTGGAAGAAAACACCACTTCATTGTTGTTGACATAGTTCTGTACAGCTTCGCCAGCTTCCCGTAGACTTGGCATCCTACCAGTTTGCTCATAGATATGCTGTTGCATTAAATCTATGATTGTTTTACCACGGGTTTCGTCATGGTGAACATCCCAGTAGGTGTAAAACTCTTTTTGGTTTTTTTTGATAACTACAGTTTGTGAGCCGTTGCTCATCTTGGGAGATGAGTTTGAAGATCCTTCTACAAATTTCCATCCTAAATGTAGGAAGAAGTCAGGTAATGAAACCTCTTTTTTGAGTTTATCAAAGTCTACTTTCATAATATCAAATATTTAGATCGTTACTCTTGTCTTTTTTTATTCCGGTATTATTGCTTTGCACCAGTTGTAGATGTTCTAATCCGGAAGGTTCCATCGGTAGGCTGAATATTTTCTGAACGGCTATCATCGTTTGGTCCGGAACAGACTCTTTCAAACTCTTTATGGCTTCAGAAGAAGGAATGAATCCTTCATTCTTTAATTTCATTAATTTCAAAAAGTCATTGCTTTGTATGGCTTCTTGAAATTCTTTATTCCTAGAAGATAGTTCTTTATTGGTTCCAAACGCTTTTTCTATTTGTTCTATTTTCCAAATAGCCATTGGATGATTGGCAATTCTTTCTAGTATCAATGAATCTGAAAACAGAAGTTCAGGTTTATAGATTCCCTTACTGAAGTTATCCATATATTTCTGTTCTGTAGGAGATAGTGTTAGTACAGATGATAGGTAATGTGTAACACTATCCTTCGCAGCATCGATAGGAAAGAACTTTTTTCCTGAAGGTAGCAATGGCATTAATTGACTCTTTATCTTTGAAGGGGGAACATTCATAATCCTTGATATGTCAATATCTTTTGTAGGAGTCCCTTCTACTCCTATTGTGTGATAGAATATAATGCCTTTTTTCAACATTTCCTTTGCTTCTGGGTCTAAAAGCATGTTCGATTTTGTTAAATGATAAACGTCAAACAGATCACGGACGGCAGTCCTTTCTATTAGTGCGTTTATTTTTGTCGCAAATAGTTCGTAAGGGTGTAGGGTAGGAACCTTGATTCCAGAGTCTGAAACAATATCTAACTTGATTTCTTTTTCTGTTATTGGTAGAATATGGTTCCGTATACCGTAATTCAACTCTATTTTTATGTGGTCGTTGTTTCCGTCAATACTTTGATAGTTAAAGATCCATTGATCAAGTGTATGAGGTTCCTTTCCAGACTTATTAATGGTATAGCCTTGAGACAGTAATAAATCAAATAGGTTATCTTTGATTTCTTTCCGGGTGCTTAGCAAATCAGACATTTTGCCTGATTTGGTAAAGTCCATATCAATATCGACAGATAGACGTGGTAGGTTAAAGTATGCAAGATTGATAGCAGTACCACCTTTCAATGCCAAATTATCTCTAAACAAAGGCTTTTCTGTCATATCCTTCAGCACATAATAAAGTCGTACCACCTTTTCCAACGTGTCGCGTTGGAATCCTTGCTTTTGTGCAGTTCCGTAGATGTGGGAACGTGTAATGTCTAGTGCATTCATGGCTAAAATTGTTGAGTTAATGACAAGGTATTTTTGGGAACATATATTTTCCATTCTGGAATATATGTTTTTGATTCATATTTATCTGTAAGATAACGTATGCTTTTTCCAATCTTTGATTGGCATATTAGGAAAAAGTTTTTGCTCAAATTCATTTGTTGTTTGAAATGAGACAAGATAACTCCTGCTTTTTGATAAACAACTTGTTTGTTGTGTAAATGTAAGTAATGCAGTAGCTTATCTTCACTTACTTCATTTATTAATTCAAGGTTATAAATGAGTTCTTCCAGACCACCAGCAAGATCGATCCTGTCGATACAATCAATGATTGTACGTTCAATCTCAGTGACACGTATATTCGCTGTTACTCCTATTGTGGTTATACCTTCTTGAAATTTATCAGGAGCATACATATATTCTACATACTCAAATTCAAAAGGGCGAAACCGCTTTGGAGCAGAAAGATAAATCCGGTTGAAAACTTGGTTTTGAAGCCCATAATATTCCATTGCAGAATGATAAGATATATAAGATCCAGAAACGGAATTACATCCTATTTCATATTTGTTTTCATCTACAAACCCATCAATAGGATTTGTAGGTAAATAAACGTTTTTCCGCACCTTAGTTATGATATTACGTTTTTTGTATTTATATAATAAAGATGATGCTGTTTCCTTGTTTTGAACTGTTTGAAACATCTCTTTTCCAGAAACAAAACGCTTATTCTGTATCATTGCTATGTATTTCCCCATGTATTTTAAATTTTCGTCAAATATAGTACAAATGTACCATGTTTGCAAATAATTTAAAATAAAGAATGATTGATTGAGGATTATTGTTCTATAGTACATATCTAAAGCTATAAGAGTTTCCCAAGAAGCACAATAGTATTGCTTATCCAGTTCCTGTGAACGGATTAGGCAGACATTATGCACAAAATAGTGACAATGTGATATTATACTTTCGGAAAAATATGTTCTCATTTTTTTTTCGTATTTATAGTAATGCCCTCTAGTCTCAGATATTTGTATAAAGTAGCTCTAGAAACGCCAACAGTGTTACAAATATCATCAATTGTTATAGTTTTATTTTCTTTGTACTTGATATATTCGGAAACAGCCTGTTTTGCTCTTTTTTGTCCCAAAGATGTTAATCCCGGTTTTCTTCCTCCAATACGCCCTTGGGCTTTTGCAGAATTAAGCCCTGCTCTTGTACGTTCGGAAATAATGTTTCGTTCCATTTCAGCAACACAGCACAAAATGTGAAATGCGAACTTGCCTATCGGTGTCGAGGTATCTAAACTTTCAGTCAAACTAATTAATGATATATTTCTCTTTTCTAATGATTCTTGGAGAATCATTAACTCACTAGTTCTTCTTCCTAATCGATCAAGTTTCCATACTACAAGTTGATCACCGGATTTCAACTGTGCCATCAGATCATCTAGAACTGGTTTAAACTTATTTTTTCCAGACACTTTTTCTTCGTAAACTTGGTCTACTCCGTATGAATGTAGTGCATCAAGTTGAAGACTTAAAGATTGTTCCTGTGTAGAAACACGTGCATAACCATATCTCATTTTTATTTTTCCGGCAAAAATAGTAAGTCGATAGGCTAAAGAAACATTATCAAGTGTGTGAATATTCAATTTAGTAAAACGAACGTTTATTTGAACTGAATATGAGAAAGTTAAAATTAACACTTTTATTAGTGGTTTGCATCTTTGCACATAACCTTTATGCGCAAAGACATTATACAGGCGTTTCTGCTTTAGAGTTAAATTATGGCATGAATATGTTTGGTGATTGTGATAATAATGCGAGTATTGCTGTATCTAAATATAGAAATCGTACAACCTACTGGAAGATTGGCTTAAATTACTTTGAGAAGTCATTTGATTATGTTCCGGAGAATGTTTCTTCGGAAGCGGAGGTTTCAACGATAATCAATAGAACAGCAAGGAATTATTATATCGATGGAATGTTTTACAAGACAGTCGCAACGAATCTTTCTTCTCTTTATTTCAATTTAGGACTGGGGGCATTTACAGGGATTGAATCTTATAAGGAAGAAAAAGACAAATATGATTATATGCTGGGACCCAAAATTGAGGCTGAATTGGAAATCTTCATTTCTGGAAGGATGGCTTTACTTGGACGAATCAAACAATATTGGAGTCCTTTTTCTGAAATAAACGAATGGAATACTGTATGGAATGTAGGTCTTAAATTTCTCCTTTATTGATTATGATATTGATAGCAGCTGATGTTAGTGCATTAATCAGTTTGTTCAAAGAAACTGGAGCGATGCTAATCGGAGTTGGTTTTGTGTGTGCTGGTCTAGCAGTATTGAAAAAGATCATATCAAGACCAGAGAATGCTAAGGAGGCTATAATAACATACATAGTTGCACTAGTTATATATCTTCTGATATGGTCGCTTATATAAAAGAAACAATAGCAATAAGACCGTTTGGCGAGGGCTTGTCTATATTTGATATGGCAATCATTACAATAGCTTTTTTGTTGTTAGCCATTTATTTGGTAAAGTATTTTTCCGAAAGTAAAAAAAGAATTGAAAAAGAAGGAAAAGAAGAAACTATTGACAATAATACATCTGATAATAATGCTGAATCGTTGTATTCTCCCCAAATAGTGGTCGTATTCCAAAAGGACTACTCTAATGAAGAAGAACTGAGCAAAGAACTTGCAGATATGTATATATCAAATCGTAAATACTATTATTCAGGAAAAGAAAGCGCAGAAAAGAAACAAGATACTTTCGGAAAAAATGAAAACTCTGATAGGGTTGATATTAAGTATGAGGAAGTTTCTTTTTCAAAACTGGCTGTCGTTGATGTTTAAATGATAATAAGATAATTAACTTAATGTATAACAATCAAATTTTAGAAAGATGAATTACTATTTAAAACAATCTTGGGATTTTGTGACAGTTCACAAAAGACTTTTTATGATTATGGGACTTTTTATGCTGACATTCGTAATTGTTCCGGAAGTCGTGAATGCCCAAACAGGCTCCATTAAGATAAGTAGTCTGGCGGATGTAGAAGCTAAAGCGGAAGAAGGCTCTAATACTATTCTAAACATTGCGAAGTATGTTCTTGGTGCTGTACTTGGTGTAGCATTGGTTTTTGTTATTTATTCATTAGCTACCAATAATCCTCATGCTAAGGAATATTTGCTGGGATGGATTATTGCTGTAGCTGTGATTATGGTTGCATTCTTGATTATATAATGAGAACATCAAGAAAAATAAATAGACCAATTAGGTTCTTTGGACTTTCATCGGGCCAATTTGGTCTATTTATGCTCATAAATGCCCTGATAATAATCGCATTTGTTTTTAAGCATGTATATCCGGTTATTATAGTAACAGTAATGGGGTTTATATTTTTGGTTTCTGGTATGTTATTTAGGAACCTGAAACGAGAACACAAAGCAGGAAATCCAGATTATCTGTCTAGCCTATCTGTTAAGGCTGCTACTCCTTCCAAAATTGTAGATAAGAAAAAGGTTTTTAATTTTTTAATGAAGAAGAAATGACCGGAGTTATCATTATATTGGCTTTGATTTTGTGTAGCATAGTTATTTTGCTGGCTATGTTATACATGCGCCCTTCTGAAATTCAACTGTCAGATAAAGCAGTTGACTTGGCATCAGTAATTCCTATTCAAACTATTACTGATAACATAATTGTGAATGGGAATGGAGATTTGACTGTAGGATATAGAATGTTCCTTCCGGAGGTATTTACATTGTCGAGTGAGGATGCCAAGTACATTCATGAACGTTTGGAAGGTCTTTTTAAGATGTTGCCTGCCGGGACTATAATTCATCAGCAGTCATTCTACTATGTCGGTAAATACCAAAACGATGAGTTTTCAATCAATCCGTTAAAAGCTGAAAGCCTGAAATATTTTAAAGATAAGCATATTATCAATAGCTATACAAACTTGTATATAACCTTTGCTGATACTGATTCGAAGAAAAGCATACGGAAGAAGCCTTCTAATACATCATTGTTGAGAAAATTCAATTATCCTTTTAAGCAGCCTTATAAGAATTATGAACAACGATTAGAAGAGATGGAACCATTCATCCTAAACTTTGAAAATGGTTTATCATCCATTACCCAATTTGAGATAAAAAAGATGAATAGTAAAGATTTAAATAATTCTATTTACGATTATTTGAATCTTACCTATTCTTCACCAGTAAAGGATGCAACAAAAGAAACTGTTAACCCAATAATGGTAACACCTAGCGGAGATATGAAAATAGGAAACGAATTTGTATCGATGCTATCTCTTACGGTGGAAGGGGAAAATGTGTACGAATTGAATGTTCCCAATACGGGAAAATCAAAATCATTTGGAGCAAGTGTAGAATTGCCAGAGAATATCAGGAGTAAAAGTAGTATGCTTTATCCTCTTGGATTGGGCTTACCATTTGACCATATTGTAAACGTGGTAATTGAAGTAACGGATACAGATTCTACAGTTGCTGCAATCCAGGCTGAAAAGAGTGGTTTGAATTACTTAACTAATTTCTATCCTCCAGCAAAAGATAAGCAAGATGAGCAAGAGGCATTTTGCCAAGCTGTTACAGCATATGACTATCAAACAGCATATACTGCATTTAATGTGATACTCAACGATGTTGACCGTTCCTCTCTCATTCGAAAAATATCTTTGGTTCAACAAGGGTTCAGCTTCATGAATCAAAGCTCATGCTATGTCGAGAACGCAGAATTATGTAATTTGTTTTTTGCCAATATACCGGGGAATGCTCGTTCTAATTACCGTGGCTTTGTGAATACCACAAAATTAGCTATATGTTACTTACAGAAAGATAGTACCTATCTATCGGACATGAAAGGACATCTATATAATGATCGCTTTGGGAATCCTGTTTTAATTAATCTATGGGATAATAAAGCGTTGAATAATAGAAATAAAATTGTTATTGGACCTTCTGGTTCAGGAAAGTCATTCTGGTTGAACAACTATATTTATCAGTCCTATGAACTTGGTAACGATATAACGATTATCGATATTGGTGGATCCTATCGTTCAATGATTAATCTAAATCGTGGAAAATACTTCGATTCTACCAACCAGAGGGAATTTGCATTTAATCCGTTTTTGTGTGAACGTGATAGGAGCGGAAGATACATATATATGGATAAGTCGGATCAGGAGTCTGCGGAAGATTTGATTAAGACTATATGCACAATCATTTCATATATATGGAAGCGAAACAATTTTATGGAGCCTTCAGAGGGTGCAATATTGAGGAAGTCTGTAATTGCCTTTTATGAATATGTGAATAATTCATCCGTTAATGGGACAAGTGAAAGAATTTTCCCAAATATGATTGAATACCGTAAATTTTTGCAGGAAGTATTCTGTAATAAGATGTCTGAATACGAAAAGCGGAAATTTGAAATTGAAGAAATTGTATTGCTGTTAGAACCTTATACTGAAGGGGAATTAAGTTTTTTGCTGAATGCTACGGAAAACATTGATATAGTGAATGATGATTTAATAGCCTTTGATATGGAAGATGCAGCAAAGAAAGAATACTTTCCGCTCGTGGTTATCATCACTCTTCAAATGGTTATTGAAAAGATCAAAAAACGGGAAGGGGTAAATAAAGAGCTTATTATTGATGAAGCATTGGATTTTTTAAATGATAGCAAATTTGGTGATTTTATAGCTTATCTGTATCGAACTTTTCGTAAAAAGGATGGTGCTATTACGATAGCTGCGCAAAATGTCCTGTTCTTGAAAAATTGTCCTTCTAAAATAAAGGATTCAATTTTGATTAACTGTGATACCAAGATCATTTTGGATCATTCAAGCTATCGAACAGAATTGCCAAACTTACGGGATGTTTTATCTATATCAGAAGATGAAATTGATATGATTGATTCTCTTCAGACCCGGATAGATAATGATGTCACTAAATGGAAGGAATTTTTTATTAAGCTTGGTAACTATCCTTTTGTATTCAGAAATGAAGTATCATCGTTTGCAGCGGTTGCCTTTGATTCAAGGCAAAAGACTGTTGTTCGCTTGAAGCAGCTGTTTGAAGAAACAGGCTCTACTTATGCTGCAATTAATAGATTATTAGAAGAAAGGAGAAAAGTGTATGAATGATGCAATGGAAGGCTTGAAGGCTATTAATTCTTGGTCTGGTGACTTTAACGCAACATCTAATAACGTTGCAGGTTATATAGCTGCTGCCATGCTGGGTGTATCTCTTGTCTTTGTCGTTTGGGCTTTAGCTACGAAAAAAGACAATGCAAAAACATATTTGATAGCATGGTTGGTTGCATTGATTTTTGTGATGGCATTTATTTTACGATAACTTTTAAAATCTGTGATATATGAAAACAAGAATATTTTCTTTCCTATTTTTTATATTGCTGGGTAGCTCTTGCTTTATCCAAAAGACAAATGCACAATGGATTGTTAATGATCCAAAACATGAATTTTTAAATACTACAGAATGGCTGGCTAATGCCCAAAAATGGGTTAAGCAAATAGAAGAGATGGGGATTGCTCAAAAATTGCGTGAGGGACTCCAAAATATCAATGAAATGAAACAACTCAGATCATTGGTTGAATTAGCTTCTTTTTTGGATGATGTCGCTTGTCTAAGTAGTGATTATAGGTTTTACATGAATATTGGTGGTCACTACCATTGTTTGAAATTCCTGAATTTTCAATCTGTTACTGTAAACTTAAATCTAAGTACAGATTTGTTGTTTAAGGTGGCAACAGTGGCAGACTTTTTTTCAATGAACAGTGAAGGTCGTATGTCTTTTGTTGGAGATGTCAGGACCGCATTAGAATCAGCATCTAAGGAAATGAAAGAATTTAACGAAGTTGTCCGTAGTGAAGTTCTGAACGAATCGGTACAGAACCATGTAGGTAAAACCTATTATAGTGGCAGATTATCAGCTTTTACTAGATATACAAACTAACCAGTAAATCTTTAGTATTATGAATGGACAAGATACTTTTTTGTGGGGATTGGAATTAAACGATGCACTTACAACGGAACTGACGGCTCAAATGACAGTTATAGCATTTGGTGTGGCTGTGATATGTTTTATTTGTAGCGTGGCATATAATTATTTATATCATGGTGTTAGTCAACTATTGACTCCTGATGAAAACAAGTTTCCGGATCTAATGGAAATAGCTCGTTGTTTTGCATTAATATTCTGTTTGTCTTTATATACTCCTATATCAAAAACGATTGTAGGAACAATGGAAGTTATAAATGAAGCAACATCACTCACAGGAAATAGAGCACAGGAATTTGCTCAGTATATGGAACGATCAGCTTCAGAACAGCAAGAAATGCTTACGGATTATGAAAAGACTGCATTAAACGCAGAAGTCAATTCTGGTAATGATTCTGAAGGTGCAAAGCAAAAAGAACTTGATAATATATCTCAAGACAATACGATCAGTGGAATGGGTGCTTCTTTAAAGAAGATTCTTACCTTACTGAATCCGGCTAATTGGGGTGCAATGATTATTCATGCTATAGCTGCATTGTTGATAGCAGCTATACAAGTTATAATATTGGGAATGGGGGTTGTCATTATAAAGGTTTTGGTCATATTGGGTCCATTCGTTTTTGCATTTTCTATTCTTCCTGTATTTCAAAAGCAATTATCCAATTGGTTTGGTACTCTGTGTTCTGTAGGTATGGTATTTACTGTTATCAATATTTTGAACCAAATAATGTGGTTCACCTTTAAAGGTATATACAATTCAGATGCGTTCAATTTTGCAGATGAAGCTACCAAACAATTGCAATATTTAGGGATGGATTTAGCAATAATAGGGTCTTACTGTAGTTGTTTCTGGCTTTCTGGAAAGATAGTTGGTCATGGTGATGCAGGTAGAATTATTTCCAAGACAGTATCTATTGTTACTACGGCTGCTACAATGGCAATAGCGGGAAAAGTAGCGGCAGGAGGTGCAACGAATTTGTCTTCAGCGGCTGCGATCGGGAAAAATACAATGAAAAATGAGAACTGATATTGAAACAGGAGGTAATTATGGATTTGATGAAATTTAAAACAGTTGATCAAGCTTTCAGAACGACAGTGATTATAGCTGCTTCTTGTTGTTTGATAATGGGAATAGCATATACGATTTCAGCTATCTATTTGTCAAATAAAATAGATGATGTGCTAAAAAATGCCATTGTGTTGGATGCTTCAGGACAAGTTTATAATACAACTTCTATTGAAGCTGGTGCTATGAGAAAGTTTGAATATGAAGATCATGTGAAGAAATTTATTAGACTTTGGTATGCTTTTGACGAAAGTACCTATGAAAGATATATAGAGGAAGCACTTCATTTGATTGGTAATCAAGGTAAAGTACTATTCAATGAATATAATGATGTCAATATGCTCAATTCATTGATTCAGAAGAATCTGAGATATGGTGTGATAATTAAGGATTTACATGTGGATATGCAGACAATCCCAGTTTCGGGAGAGGTGTTGTTTACCCAAACAGGTTATAGGGCAAGAGGTAGTGTTGCACGTGATATTTCAGTTAAATTCACATTATATGATGTGTCCCGGTCTGCTAAAAATTCCCATGGTGTTAAAATCGACAATTGGGAAGTGCGTTATTCAGAACCTAGAGAAATAACAGATGAAGAACAATTAAAGGATTAGTATTATGGAAAAGATAAAAGAACTGCTAAAGGACAAGAATAAATTGTTGATGTTAGTACCTTTATTATTAGGTATTCTGTTTGTTGTGGTTTTCTTCGGAAAACAAAACACTGAAGAAGCTGTTATCGACAAAGAAAATCAGTCTTTGCTAGAACCCAAATCGGAAGGAGAAAAGAAGTTAAAAACCAAACTAGATGCTTATAGAAAAGAGAAAGAAGAAGCTGAACGAAAAAAAAGAGAACTGGAAGAATCAAAGGTTGCTGGAAGTGATTTTTATTTCGATATGCAATCTTCAGATGAAGAGTACGACAAGAAAATGAAGGAGCGTATTGCAAAGATGCAAAGAGATCCATTGGATAAAGTTTCGTATGAATATAGAGGCTCTGGAGGTTCAAGTTTCTCTTCAAAAATGCGTAAACAATTAGAAGATATAGAGGATCAAGAAACATTTGACCAAATTGTCAGTAATGCACAAAAGGATGAAAGAATCCGTAAAGAAATGGAAAAACACAAGCAATTTCGTGATGAAATGCGGAAGAAATATTTAGCAGAATCTTCAGACGAACAGGAAGATGATATTTTTCCGAAAGTAAAAAATGATACGGTAAAATCAGCTCCAGAACCAATATTTATAGTGGAAAATGGAAAGCGAAAGAGACGTTCACAGTTTTCCCTACAGCAAAAGACTAATTTGATAAAAGCTGCTATATATGGAGATCAGACAATAGTAAGTGGAAGTGCTGTAAGAATGCGATTGTTGGAACCTCTTTGGGTAGGGGGTGTTGAAATTCCGGCAAATACAATTTTTTATGGTAATGCTTCTATTGGTGCTAGCCGATTGAAAATTACTGTGGAAAATATTCGATATGGTAAGTACATAAGCCCTGTCGCATTTACTATTTTCGATTCTGATGCTATTGAAGGGCTGAACTTACCGAACAATATGAAAGCTGAAGCTTCCCGAAAAATGGAGCAAGGATTATTGCAAGGAGTGCAGCTACCTATAAGTTCTATAGGAACAGTAACAAGTGAGGTAACCAGTGCTATTACGGCAACTACCCAAGTTGCAAAACAAATACTGAATCAAAGACTTTCTCAGGTTAAGGTTCATCTGAAGGCAAACTATGTAATGTATATAAAGGAAGAGACTGATGAAGACCGCAAAAAGAGGAAGGAAGAAGAAGCTGAGATTGAGCGCCTTTATAAGGAAATGCTGATTCAACAAAATGCTCCTGTTAAGAAGAATCCATTAACTAAACTTATAGAAGCGTTATAGCAATGGAAATATTAAGTTATTTAGCAGCGATTGCTGCAATTATCTTTGGCTATAAACTGTGGATTAAACGTGTAAAGTTTGGATGCGAATTTTCAGATTTGAAAGGATTACTATTTGGGTTTATAGCTTGTATAGTGTTGTTATGGGTTATTAATATTTTTGTTGGTTTTGTGTTATGAAAAGATTTCTGTATATATTCATTTTGATTTGCATCCCATTCTCTATCTTGGCACAAGAAAAAAAGGAGATGGATGCTGAGTTGATATATGTTTCGTTTGACAAGACAAAACATATCGTTCTTCCTGAGCAGGTCAGTGATATTGCTTATGGTCGAGAGGATTTTATAAAGGTAGAACGTGTAGAGAATGTTCCGAATATCGTCCGTATAACAGCACAAGAAGAGGATTTCAGAGGTTCTACTAATATTGTGATTGTTTGTACAGATGGAAGTGTACATTCTTATAGAGTAGTCTATTTGCCAGATGATATTTCTGATGGTTGTGAAAATATCGTATATGCAAATGGAGTAAACCGATCCAGATGTTATACTGTTGTTGTCAATAACCAAAACACAACGGAAATGTTCTTCCCGAATGACGTACTTTATTTACGGCAAGGAAATGAAGAGGCTTTAGGTGTGGAGTATTATAATAATATGGTAAAGATAGGGACTACTTTTGAAAATTTTGAGCCTTCCAATTTATTTGTTGTAGATAAAGAATCTAATACGTATGAAATAACATTGTATAGAGGATATTCTGATACTTACTCATACAATTTTGATGATGGAAGACAATATGTTGCTCACATCGATGTCAATGCAATTGAAATGAATCGGTTGATTAACGTATTACATTCTAAGGAACGTAATATATTTAGTGTTGGTGTCATAAAAAACAAATTTGAAATGTCTCTTGCAAATCTGTATGTAAAGGGTGATTTTATGTTTTTTGTTTTTGATATAAAGAACTTTTCTAATATAGATTATGACATAGACTTCGTAAAATGTTTCTTGCGTGATATGAAGAAAAGTAAAAACTCTGTTCAGCAGGAAGTACCTTATGATCCAGTTTATCAAAGAGATTTTGAAAAGAAGATTCTTGGGAAAAGCCGGAATCGTTTTGTTCTAGCATTTAATAAGTTTACTATTCCTGATGACAAGGTTTTTGAAATAGAGATGTTTGAAAAAGGTGGCGGAAGGCATATGAAACTATCTGTTCTCAATGAGTATATATTAAGAGCTGAACTTTTAAATTAGTGATTATGAAATTACAAGAAGCTTTATCTGAATATCAATTCCGCAATGTCGGTCAATTCCGGGCAATTGCAGAAAGCCTTGGATATACCCAAGAGTATAATAAAGGCTCTTTGCGCTTTGCTAAGGATGATGATGTCTTTCATACAGATTTAGATAAAATACGTTCATATACAAAGAAAGAACCTGATGTGGATCGAATTAATACCTCGATGGAACATGTATGTTCTTTCTTTGATAAAGAGCTAAAATTAGAGAATAAGGAAACCCTTGAAAAGGAAGGAATTGACATCATTAACTGGGGACAGTTAAAGGGTGATGAAAAGGACAGATTTACCATTGTTGACCATAAGAACAAAGTTTGTTACACAGGTAAAGAACTTTATGAATATGCCCTTCAGAATGGTTATCTATTGGATGGGAAAGGAACAAAACTGGAGAAAGGGGTAATGTCCGATTTGATGGATATTAGTGGGAAGCCTGCAAAAATTCGTTTGACAGAAAACGGGGTTTCTGTATTTTATAAGAAGGAAGCGCTGGTTATTCCAGAATCAATTTATGGGAAGAAACTGTCTAAAAAGCAGAAAGAAGATCTAGCTAATGGAAATGTAATCGTTCTTTCTTCCCGAAAAGGAGACATTATGTTGCAAGTTGATAAAGAGCTTAATGCTGTAATTGTACGTTCGGAAAAAGAGCTTGCGATACCGTCCGAAATAGGAGGATATAAATTAACCCCTGCTGATAAATATCTTTTGGCAAATGGCTATGCTTTAGAAAACAAACTTATGCAATCTCCAAAAGGGGAATATATCATTGCAGACGTTTCAATGACTCCAGACAAAAAAGGATACCAGTTCTCCAATATTCAATCTATATCGGAAACCAAAGCGAAAGAACTGTTACAAAAGAAACTGGAGTCGGGTAAAGAAAGTGTTTTGTCAGCTGATAGAGAACATTCAGAAGTTAAAGAGCATATTAAGCCTGAAGGTAGAGATATGGATGCTGAACTTAAAGAAGCTGTAGCAAATAAGGATTATGAAAAAATGGCATTGCTTAAAGAGGAAGGATATAAGCCTTCAGAAGAAGTCATAAAAGGTTTGGAAAAAGAAAATTTGGTTGATCAGCAACAGGCTATAGTCATTGAAAAGTTATTTGGAACAAAGCCGGAGGTACAGGAAATAAAAGATACTGAAGATAAGAAAGAATATGATAAGAATGAGAACATTGAACTAAATGTAGACTCTGGAGACAAGAAATATTCTGTTTCTGAATTGGATAAGGAATTTGTTAATGCCGTTGAAAACAATGATTTTATTAAACTTTCTCAAATGAAGGAACAAGGCTACAAACCGTCTGATGGACTTATGCAGTCATTGGCTGGTCAAGCACCAGAAAATACGCTGATAGCTGTTCAGACAATATTCGGCTTGAAATCTGCCGTTAATAGTTTAGGAGATATAAAACTGGCACATAGTCAGCAAAGTCCGAACAAGGATTTGACACGTCCTATTTCTAATACAATAGATAGAATGTTTTCGGATCTGTAATGTTATTGACTTAAAGGACTGACTGTGTTAGACTCATTATTCAATACAGTCTTAAATATTAATTAAAAAATTTAGTAGTATGGAAGATTACGGAAAATTGATTGAACAATTTCAAACAGGTGAAATTGATGCATTAGACTTTCTTTTGGCACAGGAAGATTTGGCTATTCTTTATGTGAAGGAGATGCAAGAAAAAGGTATTACTCCAACTGCAACGAATGCCGAGAAGTGGATGCGTGATTACGAAAATCAGCACTTATATCAATAGTTTATGGCTGCCGATTTTGCTAATGATAAGGCGTTGCAGCAGTTTGCAGACCTTATGGTAAAAAAGATAGAAGAAGTCAGCAATGACTTTAAAACCCCTTGGTTCTCTTCTGTAGGTCATGGGCTTCCTCAAAATTTAGAAGGGAGAGCTTATCATGGGGTAAATTCGTTTGTTTTGTACTTGTGGCAAGAGAACAACCACTATCAGACTCCTGTGTACATGACTTTTTTACAGGCTAAAGAGCAAGGTGTACGAATCAAGAAGGGTGAAGGTGCATTTCCTGTTCTTTACTGGAACTTTGTTGTCAAAGACAATGAAGGGAAAAAAATATCTATGGACGAATACAAATCTTTAGATAAAGAAGAACAGAAAAAATATTCTGTCTATCCTTATACAAAGGTATACTCCGTTTTTAACGTAGATCAAACCAATTTTGCAGAAGTCCATCCTGAAAAATGGGAGAAAATGCAACAGAAGTTTAGTGTTCCTGAACTGAAAGACGAACAGGGTATGTTGCGTTCTCCTGAATTGGATTCTATGCTTAAAAATGAGAAATGGGTCTGTCCTATTGTTTTAAGTTTTAGTGATAGTGCATACTTTAGTCCTTCAGAAGATAAGATCCATCTTCCACTGAAAGGGCAGTTTAATACAGGCGAAAGTTTTTATTCCACTTTGCTACATGAAATGGCTCATTCGACAGGAACAGAAGAACGTTTAGGAAGAGAAATTAAAAATGTGTTTGGAGATCCCAAATATGCAAAGGAAGAACTTGTTGCTGAGTTAACAGCTGCTGTTTCTTGCCAGTCACTCGGTATAGTTTCCGGCATTCAAGATGATAATGCAAAGTATCTCAAAAATTGGCTTGGTGCAATTAGAAAAGAGCCAAAGTTTTTGTTAAGTGTTTTGTCTGATGTTGGAAAAGCCAGTAATATGATATTGAGCGAAGTGTGTAAGGAACAAGATAAAAAGAAGGATCTTGAAAAAGAAAATACAGACTCTCGTCATAATGAAATGGATGAAAACAAAAAGACATCTAATATTCAGCAAGAAGAGGGGATTTCTCCTACTTTTAAGGTTGCCCTTGCAGCAGCTATCGGTGGTTCGTTCCAGCAGTTCATAGATTTGAAAGAGAATGGATATAAAATTTCTCAAACAGAATTGGACATCTTAAAGAATACAGAACCAAAAGTAAATATTGCAGTTCAAAAGATCTTCAACATTACATCTGAAATACAAACTATTTCAAGTAAGCTTGAAGTTGACAGTAAGCCTGAAAACAAACAATTAACTTTAAATTTATAAGCTATGTTATCATGTGAAATCATTGGTTATTTAGGCTCAGATGCCAAAAAAACCGAAAAAGGATGTTCTTTTAGTGTCTCTCACAAGTATAAGGAAAAAGGGGTAGATAAGACTTTGTGGGTATCTTGTTATGTTAATTTTGAAACCAAGATTGTAGAGTACCTAAAAACAGGTACTCCTGTATATGCCAGTGGAGACGTAACAATAGCTACATATTCTAAAGAATCAGGTGAAGTGATACCAACGGTAACAATGAGTGTGAGAAAATTAGAATTATTGCCCAACAAAAATCGTGAATAATGGAATCCGGGAAGAAAGAGCTATCTTTTGTTTTCATATTACTGAGTGTAATCATTGGCGGTGCAGTTGCTTTTCAGTGGGTTTTGGTGAATGAAATATATTCACCAAGTCCAGCTGTTTTATTACAATTCGAAAAGTTATTGCGCAAGGCGATAATGTTCAGGTTTATCTATGTAATACTGGTGACAGGGTTAGCCTTTCTTTTCCCGATACAGAAAAGAAAAGATGAAGGCAAAAAGTGGATATATACATCGACTACTTTAATTTTAGCAACAGCTTTAATTTTAGGATTTAGCAATGTACTATCATGGTACAACCTATTTATTTTTCCGATAGTATTTATTGGTTTTACGGTTCTTGTAATTCAAACTGTCGGATTTTTTTTGAAACACCATGTGGTTTCAGAAAAATCTATTTTTGGAATATCACATGAGCAGTCTGATTTCTATTTCAACTTTGAGACTGTTGATGGAACGTTAATAGTCCATAAGCCACAACAGAACATCTATATTGATGGTGGTCCAGGTTCAGGTAAGTCTGAGAGTTGGATTAAGGGAATGATTTACCAGTGTGCCGAGCGCAACTATGCCGGGTTCATCTATGACTGGGAAGGAGACCCTACTAAATTCGGTTCTCCTATTTTGTCAAGAGTCGCTTATGGTAGTACAGAGTATTTTAAAACGCAAAATAAAAAAACGCCCAATTTTGCTTTTATCAATTTTGTAGATATGTCAAGAACTGTTCGAGTTAATGTACTTTCGGAAAAATATGTTCCAAAAGGTAGTGAATCCCTATTTATAAGGAATATTGCTACAACATTGATGAAAAATCTGGAAAATTCATGGAAAGAAAAAACGGATTTCTGGGCAAATAATGCCATAAACTATGTATATAGTATTGCTTATAAGTGCTATAAAGAAAGAAATAAAGGTATTGGAACGTTGCCACATGTCATTGCTTTTGCTTTATCCGATAGTAATTTGGTTTTTAAGTGGCTTTCAGAAGATGCGGAAATTGCCTTGAATATGTCCTCTATGTTAACAGCATGGCGTTTGGGTGCCCAACAACAAACGGCTGGAGCTGTATCTTCGGCTCAAACTCCTTTAGTTCTGTTGAACAACAAATATATTTTTTGGGTACTTTCACCGCTACCTGAAGAGGAATTTTCTCTAGACATTACAAATAAGGAACATCCTACATTGTTATGTATAGGTAATGCTCCTTCCATTAAAGAGGCTGTTTCTCCTCCTATATCTTGTATAGCTAGTGTTTTGATGTCGCAAATGAATAATCCGGGTAAGGCTAAGAGCGTTTTTATGGTTGATGAGTTTCCAACCATAAACTTGCAGGGTATTGACACTTTCATTGGTACTGCAAGAAAGCATTATGTAGCTACGATATTGGCTGTTCAGGATTTTAATCAAGCAATACGAGATTATGGAGATAAAAGTGCGAATATTCTTAAATCTTCCTGTGGAACACAAGCTTATGGTATGACCGGTAATGAAAAGACAGCAAAGGATATAGAAAATTTGTTGGGAGAGATTAAAGAAGCTCAGGAATCTTATTCACATCAAGATTCAGGCTCTGGTAGTATGACAGAGTCTTTGCAAAAAGAGAAAGTTATCAATGCTCGTGATGTTGCAGGACAAAGTGTTGGACACTTTATAGGAAAAGTTGCAGGTGGTAATCCTCCATTCTTTAATACCCAATTAAAAATGTGTACTTTTGTCGAGAAAGAGATTCCTCCCTTTTCAAAACCTGTGGTTATTGGCAAAGGATATGAGAAGCTGGAAGAAGAGATTATGGAAGAGATAGTTAGCAAACATTATTTCTCAATCATTAATCAAGTAAATGTAATATTGGCAGAGGTGAAGAAGAAAACTGAAAATAAAGCAAATGAAGCAAAGACTTCCAAACCTCATAAAGAATGGAAAGAATGATTTTTTAATATTTGCGTATGAATAAGTTATTGATTTTTTTGTTTTGTGCATCCTGTTTCTTCAGTTGCACATCGAGCAGCTATGAAAAAGCCATAGCCGATTGGGTTCAGACAGATAAAGATGGAACATGGACTGATTTGAAATTTAAATTAGTCGAGGTGCAGAGTATTGAGGATATTACGGTATCTGACAGTTTAAGTATTTTGAAAAGACGCTTTGAAAGTATTAAGAAAAGGGATTTAGACATTCTGAAGCGTAGTCTCGAAGGTGCAAAAAGGAGAATGTCTTTTGCAAAGTATGCAGGTGTGAATCAGGAATCATATCAAAAAGATATAGATGTTACACAATCAAAAATTGATTCTTTGGAAAATCAAACTTTTCATTCTGTTTATGATGGAAAGGATGATAATGAGGTTATTGCTAAGATTTTGAAGTGCAGATATGCCATTACACCACCAGTATTAAATGCACGGCAAGAAATGAATGGCTCATTCATTCTTTCTCCAGATATGAAAAGGTGTTTTGGTCAATTGAGTGAGAAATAAGTATTTTAGAATTAAAATCTATATTGGTATGAAAGTTAAGTTTTTATTGTTATTGTTTTCTGTTTTGTTTTTATCATCTTGTAGCGATGATGACGAAAATGTAATGAGTGATGAAGCTCATACATACAGGGTAGTATTTGAAGCTTCAGGAACGGATTATACGGCTCATACACATGTATTAAATGCAGATAATGTTCCATTATATGACGAGACTGAAAATAAGGATCTGAAGCAGGCTTTTATAGAGGAAAAATTTGTCGGAAAGAAGATATATTATACGACGGACAAGGTACAAGTGTTCACTTCTAATGGATTTATAAGTAGTAAAGCCGGAGCATCCTTAACTATGACTGTATATGAGGATAATAAAGAGGTGTACAAAAATACAGTCTCTGTTCCTGATGGGGAAAACACAACAAAGGATTTGCGTTACTATATAAATAATATAGAATGATAAATGCTCCTCATGAAATTATAACCTTGAAACCCAAGTTTGGATTTTGGGTTTCAAGGTATTTCATAGTAATAGTTATTGCATCTTTAATTCCAATTTCTACTATTTATTGGGATTTTGAGATGCAAGTTCACTATTCCTTAATGGGGCTATTTGTGGTTATTTGGCTCATGTTGTGTTATACATATATAGATATGCTATTTACTACCCGATGGATTATAACGAAAGATGAACTTATATTCAGGCATGGTGTATTTAGCCGACATGAAGATCATTTAGAATTGTATAGGGTCATTGATTATTCTGAGAAACAAGGATTCTGGCAGATTCTATTTCGGAATAAGACAGTAAAAATTATATCCGGTGATTCAACAGATCCTATTTTATATATGTATGGTGTGGATAAGAAAATTCCAATCATAGATATATTAAGAGATAGGGTAAGAATTGCAAGAAAGGAATATGGTATTTATGAGGTAACAAACAGATAGTGAGTCTATAAATGGTTTAAATAAACGTTCGTTTTACTAAACGCAAAGATGAAAAAATGATTAATAATAGAAAGAATTTGGTAGTTAAATAATGTTTATTCGATTAATTTTTCCCATAATTCTACCTGTACACACTTCCATCCAGCAGCGGAAAGGTAATTTCTAATTCTTTCTTCTGGTATTTTTCCTCCTTTAAGGAAAGTTGCTTTATCGTTCTTTGCCTGAACAGGAGATCGCAAAGAATTGATATACCACTTTCTTTGTTTTATTAACTCTCGAAATGCACTTTCTAATGTTTGTCTATCCATAGCGAATTGTTAATGATAAATAAATGTGTATTATGTGCATACTGCACATTATGATTATTGTGTATATTTGTATGTGATTAAGTTTATGCAAAAATATAATATTAAATTAATGTTCAATTGACTATGGATAAAATATTAGTATCTACAAATGTAGAAAAGAAGAGAAAGGCAATAGATTTACCTAAAGATGTAGTTACTGTTTTGGCTGTACAAGCAGCCAAAATGGGCATATCTACTAAAGCTTTAATGGAGAAGCTATTGATAGAAGCTGCGTCAGAGCATAAAGAAGTTTAAGTATCGAAATGGAATGGTAGAGTTATTACATAAAATAGCTCTGCCAATGACATAGACAAAAGAAGTATCAGTATGGGAAAAGACTTAATCCGGATTCCTAGAGTCCTTAGCGAGAATTACAATTCAGGATTAATAGAACGCTTATATGCGTCAGGTGGAAGTGTAATGTTAGATTTGATCATCTATTTGAGTAGTTACCATGTTAAAGATCTGTTTGGGGAGTCTTGGTTCTCTATTGAGGATTTTTGTAACAGAATGGGGTATAACAGGACGAATCTACAAAGAAAATTAACTCCTGAACAGATTGTAGATCTATTTGGTCCAAATGCATCCCCTGAGTATTTTTTTACGGATAGCAAAGGTAAAATTGTATCTCATCCCATTGAAACTGTATTTGAGGCTGCTTTGTGCAAGTTAGGTATGGAAAACCTGTATTATCCTGTTGTTGGAGAAGACAATAGGACATCTTATAATTTTGTGCAAATACTAAGACGATTTGATATTTCAACTGACTTTAGTACAAAGAAAGCTACCAAACGGATGTACTTAGCAGTTTTAAGTCCTGAAATAAAGGATTTTATGTTCTCTTTATATAATCTTCTTGAACTTCAGGATTATAAAACACTGCCTAGTAGATTTAGATATTTCTATTTGGAGTTGACTAAAATGATGTATTTAGTCCGATATAAGATTTCAAAGCAGGAAGCTCCTTTTTATGTATTAACATTGGATCAATTAGCTAAAAAATTAGATGTTGACGTAAATGAGCCCAGATACAGAAAGCAGAAAATATCACGTGTTCTGAACAAAATAAAAGAATATCTGAAATATACGGACTTCACCTTTGACTTTGTTAAAGGTGACAATGAAAGATGGGCTTATACAGTACTAATCTCTTTTCCTCAAAGTACAATCGAACATTTTGATGAAGGTCAATATGCCGTTTTTCTTAAAAGATTCTACAGTGATTTGCTTTGGAGATATGCAGGAGTACAATTTCCAGAAATATCTATTGGCAGAGAGAGAACCGCAAAAATATCAGAAATACAGAATAATGATGAACTCTATAAGGATTTCCTTCTATGGGCTAATTCATCTCAAAATGCTCAGTTGAAAAAAGAAGCATATGTAGCCAATTACGTTCAAGCATTTAATAGGATGCCGGAATGGTATGAGCACACTGAGGAAAAGAAACAGTCAACGCCATCTCCTGAAGAGTTCATTAAGGGTAATGTGTAAATTCCAGCTGTGTAAAAGTGTCCACAATTCACATTCGTTAACTAAATTAGCTGTGTAAAAGTGTCCACAATAGGCTTTCCAGCTGTGTAAAAGTGTCCACAATAGGCTTTCCAGCTGTGTAAAAGTGTCCACAATAGGCTTTCCAGCTGTGTAAAAGTGTCCACAATAGGCTTTCCAGCTGTGTAAAAGTGTCCACAATAACGTCCAGCTGTGTAAAAGTGTCCACAATAGATGAATAATAGCTAAAAAAGCATATATTGATTTTCAGGCACATAGAGATAACTCCTTTAAACAAAAGGACCTCTAGCTGTGTAAAAGTGTCCACCATTAAACCTAAATAACCTAAAATCCTAACCCCCTAAAGTCCCCCACGAATATTAAAAGAAATGACCGGAAAAATTTCATTTTTCCTTCAGATAACATTATCATACTTTCGGAAAAATATTATTGGAGGCTGACAATATGGCAGTTGATGGGAAATACGGACTGTTTTACTTTTGGTATAACTTAAATAAAAAGCTGTTTTACTCTTGTACATTAATAAAATGCGTTTTACTTTTTAGTTTTACCAAATCATTTTACTATATTTGCAAAAAGTAAAATGATATAGCAATTAGTAAAAAGAATAAGGTCTTTATTATAAATCATAAATCTATTAAGACATGAAAGAATTGACTGCTTTACAATGGGCTAAAATTGGATATATTCCTAATCCAAAAGCCAAAGGAAAAGAGCGATGGACTAACTGTTTTTATGGTATGAAAGCAATATACTATCAAGAAAATGAAGTTCATGAAGATCCTGATACAGCTAAGGCTATACTCAAAGCAAAACGAAAAGAGTATAGAGAAGAAACAAAGAAGCGTAAACAGCAATTGGCAGAGTTCGATGTCTATCGTGAAAACATGAAAACAGAATGGCAATGGTTACAAGAAGGAAGAATACCGAATCCGGATGCACGGTGGAAAAACGGTGAATCTTTAAATAAGACTTTTAATACTTGCTCTTTTGGTAGTCATTATTGCTACTGTAATAAAGATGAGACCTATGAAGCTTCAAGTCCTGAAGAGCTACAGATTGCTATAAAAGAATACAATAAAAAATTCACTTAACAATAGAAATGTTCACAAAGATATGTCTAAAAAAAATATTGCAACATACAAGGAGTTTGGGAAGATGCTTCGAGAAGTAGCTAATCTATGTGCAAAGTATGGAGATACCCCCTTGGAAGATTTCGGTCCTATCAATATCGAAATGAAAAATAAAATATATTTCATCACGAATAAGCACGATTATGAAGATTTCATTCAACCTTGGATTCAGTCTTTCATGAATCATCCATTTGATGTCACAGAAGCTAAGAAATGGGCAGACTACGTAACCAACTGCCATGAAAGAGGGGAAGAGGTGGATTACAAAAACTGGAAAAATGGATAAGATGGAAACATTTCAAGATGATCCCGGAATTGCTCTACTGCCATTTGTAATGAGAGATTTGGCAGAGTTGGTTATGAGGAAAAAGGCACTTCCTTTAGAAGATGCGCTGTATTATATCTATTCTTCCAGACTGTACAAAGCATTGCTGGATGAGGATACTAAATTATGGTATTCAAGTACATTGTTACTTTATGAAGCTTTAGAAAAAGAAAAGTTAGAACAGAAGAAAGCACAAAACGATAATACTAAGATTGTGCTTTTCAAGATGTTTTGTATTGAAAACTACAGGGAACAGAAGAAACTAACGGCTAAGGAAGCTCTCCTGTTGTTTTCCTCTCATGACGTTTTTGATTTTCTGCATGATAATTTTGAAATGCTTCATACACAAGATACAGAGTACATAATAGATACAATAACAACTTATATAAGTAAAAAGAAATGAAATTATATCACGGTTCAACAGTTATCGTAAAAAATCCCAATATACAAAGAGGACGGAAGGCTACTGATTTTGGAAAAGGTTTCTATACCACAACCAATTTTGAACAGGCTAAAAAATGGGCTATACTCAAAAGGAATCGGGAACAGGGAAAAAAATCCGTTGTTTCTGTTTATGAAGTTCCTGATGATATTCTCAACAGGGAATTTTCCGTTCTTTGGTTTGAGGGTGCAACCAAAGACTGGCTGGAGTTTGTTGTCAATAATCGCAGGGGAAAAGGAAAGAACAGATACGACTTGATAATGGGACCCGTAGCGAATGATCAGTTGTATGCAACTATCCGACTGTATGAGCAAGGAGTAATTACGGCTGATGCAGCGATTGAAATGCTGAAGACACATAAACTTTTTAATCAGCTCTCATTCCATACAGAGAAAGTTTGTTCACAATTGATATTTGAAGAATCTATAGAAGTATAATTTGAAAATTGTAGAGCAATGAAAGATCAAGTAAAATTACTTAGGGATTGCATTTATAAAGATATTCCTGCTATTGTTTTTCAAGGTGATGACCAATGTTTGCCTGAAATATTGAAGGCTGCAATAGAGATCTATAAGCAGAATGGTTGTAGTCTGGAGTTTTTGTATGATTTACAACAGTTATTAAATGAAGTGATTGCTTATCAAGCAGAGAGCCCTGCAACAGTTAAGCTACCCAAGTTATCACCAATAGAAATAGAACTAATTAAAGAAGAAATAGAAAGAAATAATTTACGGGATTAAAGAATATATGAAAATAGGTTATGTGCGAGTCAGTTCTTCAGAACAGAATCCAATATTACAGTTAGAAGCTCTTAAAAAAGCAGGTTGTGAAAAAATATATCAAGAAAAAAGATCTGCATTTAAAGAACGTCCAGAATTGGATCGAGCTTTGCAAGATCTTAGGTCAGGAGATGTTCTTTGTGTCTGGTCATTAGATCGCTTGGGAAGATCTATGAAGGAAATCAGGAGCAACATTGATTTAATCCAAGAAAAAGGAGCCGATTTGCTGGATATAACCCATAATATTGATACTTCAACTTCTTCTGGTAAATTCTTAATTCCTTTTTTCTCTATGCTTGCAGAGATCGATCAGGTTTTAAGGAAAGAACGAACAGCTGCTGGATGGGAGATAGCTAAAAGAGAAGGAAGGATTGGAGGACGTAAGCCCGGCTTGAATGTTGAAGCGAAAAAGAAGGCAGAGCAAGCAAAGAAAATGTATTTGTCTAAAGACCCTTGGTATTCTGCTAGGGAAATCTGTTCGATTCTGAATATTTCAACAAGAACCTTGTATCGTTATTTGCGGTTTACGGGAATAGAGCCTCGTAATGGAAAATGAAACAACCGTTAATAATTTAGCGGTTGTTTCAGTAATGGTAGAGCAGAGCGTCAGGCTTCAAACCTGCAACCTCTCCGCTAAAGGCAAACGCTCTATCCAGTACGTCTGCCTTTATCTTTTTCATTTAGCCTTATGGGCTTCTTTCTTGTCCTGCATCAGGAAATAAAGTCCTCCTACGTTGGCTATCACGATAACCATACCAAACATGATTAATGCTCCCATACTATTCTCCTTTCTTGTTGTCTCTGACAAGATACAGACCCCAGCCCAAAGTGAAGGCTACGGCTAATATCCCACCGAGATAGATTATCCATTTTTGTTCGACCTCTCCAAATATCGAAGTCAAAACTACTGCTGTTGTGATGTATTTGGCTATATCCATCAGCCATTTGCCAAATTCTTTCTTCATACTGCAAATATAGTGATTTAATTGGAATTATGCTCTTCAGCCTTTTTTAATTCCGCCAATTCTTCGTCACTGACCGGAACAACTGTATAGAGTTTACCTTCATGGTGGATGAACAGTTTATCTCCTTTGTCTGTCAAATCAAGCATTTCTTCTATCCGCTCAGCAAATTCCTCGGAAGTAAGATGTATAATTGCCATATCTTGGTTTTAGTGTTAGTTTACGATTTCATTTATTTTTTCCCAAGGGAACCTGAGAGGTATTTCTTTTTATAGCTTGCGATTTCCTTTTTATTCTCATTTAAAAAAGACTCGATCAAGTTACCTAGCATTTGCATCATTGGTGTTTTAGACATGGTAGATAATATCTTTAACTCTTGATGAAATTCACGAGGTATTTTCACGGTCTCCGTATCTTTAACCTCTCTCTTTGAAAAAATCATTGACAGACCAGTAGCGGCAGCTTCTTTTTTTGTCTCTATTGCTTCTTCTTGTTCAGATTCAATAGATCCTTCATTATCCGTGCGAGCAGTTATTACAGGAGCTGGTTGTTCCACTTCCGGAGCTATTTCTTCCGTTGTCTGTGCTGATACAGATTTTATATTCTGAACTTTTTCTGCTTCCTCTTTGCCAGCTTGTACCAATGCGAACATCGATGTTTTGGGCTTTTCTACGTTTTTCTTATTACCTTCTGCCATAGCTTATTCCTTTACATAATCAATTAATAGTTGTACCATTTCTTCTCCAAAATCATCACATGTGTGATTGTAGTTGCTTATTATGGTCGATAGATTCCTTTGATAGTTGACTTTACTTTCCTTTATGTGATTATTCATCAATTCAAAAGGTAGCTCCTGCTTTTTGGCTATCAGCTCTTTGTATTCTAGCAAATTGGGTGTTACCTTATTGGGTAATCCTTTTACTATAGTCTTGTAACCAAGGTTTTCTCGTTTCGACAGAATATTCTCCTTGTAGTAATTGTAGAACTTTATAGTGTGCAGCACTTCTATTTTTGATGGTGCAAATGGTATAATGACAACATCCATCATCATCAAAGTTTCTACAACACCAGCTTGTTTCAAGTTACCGGGGAAGTCAACCAATATAATATCGAAATTATCTTTTAAGAAATCTATGCTGTTGATGAAATCGGACGAAGATATACTCATTACTTCATATTCGTCTTTTATATTTTCTTCCTGCGCTTCATCAAAAGCACGTAACTCCCCCATCGTGTTTTGTGCATCATCTATATCGACAACGCCAATACTCAGTCCTGTTTGTTCATGACTTTCGTGAACATAGCCAGCAAACAAAGCCGTAAGAGTTGATTTTCCAGTCCCCCCCTTAGGGTTCTCAAAAGCAACAAATATTCCCGGTAGTATCTTTCCCATAATTCCTTGATTTTAATTTTTGCGCAATATAACAAACTAATTATATAATAAACAAATTAATTTATTGAATTAACAATAAATT
>UMAO01060574.1_pt1 | contig 34473 bp, 25 predicted proteins | sample 1963741 | NCBI WGS metagenome assembly UMAO01 (sample SAMEA4835919, study PRJEB28245) | human gut metagenome | biome: gut microbiome; material: fecal sample | place: Denmark | collected 2008
CCCTGCCGCGTCCGTCTATGATACTACTTATTCACTTACTTACCCTGCTGGGGATCCGCCTGCTTCATCTCACTCTTCTTTCCAAGAGTAACCGAAACCGTCTGTTCCTGATACTCCCCGTTCTGTGCCCGGCTGATCACAACCTCCACAGTCTCTCCTGCCTGATAATACTCCAGTTTTCCAACCAGATCCGAACTACCGGAAACCGTCATACCGTCAAACTTGACAATCACGTCACCTTTCTGGATACCTGCTGTCTGTGCCGGTCCGCCCTCTTCCACAGAATCTACAAAGGCTCCCAGTGGGATACCGTAAGTCTGTGCAGAAGTAGAATCTACATTCAGACAAGTCACACCGATATAACCCGCATGATCTTCATCCGCCTTATATCTTGTCTCGCGGTTCATCAGTTCATCCAGGATTGGCTGTGCCACAGATACCGGAATCGCATAACCCATTCCTTCTACTTCGGTGGCTGCCGCTTTCGCAGAGTTGATACCAATCAGTTCTCCCTGCATATTCAGCAGTGCCCCACCGCTGTTGCCGGGATTGATTGCTGCGTCTGTCTGGATCAGTTTCCCGGTTGTCTTTCCGTCTTCGTCGGTTACTTCACGATCCACCGCACTGATCCATCCGGAAGTTACGGACTGTCCATATCCCAGTGCATTACCAATGGCAACTACCTGTTCCCCGATTTCCAGCTCATCGGAATTGCCGATGCTTACTACTTTAATGGATTTCAGAGTATCTTCACTCATATCCGAAATTTTCACAGCGACTACCGCCAGATCGTTGTCGGAATCCGTTCCCTTGACCTGAGCTTCATACACCGCATCATCATCAAAAGCGACCGTAATAGTATCTGCATCAGCTACTACATGATTATTCGTTGCTACCAGGATCTCACTGTCATTCTGTCCTACAATGATACCGGAACCGGAACTCTCACTCGGGTACTGCTGCACGCCGCCAAAGAAATCCTGTACCGTTTTTACAGACGCATTCGTAATAGATACAACAGACGGCATACAACTTTTTGCCACCTGTGCAACGGTGTATTCTCCCGTTGTGCCTGCGCTTACTTCCTCCGTTGCATCACTTCCGCTTCCTGCTGCACTGTTACTGTCCCCGTCAGCATTCTCCTGCTGCGGCAGTTCCGTGGTCGGAAGCTGATACTCTGTTTTCTGCTCATTTTTAATTTCTTTATGCACGATCATACTGGATCCGATGATGATACCGCCTGCAACTACACCAAAAAGTACCGCCAGACCAAGCGTTACTATTACTTTTTTTCCTGTTCCGCCCGGTTTTCTGTGGTCCTGTGGTTGATTCGGATCCTGCTGTGGCTGGTAATACGTATAATTTCCATACTTTCTCTGACCGGTCACCGGACCGTTCTGCGTACTCTGTTCCCGGCTCGTCCAGGAATTCCCACTCTGATACGCTCCGCCATTTTGTGTATTCTGGTTATTCTGACTGTTTCCCGCACAACCCCAGTTACCATTCTGATAGCCCCCGGTTGTCTGTCCGGAAGAACTGCTGTCTTCCATCTCTTTTGTTGTATGATTTCCACCGACCGGCTGTCCCCAGCCTCCGTTATCCCGTGATTCGGCTGCTGTCTCTGTGTAATTTTGTGTATCCGCTGTCCCGCTGACATCCTCCCGGTAATTCTGATTCTCATACGTATTCTGGCTGGCACGTTCCCCGCCGTCCGCTCCGTTCTGGCGTTTCTGATAATCCGGGTTTACCCAGTGATAAGAAGCTGCTTCCCGCGAATTCTCCGGCTGTGCACCACTCTGCTGCACCGGCTGTTCCTGTGGTTGTACCGGAGTATCCGTCACATCCGCCGGCTGTTCTTTCTTCTCCTCTGTCCCCAGCACTGCTTCCCACGGATATCTCGGTTTTTCTTCCTCTGTTTTTGCAACCTGCCCGTCACCGTTTGTCGCTGCTTCTTCCGTCGTTTCTGTCACTTCCACCCGTTCCCATACTTCAGGCTCCTGACTTTCTGTCGCCTCCGGCATTGCTTCTGCGGTTTCCCCTGCTTCCGGTTCTTTTACAGCTGTCGCCTCTGTCACTTCAGATTCTTCACCGACCGGCTGCTGATTTTCTTCCTGTTCTGTTCCCGGCATTTTCCATTCATCATTCATCGTTTTTCTCCCTGTCCTTTATATGTCTTCACATTCTTTTTCACGTTTTGTGTATCTGTTTATCATATCCGAAAATTGTGTTAAAACTGTGAACTTTCCCGCTTATTCCCAATATTTCGGATTCATCGTACAGCGAGGGATCACCCACTTTGGAAGCTTCTGATATCTCTTTCCCAGAAGATAGCCCAGATATTTCCAGCCGCTCTGCCATACCAGCTGGATCACCAGCCATGGTTTTCCCTGTCTGCAGAGCCAGCCGGCGGTTTTTTTCACAAGACGGATCCCCTCTCCTTCCGATCGGATCCCGGCAAAAACTTCCGGATGGTCTGCCTGTGAAACCGCCAGATCAAAGTTCCGGTGAAACTGCTGGATTGCCGAATAATTGTGGGAATGTACCACCTTTGCCTCTGCCGCATAAGCCACTCCATATCCCTTTTGGATCAGTTCTCCTGCAAAGATCATATCTTCATTAAAAATGGCCTTCTGTACAAAACCACCCAACTGTAGATACAGCTCCCGTCTGTACATTGCACACACATTGGAACAAAAATACGTCTTGATACCGAGTTCCGGCAGGTCTGCCAGCCATTTCACCCGGCTTTTCTCAGGATAATTAAACTGTCTCGTATACTGTTCCATCAGCCGGCAGTCCTTCCGTGGCAGCTGTCTGGCATAGGCAGCTCCGATTTTTTCATCCTGTTCCATCGCCTCCACCAGTTTTTCAATCAGATGGCAGTCTTCCGGCAATGCATCCTGGGTCATAAACAGCAGATAATCTGCCCGGCTCATCCGCGCCGCCTGATCCCTTGTCTTTCCATGATCGAATTCCTCTCTGGTCAGATGGTGCACTTCCATCGGAATCGTCGTTTTCTCATAAGCTGCTTTCCAGTTTTCCTTTCCTGTATTCATCACGATCAGACGGTGTACCGGCCAGGTCTGTCCTTCCAGTCCGCGCAGCATCTGTTTCCACCCTTCTCCCGGACGATAAGCCGGGATAATCACATCTACCGTTTTCTTTTCCATAATCTGCTCCATTTTCTATATATGTGAAAAGAACTGTCGCACTTTTCACGACAGTTCTTTATTTTCCATTTTTTCTTCTTACTCCGTATCACTCTCACGATAAGCTGCAAGGGAGCCATCTTCCGAATGATCCAGTCTTGACTCTTCTCCAAATCCGCTCTTATCCACAATTCGCTGGCTATATGCCTTCACTTCTTCGGAAGGTGTATAACTGTCTTCCGGATACAGGAATTCATGCAGTTTGATCACATTTGATTCCAATGTGACCGGAAGTACTACATCAATTCCAACCGCATCTTTCACACGCTGTCCATACAGATGATCAAATGGAAAACCAGTTTGATCTTCAATATCATAGGATAACATACTCATTCCCATCTGCAGAATTTCTGCTTTTGAAAAAGATGTATAGATATTTGGAAATACTTTATCTAGAATTTTACTCAATGTAGCGACATCTGCATTTTTCGCTTTCTCTACGATTTTATAGATAACTTCTCTCTGTCTTGCCGCACGACGGAAATCATTTCCTGCTGTATATCTGATTCGTGCATATGCTACTGTCTGCACACCATTCAGATGATGTACGCCTGCTGTTTTTTTAAGTGGCGTATAATCCATACCTGTTACTTTTGATGTTTCCACACAGTAATTATTCAGATGAACCACTTCTTCTTCTTTCAGTTCCACATCAATTCCGCCAAGCAGTTCCACGGCTTCCGCAACTGCCTGAAAATCTACGCTTACAAAATCCGTCACATTCAGATCCAGATTGGTATTGAGCATATTCAGGAACTGTTCGGCGCCGCCTTTTGCATATGCAGCATTCGCTCTGTTATACTGACCATTTCCTTCCGAATCTTCGCCAATCCGCAGATATGTATCACGATATACGGAAACCAGTTTCACTTTCTTGGTATCATTGTCGATACTTGCAATAATCATAGTATCACTGTTACCGGATTTTAATTTATTACTGCGATTATCCAGACCAACCAGGCCGATGGTCGTATACCCTTTCATAACTTTATTATTGCTGACGCCGGAATTAACTCCGATCTTACTGAAATCAAGACTCGTAAAATTCATCTTGCCAAGTTTTGCATATATAAAAACCCCTGCAATAAGAATCAGCAGAATAAAAATTTCGATTCCGAAAAGAATTCTTCTTCGTCTTCTTTTCTTTAATAATCTCTTCTGTTTTCTGGTCAACGGCTGTTTTTTAGACATAGGTTTCCCTCCCTCTTTCGTATCCCCTGAGGTTTACTGTTCCAGGGAAGAATCATCATATCCCTGTGTATCATCTGTTACATCTGTCTGGCTTTCTTCCTGCGAATCTGCAGAGTTCTCTGCCGGATTCGCAGACTCTGTATCTGATTCATGATAAGCTGCCAGTGAACCATCCTCCGAATGATCCAGTCTGGATTCTTCTCCAAATCCACTGATTTCTATAATTTTCTGACTGTATGTTTTCACCTCATCCGAAGGAACATAACTGTCTTCCGGATACAGAAATTCATGCAGTTTGATTACATTAGATTCCAAAGTAATCGGAAGTACACAGTCAAGCCCGTCCATTGCGTCTTCTACTACCCCTCCATATAAATGATCAAATGGGAAACCTGTCTGATCTTCAATATCATAGGAGAGCATACTCATTCCCATCTGCAAAATCTCCGGTTTCGTCAGCGAGGTTTTGATCAGTGGGAACACTTTATCCAGAACTTTGCTAAGAGTACTGATACTGGAATTCTTTGCCTTTTCTACGATCTTATATATAACCTCTCTCTGTCTTGCCGCACGTCTGAAATCGTTTCCCGCTGTATAACGAATTCGCGCATACGCTACAGTCTGTACTCCGTTCAGATGATGAACTCCGGCAACCTTTTTCAGTGGTGTATAATCCATACCGGTAACTTCTGACGTCTCTACACAATAATTGTTCAGATGTTCAATCTCCTCTTCTTTCAGATCAACATCGATACCGCCAAGCAGTTCCACCGCCTCTGCAACGCCTTTAAAGTCAACCGTTACATAGTCAACAATATTAAGATCAAGATTCTTATTCATCATGGTCATCATTTTTTCCGGACCACCTGTACAGAACGCAGAATTTGCCTTATTGTATACATTTTCGCCGTCCGAATTACTTCCAACCCGAAGATACGTATCACGGTATATAGAAACCAGTTTTACCTTTTTGGTATCGTTATTGATACTCGCAATGATCATCGTATCACTGTTGACATCACCATCCAGTTCTCCTTCTCTGCTGTCAAGTCCAACCAGTGCAATACTTGTATAACCTTTCATAACCTGATTTTCTTCCACACTTTGATTAACATCCACATTTTCAAAATTCAGGTCTTCATAATTCATATTTCCGAGTTTCGCATATACAAACAGTCCGCCCATCAGAACGACCAGAATGATAATTTCCAGCGCAAACACTACTCTGCTCATCGTACTTTTCCGGCGTCTGCGTCGGATTCTTTTCTGTCTGTCCGTCAGGTTTTTCTTTTTCGCCATGTATTTACTCCTTATTCCTTTGTTTTCCTATCTTGCGGACCCTCTTCCTAATATGCGTTCTTGTTAATAAAGCCTTTAAAAAACGTCAGCAAAATAATTTTTACATCCAGTCCGACAGACCAGTTTTCAATATAATACAGATCATAATCTATTCGTTTCCGAATGGATGTATTTCCTCTGTAGCCATTGACCTGCGCCCAGCCGGTAAGACCCGGACGTACCTGATGTTTTACCATATATCTCGGGATCTCTTCCCTGAATTTTTCCACAAAAAACGGCCGTTCCGGTCTCGGTCCCACCAGACTCATATCTCCTTTGAGAATGTTAAACAGCTGTGGCAGCTCATCGATACTCGTCCGTCGCATCAGCTTCCCGATTCCGGTTACCCTTGGATCGTTTTTGACGGTCCATGCCTTCTTTTCACTTTCCTTCGACTGTACTTCCATTGAACGGAACTTATACATCATAAATGTATGATTATGCAGTCCCACCCGCTCCTGTTTGTATATCAGCGGTCCCGGAGAAGTCAGCTTGATCATGATCACAGCAAACAACATTATCGGAGAAAACAGAATAATTGCAACGATCGATCCGAAAATATCCATCAGCCGTTTTACCACCGCATTGAACGTATTGGTCAGCGGCACATAACGGATATTGATGACCGGAAGTCCCAGTAAATCTTCTGTATATGGTTTTGTCGGAATGATATTATTATAATCAGGAATAAACTTCGTGTGTACTCCTGATTTTTCACACATTGCCACAATTTCCTGCAGCCGGTAATATTCACTCAGTCCCAAAGTGATTGCAATCTCGTCCAGCCTGTTTTCCGGCAGGATCACCATCAGATTTGCGATTCTTCCAAGCACTTTAATTCCGCGGTACATAGTTCCGGCTTCCACATTATCATCGAGGATTCCACGGATCTGATATCCCCACTGTGGATTTTCAAGTATCCGGTCAATATATGCTTCTGCTGCCTTACTGTAACCAACCAACAGGATATGCTTCTGATTCAGACCTCGTTTACGGATATCCCGCAACAGATAACGAATCGTGATACGGACCAATTCTTCCAGGAACATATTTATAAAATAGAAGAAAAACAACATATCACGGGAAAAATTGATTTCTTTGAGCCACACATAAATGCACCCGATGATCAACAATATTCCCACCGTATTGGCTTTTACAATATTAGAAAATTCCAGTCTGCGTCCCTGCACCCGTTTCGGTGTATACAGATTAAACGCATAATACAGGATCAGATAAACCGGTACGATTCCAACCAGCGCTGTCATATACCATTCAAAAGATAAACTTCTGACCGCATCTACTGAAAAGGGACCCACGAATTTTAATGTCCATGCCAGCAGATAAGAAACAATGATCACAACAGCATCAATCACTACATGCATACGATTAAAGTACTTCTGATTATCTTTAATCAATATTTTTCACCTTTTAGTATTTCTGGTATGTTTTGTATTTACCATATTACTATAATACGCAATATACAAAACCACAACCAAACATTTTGTTAATTAGCTTACACTTTTCTTACATATTATAGTCAGGATATATTTTCCTGTCAACAAAACTTACGTTCTCCAATGTTTCTCTCAGCCAAATCGTTACTGTTCACTCCGTGCCCAGCAACACGCTGCGCGATGCACAGAATTTATGCTAAACGCATAAATTCGCGGAATATTACCAGTGAACAGTAACGTCAAATCTCCGTATCACATTGATCCACAACTGCAATTGAATCTTCCCGTAATTAGGAAGATTTTTCCAAAAAAACGGTACTTTTTTATCTTTTTTACACAGTGAAAAACCATTTTTAATCCCTGCTGCATATTCCCGCCCATATTTCTTTGAAGCAAAGAATATAAGTTTCACAGTGAATCCCAGCACCAGAAAAGGCAGATTCAGTAAGATCTGGAGCAATGGCATATTTTTATAAAGCATATAAACATTATTTCTGGAAGAATATCTGATTTTAAACTGATTATAGCGTGATCCTGAAGTTCCGCTTCCCACGTGATACACCCCTGCCTTCGGCAAATACCAGTTTTCATACCCTGCTATCTGTGCCCGATATCCAAGATCAATATCCTCAAGATACGCAAAATGTTCCTCATCAAATCCTCCCAGCTGCTTTACCAGTTCTGTCCGATAAATAGCAGCTCCGCCACAGGAAGCAAATATTTTCCGCTCTTTTTTATATTTTTCTTCCGGTTTTCCCTTTCCAAGCGCAAACGCCCAGCCAAGACAGTTATAATAATTTCCGGCATCGTCTATCTTTCCCCGATCATGAAACTGCAGCATCCGAGCAGCTGCAGAAAAAGCATTCTTTTTCCTTTCAATTCCCCGATACAGTTCCTGCAGAAAATCGGGCTCTGCCTCGGTATCATTATTTAACAGTACTACATATGGTGTCTGTGTTGCTTCAATTCCGATATTCACTGCTTTACAAAAACCAGTATTTTCCGCAAGTGCAATTACCCGTACCCATGGATATTTTTCTTCTGTCAGTTCTCTGCTCCCATCTACGGAACCATTGTCCACAAATATCACATCGAATTCAGAAAAAGTCTGTCGTTTCAAACTGTCCAGACAACGTTCTACATACTGTATCCCATTAAAATTAGGAATCACAACAGTTATCTTCTTCATGGTATCTCCTTCCTTACGCACGCAGCGAATAATTCCATTTGCTCAACGTAAGGTTTTTATTATAATAAGGATCTCCCTGCTTTAACAAATCGATCCATCTGGTCCGCATAAATTCTATCTCCTGCTGGAACCGGCGCACTTTGTCTTCACTGTCCTCCGATCCCCTGGATTTGGATTCGTAATGATATAATTCCACCCTCGGATTATAGACCACAAGATATCCTGCTCTCACGCACCGCAGGCAAAGATCCACGTCGTTAAACGCCACTGTCAGTGCTTCTTCAAATCCATCCAGACTTTCAAAAACAGTTCGCTTCATCATCATACACGCGGCAGTCACTGCGCTCAGATCCATCTGCAAAGATGCTTTGTGAAGATACCCACTTCTCGAACGTGGCATATTTAAGAATGCATGACCGGCGATCCCGCCGATTCCGATGATTGTTCCAGCATGCTGGATCGTATCGTCCGGGTAATACAGTTTTGCTCCCACGATACCCACTTCTTTCCGTTGGCAGTTCCCCAGCATTTCTTCCATCCAGTGAGGATTGATCACTTCCACATCATTATTCAAAAACAGCAGATACTCTCCGGAAGCCGATTTTTCTCCGAAATTATTGATGGCTGAATAATTAAATCCGGATTCCCAGATCACAATTTTTACGTTATTCCGTTTTTTCAGTTCTTCATAATATTCCCAGGTTTCTTTCTCCTGGCTGTTGTTTTCTATGATGATTACTTCGTAATTGCAATATGTAGTTTTGGAAAATACCGAATCCAGACACTGTTTCAACGTATCTTTCTGATCTTTGTTCGGGATCAGGACAGACACCAGCGGGGTTCCCTGCACCGGATATTCCACCTGATAGAAACCAAGATCTTTCGTATGACTCACGGTTCCCTCCACACCCTGTCGTTTTAGATGTGCTTCAATAGCTCTCTTTCCCGCCTCAAACGCATACATCTTGCTTGCCGGATTATCCGCCGTGGATGCCTGATGCGTCCGCCAGTGATACAGCACCTCCGGGATATGGCAGATCTTCTTCGCGGCCTCCGTACAACGGAAGATGAAATCATAATCCTGTGCCCCGTCATACTCTCTGCGGAACCCGCCCACCTGACGGATCAGACTGGTTCTCACCACGAAGAAATGTGTAATATAATTATTGGATCTTAACAGATCCACATTAAAATCCGGTTTGAAATGTGGCTGAAAATGTTCGCTCAGATCCGTCGTTACTTTATCTTCATCCGAATAAAAGACATCCGGCTCTTCTCTGCTCTGATTCAGTGCTTCCACGATCCGGTACAGTGCCTGTGGTGCCAGCAGATCGTCATGGTCAAGCAGACCGGTATATTCTCCGGCTGCCATCTCCATCGCTGCGTTCGTATTTTCCGCGATTCCGAGATTTTCTTTCAGATTCTCCACTTTTACTCTGGCATCTTTCGAGGTGTATTCCCGGAGTACTTCCGACATCGCTGCATCCTCGGGGCTTGCATTGGCGATACACAGTTCCCAGTTTGTATAGGTCTGCACCTCCAGTGATTCTATCATTTCCCGCAGGAATTTCGCCGGTGTTTTATATGCCGGGACAACCACACTGATCAGTGGCTGTTTTTTCCACTGTTTCCTTCTCTGCCCTTCCAGTTCTTTTTCCGAAAGTTTGTGATTCTCAAACCATGGACCATAAGGCACTTCTTCCGGCTCCATCCGCTCACACAGACGCACCCAGAACTCTTTCGGTCCGTAATGTTTCAGATAGCGGATCCCCTTTTTTATCGTATACGGTTTTATCTTTTTGAGATAACGCATCCAGTTTCCTGAACTCATCGATACTCCTTTCTGTTGCCTCTTATCTGCTTTCGTAACTGTCCAGTGTCTTCCCGGTTAACAGTTTCTGCCCTCTGAATAGCTACCTGTCTTCTATCGTCTCATACTCCGGAAATTCTTTCAGCGCTTTTACCACTTCCGCTGCTTCTTCCAGGGACAGACTGTAGTACATCGGCAGACGACACAGCCGTTCGCTCTCTTTTGTCGTGTAAACATCCTCGCCATGGAACCGTCCAAACTTCTTTCCGGCTGTTGCAGAGTGCAGTGGAACATAATGGAAAACACTCAGGATCCCACGCTCTTTCAGATAAGCCAGAAGCTTTGTACGCACCCTCAGATCTTTTACTTTGATGTAATACATGTGGGCATTGTGTGTGGCATACTCCGGAATATACGGGCGTTCCAGCACCCCTTTGTCTTCCAGTTCTTTCAGTTCTTCGTGATAGAAGTTCCAGATGGACAATCTCTTATCATTGATCTTGTCTGCCTCTTCCAGCTGCGCCCACAGATAAGCGGCATTCATATCGCTTGGCAGATAGGACGATCCATAGCCCACCCAGGTATATTTATCAATCTGTCCACGGAAATACTGGCTGCGGTTTGTTCCCTTTTCCCGTAAGATTTCTGCAGGTTCCAGGTATCTGTCATCCTGAAAGAGAATCGCACCGCCCTCTCCCATGGAATAATTCTTTGTCTCATGGAAACTGTAGCAGCCAAAATCACCGATTGTTCCCAGTGCTTTTCCTTTATAAAAAGCATTCACTCCCTGCGCGGCATCTTCCACCACTTTCAGGTTATATTTTTTCGCAATTGCCATGATCTCATCCATTGCACAGCTGACGCCTGCATAATGAACCGGCACGATTGCTTTGGTCTTTTCTGTAATTGCTTCCTCAATTTTTGTCTCATCAATGTTCATGGTATCCGGACGGATATCCACAAACACGCAGGTGGCTCCCCGTAAAACAAAAGCATCCGCGGTGGATACAAAGGTATACGACGGCATGATCACTTCATCTCCCGGCTGAATATCCGCCAGAAACGCTGCCATCTCCAGTGCATGGGTACAGGAAGTTGTCAGCAATACGTTTTTTGTCTGAAACCTTTCCTTCATCCACTGGGAACATTTTTTGGTAAATGGACCGTCTCCGCAGATCATACCGTTTTTTTCTACGGCTTCTTTAATATATTCTGTTTCTTTTCCCACAAACGGTGGGCGGTTAAAACTGATTCTCACTCTTCTCACTCCTGTTATTGTTTTGCTTTGATATCGGATTGTTCCGTACTTTTGACTCTTGTATCATCTCACATCGTATAAATCAAAATTCCTGCTATAATCAGCAGGTTTCCCACAAGTTTTCCTTTTGTGATCTTTTCGTTCAGGATCACTCTTGAAAAGATCAGAACAAATACATACGCAGCCGTATCGATCACCGGTCCAAACCGCATATCTACTTTTGTATAACACCAGGTGTTCAGAAGCAATACACCGAAAAAGATCCCGTACGCCACGATCACCCGCCAGTTCAGATATTCCAGCAGCGGATTGCTGTATTTTTTATTGGCACTCTGTTTTAAGAGTACCTGGGAGATGGCAGTAAAAAATGTGCCTGCCAGCATCAGTAACATAAACATTCTATTCATAGCGCTGCACCACCCATACGCCGGTGAGAACTACCAGGATACCGATAATATTCCGTACCGACAGATTTTCATGAAAGATCACCACTGCCCAGATCTGCGACCACAACAGGTACACACTCTTGTTGGCATACGCTGTGGACAGGGAAAACTTCTTTATCACCTGCTGCCATGCAATGGCATAGATTCCGCAGTTTCCGATCATCAGTGCCAGGAACACATAAAGCCAGATACTTCCCAGCCCGTGCCGGTTATACTGCACGGATGCCATCTTGGAAAATACGCTGGTCAGGGAAAACAGCAGAATATTCAGGTGAAGCTGTATGTAATTCTTTACTTTTTCCATTGTTTTTTCCTTTTATTCTTTTTGTATATCGTCTTTACGAGCGATACCATATCATCTTATTATACCATTCTTATACTTTCGCTTCAAGAATACTTTTCTATTGCAATTTACACTTACAATCGACTTGGGTCCACTGGCAATTATTGATATGCATTACAGGCAAAAAAGTGCCTCGTAACAGGCACTTTTTCTTATTGTTCCATATGTTGTTTTTCTCTTTGTTTGATCTTCCGTAACAGCCAGAACCAGAGTGCGCCGATTTCAATCAGATAACTCACTGCCAGAGAAATACTTCCGCCCTGCATTCCATATTGCTGTATCAGCAAATACGCACCAAAATAGCTGACCGGAAGTATGATCACATTGCATATAACCAGTCCTTTGATTTCTCTTACTACCGTAAGCAGTGCACATAAAAACCACACGATGGCAGTCAGAATCGTACAGCCTATAAGTGGAAGCAGCAGATCTTCATGCGCTGCCACCTCATCCCCGTACAAAAGTTCCAGCCCCCAGTGTCCGAAGATCTTTCCTCCTCCCAGAGCGACAACACTGATCAGCAAAATTGCTGCCATACATTTGCGAAAGGTTTTCCAGAAATCCCGGATATTTCCACTGCTGTACTGTTCGGCAAACAGCGTGATAAACGGGTTAAATACATAGGATGCTCCCATCTGAACGATCATTGTGGGTGCTGCGACTGATCCATAGATACCGAGTGCTGCACCTCCCAGAAGTTTTTCCATGACCAGACGCGGGATCGTCGGAATGACCGATGACATAGTCTGGTAACATAACAGCGGAAAACATTCTGCCATCAGTGTTATATTTTTTTTCTCTTTCAGATGGATCTTTATGGTATCCAGCTTCTTTGCCCGAGGAATATCATACAAAAAGATCACCAGCCAGGAAACCAGTGCCATAGCAAGAATGGCTGCCAGCAGACTCTGTGTCACTGCCAGTACCGCCACAAATCCCACAAATGAAAGGATTCCTTTCACCATCCAGGACTTTCCGATCCAGTCCATCCGCCATTTTTTCTGACAGATTCCGGCATAGACATCGTAGAACGCCTCCGCCATCTTAAACAAGCAGTATGCAACGATACACAGACTCGATCCGTAGCTGTATCCGGCAATCAGTGCATAACCCACGCAGACCAAGAATGAAAGGATACAGATGATCAGACGGCTGCTCACATAGATACCGGAGGTATATTTTTCTTTCATATCCGATACCTGATAATTGCGGATCCCCTGCATAGCGATGCTGTAAAATACATTGTTAACCGACATGGCAAGGGTAAGGATTCCCGCTGTTTCCACTCCAGACAGCCGGACCACCAGTACACTGATCAACCACTGCGTGATCAAATATACCATACTTCCCGCCGAGTTCCAGATAATACTCTTTTGTATTGATACTTTTTTTTCTTCCATTTTTTTCCTTCTTGTTCAGCCTACCAGTTTTGCCAGAAGTTTCAGTCCGTGCACCCGGAGTGCACACACAAAGATCCACGGTCCGATCTTTTGTACCGCCGGAAGCTGGTGAAAATATCCCACTTTTATGTAGGGATTTTTATAGCATCGCGGGAAACAGGTTTCCATGATTTCCTGTACTTCCCGGCACATCCCGTCCTTCACCTCTTTGCGGCATCCTCTTCCCGTATCAAACAACAGACTCGTCATGATCCTGCTGATAAAAAATTCCAGTTTCAGTGGATCCATCGGATGCTCTTTATCTGTACAGAATGCAATGGCATCCCGCAATTCTCCAAAAGGCAGCTGCCACATCTCCAGTTTCCGGTTTTTGATCGTCGAAGTTGTCGACTGAGGATTCGCACGGTAATAATATTCTCCGTCCTCAATGGTCTGAATGTTGGCGGCAACGGCTTCCAGTTTTAAAATCAGCGGAATGTCCTCACAGATCACACCTTCCCGGAAACGGATCTTCCAGGTGTCAAACAACTGTCTTCGAACCAGACGGTTACAGCAAAGATACGACGGAATCCGAATCCCTTTTTCCTGATAATTGATCTCATACTTCTGAATGATCTCGCCCTGCTCCGTCACCTTGGTATAATTACACATGACCATATCTGACTTCTGCTCTATAGCAGTATCATACATTTTCTTCAGAAAATCTTGTCCTATGTAATCGTCACTGTCCACAAACGCCACGAACTCTCCGGATGCCATCGCCAGTGCATGGTTTCGCGCCGCTGACTGTCCCTGATTTTCCTGATAGATTGCATGAATCTTATCCGGATAATTTTTCTCATATTCTTTCAGTATATCAGCCGAGTGATCTTTACTTCCGTCATCTACCGCAAGGATCTCAATTTTCTCAAGGGACTGCTGTAAGATTGAATCCAGGCATCTGCGAAGATAGCGTTCTGCATTATAGACCGGAACAATCACCGATACTCTGATAGTTTCTTTATTTTCCAAATGTCATTACCTCTTCTCCCGGAAACTGAATCTCTACAGGCATATGATTTACCCTGTCTTTTTCATCCGGAAGTTTCATATAATCTCCGTAGCATCTGGTAAGGATGGCATCATATCCACATGGAATCTTCACGGTGATATCCTCAAACGGCACCTCTACCAGCTGTTCCATCTCTTTTTTCTCAATAATCCATTTTTTTGCGTCTGCTGCAAACGTTGTCATCCGGGAACTTCCTTTCTCCGGTTTCTTCATAAATGCCTGATTGCACTTTTTCCAGACCATCTTGGCAGAAATCCCGCAAAGATGCATTCCCCCATGCAGAATATGCCAGATGGATCGCATTACAAAGTCTTTTGCCGGTCCGTACTGGCCGATCTGCGGCTCTTTGACCTTATAGATACTCAGGATCATGCCCCAGCGCACCGCCCGGTTCAGCTGTTTTTCCATCTCTGCCTCATCATCAGAAATCTCATCATACGGAAAGATATCAATATAGAACCCGGTAACGCTTCCCGCCTTTTGCAGACTGTTTTCCACAAAACGAGTGCGATTCATGCGTAGTTTTGCAAAATACAGATGATATTCCGGATCCGTATCCACAGTCTGAAGAAAATACTCTTCCCCGCATTCTTTCTGTGCAATCTGAAGGAATCTCTCATAGTCTTCTCTCGGCATTCCCACATCAATATCATCGTCCCAGGGAATAAATCCTTTATGCCGCACCGTTCCGAGAAGTGTCCCGAACGCCACAAAATAACGCAGATGGTATTTTTCGCAGATTTCGATATATTTGCATAAAATCTGTTTTTCCACATCCTTGATTCGATTCAATATTTCCGTATCGTATTCTCTGTACTGCAAAACTGTTCCTCCCCACTTTTTTCTGCGTTGATCTTGCACCATTATATCTGTTGTAAAATCCATTGTCAAGGCGAGCCGTTTCCCCGGAAAACCTTGAAATAAAGGATTGAAAATGATATGATGAAGCACAGAACACAACCCTTTAAGAAAGGAAATACAAGATACTATGAGTTTATATTCTGTTGTTGTTCCGGTCTATAATTCGGAACATACCTTAACGGAACTTTATACACGTCTCGAGAAAGTCTTCCGTGAAACCGTGCAGGAACCCTTTGAACTGATCCTTGTGGATGATGGTTCCAAAGACCGATCCTACCAGATCATGGAAGAACTTCGACAGAAAGATCCCCGTGTGAAGATCATCCAGATGGCTAGAAACTTCGGACAGCATCCGGCTCTTCTGTGTGGATTCTCTCATGCGGAGGGAGATTTCATCATTACCATGGATGATGATCTTCAGCATCCCCCGGAAGAGATCCCGAAGCTGATCAACACCATCAGAGAGCGGGACGATGTGGATGTCATCATCGCCAGCTATGAAGGCAGAAAGCACGGACCGATCCGCCGTCTCGGAACCAAAGTTTCTGTCTGGGCCACCTCCAAAATGCTTGGAAAAGACCCGAATCTGCAGATCACCAGTTTTCGTCTGATCCGCCGTTTCCTCGTGGAAGCCATGTTGCAGACAAACACCTATCTTCCGCAGATCGGCAATCTTCTGGTGTTAAGTTCCAACCGTATCATCAATGTACCGGTGCATCATGATGCAAGAGCCTACGGAAAAAGCGGTTATTCTTTCCGCCGTCTGGTCAGAGACCTGCTTTACGATATCACTTCCCACTCAGCATTCCCGCTGCTTTTAGTACGTGATCTCGGCATCTGCAGTTTTCTGGTCAGTGTGGCACTTGGAATCTTTTTCCTGATCCGCTATTTCCTCTACGGTATTTCCGTGGAAGGCTGGACTTCCCTGATGCTCGTACTGCTGGCATTTTTCGGTATCACCCTGCTTTCCATTGGAATCATGGGGATTTATCTGATGAATATTCTGAACGAATCCAAGAAAATGCCGCATTATGTCATCCGTAGAAAAGATGTCTGACAGGAGGATTGTATGAAACAGGAAATTGGAGGATATCTGGAACTGGAAGTTTTCCACGGGAAAGAATACTATCCTGATCTTGTAAAAGTGAATCTTGGGCGTACAGCCCTCTGCTGGCTGCTGGAATCCCGGAAGATTGAAACGCTCTATCTTCCGTTTTTCCTTTGTGACTCCGTAATTGATACCTGCTTGAGGCAGGGAATCCACGTGAACTTCTATTCGCTGAATGAGGATCTTACGCCGGCTCTTTCTCCCGACCTTTCCCTTCATCCAGGAGAATACCTCTATCTGGTCAATTATTACGGGCAGCTGACGGATGAAAAGATTCTTTATTATAAAAAATACTATAAAAATATTATCGTGGATCACACCCACGCCTTTTTTCAGCATCCGCTTCCCGGCGTGGATACTCTGTATTCCTGTCGCAAATTTTTCGGGCTGAGTGACGGTGCCTATCTTTCCACAGATGCCACGCTCACTACCGGAAAAGAGCAGGATGTCTCTGCGGAACGTATGGGACATATTCTCGGCCGTTTCGAAAAAGATGCCGGAACGTATTATCAGAAAATGTTAGACAACGCTGCGACCTATCATCATATGAAGATTCTCACTATGTCCCGCCTGACACAGAATCTGTTAAAAGCCATCGACTACGAACAGATCCGTCAGAAACGGAATGAAAATTACAGATTTCTGAAAGAACTGCTTCCCTCCGATTCACCTTTTACCCGCGTGACACCGGACGGACCCTTCGCCTATCCTTATTATCATAAAAACGGAATTGCACTGCGGAAAGCCCTGGCGAAAGAAAAAATCTTTGTTCCAACCAACTGGTCCAACGTGATCCGGGACTGTGCACCCGAATCTTACGAATATCAGTGGGCGGCAGACATTCTCCCGCTCCCCTGCGACCAGCGTTACGGAAACGAAGAGATGCAGCGAATCGCAGACGTGATCCATGCACTGGAACCTTAGAACGTGTCTGAAAAATCATTTTCGCAATCTGCAAACCCCAGTTTGCGAAAAGCCTTTTTCAGACACGCTCTAGAAGAAAGGATTATTATGAATAAACGTTTACTGATTCTCGGAACCCTCGGGGAATTTGAACAGCTGGTGCAGAAAGCCAGAGCCCGGGGCATCTATACCATCGTTTGTGACGGATACCCGGACGGTCCGGCACGTGCCTTTGCAGACGAATCTTATGTGATCCCGGTTACCGATACGGACCGGATCGCCGCCCTTTGTAAAGAAAAACAGGTGGACGGAATTCTCACCTCGTTTTCCGATCTTCTGCTGGAATGTATGGTGAAGATTTCCGCAAAAGCAGGTCTTCCCTGCTATCTGAACCCGGAACAGCTTCCCTGGTATCGTGACAAATCCGCCACCCGGGGACTGCTCGAAGAACTCGGTCTTCCCTCCCCTGGTTTTGCAAAAATCCCCACTTCCGGATTGACTCCGGAGCTGATCGCTCACCTGCATTTTCCTCTGGTGACAAAACCACTGGATAAATACGGCTCCCGCGGCATCTATGTGGTACACAATCTTGAAGAACTGAAACAGGCAATCACTGAAACCGCTTCTTTCACCGATCTTCCTGAGATTCTCGTAGAAGAATATAACGACGGTTACGAATTCAATATGATGACCTGGGTACATAAAGGAAAAGTCCATGTGATCAGCATCGCAGATCGCGAAAAGACGGACATCGGACCGGGTGAGATCCCGATCAGCACCCGAAATGTCTATCCATCCTGCCTGTATGAACAGGTGGTTGCTCCGGCAACCGATCTTTTACAGTGCTACGCCGACAAAACCGGGCAGAAAGAAGGGGCGTTATCCATGCAGTTTTTCTGGAAACCGGAAAACGGCATCCAGGTCTGTGAGATTGCAGCCCGATTCTTCGGCTACGAGCACGAACTGACCGATATGGTATATGGGTTCTCCATCGAGGATCTGCTGTTAGATTACCTGTATGATGTTCCCGCACTGGAACAGATGCTGGATCAGCACGATCCACGAAAACCGATTTGTCACGGAGCTGTCCTGTATTTTCAGGGGCGCCTGTTACAGATCCGTGATCTTTCTGTTCCGCAGAAACTGGCATCTCATTCTGCGGTAAAAAAACCATGGATTTTTTATCACGAAGGAGAATCTGTCATTGCCCACGGACCGAATCCTTATGTGGCACTGTACTATATCTCCTGTCCATCCAGAAAAGAGCTGGATCAGGTCACCGGTGAATTCTTCGCTTCCATGACCATCCCGTCTTCGGATGGAAAAGAAGTCCTTTACCGTAACCAGATGCCTGACTATCCAAAAACAAAATAAGTATGAAAAATGAGCTTATACAGAAATCAGTTTTTCCTGTATAAGCTCATTTTTTATAGTTATTCTTAATAAGCCGCCCGATATACCAGCACATACGTCAGCAATACAGAAATTGCTGCTGTCCCCTGTCCGATCCTGCAGATCCATATGCTTATTTTTTCATTTCTGATCAGCTTTTCACTCCAGTTTTCATATCCCAGTGTCACAAAATAGAAAAATGGAAGCGCCATCGGCATGATATAGCGTCCCTGCGCCTGAAAATCACTTGCATAAGCATAATACACCAGCAATCCAACCGGTATCACCATAGCTCCCACCATACAGATATGCATCCAGTTTCTCATATTCCACCATCTGTTTTTTCTCCATATCTCAGTGATAAGAATTCCATCTGCATCGGCTTTTTTCTCTTTTTTTACAAATTCCGTGGTCAGACAAAATTCCCGACGCAGTCTCCAGCTGTTTCCAAGAATTCCCACTGCAAACACGATCAGATACACTTTACTCCACAGATATGGCATAAAAATATCAAGATGTCCGAACGTTCCCACAAAGCTTACCAGTACCGTAACCAGCCAGTTATGCTGCCATTCTCCAGGTACCCACCATATCATATCCAGAACGCTCATTCCCATATTCACCGGAAGCACCCGATTGGAAGGTTTTAACTCATCGATCGCGTATTTTTCCGCATAGATGGAAGAGGTTTTCATTCCCAGAAAATCTCCGTCATACAGGATTCCGCTCCGGATAAACCACCATCCGGCCACAAGAAAGACAATTCCCAGCATCAGGCAGCCTTTCTTCAGCAGCTGCTGCCAGTCCCATTTCTGCTCTCCACACTTCATCATGCAGCCTGCAAAAAATACGGCGCTCATCAGAAGATATCCATATGCGTTGTAATAAGACAACATACACAATCCCATGGCAATTCCCATCTGTACACAGACTTTCAGGGTCCAGCCTTCCTTACACGCCCTGCACCAGCAGTACAGGATCCAGGCTGTCGTAAAAAGTGCCAGTCCATCCGTATTGATATAAGAAAACAGAAAACAGGTTCCCGGAAGAAAGCACACCAGAACTGTAAACAGCCTCCCTGTCTCTTTTTTCCGAAATAACAGTTCTCCTATTTTCCAGGTAAACCATGCCATTCCGCATCCCAGAAGGACATTCACCATACGCGCCGCAATCACCGTAGCCCGAAAACTGTCCGTAAATACCTGCACAACCTTTGCAAATACTGCTCCTGCCATATAAGGAAGAATTGGATTAAACGCATAGGAGATGCCCCAGTTGGCATTCCGTATCTCCGGATCCCGTCCATCCGGCAAGGTTCCATGCTTTACAATAAATTCGACGATCTGGTAGCGCATACTTTCATCCGGTGAGGCATCGAACGGTGCCGCCAGCGCCCAGGAAAGATAAAATACAAAAACCAGAAGTACAAAAATCCATATTGCATATTCTTTTTTCACTGTTTTTACTGTTTTTTTCATTCCATCACCCTTTATGCCTGAAAATAACCAGTTTGCTTGCCACATAATTCAAGATGATTACAAGTACATTTGCCGCACATTTAATCAGTACGTCATTGAATCCGCACAGATCAGCAAAAATAAACATACATGCCCAGTCCAGTATTCCCGTAGCCAGACGACAGGAGAAAAATGAAACTATCTCTTTCCCTATTTCTTCCCTTGTACTGGCTTCGCTGTGAAATACCCATTTTCTGTTAGTAAGATATGCAAACAGAACCGATAAAATCCATGCAAGTACAGTACTCACCATAACCGATAAACCAAACGGATGCGCAAAGATCCAATAGCTCACAATATTAACAAGCGTTGTCAGAACGCCGAAGACACCGTACGGAATAATGTCTTTGTACTTGTCCCATAGCTTTTCTATATTCATCTTTTCCACCTTTCTTTTAAAAAAGCAGGTACATTTCCACCATGCACCCGCTTTTTTGGTTGTTTATAATCGTTTCAGTGAAAAATCCTGGCTGTCCAGGGTCAGGTTCGGATTATAGAACGGATCGCCGTTCTTCAGGATATCAGGCCATCGTTTCTCAAACGTAGCAATTTCCTGATTGAATCTTGCCACTTTCTCCGGAGTATCTTCCAGTCCTCGGGATTTGGATTCGTAATGATACAGTTCCGCATATGGATTGTACACGATCAGATATCCTGCCTGTCGAAGTTTCATACAGAAATCAATATCGTTAAATGCCACCTGCAGTTCTTCACTCAAACCACCGACTTTCTCAAACGCTTCCCGTTTTACCATCATACAAGCTGCAGTCACCGCACTGTAATCCTGTGCACAGATGATCCGGTGGCAGTACCCGGTAAATCCACGCTTCTGCTGTACAAAACAGTGTCCGGCGATTCCACCGAAACCGATGACCACGCCGGCATGCTGGATCGTATCATCTTCGTAATACAGTCTCGCACCCACAGCACCCACATCTTCTCTGGTACAGTAACCAAGCAGTTCCTCCAAACAATCGTCGTTGATGATCTCGGTATCGTTGTTTAGCAGCAGGAAATACTCTCCTTTGGCATACTGCACACCGAAATTATTGATGGCAGAATAATTAAAGTGGCCTTTATAATACACCACATGCACTTTCGGATTAACCGCTTCAAGCTGCTCGTAATATGCAAAAGTTTCTTTTTCTTCGCTGTTGTTCTCCACGATAATATATTCATAATTGGTATATGTGGATTTTGCTTCGATTGAATCGATACACCGTTTCAGATCATCAATATGATCTTTATTCGGAATAATGATCGAGATCAGTGGGTCATAATCCCGCAGGAATTTTGTCCGGTAGAGTCCCAGGAACTCTCCCTTGCTCACTTCCACTTTAACACCGATCCGGTCATAATGCGCCTGCACCGCCCGTTGTCCCGCATCAAATGCATACAGCTTGCTCTCCGGATTCTCCGATGTGGAATCTTCATGGCATCGCCAGTGATACAGGATCTTCGGAATATGATGGATCTTTTTCGCTCCCGCATGTTCCACACAACGGAAGATAAAGTCATAATCCTGCGCTCCGTCAAACTCTCTGCGTAACATTCCGACCTCATCAATCAACGTTTTCTTCGCCACAAACAAATGGCAGATATAATTGACCGTACACAGCAGATCCACGTTATAATCCGGTTTGAAATGTGGCTGGAAGAACTTGTGTCCGTCCATCGTCATCTTATCTTCATCCGAATATAGAACCTCTGTTTCCGGTTTCTCATTCAGTACTTTCACACACTCATACAGGGCATGTGCCGTCAGTTCGTCATCATGATCCGCAAATACCACAAACTCACCCGTTGCCGCCTCGATCGCAGCATTCGTATTTTCTGATATCTGTAACTTTTCCTGATGATCGATGACTTTGATTCTGCTCTCTTCCTTCTGTAACTGTTTTAACAGTTCCCGGATCGGAGAATCCGCACCGCTTCCGTCAGACAGGCAGAGTTCCCATTTGCCGTAAGTCTGCGCCTGCAGAGATTCCACCAGCGCACGGAGATATTTTTCCGGTGTTTTATAAAGCGGTACAACCACACTGAAGGTCGGTTCCCAGGAAAAATGTTCTTTTCGCTGGTGTTCCAGTTCTGCTTTACTTGGCAGATGTTTCGGAAGCCATTTCTGATAAACTACTGCTGCTTTATTTTTGTTTGTCATCTTATCAAGTACTTTTCCAGCCAGTGCCACCGGTCCGTGTAATTTCAGATAACGGCTTCCTTTTTCCCAGTAAACCTGAGCCTGTTCCTGCAAAATTTTTCCCGCCTTCATACTGATTTTCTGAGCGATCTGTGCACTCTCTGCCGAAAATACGATCCAGAATTCATCCGTCGGAAGATTTCTCAGTTCCATATAAAAACCACATTTTTCTTCCACCTGACATTCTTTATACATTTCTACTACATCCGGTCGATTGCTGTATTCAATCTGACATGGGATCTTTTTATGATTTTTATCAACAATCTGTACTTTGACCGGTTCCCGATATGCCGTCCATCCTCTGATACAACAATTATTCAAGCTGCGTTCCCTGGATACTTCTTCCAGATAATACTGTGGTTTTCCCATCTTCTTACACAGCTTTGCGGTTGAAACGGAAAACCATAAAAAACGTTTTCCGTTCTCCCATCCATACACCACCAGTTTCTTATATGCCTTCACATTTTCCGGAAGATAAATCCGCATTGTGATTTTTTTATTTTTTAACGAGTCAAGATCTGTAAAACGTTCCAGTGCACTGGTATTTTCCCAGTCGCTGATTTCCACTTTAACCTGTGTTTTGTCCAGATAAACCTCTGCATCACTCTCCTTCGGCCATGTTCCCTGAAGAATATAGCAGGATGCATCCATCAGATCAAATCTATCCCGTTTTACAACAGCATAATCCTGTTCCACTTTTTACCTCCATTATCGCTTCTCATCTACACGTCTCAACGTACAATTTCCATTATCCAGTGCAAGATTCACGCTATACGCTGGATCTCCAGTTTTCAAGATCTCCGGCCATTTCTTTTTGAACAGTGCAATTTCTCCATGGAATCTTTCAATTTGCGCACGTGTCTCTTCTTTTCCTCTAGACTTTGATTCATAGTGATAAAGTTCTACATATGGTGTAAATACAATCAGCTGATTTACCGAACGGATTTTCATACATAAATCCACATCATTAAAAGCGACCTGATATCGTTCATCAAATCCATCTACCTGTTCAAATACAGAACGTTTTACCATCATACATGCAGCAGTAACCGCACTCATATCCTGTACACTTACTAGTCTTGCCTGATAACCATATTCCACTCTCGGTGTACCCGAAAAGATATGTCCTGCTATTCCCCCCATACCGATCACTACACCAGCATGCTGAACCGTATCATCCGGGAAATACAATTTTGCACCTACAGCTCCCACGTCTTCTCTCTGGCAGAATCCAAGCATTTGTTCGATCCAGTTTGCAGTAATAATTTCCGTATCATTATTAAGGAAAACCAAGTAGTCACCATCACAGTTTTTTACCGCATAATTATTAATTGCAGCATAATTAAAGCAACTCTTCCATGTAATTACCCGTACTTTTTCCTGTAATCTGGTTAAATTTTCATAATAAGCAAAGGTTTCTTTTTCTGTACTGTTATTCTCTACAATCAATATTTCATAATTTTTATATGTAGTTTTCTGTAATACAGAATCTACACATAATTTCAAATCATCAATATGATCTTTATTCGGAATAATCACTGTTACCTTAGGTTCTCCATGAACCGGGTAAATTGTCCGATATCTTCCAAAAATTTTTGTTCGTTCTGCTCGGGCATCCAGACCAATCCGATCATAATGTTCCTGCAACGCTTTCCTTCCTGCTTCAAACGCATACATCTTGCTGTCTGGATTCTCCGCTGTAGAAGCCGGATGTGAACGCCAATGATATAATACTTTCGGAACATGTGCAATTCTTCTTGCCTTTTCGCAACATCTCAAAATCAGATCAAAATCCTGTGCCCCATCAAATTCTGATCGAAAACCGCCGATTTCTTCCATAATACTCTTTCGAACCACAAAAATATGACAAATATAATTACTGCTTCGCAGAAAATCCAAATTAAAATCCGGCTTCATATTTGGCTCAAAATAATTTTTTCCATCCATTGTGATTTTATCTTCATCTGTATACACAATGTCTGTATCTTCACTTTCATTAATCGCTTTTACAATCTCATACACTGCATCTTTTGTCACGATATCGTCATGATCCGACAACATAATATATTCACCGGTTGCCATAGCAAGCGCTTCGTTGGTATTGGAAGAAATTCCCCTGTTTTCTTTTAATTTTTTATACAGTACTCTCGCGTCTTTTCCGTATTTTCTTTTTATAAACTTTCCAACTTCCGGCTGTGTACTTCCATCAGCAAGACATATCTGGATATTTTTATATGACTGCTGCACCAGAGAATCCATCAATTCTTTTAAATAATTCAGCGGTGTATTATACAATGGTATAATAATACTTACCACTGGTTCTTTCTCAAATCTATGTTTTCTCTGCGCTGCCAAAACCCTAGAGGATACAGAATGAACTTTAATCCACATATTATAATCTGCATAACACGGATCCATTTTACATTTTATATATCCATAAAACGATTTCCATCCATTTTTTTCAATATACTGCTTATTTTTTTCTGTTTCCTGTAATGTAGCTTTGAGTCGACCCAATTTAGAATGTTTTGCATCAAATTCTTTCATATCCACAAGCATTTCCTGATAAGAAATTCCATTAGAGAAACGAATTCTCAAAAATCGTGTCTCAAAATCACTTCTTTTTACAGAAATATTAAAACCGACTTTACAATCCACATTTTTCACTTTATACCCTTTGTTTACGTCCGGACGTACAATTCGATCAATTCTATATTTAATTTTCTGTTCTTGATCATCTACTAGAAAAATATCTGTTTCTTTTTCGCTTTCACGATCAAAAACCCATCCTTGAATCAGCATCTGTGCCCCCCAAAGATCAAGATTTTCTACATTATATACAATCGTTTTTTGCGAATACATTTTCCCTACAGATTTCATTTCTCGCGTGCAAATACATTTTTTTTCCCCTGCACATAAAAGATACAGATCAATAGTTTTATATTTACTCAATACTTCATGAATATTTTTGATACGAATTGTAAAACCTGGATCATTTTTGATAAATCTCCCTTTATAAACTTCCCTGACATCAGGTCTATCATGGTAGATAATTTCACATGGAATACACTCTGTTCGATCTCCACGTAGTTCCAGTTCAAAAATCACTTCTTCGTCAAATGAAATCCACCCTTCTATCAAATATGTGATTTCTTCATTCACTTCAAGTTCTGTTACATCAATATTACATAAAAATTCTTTCATATTCAGTTCCTTTTTATCGCAGAATACAATTTCCAGACCTTAGTACTTTCCATTTCGTGAATCAAGTGCTCTCTTGTCTTTAATGTTTCCTGTGTTTCTGTCAACATTTGTTGTGTTGTTTTCAACGTCTCTTGTGCTGTTCCCAATATTTTTCTGGTTTGTTCTAATTCTTTTTTTAACTGTTCTACTTCGTTTGTCAGATTCTTGCTAATTTCTTCCTGTCTTTCTTTTTCTGCATTCATCTCCACTATCTGAACATCATGTTCTGCTTTTTCTCGGATCATTTCTCCTACATAATTTTCAGATGATTTCCCCAGCTTCTGTATTGTCATTGACTGAAAAATTTTACAAGGAGCATTCTGAATGTTCTCACTCACTATATATGGATCTGTCGTATCAAAAAAATATAGGTTTTCCCCGATTTGCCGTCCGTTAGTAAAAAATTTCAGTTTTTCACCTGATTCCGTTTTCAATAAGATATTCCCAACTATGCATCTTTCTTCACAAGGATCAATTCTGATACGTATTGTTTTTTCCGGTAAATTAATTTCTTCTTTCTGTTTTATCGTCCATGCTGTTTTTTCTGAAAAATCATTTCCTTGATCCGTATAAACCCTCATTTGATTGCTTCTTCGATATTCTTCATAATCGCCTGTGTCTTTAATATTCCAGTATACCCCTGGTGAAATTAACGAATACAAACTTCGAAGCGGAACATTTTTTCCGTCAATGTATCGTTGAAAATTTTCTTCCATTTTTTCATACACTACCACTTCTTCACGTGTAATTCCCATCTTCTCCCAGAAATCCTGTCTTTGTAATACGCTTCTTGCAGTACTGGTATATAAATAATATTTTAATACACGATAAATTTGGAAATTTAATGGTACAGGAAATTCGAATGTCCATTCATAATCCAACATTTCCCACACACTATCACTCCATAGAATATTGGCACATACTGGATCTATATTGGTGCAAGGCAAACATTCCATATCTTCTGGTAAAGAAACACTCCCAAACACTTTTTCAAATTCTTCAGTGTATTGGAATTTAAGCTTGGGTTCTGCTTTTTTTAAAACATCAATATATTTTTTCAGTGTTTCCCAAGCCTCTTCATATCTTTTTTCTTTTAACATTTGATCCAAAACCTGTTCTAATGTTGTACCCTCCAGATATTCCAGTTCAATTCCTTCTTCCACCTTTCTGCAATGATTTACACGAATCGGTGTATTTTTATACAATTTTTCTAATTTTTTGCTGTACCTCAAAATATTTTCCAGATGCTCTATCCCTTTTGCAGTTTCTGCTGTCTTAATTACTTTTTTTCTTCCATTTTCCAGATAAATATCCGTCCGTACCGCGAAATTTTCTGACCTGTCATTCGAATATTTTGAAAAAATGCAGGTTTTTTTTTCTTCTTTTGCTCCCTTTAAAGCTGCCACCAATAGGTAAGAATTTGCATACAATGGGTATAGATCATTCTCAATTAACTGATCTATTGTTCTCGTCTCATCAAACAATCTGATTCTATCACGGTCAAAATTATAATGAATTTCTCTCAATTCGCCTACTTTCGGAAGCCAGCAATCTGAATGAATGCTCATTGGAAATTTATAATCTGGATACGGATAATACATCTTGTATTCATATTGATTAACTTTTGAAAAAATATCTTGCCATTCTTTGAGCGAAAATGTTTTCACATACTCTGTCCGAGGATATCCTTCAATTCCTTCAAAAAAATCCCCTACGTGATCTTCTCTACAACCAGCCCAGTATTTTAATCCCAGACGATTTTCAATTGCAATTATAAGCTTACCATCGGGTTTCAAAAAACGAGAAACTGTTTTTAACATATCCACATAAGGTTGTTCTCCTCCAATATAACCGGCTGAATATTCAAACACACCTATCAGTGTAATATAATCGAATTTTTCATTCAAATTCTGAGAAATATCTTGAAAATTTCCCACAAGAATTTCTATATTATCATACTTTTTATTTCTGTTTGCATTAATCAAACTGCGACGCTTTGAAAGTTCAATACAGGTCACACTTTCTGCCTTTTTAGCAAGAACTCCTGTTATCGCGCCACATCCTGCTCCAATTTCCAAAACCGTATCTTTTTTTCCGATTGGCAACCATTCCACTATGTTCTGTCGGATATGCGAATAATGATACATCACCGGCCACGATTTTTTCTCCGCAATCACACGATTCCACTGATTTTCCTGATACTTTTCACTAATTTCCAGAAGCTCCTCTTCCACTTCACCATCACTATATAAATCTTTTCCCGGATAATACGTATAATCCAGTACTACATTTCCAATTTTCTCTTTCATAGTGTTTCCCCATCTATCTATATTCAACAGTTATTTCCGAATTCATATCATAAAATCCAACAGTATTTTTATTGGATACAACCGTAATATTACATACATCATACAGGCGATGAAAAACTGTAAAACTTCCATCCTGATAACCGGTGCACCCCAAGGACAGTAAATATTCACCGCCCTGAAGATTCATTTTTTGTGTAAAAGTAATAATTACTTCTTCTCCTTCTTCACATGGTCTGATATCCATTTTTTCATACATTGTATTAGTTCCTGTAATTTCTGTTCCATGCACATTCTTAAAAGTATATGCGACAATTGGTTCCTGTACTTTCGTTTCAAACTGAATAGACACCAAGATTTTAAATGTCGTATTTTTTTCTATCGTATTAGTATAATTACCCTTTGCATCCTGAATAGTAAAATCTCTAATTTTAACCCGCTTGTCTCCATATTCTAAAAGTTGTGGATTCATTTGAAAAGGTCTCACCCATTTATCAGCTGTTTCAAGATTTTTTTTCTCCTGATTTTCTTCTGCAACTTCGATCACTGCCTCAGCCTGTCCAGCATCTTCTCCTGCTTGACCAACCAAAACTTTTTTATAAAGATCCACAATTTCTTTTGGCTCACCTTCATCCATTTTTACTCCGTGATTTAGCAGAATTACTTTATCACAATACTTACTAATACTGCTCAGATCATGGCTTACCATCAAAATTGTTTTCCCCATTTTTTTAAATTCTTCAAATTTTCTGTAACATTTTGCTTGAAAGAAAACATCACCTACCGATAATGCCTCATCTACAATTAGGATTTCCGGTTCGATATTGATTGCCACTGCAAATGCTAGTCGCACAAACATACCACTCGAATATGTTTTCACTGGCTGATATACAAAATCCCCGATATCAGCAAAATCGAGAATTGCCTGAAGTTTCGCATCGATCTCTTCTTTCGTAAATCCAATCATCGTGCCATTCAAGTACACATTCTCGATTCCTGTATATTCCATATTAAAACCAGCACCAAGCTCTAGCAATGCGGAAATTCTTCCATTCACCACAACCTCTCCTTGTGTCTGATTCAATACTCCTGTAATAATCTTTAAAATTGTGGACTTACCGGAACCATTAGTTCCGATAATCCCCACACACTCTCCTCTTTCTACCTGGAAAGAAACATCATGAAGTGCATAATGCTCTTTATATTTTTTCTGTCTGGTTAATCCCAGAGACTCTTTTAAACGGTCCATGGGATTATCATACAGTTTATACATCTTACTAACATTATTTACTGAAATCGCAATATCTGCCATTCTGTTACCTCTCTTTTTTAAAGTACATCTGCAAAATGTGTTTTCAGCCGTTTAAAAATCACGGACCCTATTCCAAAGAGCACTAACGTCACTGCCCAGAAGTAAGCGGTCCATCCAAAATGCTGCCAAAACCACACTTTTCCAAGCATCGAATCACGATACCCAGAAACAATGTAATACATGGGATTCAACCGGAAAAGCTTCATAAGCCACGGATAATCCGATAACATCTGTACATCCCACATGATCGGTGTCAACCATACGCCAACCTGTAGAAAAATATTAATGATCTGTGTAAGATCTCTAAAAAATACAACAATAGCACTGGTTGCATAAACAATTCCCAAGGAAAGCATAAATGTGCATATAGAATAATACACAATCTGGATGGTAGCCATTCCTGGAAGGTATCCATAAACGGTACAAAGAATCAGTGCAAATGCTACAAAAAATACATGTACAAAAAATGCTGAAATAATTTTTACAATAGGTAAAATGCTGATTTTAAATACAACTTTTTTTACCAGATAATTGTATTCCACCAGTGCATTGGTTCCACCGTTCAGCGCATCCTGGAAGAAAAACCATGGTACAATACCAGATACCAGATATAATACAAATGGATAATTAGACGCTTTTCCTGCTTTCAATCCTACAGAAAATACAAACCAGTACACCATAATTGTTACAATTGGCTGAACAAACGCCCATACAATGCCCAGATAAGATCCAGCATATTTGGTTTTAAAATCGTTTTTCGCAAGGTTTAAAATCAGTTTTCTATTCTGAAACAGTTCCATCGGCAAATGAAGTACTTTTTTTCTGAATACAACTGCAAAAACCGCCGCTCCATCCAGCAATAGCAGCATCAGAATATTTTTTGCCCAACTGATTTTTGTACAATAACTGACAAGTGCCGCATTTAACGTGTCCACAGGTGCATCCAGCCAAATAAACGGATCATTTCCTGCGGTCCATATTTTCAAAATATTATTATTGCTCTCCAGACTTTCAATCTGCTGTCCCTCTATAAGTTTCGGATTTTCTATCTGTGTAATAGATTCCTCCTTATTTCTATATGCCATATATACATTTTCTATTTCAAAAGCTCCCTGCTCATTTCCAAGATCCAGTCGTAATACCGCATATTGACTCGGAATTGTGTATATCAGTTTCTGCTTTTCACCAACTTCATTATAAGTCAATGTCTGACTCAACTCATCTGTGACTTCCCTTGACTGACTGTAATAAACCTGAATCTGCTGCACTTTATCTGCTTTTACAGTCATGTGCAATTCATAGTTGCCCTCTACAGCATCTCGTCGTCCTACAATCAATATATTCAGAATGACCAGTATAACAATTCCCAGAAAAACCAGAATTTTTTTCTTATTTTTCATCGACTTACCCCTATCGATTCTTATACGCTGAAATTCCATTCCATTTCTGATCTTTTTCAGAAATAGTCAGGTCATCTTTTGTCATTCCCTCCGGCATCGGCCAATCGACACCAATCTCCGGATCATCCCATTTCAATCCACCTTCATCATTTGGATGATAGAAATCGGTACATTTATATGCAAATTCCGCGCTGTCCGACAATACAATAAATCCATGTGCAAAGTTTTTTGGAATAAAGAACTGTTTTTTATTCTCCGCTGACAGAATTACACCATACCATTTTCCAAAAGTCTCCGAACCCGGACGAAGATCCACTGCGACATCGAACACCTCTCCGCTTACTACACGAACTAATTTATCCTGTGGATAATTAATCTGGAAATGTAATCCGCGCAGCACTCCTTTTTTGGAGCTTGACTGATTGTCCTGTACAAACTCCATATCAATTCCTGTTGCTTTATAATCATTATAATTATATGTTTCCATAAAATATCCACGATCATCGCCGAATACAGTTGGTGTAATTACTTTTAATCCTTCAATTTCACATGTTTCTACATTAATTTTTCCCATTGTTCTACTCCTTTTTCTATTTTTCATGTTTTTTATTATAGCATGCAGGTCATTATTCTTCAACCATCAACCCCTTCTCATCGTGATATGATAAACACATACAATTTTAAATACGTGATATATTGAAGAACTCCAATTGCCACAATCGCCCAATTACCCATACTCTTCTTTGATACGATCCACTTATTACGAAGAAGCAACATAAAAGCTGGTAACACTGGAAGAAAATATCTTCCCTGAATACCTTCAACTGCAACAGAATCCTTCAATGTCCATCCAAACATCAACCCTGCAACAATTCCGCCTGCAATCAAAAGACTTGTACCACCCAAAATACCTTTTTGTATTTTTGTTATTTCATATTTTTCACTCTCTGATCGAATTGACACCACCACCATCAGAACTACATAAAGTATTGCAAACGTAAAAGGCAGATTAATATCCATCCAGGAATACATACTGCCAAACATTTGTTTTATATACTCATCAAAATATAATTCAATGGATTTCCCTATCATCAAAAGTCCCTGCGGAATGTTTTTCAAAAACATGGAAATTGTATAGTAATTTCCCTCCACTTCACCGGAAACTACAGAAGATACCGATGATAATCGAGTAATATAAATAGATGCAATACCTGTAATCAATACAATTCCCATAGTGCCCCAATACATTTTTCTATTTTTGTACTTTTCTTTGGGAATCAAAAGAATCATTTCTCCAAGTAATACATAAACTACTTTGCATGGTCCTATCCATGCTGTCAGTACACACCAGGCAGCTATATCTTTCCATGTGATTTTCGGTTTCTGATATGTTAAATACATGATATATCCAAACATTAGCAACGAGAGTGCCAGTACTTCGCAATCATATGAATATGAAGTAGCAGTTTCCATTGAAAATGGAAGTAACGCCACAAACGCAAGAATTTCTTTTCCAAACGGCATCAATCGTATTCCTATATAGCAACATACAATATAAAAAAGTAACGCCATAACCTTACCGCAATATGCAGTCAATGTTGCTCCCATTCCACTTAAGATTCCTACACATAATCCTATACTCTGCGGTAAATGCGCTGTAATTGGTACATTTAATCTTCCTCTATAAAACCCCGTCTCCTGATTATCTTCTGACTTTGTAAGAAGATTTTCTTTTGTCGTATTCATATTCCGGAGTTGTGCCAGGTTTTTCAATCCATCTTTTCTGGTATCTTCCAATCGCATTATAACATTACCATCCGAATTTTCTCTTTCACGCCCAAGGAGCACATTTGCATCATAATAGGCAGTCGCAAAATGTGCGTCCGCATCCGGCTCTGTCCCAGGTGTAAAAATCAGAAGATAGGCTCCACCTAAAAATATTGCAAGAATGAAAAACGCATTCTCTATTTTTAAGCACTTCTTTTTCATCGTCACAACCAAAGCAGAAAGTATAAATAGAAAGCCTAATACAATGATAATATATAAAGTCTGTATGTATTTTACCTTACCATAAATATTAATAGCCAACTGTTTATTTACTTTTCTTCCGTCAACAGTTAATACTCCATAATCATAATGATCAAGATTCTTCCCTTGTGCTATATAAATTTTTCCTTCATTTCCAGGATTTTCAACAGATATTTTTATATTGAGCTTGATTCCCTTATCACCTATAAATGTAGCATTTTTATCTATTGGATAATTGACACAGACATAATTATCATCCTCTGATACTCCGTCAGCCACTGGAATTCTCCATTCCTGTAGAAGTTCCTGTGTCTCTTCTTTTTCGACCTGTACCAGAACATAAGCATCCTCTTTAAACCTTCCTTCTTTCTTAAAAGCAAATCCCATATAAGAAATTTCTGCTCGCGTAGTTGTATATGTCTGAACAATTTGACTATGTGTGATATCTATCGGATCATCCCATGTTACTTCATCAGCGAAATATAATCCGCCTTCTTCAGAAGCTATTTTCTGTACAGTATCATAATAAAAATAGACTGCAACAAAGATCAGCATTACAAGTCCTGCTATCCATATTCCATGCTCTTTTGTAAATCTCTCGATTTTATTCATTATCCTGTTTTTTTTCATCATTTAAATTTTTCCTTTTTAAACATACTATAAAAATCGCCATCACACTTAATGTGAAAATCAGCATTGTTGTTGCATAAGCCAACGCTGCGCTGCTCCTGCCATTGCCCACTTCTCTACCATGTGATGGGCAGTTGTCTTTGTGTATAACCAAGCAATAACATATGCACATACCAGTAAATTCTGTTTTCTGATAACTACTAATGCATTATCAAATACATAGGAAAATGTACAGAAACATCCCCCAAGAACAATAATCGGTAAAGTTCCTTTATACTGTGATAAGTCTATCACATAAATCCAAGATAATGCAGGAATTCCAAGCCACGCACATCCAATCATCACCAGAACACCTATTCCGCTCAGGCAAACAATAATTTCAGTAATTACTTTTAAAAATTCTTTTTTCTTTTTCTGTGTCCAGTAAATCGCCATATTAGTTAATAACGGCCTGAATACTATATATGCAAGTGTTAAAACAGATGCCGGCATAAATAATATATTAAAACTAGCCTGCGCTCCATTGGTAACTGTCCATTTTCAATCGCCGTATCAATAACCATTTTCGGCTCATTAATAATGTCCATCATCAGATATGCATTGCTAAAAAGCGGCAAACCAACCACAAACAATTCTGCTATCCATTTTTTATCAGAACATGCTGCCGGACTTTTTATCCTTTCTTTTAATGCTGTATAATACAATACATCAAACAAAAAAAGCCTGATGTATATCCTCTAAATAATATGGCACATGAAACCAGCAAATTACCGCTTATATACAACGCTCCACCAAAAGAAATCACTCCAATTACAATCTTCCAAACTACGGCCTTTCCGGCAAGATCCAGTCTTTCTTTCTGCTGAAACCATCCCTCATACACATCC
>UMAO01061006.1_pt1 | contig 33900 bp, 29 predicted proteins | sample 1963741 | NCBI WGS metagenome assembly UMAO01 (sample SAMEA4835919, study PRJEB28245) | human gut metagenome | biome: gut microbiome; material: fecal sample | place: Denmark | collected 2008
GCTCTTTACTTTTTAGAATATTATCTCGAACTCGCGTTATTAGTTATATATTTTCTGAATAGCCCTAAGATATATATCATACTGATTTTTAGAATATCATTACTTGATTTATTATCTACACTTTAGTCTGACCACTTACTTCAGCTCATCGAAAGCAGCATGCAAGTTGTTTAATACTTCATCACAACGCTTTATTTCTACGTAAAACGTCCTTTAATTCTTCAGAACACTGAACCTCACTAAAGTCATATGCTGCCACATCGAATGCAGTGATGATATAAAATGAATATTTGTAATCAGTCCAATCATCAGAACAAAACATAATTCGACCATTAGACAACACTGCAACTATTTGATCATTCTGCACATTAAAGCCTATATCCAAGATATCTCCATCTATTATATTCTTAGGTCCATGATAAGGGTGTTCTTTCCACCATCCCATTCTCTTGCCATAAGAATACTTTTCAAAGTAATAATGGGTCTTTAATATATGATGCCCATCCGATTCTACAATGATTGTCTTTTGTGGATGCACAACCATCATTGAGTTTTTATTTGGTAATTGTAAGTGTCTCAGAACAGCGCCATTTCCCGTATGATACATATCTAAATTTCCGTTAGCCAACGCTACCGCTATAAATGGCTGCTCCTCAAATAGTCCTATGCTTTCTATTGTAGAATATCCACCATTGAAAGTCAATAAAGATTGATCTCTGAAACTGCGTATTTTTGCGACATTTCCTTTATTGTTGACAGCAGCAATAGAATTATCTCTAAGTATACATATTAAACTTGGATCAGCAACGGGACTATCTATAATACTGCTCTTTCCTGTTCTCAGATTATACAAGAATACCTTTCCTTCCTCTTTTCTTACAACACAATCATCCTTACAAAAAATTTTACCACGATTGCTTGAAAGGAAGTATTCTTCAAAAACTTGTTCTTTATGCAGTCTTACATCATACACCCATGTGCCATGACGAAACATTTTGCCTAACATCCAATCTCCGTTTTCCGAAAGATGAATACTATCAACATTATTCGGACAAGTCAACTCTTCCAATTTACTGCCATTATTTAAGTTCCAAAGTTGTACACGCCTACGTCCTCCAAAAACTTCGTAACTAAGTGTAACGGCTTTGCTTCCATCACCTGATATTGTAGCATCTTTCAATCTGGCCTTTCCTCTTGCAAGTATACCTATAGTTTCATTTTCATGCTCCAATATCAAGCGGCCGTCCGCATAAGAAATAGCACAAAAATTCTCATCACCAACTTTATCAATTTCTCCGTGGCTTTTGTCAAATTGCTTTTTCTCATATCTATTTAATATTGAGATGTCATGACCTTGCACTGGATTCAAATATTTGTCCTTTCCTTGATTTATTGTCTTGCGTGTAAAATCTGTAAGGCTATAAATAACCTCACGGTTAGGATAATATAGATGGACTGCATTATTGCCTGCGATGATAGACTTTAGTTTGTGACATATTCCATCCTCTTGACCTATCTCTCCAGAAAAGGCCCAACTATTTTTATATACGAACACATATAATTTACCAGCCAACACAAACAAACGGTTTTCTACAAAAACCATTTTTGACAAATCTCGTTCGAAATCAAAAACATAAGGAGCTGTAGATTGTCGTAATGAGAATACATATATTCTCTTATCTGCCCATGTCGCCAAAAACTCCTTATCGGATGATAATGTAAGATGCTTATGACAGATAGGCATACGCATACCCATACCCATACTGATACCCAACGTTACATTATCAATTATTGCATCTTTCAAAGATATTCTCGATGTCTGCAAAGCGCTATTTGGCAATTTTACACTTCTCAAGTCCAATTCTGAAAAGTCAGCAACATTATCTTTATTGCTTGAAGGAAATGCATCGAACAGATTTTGAACTAAAACAGAAACATTTACAATTTTAGCTGCTTCCTGACGCACACATTGGGCTGTATGCTGCCAGTATTGCTTATCTATTTGTCGGATATTGGATATTATAGAGAATGGTATTGGACGCTCATTCCATAAAGCCAAAACATCCTTCTTGCTGTTCGTTTGTTTTACAATATACTTTGCAGAGAGATAATCACGAAACATTTGGTGCGGGAAGGCTGTTGTTCCCTGATTCATGTAAAGGAGACGCATTTCTTGTGTAAGAAAATCAATCACCTGATATGGCTCTAAAGATAGCTCTGATGCTTCCCTATAATATTGACGTATTGCATGGATTGCTGCATTTTCAATAACAACATTATCAAGCATGCCTGTCAATAGCTTACGAAACTCTTCATCCTCTATGTTCATTCTGAACGAAGACTCATAGCAATATGCAATATTGGGCAATATCTCATCAATGCAAACCTGCGACAATAGCATCTTATAGCCATCTACTTGACCGCGCAATGTCAATAGAGCTTGCTGTGCCACATAATAGTTATGAAACAAGTCTGCTTCACACATTATGGGAAATCTCCAATTCAAGAAATGGAGATTCTTAGAGTCATTTACAACGGAGCAAATCTCCTTGTAAATTGTCACCATCATCGGATTGCTCAACAATCGTGTCAATACTTCGGATTTTACAATATTGTTCCATTCCTCTTCCGAGAAAAAATCCTTGATTTCAGTTTTGCTCAATGCGCATAGCTCGGATTTTTTAAATGTTGGCAAACTATATCTTACTGTAAAATCGGAACGGGAAGATATAAGAATTTGAACTCCATCTAAGAAACTGAGACGTTGTATCTCCTGTATGAATTTTCGTTCTGAATTTCCATCTACTTCATTCATCCCATCAATGAATATGGTCAGTGTAGGTTGGCGATGTTTTTGTGTTAAACATTTTTCCAACAAGTCAATATCACCTTTGAAAACACATCTTGCACAGTATTTGATTATGTCCATCCCCATACTTGCAAGTTGTTCCGCTGATACATACAAGGTCGGAGAATTTGTTGTTTTACAATAGTCCAATAACATCGTGGTCTTTCCCATACCGCCATCTGCCAAAAGAACTATATGTGGACAATTCGTATTCCAAGCCATACTCAGAAGCGTAGATATGGTTTCATACGTGCCTTCCGAATGAATTTTAGGAATCAAATTCCGTTCAACCTTATCAGGCATACGATTGTAGAAATACGAGTTTGCCTTTGGGCATGCAATCAGTTCTTTCGAATGTCCTTCAATGCCTAATGGCTTAAGTTGAAATTCGTATACACCAACCTCTTCACCATCCAAATCAATAATTGGATACTCTGCCCATCCTTCTGGAAACCATGTATATGCACATACACGGCATTGATAGTTTTCGGAATCGTATTCTCCAATCAATATAGTGGCATTCGCATCCGTCTCATAATGTAACTCGCCTGATTGTAGAGAATCAAGATATCTCATCTTTTGCAAGTTATGATCATGTTCATGACCTGCGAGCCAAAGTCTTACATTATTCTTTTGCAAAACATTCGATAATAATTTTCTCTCGTCTTGCAATAAAGAAGTTATCGGATAGTGAGTTAGTAAGATTGTTGGCTTTTCTTGGTTCAACTTACGGACGACAGTATATAGTTTTTCCAATCCTACTAATAAATCAGTTGCTTTACCACTTTGGGAATAGACCAATGTCGAATCAACATGCAATACATTAAAATCTGGTGTTTCAATAGAGAAATGAGGATTATTGTAATCTTTATACAACCCCAAACGATCTGTATCATACAATTCTGATAAGAAGTCTACGAAATCCTCTTTACCTGATTGTAATCTCTCTAAGTCAACAGTGTCAATATGTCCAATATCTGGTTTATAGTATCCATCATATGGAACTATATGTTTAATGGCATCTTCTCTCCCTTCAGCAAAGATGTTTACATCATGATTCCCTGGAACAATAAACAATCGTTCTATCGGAACGCCAACAGCATGACAAATATTTCTCATATAATCAGCCATGTCTTCTGTAAAAGAATTGGGACTGACATTGGCAGAGCGAATGTCTCCTGTACAAAACACATAGTCACACTTCATCCTTTTATTCCTCAAAAAAGAGGGAAGTTCATCACGAAGTCTTGCCGATGAGAAATTACAATCATTTAAATGCAAGTCCGAAATATGTAACCAACGAATCATAATGCTTTATTTTGTTACAATCACTTATGCGTTTTTATTTTCATATTTTATAATATCAGCGATTTACAACCAGTAACTACAAAAGTGGAATAAGAGTGGTATTTCATTATATTTATTTTCGTAATTTAGGGCTATTCAGTTAACGCCATCTTCTCAGAAAGCCATTTGATTCGATATTGCTATAAATGTACCGAATATCGGCACAGAACCCGAATTTTGCATTCATGACAATCCCGAAGGCCATGAGTTCTCAACATTAGTGCATAACAATTCATTCCGACCATTAGTCGGAATATAAAAAGTATATGGAGGACGTTGTCAGGCTGTGTTTCTTTTTTTCAGAGCTTCTTCCTTTGCAAGTTCTCGTGCTGCAAGCGTAGCCGCGTTAGCCATATGGATGCCAAAGAAGAGGAGCAAGTTTTCACTGAATTTGTTACGTGCAGCTATTCGTCCCACACCATAATGTAGCTTTTGATTGCCAAAACTCCCCTCCATAACCGTAGCGCGAAGATAGCCGATTATCCGTTTGGTTGTATGAAGGTCGGCATCTTCATCTTTAGGCTTCGGCCCTTTACGCGCAAAGCATGTAACGATGCCTTTGTCTGTGCAAAATTTTCGATTTGCGTTATTGGCATATATGGTATCTGCTCCAACTCTTTTAACAGCAATGCCTGTTAATTTCTCTTGATAGTCAATGCATTCCTTCAAATGAACACCTTCATTGAAGGCTTCAAACGAGTGGTGCTCGATAAAGGAAATGCCATCAATTTGAATGTTGTTGACCTTGGCACCGAACTCTACACACTTGTTCTCCATTCCACGAACAATGGGGCGCAAGTAGGGGCGGTCGATGCTGACAATGCGGTGCTGCATATTCTTCTTCTCCATCAAGTCTTGCTGTTGACGTCTCACCTCGTTTACAGCAGCTATACGCTTACTCTGTTCAGCATTCAAACATATAGAGGTAGTGTACTGGCGGCATAGGCTGTTCCATTGGCAGATGAGTTTGCTTAAAAGATTCAATAGGCGTCGACGCAGTTTTTGGGTCGCTTTGTAGGTGTGCTTCTGCTGTTTGGCATAAGCCAAACGTGCACGGTTGATGTCTGCATATTTGTTTCGCGGTTTTCTTTCTCCAAGTTCTTTGCAAATCCTTGAAAGTAGCGTGTGCAGCCACGCGCTACTTTCCCAAAGCAACTTCACGTCTGTAGGAATGGCAACGATGGTTGTATTTCAGATAATTTTTGTAACTTCACGGTCTATTATTTTTAAAGTTTTACCCCCGAATTAACCCGTGATGGGCCCATCGGAGGGGGTATTGTAAAGTTACAAAATAATATTTACATTGAAAATCAATTAGTTATATATTTTCTGAATAGCCCTATGTTAGCTACAATATTGGACAAATAGTCAAATAATTCACCACCTTCATTTAGTAGATATATGCCGCTTCTTTTATTTATTTGTACATCATGATAAAATGCACTCCAATCACAATATCGTGCATCAATCCACTCACGAATATAGTTATTTTTCCTTATCCACAGTATTCATTATGATTTTTACTACTCAACCTCAGAATTTACCAACTCCAAATAATTTGCACATCTATGTTTATCCCCAAAAAGTACGACATTTATAGTATCATTTCCTTTCACACTTCTATATTTGATTCCCATTATGAATTTCGTAAGTAGGTAGATTGTTGGGATTACAGTTAGCCATAAAGGCAATCACCATATTTTTAGTATGTTTCGCTACAAAAAACTGAATTTGCTAATTCCATCATAACTTTTTCATCACTTCCTCCACCTCTTCCAAAGGCACATTCAGCATACGCGACACATAAAGCGGAGTTATCTCTTCCATTCTACCTGATTGACGTTCCATGCCAATCAAATACTCGATATTCTTTCTAAGGTCGCCAAAACTGTTGGAGAATGTAGGAGCTGTTTTGTCTTCCGCTACCTTTGCCTTGAAAGCATCAAATGTTTCACTTCCATCCTCGCCATACTTTCCGTCCTTTGCCTCATAAATGACAGACGGTTCCAATACTTCCACAGTATGCCATGCACCAGGAGGTATCACACAGCCATAATTCCCAATGGTAGGGTCAAGATGGATGCGTTCTTTCTCCTTGCCTTTTTCATCATAAATAACCTCTACAAGTTTACCACACAACAGCAATACATTCTCATTGCTGTTTGGATGTCTATGAATGGGAACAGCGGTTCCTGGCAGCAATGCATTCAGAATACGTTGCGAGTTGTCATCCGATGTTGTACGTAAGTCGTAGCTCTGACGCAAGCGCGGATTCTCTACAGCCTGTTCAAAGAGCTTACCTAAAAATTCTTTGTTTATTTCCATTGTCTTTAGTCATTAGGTAATCTGTTCGCTTTACGAGGTACAAAAAGGAAAGAACAGAATTGCCAAAGCAGTGAGAGCAAACCAAACTTGTTTGAAGTTTGCCGAGTCGTGATGGCATTCGATGAAATCAACGTCCAAATTGCTTCTATAAAGTTTTTCATTATACGTATAGTTTTTATACGAATGAGCGATTAACGGACATCTGTGCAGCCTGCACATCGCGTCCATTAATCGCTCACCAATCTATTACTTATCTTACGATTGCTTCTTTGATGCTCTCTACGATATACTTCACATCATCGTCTGTCACATACGGACCTGCTGGCAGACAGAAGCCTACCTTGAAGAGTTCTTCTTCAATACCATTGGTATATACTGGAGCGCCCTCATACACGGGTTGTTTGTGCATAGGCTTCCATACAGGGCGGCACTCAATCTTCTTGCCCAGCATGAACACACGCAATGCCTCTACATTTTCGTTAGGCTGACAGTCGGTTGTTGCAGAGTCTACGGCATGGATAACACCTGCAGCTCCACCTACGGCAGTCTTAATAACTTCCTTGTAGGCATTCTCCTGACCTTGTATCTTCACATCTGCATCCAAAGTGGCAGCGCAAAGCCAGAAGTTGGCATCATAGCGTTTGTCGGCAGGTTGCTTGTGGATATGTACACCTGGTACGTCCTTTAAAAGTTCCTCATAGAGTTTCTGCACATGCTTGTGGTGAGCAATGTGGTCATTGAGGACAGTCATCTGACCGCGACCGATACCAGCACACACGTTCGACATACGATAGTTATATCCTATAGCCGTATGCTGATAGTAAGGATAAGCGTCGCGAGCCTGTGTAGCATGCCACATCACATTGTTTGCGTCTTCTGCACTGCGACAAATTAGTGCACCGCCTCCCGAAGTAGTAATCATCTTGTTGCCGTTGAACGACAGCACACCATATTTGCCGAATGTACCCAATACTTGTCCATCAAAGCGTGAGCCCATACCCTCGGCTGCATCCTCTACCACTGGAATACCATACTTGTCGGCAATAGCCATAATCTCGTCGATACGGTAAGGCATACCATACAGAGCCACGGGTACAATAGCCTTAGGATATTTGCCTGTCTTCTCCTTTCGATCGAGGATAGCCTTCTCTAACAAAATAGGATCCATGTTCCATGTTTCGTTCTCCGAACCTACGAATACAGGCTTGGCACCAAGATATGTAATAGGATGACTCGAAGCACAGAACGTAAAACTCTGCACCAACACCTCATCACCAGCCTTCACACCACAGCCAATCAAAGCCAAATGAACGGCAGCAGTACCTGCACTCAAGCAAACCACCTTTCTGTCAAGCTCCTCAGATCCATCACTCTTACTGTTGGCAAACGCCTCCAAATCCTTTTCGAAGGCATTCACATTCGGTCCCATTGGTACCACCCAGTTGGTATCGAAAGCCTCCTTAACATATTTCTGTTCCAAACCAGCCTCACTCATATGAGCAAGACACAAGTAAATTGTTTTTCTTTCTTCCATTGTTATATAATTTTGTTGTTATTTTATTCCAGAAGAATCAAGAGAAAAGTCCCTTGTTAATTATAAAGTTACTTTGAAGTCGTCTAATTTTTGAATAAAATTGATGATGAAAACACATTCTTCTTTGCTCGTCATAAAAACCGTGTAATAACATTACATTCGATATATTTCTCATGTCAATTATTATTGAATATCAGCTATAATACATTCAAAACAGCACCGAATAATACGTTATTTTTTTACAAACCTAAAAGCAAAAGACTTAGGGTAGATACTCCCTACAGGAATACCTACCTTAAAAGCCAGATAAAAAAGTATATAAATATGCGTTTGTAGTAAAGACTTTTTACTGATGCTTTACCACCATGTCAATGAAATCGTCTAAACTTTTATGAAGTTCAATATTTGCCTTCACGCGCCAGCCCAACCCCGAAAGAGGTTTATTTATGGAAATTCAAAAATAATAATTCATGAACATTTATGGCTCATCCATGATTATTTTTGACCAAAGAAAAAATCATTCACAAACATTTATGACCATTCCCAAGCGCGGAGCGCAAATACATTTATGGGAATCTATGGCTCATTGATGGACATTTATGACTAAAAGAAAAAAAATTGCATTGTTTGATATTCAATAGATTGTAATACTTAATTCTGATTCATGACTCATTGATGATCATTTTTGAGCAAAGAAGTTTGTCAAGAAAAATCACATAAACTTCGGAAAAATAGGAACACCTATTTTATAATGCCTATAACAAAGCAACACAAAATCCTTTAAATCATTATATGAAATAACACCCCTCAAGAAATGTTGCTTTTGAACCTTATCAAAATTAAATTCAGCCTTTAAATTCGATGTTAACGAAAAGTAGTTATTAAATATCCATTCACACAACTTCAAACTCAAACCAAAGCCATATTTTTCTCTATAATAACATGAATTGATGATACACAAAGGAATGTTCGGATTTTTTACATACACCACATCCATCATTCTATTCTCCAGAAAATGCACAAAAGCATCATCATAATAGAATTGAGATTTATTATAGTCAAATACGATTGCCGAAAAATTAAAGAAAGCAGTCTTCAACAACGACATTGGAGTCAAAGGCATATTATCCTTTCGTATACCCCATGTATTTTCGAGACCCCACAAGTCTATTGTAAGATTTTGAATTTTAACCTTCACTCCACTAAAACTATTGATTCTAAACTCCACAGCCGAATCAACAGCATTGATAGTATCAATCACACATTCAACATCTCCAACAACAATATCCAAATCACGGAAAATAGTTTCACCTAAGAAAAAATTACGTATTATACCACTAAATACATAAACCTCCGTTTTCTTGGAAATGCCATTCAAGATGTTACGCATATCCTCACTTAAGCATTCTTGCAAAAAGATTTTGAAGAAACAAGCTTGATCATCAATTAAATTAGAATATTTGTTGTCCACTGAGCTTACGATAATGATTAAGCGCAAACTTATCTGTCATACACGATACATAATCACGAAGAATTCTCAATCGTTCTTCAACAGAAAAGTCTTTCACATCAAACTCTTCATACCTATCATCAGCTTTGTCCTCCTCTCCATTACGTTTTAAGTATTCTTGAAGCGTAGTCAGGAAAATAGTTTTAGAAATCAAGCGTTTTGCTCTGTTTCTCAAATTTTCATCATCACTAAAGAACATCTTAACATAAGCATCCAAAATACCATAAATAACAGACTTACCCGTTATCTCCAACGAGATAACCTCCCTACTAGTCAATATATAGTGTTTGCAAATATCCCCAAGAGCCTCTGCAATACCATTGTCATCATCCTCAATAAGTTCCTTCGTATATGTCCCCTCTTCAATCTCTACAATGTGATCAACAAAATTTCTCAAAGCCAAGTCAATCAGATATCCCATCAGATAAGTACGTAAGTTCATTATCTGTTTTCTACCATTAACCGATCCGTCATTCGCAGTTTTCTCAATAGAGTCAAGTAAAAGTTTAGCATTATCATCAAATGATATTTCTTCTCTATCCCTATACGAATTTATCTGTTCGCATACATCACCTACAGTTAGCCACTTCTTCTTCAATCCATCCTCAATGTCCATTGTCAAATAACAAATAGAATCAGCAGCTTCCATTAAGAAAGACAAAGGATGTCTCATTATTTCGTTATGCCCCTTAGATAAACCACAAGCCTCTACCACCTTGTCTAACACCTCCTTTTCAGAAGTAAGAACACCATGCTTATGCAAACCAATGTAAGCTTTTTTATTTTTCAAAGCAGCATTAGGATACTTCATAAAAGCCCCCAAACTTGCACAAGTCAAATTCAAGCCATCCAGACTTTCAATAAACTGCAACTTAGTCAAAACTCGTAGCCCTTCAGCATTACCATCAAACTCTGTATAATCCGCTACTGTATCAGGGCTATCTTCACCAAGTTTACTCAATTCAACTTGATCTTCGCTACTCATCCATGCAGGAGGAGTATTAAACAATACTTTAAAATAGCTTTGCAAAGAATCCTCACCAAAATGTCCAAACGGAGGATTACCAATATCATGAACCAAACAAGCAACTTTTAAAGCCGCAGCTAAATCACGCAAAATTGTAACTTCATCAAGCCCTGTGTGTTGTTTAAACTCCTCACTTTCACTCAGAGTAAACACGAATGACTGCCCAATATTCATAACTTCCATAGAATGAGTCAAACGCGAGTGTATATTATCATCAGTTGTCAAAGGAAACACTTGAGTCTTATCATGCAATCGACGACAAGCTGAACTAAATATCACACGTCCAAAATCAGATTCAATATCAGTGCGAAAATCATTATGTTCTTTACGTTGTTCAGGAGTAATTGAACTCTCACGCATTCTTTCAGCAGATAGATATTTGTTCCAATTCATAAAAATTTTATTATAAATAAGTTTTTAAAGATATTAGCCAAATCAAGTAGCAGGTCAGGTAGTGGCTTCGCTCCACAGGCACAAGCCTATTCAATCATACCTGCTTGCCTTGCTATTTACTTATGATTTTGATTACTTTCGCAGGACAGCCAAATGCCGTCACATTATCAGGTATATCTTTAACCACAACGCTTCCAGCACCAATCATACAGTTCTTGCCTATATTTAAGCATTGTATAACAGATGAACCAACACCGACCCATGTTCCTTCGCCTACATGTGTGCCGCCACTGATATGTACACCAGGGGCAACATGGCAATAATCCTCTACCATACAATCATGATCTACTGTTGCTCCTGTATTTACAATACAATGATTGCCTATTACAGCATCGGCATTAATAACTGCTCCAGCCATTACTACAGTTCCTTCGCCAATTTTAGCAGAAGGCGAGATAACTGCAGAAGGATGTATTGCCGTAGCAAACTCAATAGCGGAATTGTTAGCCCTCAATCTCTCCACAATCATCTTGCGAATTCTGTTCACACCTATGCTCACAATCATAGGAGATAGTCCTGTTGCATCATGCAAAACTGGACGACCTCCGCATTCATTTACATTTATATTATCATCAACAAATGCTTCAACCTTTACACCGTTTGCATTTAAAATCTCCTTGATCACTTTTCCATGACCACTTGCTCCAAATAAATACATGATAAATAACTTAGAATTTAATTGTGTCCATTAAAATAATCCATTGTAGCGGCTTTTCCTGTAGTTGTATTGATGTCAGAACGCATCAAGACCTTTTTAATGGTTGTAAAAAATACTTTTACATCCATTGCGAGTCCAATATGGTTCACATAGTATACATCCAACTCAAACTTCTTTGTCCATGAGATATTGTTGCGTCCGTTCACCTGCGCCCAACCACTCATACCAGGAGTAACGTCATGGCGGTGATGTTGTTCTTCGCTATAAAGAGACAGATATTGAACTAAAAGTGGGCGTGGTCCAATAAATGCCATATCTCCCTTCAGAATATTAATTAGCTGAGGCAACTCGTCAATAGATGTAGAACGGATAAATCTGCCTACAGGAGTTAAACGGTCGGCATCTGGCAATAAGTTTCCCTTACTGTCGCGTTCATCCGTCATTGTTTTGAATTTCAAAGCCTTAAAAATCTTTTCGTTCTTGCCAGGACGTGGTTGAATAAAGAACACTCCATTCCATCCGTTTTTATTAACAAAAAAGAGAAGAATGATAGTCGCTATAAATAATGGCGACAAAAGGATGAGACCAATCAATGCGCCAAGAAACCCAATGGGTCTCTTGACGAATATTATATAAAGTTTTTGTTTTATTGTAAGCATATTACTTTATAATTGCTTCCTTAATGCAGTCTACAATGTAGCGAACATCATCATCAGTTACATACGGACCAGCAGGCAGACAGAAACCAACCTTGAAGAGCTCTTCCTCTACGCCGTTAGTGTATACTGGAGCACCTTCATATACAGGCTGCTTGTGCATCGGTTTCCAAACCGGACGGCATTCTACCTTTTTGCCAAGCATGAACACACGCAGTGCTTCTACGTTGCCATTCGGCTGACAGTCGGTTGTCGCTGAGTCTACGGCGTGGATAACACCTGCAGCACCACCTACGGCAGTCTTGATAACTTCCTTATAAGCATTCTCCTGTCCCTGAATCTTCACGTCGGCATCGAGTGTTGCAGCACAAAGCCAGAAGTTTGCATCATAGCGTGAATCTACAGGTTGCTTGTGGATGTATACTCCAGCTATATCCTTCAGCAATTCCTCATAGAGTGACTGTACGTGCTTGTGGTGAGCAATATGATCGTTCAGTACAGTCATCTGACCACGACCGATACCTGCACACACGTTCGACATACGATAGTTGTAACCTATTGCAGTATGCTGATAATAAGGATAAGCGTCACGAGCCTGTGTTGCATACCACATTATTTCATTGGCATCCTCCGCATTACGACATATCAAAGCGCCACCACCCGAGGTAGTAATCATCTTGTTACCATTAAACGACAGCACACCATACTTACCGAATGTGCCGAGCACCTGACCATCGAAGCGTGAACCCATACCCTCAGCAGCATCTTCCACAACTGGAATGCCATACTTGTCGGCAATTGCCATAATCTCATCAATACGATAAGGCATACCATATAGAGCCACCGGCACAATAGCCTTTGGATATTTACCAGTCTTCTCCCTACGGTCAATGATAGCCTTTTCCAACAAAACAGGATCCATATTCCATGTTTCATCCTCCGAACCTACAAACACAGGCTTGGCACCCAGATAAGTAATTGGGTGCGAAGAGGCACAGAACGTGAAGCTCTGCACCAGCACCTCGTCGCCAGCCTTCACGCCACAGCCGATCAGTGCCAAGTGTACGGCAGCAGTACCAGCCGACAGACACACCACCTTATGGTCAAGCGCCTCCGTGCCGTCATTCTTGCTGTTGGCAAACGCCTCCAAATCCTTCTCGAAAGCATTCACGTTCGGTCCCATCGGCACCACCCAGTTGGTATCGAAAGCCTCCTTCACATATTTCTGTTCCAAACCAGCCTCACTCATGTGGGCAAGGCATAGATAAATAGTTTTTCTTTCTTCCATTTTATGTTGTTATTTGTTGTTTTTATTGATTATATCTCCAAAGCTGTATGGTGATTTAATCCTATTCCATGCAAATCTTAGTAACGTAATAAAAAAATGTTCGTTATATGTTATATCGTGTTTCCACTTATTGGCAAAATGTCGTTGGGTTTTCACGTAGCAATATTTGACAAAGTTTTTACGCATTGGAGGAGCATTAACAGAAAACTCAGGATTCAATATGTCTTTCCATATTCTATTTTGCAATTGTATGTGACTTTTCTGAATAGGAAACTTACCTTTTGTGAATCCCAAGTGCTCTACACAAATTGCATTGATACAATCCAAGAATACATGCATATTCTTACTATGAGCATTACAATAAAGTTCTTTCCAGTCAATATTATCATAATGCTTTTCCACAAAAAATCCCCAATCTAGTAAGTGTCTTAAACATATACCACTGGTAGCAAAATGAGCAGAAGAATGGCGCAACAAAAAAAATGCATTTAAATTAGGAGGTGGAAGTAAAATTGTTTTTCCATTTATACCATCAACCTTAATGGCTGGTTCATTAGCATACCTCATAATAATATCTTCACTACCATCTGCCTTATGACAATCGACTTCTATGAAAGTAATATGATTTTCCACCTCTATACCATCATAATAAAAGATTGTGTGGTGAGAACTTTTAATTGGATGTATGCCTTTTTCTTTTTCTAATATAGAATCCCCCTTAACCTGATTTCCATAAAGCCAGATATCGATATCGCCATTTTGTCTATGGCATGGTTTGGGATAATTCAAAGATAATCCCCATCCCTTTAATAACATCATTTTTATATCATGACTTTCATAAAATGATGTCAGTTCGGCTATAACATTAGCATGTTTTAAATATATGTTTTCTTGTTGAACAACTTCCCTTATCCATTGTATGCGGATTCTTTTTGGGGGCCAAAAATCATCTGGCATATTCGAGATTGCATCAAAAACCAATGCAGAAATACCTTGTTGCATTGCTTTTCTTTTAACCACATTCCAATCTACAAACTTAAATAGATTGTAATCTATCGTATATGACGGATTTACAATTGCTCTTACCAACTGGCACAACAATTTGTTGTATGAAGAATATGTGTTGTTTGTCATAGTTCTTGCATTTGTGCTTTTAATACTCAAATCTGCTCTTGATTAATCTGTAGAAATCATATACATCTTTTGAGGTTTTCTTGGCATTTAGTAAGTCATGAAGGTATATCTTTCCATATTCAGCCATTTCTTTTGCTTTTTTTGGGTTTGCTATAACATTTTCAATAGCCTTAGCAATAGAAGATGGGTCATAAGGTTGAGATAAATATCCTGTTTTTCCAGGAATAACTATGTCGGGGAATCCTCCTACATTTGATGCAATGGTAGGAACAGCCAACATAAGTGATTCTGCTGCACCACCAAGATTCTCCGAATGAGAAGGATGAACAACCATATCGAAGTCTTGATACAGATCTGGTACATTTTTTCTAGTTCCAAGAAAATGCACATTACGCACTTTTTGCTTTCCGTATGCAATAACTTCCTGCTCATACTTTTCAGCACCAACCCAATGACCTCCTATAAATACAAGATGTAAATTCGGGTATTTATCCTGAATTATCGCAATTGCATCTATCAAATCTTCATGACCTTTTAAGCCTCTCTTTTCCCCAAGGAATTTTTTGGGCGCATACATATAAGCAACCATACCAACTATAATATCTTTGTCTGAAAGACCTAGTTCAGAACGTAAAAGACCTTTTTGATAATCCTTATCTACAAGATCACCGCCATAATATGTCAGGAACAAGCGACTGTTGTCGATTCCACATTCCTTATATTTATTAAGAGACCATTTACAAGTTGGAATCCAAAAATCCTTTTTCTTCTGCGCTGTCCATAAATCTGCATTTCTATATATAGTATGCTCAAGATGAAGTGGACCTGGTACTTCAAAAACCCTTGCGATATTGTAACTGCGAAGAGCCAAACGCATTAATAATGTAGTGAGTACGAAGTGACTGTGAATGATGTCTGGTTTAACCTCGTTCACAACTTTGCGAATTTGTTTCATCGTACTCATAGCTTTTTTCATCGAGTAGTTTAATTCATGAATTACAATACCCGCATCTTTATATTGTTGAACCAATATGCCATCAACAGGCATGGCTACATGCACTTCTTCTCCCATCTGCACCAAATCGCGCATTACACGGAATGCCCATGTTGCACCAGTTGAAGTTTTAACTAAATGTAGTGATTTCATCTTTGTGATAGTTTTATAAGTTCGTCAAAAAATGAAAGTCTTCTTTTTGTTAGAATATCGTTATGATATTTTTTAGATTCATTCCAATTCTTGTTAGCTTCGTTTTGAGCAAACTGTTTGTCAGTTATGAAGTGTAGCATTTTTTCTGCAAGTCCGTTTACATCATTAGGCTTTATTATTGCCTCAGCACTTAACAATTCTGGAATTCCTGCAACAGAAGAACCGATGCAGGGAAGTCCATATGCCATAGCTTCAATGACTGCTCTTGGCAATCCCTCAGCTCGTGATGCATGTACAAAAAGGTCTGTCTGCTCAAATTCTTTGCGAATAACATCTTGTTTTACAGCTCCTACAAAATTTACATTGTCTTTTAATCCTAATTCTTCTGCCATCTTGTTCATTTGATGACGATATTGACCATCACCAAACCATGTAAGGTGCGGATTGAAACCTTTGTTCTTTATTATAGCTACAGCCTTTAGGATTACATCTGGCGCTTTGTATAACTGTGCTAAAGTGCCTACTGCTAACATTCGTATTTGTTTCTTTACTTCGCAGAGTTCAACTTTGTGTGGTTCTGTAGAATAACAATCATCACGAAGAATTACATTTGAAGCGCCTGTTGTAAACACCCCTTCCTTTACTGGATATTTGCTTTGGAGGATGTGATTGGTTACATATAACGCAGCTACTGCGTTATATGTGGTCTGCTGCAACTGATGCTTACCTACAATTTGCAGAATTCTCGCAAAAGGCGATTTAAAAGCCTGGGGTGAAAGCGATTCCCAAGGATCGCCTACCACTTCTAGTCCATAAGGAATCCCTTTTTCCTTAAGGCATTTTGCTGCAATTGTACCAATATTTCCTGGGACTCTGCAGATGTACGCATCTCCTGGATGAATAAAAGATTTGATAATCTTTTTAATATTGTTTTTAGCTTTCAAATAAGGTACCAAGCCTATATAATAAGGTAAATCAATAACGGAAACTCTTTTATCTTCTAATTTAAAAAGATTATCCCCTGAATGTTGTGGAACATTTTGTACTCTTGCCACCACATATACATGATCAAATCGACTAAGATATCTTTGCCATAGAGCTATGGAGAATCCTTGTGAAGTCCAAATATCATTATTGACTCTGTCAAATCTGGACTCTGTAAAGAAATATAAATTCATAATTATCTTTTAGTTTTAAGGAACTTAGCAGGTACACCAGATACCACAGTTCCTTGGTCTACATTTTTTATAACAACAGAATTTGGGGCTACTATAACGTTGTCTCCAATCACAACATTTCCTATAACCTTACATCCTGTTGCAAGTTCTACATTATTCCCTATAACAGGAGCTTTTGTTACACCCGTTTTCACACCAACAACAACTCCCGAGTTGACAATGCAATAATTGCCCATGCTTTCGCAATTACATAATTATACCACCATTGAGATGTGTTGCTCTAAAACCATAACCCACAGAGTTCGGCCGGCAAATATTTATATTGTATTTTGCAGCCCTTCTACTGAGTTTTAGTTTATAATAGTTAGTCATTACATTATGTAAGATCTTTGAAAATAGATTTGAACTATTCTTAGTTGTGTTGAGCCAATACTCATAGTGGCGCAATACTTTTAGATAACGATAAACTCTGTATCCATCAGTATTACCAAGTCTGTTCTTTATATAGGTGATTTTACCCCCCCGATAAGCATTTATATTTACACGTTTGTCTTCTGAAAGATAAAAATGTAAATCATTCTTGTTTTGTATCATATTTTATTCGTTTTCTTTTTTGTTTTTTACAGTATAAGTAAATTGGTCCTGCTATAAAGAAAAAAGGTCTAATTAGGTTAATAAAATTATTTCTAGGCAATGTTAAGAAAAACCAGAAGAGAATAAGCAAGAATGCCATAAGGGCATAATTTTGTGTTTGAGCACTAATCTCTATTTTACCAAAAACACTTGCAAGGAACCACCCCCAGAAAAAGAAGGCTACAAAACACAAATATCCGAAGTTTGCATATGCTTCCGCACACATAGAGAATCCTGTTCCATAATCTAAACCTAATGAATCTGTTAACCAATCACTTAAATTTGCTTCTTTTTTTGCTGGATGAATATCCCAAAAGCCTAGATTTGGTATTAAAGAAGTAAACGCATACAAATATGATCTACCATAACGATAGCTTTGGTGTTCAGGTACAAGATTCATCGTCTTAATCAAACAAAACATTGTACCACCCATTTCAGCAACAGCATCTACTGCACCATTGTTTTCTATTTTTACTGATTCCTTACTAACTCCTCTACCACTATCCGTTCTAACACTTGCTACATAGGATAAAATTTGCAATAAAAAGAAAACTCCAAAGCACCCGACAAGCAACCATTTTCTTGTAAATCGTTTAACAAGATAGTTATATAATATAATAACAAGAGCTAATAGAATAACAGCAAAGGTCCTACCACCCGTTATCAATATAGCAATTATATTAATAAGAAAGAAAAAAGTAATGCATCTTCTCATCAAAGGATGTTTCCTATAGGCTATATAAAGACATATTAATGACGGAATGCAATAATCTGCAATAATACCAGACCAATTTGCCAATCCAACCTTTGCTGTACCTTCATATAAAGCACCATATCCACTTGTCAAAGACAATAACATATTTGAATATGTTTCTATCGAATATGGTAATACAGATATGGCAAAAAGTATCCAACCTATTTTTTTTAATCGAAATGTTACATTTGCTGATATTGTATTATTAATGTTCTTTCTTTTTATACAATAATAAGATGCTCCTATTTGAAAAAAAGCTAACATTATTATCGTTAAAACTTGAGCTTTAAATATTTCGGGTATTATAACACCCCGAAACCCAATAAGTGTTCGCTCTGACTCAAGCCCAAATGCCCAAAGAAAAGATTGTCCATAAGAAAATATATAAAGAGTTAAAAGGAAAACTATATATGGAGAAATAAATTGGTTTCCTCTTTTCATCCAGCAAATAATACAATAAATCAACTGTATAATTCCAAACCATCCCATCATACTAAGAGAATGTATTGTAGGATTATCTGTAATACAACCTATTATTGTATATACAACGCTCATTATTAGAAGTATGATTTTTTCGTACTTAAACATTTCCAATATATATATTTACGAGTTGTTTTACTGTTGTCTTTGAATCAAAGCCAGCTTTCTTTATCTTTTCAATATTATTTGGTCTTCCACATTTTTCCTTCCATTTTAGTATTGATTTCGCCCACTCATCGGCTGATTCATTTATGGATTTGAAAAGAATGGTTCCTGTAATGTCTGAATCATGAGAAATAGATTCAGAGGCGACAACCGGCAAACCAGCAGCCTGTGCCTCCACAAGTGATACAGGAAGCCCCTCAAACCATGATGGCATAACAAAAATGTCCATAGCTTGCATTAAACGCATCACATCTGAACGTACCCCAGTAAATACCGTATATTTCTTCAAACCTTTGGAGTCTGCCTTTGCGCTAACTTCGTCCTTTGTTTCACCTTCTCCTACAAGCATCAGTTTTGCTGTTGGAATAGACTTATGTAATTCTTCAAGAATATCAACTAAGAAACCTTGGTTCTTTAACGGAATAAAACGCCCGACATGACCTATTACAAAATCATCATTTTCAATACCTAATTCATCACGAACTTCTTTTCTAATAGCTTCATTATAAACATATTTTTCGCTATCAATTCCATTGTTCACCATTATAGCTTTCGAACGTATTCCTGTATATTTGTACATCCAATCCAAAGCCTTATCTGAACACCCTAAATAATGAGTTGCCCAACTATGAACTTTAGGTTTATTAAGATAATGCAGAATCGTATGTACCCAATGTAAGCGTAAAGATTTCTGTATAGACGAACTATGTGAATGAAATATTCGTACTGGCACACCATATTTCTTGGCATAATATGCAGGATCAATAGAGGTTAATGAGGATATATGCTCATGTATGGCAATATAGTCATGATGCTCACGGAAAAAATTATCCAATGCCTTACGATACGCTTTATATCCTTTATTGCGAGCAGGCATATAATAAATGTTCGCTCCCATTGACTTTACCTCCTCCTCATAATCTCCACCTGCTACCTGAGTAAGAAGAAAATCAAATTGTATCTCATTTCTATCTATCGAGCGATACATATTCATCGCAAAAGTCTCAAGACCGCCTCGTTTGAGACCACCCATTATCTGTAAAACACGTTTCATTTCTTGCCTATTAATTTAAATAACAATGTCAAGAAACGTCCCAAAATAGGGTTGCGGAATCCTCTCGCGTCTATCACAATAAGCCCTTTATAGTTATTAAAGGTATGAAGTCCTTGATTATATTTGAAAGTGTTTGGATAAAAACTATTCACATCCTCAAATACCCATTTTCCTTCTTTTAATGACATTTTCTGTAATATTACTCCATGTCCGTAACATTTAGTACAATCCTGTGCAGGACGATAGAATTGCCCATCAACAGAAAAAACTTCTCCAGCATTGCGCCCACATACAATAGGAAACTCTACTGTTGCTACTCTATCAACAACTTTAAGATCATCCTTATCAAGTGTATATATCTTTACAGATTTTGAATTTGTATCAGGAAGCATCGTTGTGCATAAATACGATTGTCTTTCCATCTCAAATATGGTTGCGTCTGCGAATGGTTCCTCTGCAATATGATGTAGTGGCGTGAGTTTTCGATTGGCATCATTATATTCATAAACAGTAGAACAACCAGATGCTGAATTTTCAGGCATCAAATAGATTTTTCCGTTTTTACGAATTATAAAGGGAAAAGAAAGATGGGTTTGTAGTTCGAGAATTATCTCAAAACTCATTTCCTCGTATGTCTTTCTGTCTATTACGACTCGTGCAATACGTCCCCGATGAACATTATAGCAAAACTCTTCAGCAAGAATTATTATCTCGCTATCGGTCACATCAAGAATAAATGGATCAGCAAACCAACGGTCGTTGATACGTTTTTTCACCCAATGTATTTTAGGTTTTTTATTTGTGAGGGTATCAGAAAGACCTTCTTCAATAAAACCTATGTTCCATAAATTATGTCGTAATTCTCGAAATTTCATAAATGTATTTTATTTGTTATTTGACTAATAAGACAAGAAAACATTGGCTTCTTATCATTTTTATTATATAGAAATTTACACTTTGCTCCCTTCAATTCCTTAATCCATTGTATGAAACCTACATTTCTTCTAATTACATTAGAGAAGTCCTTATTCTCAACTATCGACGTTATTTCTGATATACTATTAAATTCTATTTTTCCTCCGACAACAGAATTTATATACATTACGGGAAGATTAATTCCTGCAACTGCCATAGAATAACAAGTTGCATCATTACGTAGGTTCAATTCTATAAATACGTATTCTTTTCCATTATACATTGCTTCAATTCCAAACAATCCCTCATAACCTATTCTACGTAACATCGCTTTTGATAAAGAGACTAATTGCTGCGTTTGATGATTATGTTTTTTTACACTTGAATATGTTGTTCCTCCCAAGAATTCTCTATACTTTAAAATATAACCAGGAACAATAAAATCGTCTTTTGTTATTAATCCTGGAAGTACTATTTCGTGTTTGTTATTAATTAACTCTTGTACTTGAACCATAACGCCATTAGGAACTGACATTACGACTTCTTGAAGTTCTTTTGTGTTATTACAATGCCATATATGCTTACCTCCTACATAACTTTGTAATGGTTTTACTATACAAGGAAATGCCGTGAATTTATCAACATTATCCAACTTGGTATAACATGCCGAAATAGGAGTTGCAAAACCTACTTGATTAGCCAATTCCACCTGTTTTTGTTTGTCCATAAAGGATGTGATTATTCCATCAGCCCCAGCATTAAAGAAATCATAAAATGGTTTTAATTCTTCATAATGCATATCAAACACTTGTGAAACACCATCCGCACAACTAATAACTATCGACTTGGTTTGATATTTGTTCTTTTTCGCCCATTGATATAAATCTTTTGAATCCTTTAAAAACGTTGCAGAATGAACGTATTTAGATTTTGCAACAAAACTTTTTACACACCCGATAAGCACTAGGTCTACCAAACCAAAAACTTCACCAACACAGCGCACTACACTCAAAGTATTATGATGTGAAGCGCCAATTATTACGATTCTTCTCATTTGTAATTTTCGCTTTTTTTTATTTTGAGCTTTCTCAATACCGGATTTATGAACTGACAAAAAAAAGGTTTCATATCTCCTGTATGACTCATCAAAAAACCATTAGATTTACAGATATCTTTCAACCATGTTAAAATAGAAATATCTCTACACATAAGAGAAGAGAGGTGATGCATCTCCCAAATATAAAAACCCGGATGAAATTCTTTCTGTTTTGTTAATGGAATACCCATAAGATCTTCTACATGATTTAGGGGAAGATTTGCACCATACTTTGTAACAAATGACTCAGCTCCATCATTTCGCAAATTAATCTCTGTAAAATAAAATTTATCATCTTTTTTACAATGCATCATTTCTACAGAGAATAATCCAACATATCCTGCTAATGATACAAGTTTTTCAATACTCCTTTTTATTGAACCATCTTCTAACGGTTGCACATTTGCCAAACATTCTAAACCAACATATTTGGGATATAGCGTGAGCTTGTTCTCAATTGCAGGTATCACACAATTTCCAGATGACAAACCACATCCCAATATGCTTATTTCGTAATCTCTATCAATATATTGTTGAAGAAGCACATTTTTTGTATGACCAAGAGAACTAAGATTAAACTCCAACTCTTTTTGCGTGTTGCAAACACGAATATCACTTTTAGCACCTTCACAACTTACCAATGGTTTTATCAAACAAGGATATATTACATCATTAGGTATTTGCTTTGTATTACTAAGATTCCAAGACTTAGGTACATTAAAACCAGCCTCCATCGCCATCCTTACTTGATTCTCTTTTTTTGCAATATATTCTAAAGAAAAATTAGTTGAGTATTCAAATAAGAATCTCTCCTTTAACCTATCTGAATTTCTTTCGAGAGTTAGTGCTGCCATATCACATGTTGCTATGATAGGTAATCTTTTCCGATAACCTAGATCTGTATTTATAAGTTTCTCAATACATTCTTGCGCATCTTTCGCAGAAATCACGTAATCAACATAATTACTACTTTTTACAAAATCATTTTTGAAACCATATACAAGACCTATAGATCTGTAACCAGCTTTACCTAATGATTGGATTACTCCAACACTATTTGTATGGTCATTACCAAAGACTATTGCTATATTCATTTAATTTACATTTTATTGTTTGAATTTATCTATAAGACCTTTATCTTTTCCCATTTGGGAAAGATATATTCCTGCTCCTGTATTTATTTCTATAATAACAGGTCCTTCTTTAGTTGTAGCAACATCAAACCCGACACTCTGATAGTAAGGTAAAAACTTAAGTGTTTTTTCTACTAGTTTCTTAACTGCTGGCCATTGAGTAACAATTGTATTTTCAAACTTTAGATGACTATCTGGATGTTCTGTGTAATGATTTAAATCATATTCACGCATTCCATATGACTCTAACATTCCAGTTTCAATATCAAGACTTACTGCCACTCCACCTTTAGCTGTGTTGTCAACAAATGATCCCTTACAGCCAAAGCGAACTGCTGCTGATATTACTTTATCCTTAAATGTCATCACTCTTATAGTGTTAACTGTATCAGGGTTGAATTTACTAAGTACTGGCTCTTGAATAATCTGTTTTTCGAATAAAAATCTTGTCCGGTATATTTCTTACGTATCATAGCTGCCGATACGATGTCATTATCAGAGTCTATATAGACACCCTTTTCTTTACGAGTAAATATAGAAACTCCTGATGAAGCTCCACCTGTAAATCGTTTAACAAATATACGCTCATCATTAATGTTGCTAATAGTGAAATCAACTTCTATATCAGCCATAAGTTCTGCTCCTTTTCTGAATTCGCCACCTCTAAATGTAAAATAGCGCATTGGAACTGGAAGCCCATATTGTGTCATGATATCATGGAAAATAATCTTGTCATCAATTAACACATGATATTTAGGTTGCGCATCTGCCGAAAGCTTATAATAAGCACCTTGAGGAATAAAGGACTTCATCCGTTCAAAATCATTATAAGTCTTCATAAACATACCAAACCTAAAATAGGTATCAGGGAAAGCAGTCCAATATCGTGTCAATTTTGTTTATTCTGCTAATACTTTTGTTATATGTTTTTTTGGGGGGGGGGACTGTTGTTATAAAGCTGATAACCTTTGTAAAGATTAGACTGTTTAAAAGGAATTCCATTGCGAGCTGAAATTAAAAGCTGACCCACAATTTGCACTGATAAAAAAGAACGTAATTGTATCATAATGTATGCTTTTGTTTTTTTAAAAGATTCGATATTAATAGTTTTTCGTAAGAATTAAATCCTATAAAGAACATTATTATAAGTAATGAAGTCAATGAAATAGACATGGCTATGAGACGATAAAATATATCATTACTCATCATACATATAAAATAGTCTACAATCGCTGCCATGACAACCAAAACGCACGGTATAATAGTTCTCCTAATATAAGGACCTATCGGTAAGTATGCATCCTTTTTAGCTATAGTAATAATTACTGCATAGTTTATGATTTCAAATATTATCAATGTCCAAAATACTATATACGGTTCACAACCATATTGTAATAAAACATAAGATGCTATCAAAGGTAGTGAAAGTATTATTATCTCTGCGATTTGATATCTTTTTAAATTTCCAACAGTCTTAAATAAGTTATTTAGAGGATAGTGGATTGAACGAACTACAGAATGGAGCATGATTATTTTCATAAAACCAATAGTGTAATCAGGAACTTTACCTAGCCACAATGTAAGTAATTCCCTACTGAATACACAAAGAGGTAAAGCAATAAAAATCTGAATAATGATATAAATCTTTGAAGCAAGATATATCATTTCTAAAGTTTTTGCCACATGACCAGAAGCGTAAGTTTTTGTACAATATGGATTTATAACTGTAGTAACTGCATCTAATGCTTTTCCTAAGGCCGCATTTGCTTGATAGGCTATAGTTCTTGCCGCATTCGCAGCAACACCAGAGAACGTGTTTATAAGCATGTTTAGGCCGTTCTGTGTTATAGCAAAGGCTGTATTGCCAAGGAAATTCCATCCAGCAAATGCACTCATGTCTATGAAAATTTTTTTGTCCCAAGTACGCATAAATCTACATTCTGAAAAGTGCAATCTACAATACCAAATATTTACTAAAAAAATAAGAATAGATATGATAGCCTGTAATATTGCATACAATATGAGCTTATCTATTGGTGAATAGCCCAATGCAAAAACTATTGCAAGTCTAAGAAATGCCTCTAAAACAGCTATATATGCGTAAAAATCCATTCTTTCATGCGCTAAGACCAAAGCGTCAAAAGGCGTTGTAATCATACTAATAACAACAGACAGTAAAGAAAACTGTAATACCCAATGAGCTGCAAATACACGCGATGAATCTATAGACATCTTGCATTCTATAAACCATATGCCAAAACCTTCTCCTAGCAAGAAAAGAACAAAACTTATGATTATGTGTATTAACACTGACATGTTGAATATAGTGCAGACTTTGTCATATTTGCCTTCTCCCATGGAAAAGTTGACAAAACGTTGAGTAGAAGTTGCAAACAATCCCCTCAAAGACGAAAACATTGCAACTACACTACCAACAACACCATATATACCAAAATCGTCAACTCCTAGTTGCTGCAATACAACTCTAGAAGTGTATAGAGTTATCACTGTTAAGATTGCCATTCGGATATACATATAAAATGTATTCTTGGCCAATCTTTTACCAGTTGATTCTTTCTTCATCATCAAATTTATTTACGAAAACCTATTAAAATAGGAAATCTTTTTTTAGTAAAAATTATAATAGGGTAGAATGCTAATATAATTACAATTCCAAGAGCAATACCATATATACTACTCCATTGTTTTACAATGTGTAATAATCCAGTCTTAAAGGCATTTATTGCAAGTAAATTCAATCCTACAATTAATGGAGCACCGTTGCATATGTTTTTTAAAAAAACTTTAATCCCAACAAGTTGCATGTTGAGACATGAACATACAGCGAATATAGCAAAACTTGTACATATTCCAGTGCATAGAAATAGGCTATAAAACTTTCCATATCTCATTGTGTCAATATCACATCTCCCATTATATGAAGATATAAAATAAGTTGCCAATAGAATTAGCAGTATAACGAAAAATAATATAAGCTTATTTTTTATCTCACGACTAAAAAAATGTTTAATTTCCGTTCCTGCTATAAAAAAAGGGTATGCCATAATCGCAGAATCTAATGGTACATAAGTATCTATATGATATGATGTTAATATCTTCACAATGACAAAACAAATTGCCACCTGAATTACTTTCGATAATCTGTTTTTAGGAAGAACGTTATATAATAGTTTTACTATAAAAAGAGCATAAAAAAACCACATAGCAGTACAAACGGGCCTAATTGAATTGATATTATACCCAACACCTAATAAAATAGCCCAAATATGTGATTTTAAAACATAAAAGCCCAATTCCCCTTTGAAATATTCAACAAACGAAAAAAACAGTAAACAAAATAAGTTCATACAGAAATATGGTATCATTAAAGCCCTAAAGTTTTTTTGGATACTTGTGATAATTTTACCCCCCCATTAGGAGTTCGTGTAAGTAGTCCTGAAATAATAAAGAACAAAGGCATGTGGAATGAATAAATATAACAACGAAATTCATCATTGACCATGTTGCCATGTACAATTATCATTAACAACAAACCAATTGTTTTGGCAAAATCAATCCAATATAAATGATTCTTCATTTCTTTCCTTTATGTATTTATTAAAAGACAAAAGCAATATTAGCGGTTAATTATCTAGTTTTTCATATTTCGAGTGTCTACTCTTATACTCCGGAACAATCTCCTTCATCTTCTTCACAATAGCCATATCATCATAATGAAGTGAAAGCTCATACAAGTCCTTCTCATTTTTAAGAGCAAGTTCATAAGGATATTCTCTTACCGCAGCCACCTTTATTTTAGGATGAACAGTAGGTTTAGTCTGCTCTGCATCATTAAGAACTTCCTCATAAAGTTTCTCACCATCGCGAAGACCTGTATATTTGATTTCTATGTTCTTTGCACCAGACAGGTCTATCATACGCTGTGCAAGGTCAGCAATACGAACAGGCTCACCCATATCAAAGACAAAGATTTCACCGCCCTTGCCCATTGTACCGGCTTCGAGAACAAGGCAACAAGCCTCTGGAATAAGCATAAAGAAGCGGATGATATCTTTATGAGTTACTGTAACGGGACCACCTTTTTTTATCTGTTCCTTAAATATAGGAATGACAGAACCATTTGACCCCAGTACATTACCAAAGCGTGTTGTCACAAATTGTGTCACACCTTTCACCTTACTATCCAGTATAGCCTTGTTTAATGACTGGCAATATATCTCACAAATACGCTTGCTGCAACCCATCACATTGGTTGGATTTACAGCCTTATCCGTTGAGATCATCACAAACTTCTTAGTGCCATACTTCACAGCAAGGTCTGCAATTACACGTGTTCCAAATACATTGTTCTGAATAGCCATTGCAGGATTGTCCTCCATCATAGGCACATGCTTATAGGCAGCAGCATGGAAGACAAATTCAGGTTTGTGAGTAGAGAATATCTCTTCCATATGCGATTTGTTTGTAATAGAGCCAACAATGGTCCACACCTTCAAGTCACTATGATTACGAGCCATAAACAGACGCACATCATGCATAGGAGTTTCAACCTGGTCTACAAGAACGAGTTCTGCTGGAGCAAAGGTAGCTACCTGACGTGCCATTTCCGATCCGATACTTCCTGCCGCACCAGTGATAAGAATTCTTCTACCTGTAAGCATATCCTTTATGGCATTCATATCCACCTCTATCTTATCACGTGGAAGCAAGTCCTCAATGTCCACCTCATGCAACTGAGTATGAGAAAGTGGGGATTTTCCATCCCATTCCTCAGCCGATGGCATCATCATTATCTTAATGTTAGCAGCAATAAGGGCGTTAATCAAACTAGTACGATGTGTAAAGCGTTCGGTTTGGAGTGGTGACACCAATAGAACTTTCACATTGTTCTGTTTCATGGTTTCTACAATAGTGTCATCGTCAAAATACACCCTTTCTCCCAACAGTCTTGATGAAGTCATGGATTTATCGGCAGAAATAAAACCTGCAATGCTGTAATGAGAAGGCGACTGGGAACGAACGCTCTTTGCCAACGCTACACCTCCTTGCATACAACCATAAATAAAGGCATTAAGCGTATCTTCTCCTTTACTATAATTGTCATGTAATATCTTAACCATTATTCGGAGTGCCCACATAAACATTGTTGCAGTAATAAAAATCTGCACTCCACTAAAGAAACGAGGCGTACGCATATAAGGTGTTAATCCACAATATACCTGTATTTGATGGAACACACATACAAGAAAACTTGCTGTAAATGTAGAATATGCGACTCGACGTAAATCAATGAATGACGAGAAACGCAACACACCGTTGAAAGTATGGAATAACATAAATGCAACCATATAGATTGCGAAGCATATTCCGATACCTATTGACACCTGACTGAAATGCTCTATGAGATTTGCCAATCCATGTTGCAGATAGTACACAAAGAAGCCTGAGGCTATGACTGTTACACTATCATAAGCCAATATACACCAATATGGTAGTGCACTCTTTGAAAAACACCATTTGCTAAAATTTTGCAATATATTCATTGTATTTTCAACTGTTTTTATCAACGTTTATATCCATTCTGTATCTAACCATTTGTGTTATTGTATAGATATTCCTCTGTCTTACCTATTTCATACCGATGAGCTTTCGACTCAAAAATTACTCCCATTTCATCCGTTGCTTCCAAGGAATGATATCGCCCTTGCTCTATGCATACACCAGGTATTTCACTTCCTGCTTTCATTACTACCATTTCGGTTTCATTACCTTGTTCGTCATAAAAACGCTCAATGGCTGAACCATAAATACATACAACAACTTCAGATGTATCGGTATGGCGATGAATGGCAGACTTTGTTCCTGGCAAAAGAACATTGAGCATGCGTTGTCCGTCCTCGTCCTCGGAGTCTCGTAGGTCGTAGTGCATTCGTAAGCGAGGACTTTGAGCAGCCTTAGCTGCTATTTTCTCGAAAAGTTGTTTATCTAATTTCATAGGTGATGGAGTGTAGGATATTATTTTCTGTTGATAGGACTCATAACTATCTATTAAATTCCGAGCCCTTTTATTTTCATTAGATGATGCTTTATTCTTGCTACCTCACACAGAAATGTATTAACATGCATATAATTTCCATTAACATCCTCGTTAGCATTCATGACTAGGCATGTATTACAATATTTTTTATCAGGACATGAATTACATTTTGGGAAATCTTTAAATTTTAAACTTCTCAAACGATTTATAATAGCTGAATTCTCCCATAATTCGCTTAATGATTGTTCTTTAAGATTTCCGATTATTAAAGATTGCCATCCTTCACAAGGATAGACATCTCCTGTATTTGATATACACAAGGAATTCTTACAAACAGGACAAATCGGATCTTCTGTCTCTACCTTCTTTATCTCAACTTTTTCTTTGATATTGTCAAAATCTATTGGCTTGGACAATTTCTCATGAACAACATGTTCAATCTCATCAATATCTAACCTACACGACAGATTACTCTTGGAAAAATCATAACAACCATATAACAAATAGTCAGAATCCGCTTCTATATTCAAAGACTTTGCAAAATTCAACACATCAATATAATGCATTGAATTCAATTTCATTATTGGACAATTTATCTGAAGAGGCACATTCTTTTCTCGAAGACGCTTTATCGCAGAAATGGTCTTTTTAAAACTACCACGTTGTTGCGTAATAGCATCATGTATTTTTTCGTCCATTGCATACAAGGAAGTTTGAACACTAATCAGAGGATTGTCAGATATTATATCAAGTAAATCTTCTGTTAAAAGCGTTAAATTCGTAAGCAAATTAACAGACAAGTTATTGACTTTACATTTTTGCAAAAAACTATTGAGAGAAGGATTCAACATCGGTTCCCTTCCACTAATGGTTATGTTGAGTACATTCATGATTTTAGATTGTCTTAGAATAACATCAAACATATCCTCGGTCATAATACTTCGTTTCTTGCAAGTAGGTATATAGCAATGGACACAATTTTCATTACATCTGCTCGAAATGTCAACATGCAATCGGGTTAACCGATAATCCATTCCAAACGTGCTTTCATATGTTTTCTGAGTTTCGAGCTTATCTGAAGCCTGCAATACATAAGGCTGGACTTTGTCGTATGAGAAATACTGATTTCTTATTTCAGTAAAATCAATCTCTTCACCTAAATAAACGAAACCTTTAGAATGTAAAAGAGTAAAAAACTTGACGGCATCAGCCTTTATTGTAGCATAAGGAATATCTACAAACAATTCGCACAAGCTCCCTATAATATCTTCCATCTTCTTAGGAGTATCTGACAATTGAGAATAAAACACACTACCAGTTTTCGATAATAACAGATCCCCAACTTTCAGACGACTCATTGATGCTGTATCATATCCAAAATTACGATTATCAGTCAAATAACCAAAATTTGGATATGCTCTATACATTATATATGGCAGTTTAAATACTATCATAATTATTTTTAAAGGTGCGGTAGCTACTCAAGCTACCGCAGTTACAACTAAGAACGACAATTAATGCTGACCAGACGGTTTTCTTGTACAAGAAGGTCTTCCACAAGGCTTCCTCTGACAATCAGCCATTACAATTGCGCTCTCTGCTAAAATTGTTGGTTCATTGTATACCATAATAGTACATAATTAAATTAGATTACTCTGTTACAACCTTCTTCGCTGAGTAATCGTTAAGTACGAAGTGGCTTGAAAATATATTTACACTCCTAAAAAGAAAGTATAAAATCAACAGGAAACGTGTGGCACTCTATGTGCTGTGAGTGATTGAATCGATTATTACGGGGGGGGGTGAATGGCGGTGCCGTGACGCAACTTTGAAACATCACATCCTATGACAACAATAACTTTGATTGTCGTGCATTGCACCGCAAACTGTGCGGGTAGCACACAGAGAATGGCGGACATTAATCGCTACCACCGCTCGCTCAATTGGCGTGGCACGAGTATCACTATTTGATTCCTACTGACGGTGCTATCGAGCGAGGACGACCTGAAGCGCAGGTTGGAGCGCATTGCAAAAACCATAACAGCCATTCCTTCAGTGTGGCGTATGTAGGAGGGCCTGCCGTTTACGGCAAGCCTCCTTGCGACACAAGAACGGAGACTCAGAAGAGTGCGCAGGAACTGTTGCTTAGTAAACTGTATAAACGTTATCCGAAAGTCTTTGATAGTAGGACACTCTGACATTGATCCACACAAGCCCTGTTGTTCAGAGTTGGATATGCTGAGGGAGTACAGAAAATAGGATGATGTAAAAGTACGAAGAGCTACTTGCTGGAGACAGCAGAAAAATACTGCTGTTACCATTAAATTTGAATACGGATTTGTCTGATTCTGCAGATTCTGCACTATCAGGCGAATCCGTATTTGGGATTACATAAGATTTAGTTTGAAGACCCATAATACTTTGCGTACCACTCTGCAAAATTTCTTAATCCTTCACGTAGACTTGTATTCGGTTTAAATCCAAAATCTTGCTCCAATGGGGTTGTGTCGGCGTATGTCACTGGCACATCGCCTGGCTGCATGGGGACAAGTTCCTTGTGGGCTTCAAAGTCATAGTCTTTAGGAAGAACTCCTGCACGTACAAGTTCTTCTTGAAGGATGGTTACGAAGTCAAGGAGATTTTCTGGGTGATTGTTGCCGATATTGTATACTTTATATGGAGGAATAGGTAGACCATCCTCGCCATTCTGCTTTTCTGGAGCGTGCTGTATGATACGGACAACACCTTCTACGATATCATCTACGAATGTAAAATCGCGTTTGCAGTTGCCATAGTTAAAAATCTTGATAGTCTCGCCTTTAACAAGCTTATTGGTGAATCCGAAGTATGCCATGTCGGGACGACCTGCAGGGCCATAAACTGTAAAGAAGCGCAAACCTGTAGAAGGAATGTTATAAAGCTTGCTGTAGGCATGAGCCATCAGTTCGTTACTCTTCTTTGTGGCTGCATAAAGCGATACAGGATTGTCAACCTTGTCATCAGTTGAATACGGAACTTTCTTGTTGCTGCCATATACAGATGAAGAGGATGCATACACAAGGTGCTCTACTTCATGATGACGGCATGCTTCAAGTATATTGTAGAAACCAATGAGGTTGCTCTGGATATAAGCATCAGGATTAGTAATACTGTAACGTACACCTGCCTGAGCAGCGAGGTTTACAACAACTGATATCTTGTTTTCGGTAAAGATCTTTTCTACGACTTCCTTATCTGCAATAGACGCATGGACAAAAGTCCAGTCCCGTTCCAAATCCTCTATTTCTTTCAAACGTTCATACTTGATGTTGACATCGTAGTAGTCGGTAATGGAATCAATACCGATAACCTTAATGTTCTTGACATCGTGGAAAAGACGCTTTACAAGGTTGCTGCCTATAAAGCCAGCTGCACCTGTTACAAGAACCGTCTTGTCTTCTAATTTTACATTATATTCTACCATCTCTTAGTCTCTTCTAAATATATCTCGTGTATATACTTTATCCTCTACATCCTTCAAGCAGTCATCAAAGCGGTTTGCAATGATTGCTTTGCTCTGTTCCTTGAACTCATCAAGATTATTAACGACCTTACTGCCAAAGAAAGTGGTTCCGTCTTCAAGTGTTGGCTCATAAATTATAACCTCTGCACCCTTAGCTTTGATACGCTTCATTATACCTTGGATGGCAGACTGGCGGAAGTTGTCCGAGTTTGACTTCATGGTCAAACGATATACGCCAATCACACAGTTATGCTCCTTGCTTGCATCCCACTGGCCGTTTTCTGCATAATAGCCAGCTTTACGCAATACGGCATCAGCAATGTAATCCTTACGAGTTCTGTTTGACTCAACAATGGCTGACATCATATTCTGTGGAACATCCTGATAGTTTGCGAGGAGTTGCTTTGTGTCCTTTGGCAAGCAATAGCCACCGTAACCGAATGAAGGGTTATTGTAGTGGGTTCCAATACGTGGGTCAAGACCTACCCCCTCGATAATTGCCTTTGAGTCAAGACCTTTAACTTCGGCGTAAGTATCAAGCTCGTTAAAGTAGCTGACACGGAGAGCAAGGTAGGTATTAGCAAAGAGTTTTACAGCCTCGGCTTCCTTCATACCCATAAAGAGGGTGTCGATGTTTTCTTTGATGGCACCTTCCTGCAAAAGTGCAGCAAAAGTTTTGGCAGCTTCAATCAACATATTAACATCAGTTACAGATTCTATTGCCTTGTTCTCAGCCTCAAATTCTGGCTTGTTGATGATCTTGGGGTAACCAACAATGATACGGCTGGGGTAGAGGTTGTCGTAAAGGGCTTTGCTCTCACGAAGGAACTCTGGAGAAAAAAGAAGATTGAACTTCTTAACACCTTTTTGTGCATACTTCAAATAGAGGTTGCGAGTGTAACCAACTGGGATGGTTGACTTGATGACCATAATGGCATCGGGATTTACTTCCAATACAAGGTCGATGACTTCCTCTACATGGGTAGTGTCGAAGTAGTTCTTAAC
>UMAO01022943.1_pt1 | contig 33699 bp, 57 predicted proteins | sample 1963741 | NCBI WGS metagenome assembly UMAO01 (sample SAMEA4835919, study PRJEB28245) | human gut metagenome | biome: gut microbiome; material: fecal sample | place: Denmark | collected 2008
CCTTATGAAAATAATGCTAAACTTCATCCAGAAGAACAAATAGAACAGATTAAAAAATCTATTTTAGAGTTCGGTAATAATGATCCAATAGCAATTGATAAAAACAATGTTATTGTTGAAGGTCATGGAAGATTATTAGCATTAAAAGAATTAGGATACAAAGAGATTGAAGTTATTAAATTAGGCCATCTAACAGAAGAACAAAGAAAGGCCTATACTCTTATTCATAATAAACTAACTATGAATACAGATTTTGATATTGAAATATTAGAATCAGAACTAGCATCGATTAACATTATTGATATGAATGATTTTGATTTTGATTTAGATATTGAAATGGAAGAAACAACAATTGAAGATGATTATGATGTAGAGGAAAAGTTAGAACGAATAGAAGAACCAAAAAGTAAGCCAGGTGATATTTATCAATTAGGCGAACATCGGCTGATGTGTGGAGATAGTACTTCATTAGAAGATGTAAAAAGATTAATGAATGAAGATAAAGCAGATTTATTATTAACAGATCCGCCTTACAATGTGAACATTTCTAATTCAGATGGAATGACAATTGAAAATGATAATATGTCAGATGATAATTTTAAGCAATTCTTAAATGATGCTTTCAAAAATGCTAGTGCTTCACTTAAAAAAGGTGGAGCATTTTATATTTGGCATGGAGATAGTGAAACGGTTAATTTTAGAAATGCATGTGAAGATAATGAACTATCAGTTAGACAATGTTTGATATGGGTTAAAAATGGTTTTAATTTTGGTAGGCAAGATTACAAATGGAAACATGAACCTTGCTTATATGGTTGGAAAGAAGGAGCAAGTCATTATTTCGTAGATGAATTTAATAATCCTACTGTTATTGAAGATAATCTCAATATTGATTTACTAAAGAAAGAAGAATTGAAAAAACTAGTTGAGGATTTGCTATCAGATAGAGTTCCGACAACTATAATTCATGAAGATAAACCATTAAAAAATGATAAGCATCCAACAATGAAACCTATTAATTTATTATCATTTCAAATAAAAAACAGTAGCAAGAAAGAAGAAATTGTTCTTGATTTATTTGGAGGTAGCGGAAGTACATTAATATCATGTGAGCAATTAAATAGAAAGTGCTACATGATGGAGTATGATCCAAAATATGTTGATGTAATTATTGATAGATGGGAAACATTGACCAGTAAAAAGGCGGTTCTTGTATGAAAGACTTAAAGAAATATAAAGATTACTTAACAAGACAACAATATAGAACATTAAAAGGTCAAATAATAGCCGGAGATAAAGAAGCAGCTATGAAAGGATTAAAAAAAATACTTAAGAGATGTTCTTAAAGGTTAGGAGGTGATAACGTGGCTAGGCCTAGACAACCGATTGAACTTATTGAGGCCAAAGGGAAAAAACATTTAACAAAGGCTGAAATAGAAGCAAGAAAAAGTTCAGAGTTAAAAGTTGATTTAAAAAATGTTTGTGTTCCAGATTATCTACCAGCCAAATTAAAAAAGGAATTTGAAGAAATAGCTTCAAAACTTCTGCAAGTTGGTGTTATGACAGAACTTGATGAAGATTGCCTCGCACGTTATCTACTTTCAAAACAAAGTTATCTTAAATATACCAGTATGCTTAATAAATCAACTCAACAAAACAAGATAATTGAGATGGAAAAATTAATGACAATGCAAGACAAAGCATTTAAGCAATGTCGAGCATGTGCTAATGATTTAGGATTGACAATTGCTTCAAGGTGCAAATTAGTAATGCCTGAAACGAAAGAACCGCCAAAGCAAAATAAATTTATTAGTAAGTTCGGTGAATAATAATGTCAAAAGTTGATAGGGTAACTGAATATGCTAAAAAAGTAGTTAATGGTGAAATAATATGTGGACACCTTCATTATTTAGCATGTAAAAGACATTTAAATGATTTGCAAAGACAAAATACTAATGAATTTCCTTACTATTGGGATATCAATGCAAGTGAAAGAATACTTGAATATGCTGAAACATTAACCATTGCCGAAGGTGGTAAACCTAGATCAGTAAAATTAATAGGCTCACAAATATTTGATATTGGTTGTAGATTTGGTTGGAAAAATAAAAAAGGATTTAGAAGGTTTAGAAGAAGTTATAAATCCGAAGCAAGGCAAAATGGTAAAACATTTGAAAATGGTATCATGGGAACTTATGTAGGTAATTTTAGTGGTTATAACTATGGTAAATTATTTACAGTAGCAACCAAAAAAAGACAAGCTAGATTAGCTTGGGAAGAAATGGCCAAATTCATTAAAGTTGATGAAGATTTACAAGAATTGTTTGATGTTAAAGATTATAAATCCGTAATAGAATGTAATCTTACTAATTCAACTATTGAAGCTCTATCAAAAGAAGCGGGATTAGATGATGGATTTAGATCGATATTCAGTTCTATTGATGAAATACACCAGCACAAAGATAATAGGATTTATAAAGCAATTTATAATGGTACTGGTGCTTTAGATGAAACTTTAGTAAGTATGATTACAACTAGAGGATTTGATATTAGTCCTGAAAGTTTTAGTTACGAGATGGACAGTTATGCAGTAAGAATACTAGAAGGAACTGCAACAGCAGAAGATTTCTTTGTAGATATATATGCACTTGATAAAGAAGATGATATGTGGGATGAAGCAAATTGGATAAAAGCCAATCCTTATTTAGCAAGTACTGAAAAAGGACTTGAAACATTAAAACAAGATGCTCAAACTGCTAAAGATATGGGCGGTAGTGATTTAAGAGATTTCATTACTAAACGTTTAAATAAGTGGGCAAGAGATGAAGATACTCAATTCATAGATTTAGAAAAATGGAAAGAATGTGAATCAACAAAAACTCTTGAAGATTTAAGCGGTAAATCTTGCTATTGCGGAATAGACTTATCAAGCGGTGGAGATTTAACAAGTATTGCATTAGAATTTCACGAAGATGATAAGTTTTATTTATACTCACATTCATTTATGCCTAAAGGAAGATTACAAGAGCATATAGAGAGTGATATAGCACCTTATGATATATGGGTAAACAATGAGTTACTAACTGTAACTGGTGGAGTAAATGAATATAAAAATGATTATAAGTTCATTATTGCTCATTTAAAGCAAATAATAGAAGAATATCAGTTAAACATTAAAGCCATTGGTTATGATCCTCATAATGCTGATGGTTTTTTAAGTGATTTAGAAGAACTAGGTATTCCATTATTGGAAGTTACTCAAAGTGCTAAATTTCTAAATGATGCTACTGTAGATATGCAATTAAATGTTAAATCTGGAGTGATAGAATATAACAAATTCAATGAATTGCTATCCTGGAGTTTTAGCAATGCTAAAGTAGTAGCTAATTCATTTGGTGAAATTAAAGTTGATAAAGAACCCAAAGCAAGAACTAAAAGAATAGATCCAGTTGATGCTTGTATAGATGCTCATGTTGCATACATGAAGTTTAAAGAAGATATAAATTTAGATGCAGAAATGGAAAATTATTTAGAAGCTATGGGTTGGAATTAGAAAGGCAGGTGAGAAAATGAAAATATTTAATAAGTGGGAGATACAGAAGATTAGTAACAGTACTGGTTATGATATATCTGAATGGCTTAAATTGGCCGATTTTTTAGGTATAGATAAGAATATGGATAAAGATGCACGATCAGAAGCTACATATTTCGCTTGTTTAAAAATATTGAGTGAAGCAGTCGGCAAACTTCCATTAAAACTATTACAAAAAACTAAAAAAGATGGAGTAATAGAAGCAACTAAACATCCACTATACAATGTTGTAAGAAACAGGCCTAATAGGTTTATGACTTCAACCACATTTTGGAGTACCAATGAATATTATAGAGATCATTTTGGAAATGCGGTATCAATGATAGTTGGCTATGGTGCTAATATGCAATTAATACCACTGGATTATTCAAAACTAGAGATTTGGTATGATGATGGAAAATTATTAAGTGAAATACCTGATGTTTGGTATTTATATAATGCTGGTGAAAAGTATTATAAATTATCAAGTGAACAAGTGTTACATTTTAAAACTTCAATAACTGAAAACGGAATAAAAGGTTTAAGTGTTAGAGAAATGTTGAAATCAACAATCGAAGGTAATCAAAAATCGCAAAAAATGCAAAATGCTTTATATGATACTGGATTTACTGCAAAAGCAGTTGTTCAATATACTGGTAGTTTAAATGATGATAATGTAAAGAAGTTCCTTCAAAATATAGAAAACTATGCTAAAGGAAATGTTGATGCTGGAAAAGGATTAGTTCCAATTCCACTAGGTTCAACATTAACACCATTAAATACTAAATTAGCAGATAATGAGTTTCTAGAATTAAAGAAATATAGTGCTTTACAAATTGCGGCAGCATTCGGTATAAAACCAGTACAAATAAATGATTATTCTAAGTCAAGTTACGCTTCTAGCGAAAATCAAAACTTGGCTTTTTTAGTTGATACATTGCTTTTCATATTAAAGCAATATGAAGAAGAACTAAATTATAAATTGCTAAGTGATAAAGAGATTAAACAAGGCTATTTCTTTAAGTTTAATACTGGAATGTTATTAAGAGCGGATATGAAAACTCAAATAGAAAGTATTACTCAAGCAATTAGCAATGGACTATATACTCCAAATGAAGGTAGAGCATATTTAGATCTAGAAGCTAAAGATGGTGGAGATAGTCTAATAGTTAATGGCTCTATGATAAGAGTTGAACAAGTAGGTTCACAATATGGAGCAAAAAATAGTTCTAATGGTTCTAATGAACCTTTAGATATAAATGTTGATGGTGAAGGAGGTGATGAATAATGAATAAGAAGTTTTATGAGTTCAAAAACATAACTTCATCAGAAGCGGATTTGTTCGTATATGGGGAAATCGTTCAAGAAAAGTCTGTTGATTGGTGGACTGGTGAAGAAAGTCAAACTGATGTTGGATTAATGGATTTTAAAGAACAACTTGATAGTATCGGTAATGTTCAAAAATTAAATTTATACATTAATTCACCAGGCGGTGATGTTTTTACTGCTTCAACAATGATTAGTATGTTGAAAAGAGTTAAGGACAAAGGAACAACTATTAATGCTTATGTAGATGGATTAAGTGCAAGTGCTGCTTCATTTTTAATGATGGTTGCAGACAATGTTAATCTTTATAAAAATTCTACGGTAATGATACATAAACCTATGTCATGGGCTGTTGGAAATGCTAATGATATGCAAAAAACTATTGATGCATTAAATAAAATTGAAGAATCAGTAATGATGCCTATGTATATGAGCAAGTCAAAAGTTAGTGAAGAAGAAATAAAATCACTTATTGATGCCGAAACTTGGTTAAGTGCAAAAGAAATGGATAAGTATTTCAATGTTACTTTACTAGATGAAGAAAAGACAGCAGTAGCAAGTATATCTAGTAATTTATTTAAAAATTACAAAAATGTACCTGATTTTATTAAAAATTCACTAAAAACAGTGCAAAACGATGAAAAAATCGAAGAAAATGCACAAAAACCGGGAAAACCGGAAGAAATAGAAGAAAACGAGCCAGTTTCTAGTGAAAACACACCAGAAAATAGTGAAAATGAACCTATTTCAACAGAAAACCAATCAAAAGAAGAAGAAATTAAGGCCAGATTAAAAATGGTCAATATCTCATTAAAATTAAAAGATATGAAAGAAGGAGAGGATAAATAATGAATAAGAAAATGAGAGAAATTAAAGCACAAATTGAAGCTTTAAATGAAGAAGCAAAAAATTTATTTGAAGCAAAAGATGTAGAAGGTGCTGAAAAGAAATTAGATGCTATTGATGCATTAGAAAAGGAATATAAAATTGCTGAAAGATTATTTCAAGGTGAAAAAGAAGAAGTAACTAATGAAGTAATCGATAAAGTAAAATCAGTAAATAAAGTAAAAGCATTTGCTGATAACATTAAAAAAATAAGAAATTCAATGAATGAAGGAACTGGAACTGATGGTGGTTATACAGTACCAGAAGATGTTTCTACTGATATTGAAAAATTAAGAGAAGCTAAGTTCTCACTTGAACAATTAGTAAGTGTAGAATCTGTTTCAACAATGAGTGGTAAAAGAACTTATAAAAAGAGAAGTTCACAAACTGGATTTAGCAAAGTAGGAGAAGCTGGTAAAATTGGTTCAAAAGCAACTCCAAAATATGATAGAATCGAATATTCAATTGATAAATATGCTGGTATTCTTCCAGTAACAAATGAACTATTTGATGATAGCGATGCTAATATTTATAGTGAATTAACTGAATGGATAGCAGATGAAAGTCGTGTTACAAGAAATAAATTAATTCTTGAACAAGTTAATACTAAGGCAAGAACAAAAATAGCTGGATTAGATGGTATTAAGAAAGTATTAAATGTAACTTTAGGTCAAGCATTCAAACCAACTTCAGTAATCGTTACTAATGATGATGGTCTAAATTATTTAGATACATTAAAAGATAGCGATGGTAAATACCTATTAAGTGCTAGTCCTGCTGATCCTATGAAAATGGTTTTAGCTGCTGGTGCAACATCAATTCCAGTAAGAGTTATACCAAATGCTGATTTAGCAAATGAATCTGTTTATACAACAACAAGTGATACAGATGTTGTTTCTGGAAAAACTTATTATACAAGAACTGGTTCAGGTACAACAGCTTCACCTTATGTATATACAGTAGTTGAAACACCAGCTAAAGCAAGTATATCTACATATTATGAAGTAACTGCAGTACAATATCCATTTATTATTGGAGATTTAAAAGAAGGTATTAAATTCTATGATAGAAAGAAATTAAATATCATGACTTCAAATACTGCTGCTGCAGGTGAATTAAATGCATTTGAAGAAGATTTAACATTATTCAGAGCAATTGAACGTGAAGATGTAGTTGTTCGTGATAAAGATGCATTTGTTAATGGTTATATTGAAATTTCAACAGTAGCATCTGCTTAATAGGAGGTGTTTTAAATGCCTACAATAGAAGAAATCAAAGACTATTTAGGAATTGATTATGATGATGATGTTTCAAATAGAAACATTAAGAAATATATGAATGTCGCTGATAGTTGGTTAAAAGGTGCTATTGGAGAAAATTATCCAAAAAATGATGAAAGAGCTAAACAATTAGCTCTTTTTGTCATTGAGGATTTATATGATAGAGGATCATATTCTGTAAAAGAAAATAAGAACATTGAAAAAATGAAAAATGACTTTATAATGCAACTTCAATGTGAAGGTAGATAATAATGGCTAGTTATAATAGACCAATACTAATTCAAAAGTTAGATGAAGATACTGAAAAATGGAGTGATTATTATCTTACTCATGCGAATGTTAATAAAGCAAGTGGTAAAGAATATTTTAATGCTTCAACAAATATCAGTAATTCAACATATAACTTTAAAGTTAGATATTGTGAAAAATTAAAAGAGTTATTATTTAATACTGAAATATATAGAGTTGTATATGAAAGTCGCTGCTATGATATTGAAAATGTTGATAGATATGCTGAAAACAAAACAGAATTAACTATTATAGGTGATTATAATGGCAAGGCCTATACAAGTTGATAATTTAAGTGCTGCAATAAATAATGAACTAAAATTATATAGTTCAGAAGTTGTCGCTGGAATGAAAAAAGCCAATGATAAGTGTATGAAAGAATTTGTAGAAGATACAAAAAGAGATGCACCTAGAGGTCGTAGGCAAAAATATTATAAAAATATTACTAGCAAAACAACTTTAGATACACCTAATCGTAAAGTTAATACCTGGTATGTTAAAGATCCAGAATATCGACTAACTCACCTAATTAAAAATGGCCATGTTACTAGAAAAGGTGGCAGAACCAAAAAAAATGATTTTATTGATAAAAATTATGAGAAGTTAGAAAAAGACTTTGAAAAAGAGGTAAAGGAGGTAATCCAAAATGGACATTAAAAAATGGTTTGAAGATGGAACTAAATTAACCATTAAAGAAAATCGATATAGAAAGATGCCTCCTCTACCCTACAATATTTTTATTGATGATGAGTATGTTAGAGGTGCAGATTTAAAAAATAATATCATAGAACATAATGTTACTATTGAGCATTACAGTGAATCTATTGATACAAAAAATGAAAAGATCATTGAAAACTTTTTAAATAGCGAATCAAGACATTTTGAAAAAAATAGAGAGTGGCTGCAAGAAGAAGAAATGTGGGTAACACTCTACGAATTGGATACATTTTTAGAAAAAATAAGAAAGGAAGGTAATTAAAAATGGGTAAGAGAAGTAATGAAACTATCACTTTAGGAAGTGGTAAATTATTCTGTTTAAAATTTGAAAATAGTATGTATCTTAAGACAGTTGATACAACACTTGTTGATCAAAAAGAATATTATACAAAGAAAACTAGCGGAGAAGGTTATGAAAAAGTTACTAATCCATCTGCAGATAAGTTAAATACATACTATGAACTTGTAAATGGTATTCCTAGTGATGCCTTATTAGAGCAAGAAGAAAATAGATTAGCTTGGATAAAAGGTGGTGCTTCACTTGAATATAGTGGTGAGTTCTACGATGCTAAAGATGATTTAGGAATGGTATCAAAAAGAAAATTAACAACAGAAGATGTTAAATTAAAATCAGGTATCATGACTTGGAACGGTCAAGTTCTTAAGAAATTATGTTCTACTGCAAGAGTAACAGAAGCTAATGGTGTAAGAACTGTTAAAATTGGTGGAACTGGTAATGATGATGGAGCAAGTTATATATTCCACTTCTTACATGAAGATCCAGTTGATGGTGATGTAAGAATAACTATGGTTGGACAAAATACAAGCGGATTTACATTACAATTTGCTGCAGATGCTGAAACAGTAATCGATGCTGAAATTAGTGCTGTTGCTGGTAAACTTGATAATTCTGGAACACTTGTAATTATCAAAGAAGAAATAGATGCTACTGCATAATAGGAGGTAATTTAAATGTTAGATTTAACTATTTATAAATCAAGATATTATGAAGTTAAAATGAGTGAATCAGAAACTATCCATATTGAACCGCCAAAAAGAAAGCAACTAAAAAAGATATTATCATTAACTAAAAATATGAAAGCTGAATCTTTAGATGAAACTGATATTGATAATTTATATGAAGCATTAACAATAGCAGTTAATAAGAACAAAGAGAATAAAGAATATTCGCAAGAAACAATTGATGATATATTCAGTTTGAATACTTTATTTGCATTCTTTGATGGTTATTATACTTGGGTTGCGGAAAATCTTGACCAAAAAAACTAGAAATTCCTTACTATCCAAAACCTAAAAAAGATGGTAAGGAAAATCCATACATAATTGAAACAGTTGAAGAAAAAACTATTTCAAAATATTTAAATATTCCACTATTTGAAGTTGATGAACTTGATGTAGTGGAATATAAGTTTTATTTGAGAGAAGCATTTATTTATAATTGTTCAATGACAGAAGAAGGAATTGAATATTTAATAAATGCAAAAAGATTAGAGACAACCGATCCTGAAAGGGATAAATTAAGAAACAAGATGAAAGGACAATAACTGACAAAGTTGTTGTCCTTCTTTTTTTCTAGAAAGGAGGTTGAATTATGGCAAGTAATCGAATTAAAGGTATTACTATTGAAATTGATGGTAATGCTACAAAACTTAATGAAGCATTAGATGGTGCTGAAAAATCCAGTAAAAGTTTACAAACCGAATTAAAAGGTGTTAACTCTTTATTAAAATTAGATCCCTCGAATGTTGAATTATTAAGGCAAAAGCAAGAGTTATTAACACAAAGCATAAGTGCAACAGAAGATAAATTAAAAACATTAAGAAATGCACAAGCTCAAGTTCAAGCACAATTTGAAAAAGGCGATATTACTGCTGAACAATATAGAGACTTTCAAAGAGAAATAGTTGCTACTGAACAGAAATTAAAACGTTTAAAAGATGAACAAAAAGATTTTGGTAGTGTAGTAGAACAGCAAATGAAAGTAGCGGGCAAGAAAGTTGAAGAATTTGGCGGTAAAATTGAAGAGGCAGGCAAAAAGTTTTCTATTTTATCTGCTGGTGCTACTGCTGGTTTAGGTTATGCTGCTAAAACTGCTGGTTCACTTGAAGGAGCGGTAAATAAAGTATCTGTTGCTACTGGAATGGGCAAAGAAAGTACAGAAGAATTTAAAGAAGTTCTAAAATCAATTCATGATAATAATTTTGGTGAAGATTATAATGATATTGCTGAAAAAATGTCTTTAGTAAGGCAAAACTTGGGCGATATTTCTAATGTAGATCTTCAAAACATAACCGAACAAGCCTATATGTTAGAAGATGCCTTTGGGATGGATTTTAACGAAACCTTAAGAGGTGTCAATGGACTTATGACTAACATGGGTTTAACTGCTGAACAAGCTTTTGACTATTTAGTAGTTGGGGCCCAAAATGGTTTAAATAAATCTGATGAATTAGCCGATAACATTGCTGAATATTCTCAATTATGGGGGCAAGCAGGTTTTAGTGCTGAAGAAATGTTTGTAATCTTACAAAATGGATTAGATAGCGGTGCTTATAACCTAGATAAAGTTAATGATTTAGTTAAAGAAATGGGTATATCATTAACCGATGGAAGAATTGAAGAAAATTTAAGTTCATTTAGTAGTGAAACACAAAATCTATTTAAAGAATGGCAAAACGGTGGAGCAAGTCAAGCTGATGTAATTAAAAGTATTATTAATGATTTTAATAATATGGAAAATGAGCAAGAAGCATTAACACTAGCAGGAACTATTTGGAGTGCATTAGGTGAAGATAATGCAATGAAAATTATTACTTCACTAGGTAATGTAAATAATACATATAAAGATGTAACTGGAGCAGTAACAGAAGCTAGTGATCAAATGTATAGCGGAACTGGTGTTAAAGCTGAACAAGCAATGAAGAAAATTCAAACTGCTTTTCAAACAATGGGAGATGCAATACTTCCAATATTAACACCTATTATAGAAAAGATAGCTGATTTAGCAACTAAGTTTAGTAAATTAAATCCTACAATTCAAAAGATAGTATTAATTGTTATGGGATTAGTTGCAGCAGCAGGACCAGTGTTAATATTTGTTGGAAAGATAATATCCTCAGTTGGAACTATTATAGGAGTTCTGGGGAAATTAGCACCACTCTTTAATATAATTAAAACTGCAATAACTGGTGTTACAACTGTTTTTAAATTATTAGGAACAGTAGTAATGGCCAATCCAATAATAGCTATTATAACAGCAATTGTAGCAGTATTCATATTGTTATGGAACAAGTGTGAATGGTTTAGAGATTTTTGGATAAATTTGTGGGAAAAAATCAAAGAAGTTGCTGGTGTAGTTTGGGAAGCAATAACAGGCTTTTTCACCAGTGCATGGGAGACCATTAAAGCAATTTGGGATACCGTAGCACCATTCTTTGAAGCAATATTTGAAGGTATTAAAAAAGTAGTTTATGTAGTTGTAATGTTAATTGCGGTTTACTTTGAAACTTGCTGGAACATTATTAAAGCAGTATGGGAAGCAGTAGAACCTTTCTTTAAAGCAATTTGGGAAGGAATAAAAGCGGTATTTAGTGGAGTAGTTAATTTCTTTAAAACCATATTTGAAGGAGCATGGAAAGCTATTAAATTTGTTTGGGATTTAGTAGTTGCTTATTATACCGCAATATGGAACGGAATCAAGGCAATATTTACTCCGGTTATTAATTGGTTTAAAGATATATTTAGTAAAGCTTGGGAAGGAATAAAAGCAATATGGAATAAAGCAAAAGATTTCTTTACTAATGTATGGAACGGAATTAAAAATGTATTTTCACCAGTTATTAATTGGTTTAAAGATACATTCACTAAAGCATGGAATGGAATAAAAGGTGTCTTTAGTGGAGTTAAGAACTGGTTTGATGAAAATGTCTGGGGAAAAATCAAAAGTGTCTTTAGCGGTGCAAAAGAAAAAATGGCTGAAATCGGTGGCAAGATATGGAGCGGTTTAAAATCTGCTTTCAAGAATCCTTTAGGATTAAAAGTAACTTATGAAAATGTTGGTGGTTGGAAAAGTAAAATTGTTAAAGCTTTAGGATTGAATGGATGGCCTAAATTAAGTTTTGCCGCTAAAGGTGCGGTAGCGTATGGCCCAACTCCACTATTAACTGGTGAATATCCTAATGCGGTTAATAACCCTGAAATTACAACTCCACAAAGTATAATGAGAGATACTATGATGGATGCTTTAACATCATTTAATAATCAAAGATATCAAAATGGTTCAAATGGAGATATTGGAGAATTAACTAGATTGTTAAAACAATATATGCCTCAAATTGTTGAAAATATGGATAAAGATATGGTTCTTGATGGTCGCAAGGTTGGAAAACTTATAGCACCTACAATAAACAAAGAATTGGGTGTTTTAAGTGCCAAAGAACAAAGAGGTTACTAGAAAGGAGGACTTTAAATGAATGGAGTGAAATTTGGTGATAAACATTCTATTACTAATTGGGATTTATTAATGACTTCTAAAAGTATAGGAGATCCAGAACCTAAAACACTAGCAGTTGAAATTCCCGGGAGTGATGGAGTAAAAGATTTAACAGAAGCATTTGGCGAAGTTAATTATAATAATAGAACATTAACATTTAATTTTGATTTATTTCAAAGTCCTTCTGACTGGTGGACTTTAAAAGAAAATATATCAAGATATTTGCATGGAAAGAAACTCAAAATAATTATAGATCAAGATGATGATTATTATTATTTAGGTAGATGTAAAACAATTAATTTTTCAAATGATTATACAATAGCTCATTTAACTATTGAATGTGATTGTGAACCTTATAAATATAAATTAAATGAAACAGTAGTTGAAAATACAGTAACTGCTGGAACAACATATACATTTTCAAATTTATATAAGAGTGTAATTCCTACTTTAGTTTTAAGTGCTGCTATGACATTAGAATTTAAAGGTAATACATATAGTTTAGGTGCTGGTACTCATAAAGTATTAGATATTAAATTTGTTGAAGGAAATAACAGTATTAAAGTTACTGCTGGAAGCGGAACATTAACTGTTAAATATCAAGAGGGTACATTATGATGAATTATCAAATTAAATACAGTAGTGATATTCTTTATGATTTAAGAGATGAAGAATTATTTGTAGAAAGTCCTAATCTTAATTTAGAAATAAATAAAGTTGGGACTTTAACTTTTTCTATTTATCCAGATCATCCTTATTTTGATAGATTAGAAAAATTAAAACCTAAAATAGTTGTTAAAAGAGGAAATAAAGATATTTTTAGAGGAAGAATAGTAAATGATGAGCAAGGTATTTATAATGAAAAAAATATTGAATGTGAAAGCAGTTTAGCATATTTAAATGATAGTATTTATAGGCCTAGTTCATTTACTGGTACTCCAGAAGAATTATTTGCATTAATTATTAATAATCATAATTCACAAGTAACTGATGAACAAAAATTAAAAATCGGTAATGTAACAGTTACAGATCCTAATAATTATATATCTAGAAGTTGGGAAGATTATCCTTCATCTTGGGAACTATTTAAAACAAGATTATTAGATACTTTAGGTGGTTATCTTGTAGAAAGATATGAAGATGATGGTACTTATATTGACTGGTTAGAAGATTTTAAAAGTGGTGATAATTTATTAGTTTCAACTCAATCAATTGAATTTGGTGAGAATCTAATTAATATTTTAGCAAAAAATGATGCTTCAACTACTTATAGTGTAGTAATTCCTTTAGGTTACGAAATCGAAGCAGAAGATGGCACTAAATCAAGATTAACAATTAAAAGTGTGAATAATGATAAAGATTATTTAGTCAATGAAACTGCTTTAGCTGCTTATGGATGGAAGGTAGCACCAGTTAGTGAAACAACTTGGGATGATGTAACGGTAGCAAGTAACCTTAAAACAAAAGGTCAAAAATACTTGGATAATCAAGCGGTTATGATAGCTAGTACATTAGATATAACTGCTTTAGATTTAGCAGCCGTAGATAAAGATATAGAGTTCTTTTTTATTTATAAATATGTGAGGATAAAAAGTACTCCTCATAATTTTGATAAAGCATATTTGTTAAAATCAATTAAAATTCCTTTTGATCATCCAGAAAACACTCAAATTACTTTAGGTGAAACATCAAGTACATTAACTGGAATTGAGTTAGGAAATAAGCAAAAAATAGATGGTGTAATAACTAGAGTTGAAACTATAGAAGCAGATTATGTAACTAATGAAGTAGTTGGAGAAGTAATTGAAAGTGAATTAACTAGCAATCCAAATATAACTAATATTATTAATGAAGTAGTTTCTAGCAATACTTCAATATTACAAAATGCAGAAAATATTATAATGACTGCATTACAAGACTATGTAGCAACAAGTGATTTTGAAACATTTCAACAAACAATATCAACTCAATTTGAACAAACAGCAAGTGCATTTAATTTTAATTTTACTAATCTTACAAGTCAAATAAATAATTTAAATGGTACTACTCAACAACAATTTCAAGAAATAAGTAAATATATAAGATTTGAAAATGGAAACATTATTTTAGGTGAAGCTGGTAACGAAATAACTTTAAAAATAGAAAATGATAGGATTTCATTTTTACAAAATAATAGTGAAGTTGCTTATTTAAGTAATAATAAATTAGTTGTAACTGATGGTGAGTTTCTAAATAGTTTAATTATAGGTAATTTTGCATGGAAGCCTAGAGAAAATGGCAATTTAAGTTTAGTTAAAATTGGAGGTGGTAGTTAATGGCTAAAAGTGGTTATAAAGATGTAAATGTAACTAGCGATGGTTATATTAAATTAAGGTATTCATGGAGTGCTGGAACACCAAATACAGCCAATAACTTTACTCCTATTAATTGGACTTTACAATTAATAAGTACTAATTCAACAGCAAATATTAGTTCAACAGCAAGTAAAAACTATTCAGTAACTACTGATGGAACTAAAAAAGAAGGAACTAATACAGTAGGTTTAAATGGGGGAGCAACTAGAACTTTAGCAAGTGGATCTAAAAATATTTATCATGGTTCTGATGGCAAGAAAACATTTAACTATTCTTTTAGTCAAGCATTTAATATTACATATAGTGGTGTATCAATTGGAACTATAACTGGTAGTGGAACTGGTACATTAGATGATATTCCTAGAGGAAGTACATTAGGAACAATATCTAATTTTACGATAGGAAATGCTATTACAATTCCTATTACTAAATATAGTACTAGTTTTAGTGATACTCTTAATATTTATGTAGGTGATACATGGATAAAAAGAGTAGAAGGATTAACAAATAATCAAAGCGTTTCATTTACTACTGCAGAATTAAATAATATATATGCTGCATTATCTAATGTAACAAGTGGTGTATTTAGATTTGTAAATAGTACTTATAGTGGTTCAAATATAATTGGTACAAGTACTAAAACAGCAACTGGAACAATCAATACAAATATAAAGCCTAGTATTTCAAGTATTGCATTAGCAGAAGCAGTTAGTGGCCTTGCTACTAAATTTGGTGCTTATATTCAAAATAAATCTAAAATAAGTGGAACTATAACTGCTACTGCTGGAACTGGTTCTAGTATTAAAAGCTATGCAATTACTATTAATAATTCTACATATACTTCAAATACATTTACAACAGAAGTATTAACTAAAAGTGGTAGTAATTCATATTCAGTAAAAGTAACTGATAGTCGTGGTAGAACTGTAACAAGTAGCGGAACATTTAATGTAACTGCTTATAATAATCCAACTGTTTCAAGTTTGTCAGTAGTTAGATGTAATTCTGATGGAACATTAAATGATAATGGAAATTATGTAAAAGTAAATGGAGCTGCTTCAATAACTTCATTATCAAATAAAAATGATAAAACATTTAAATTAGAATATAAATTAAAAACTGCTAGTTCATGGACTACAAATGAAACATATACAAGTTCTTATACATATACAATAACAAATAAAATAATAGCTAATATTAGTGCTGATAACGAGTATGACTTTAGAATTACTGCAACTGATTATTTTGGAACACCTAATCCAAAACAATATTCTTTATCAAGCGGTTTTACTATTCAAGATATTAATAAAAGTGGTCGAGGTATTGCTTTTGGTAAAGTGAGTAGTAAAAACGCTATGGAAATAAATATGAGTATTTATGATAGATTTAATACTCTAATCAATAATGGCCTAGCAGTATATAAACCAAATGGAGTAGATGCAGATCCTAATACTACATTAGAAGAATTAATACTAACAGAAACTAATACTCCTGAAGGTGGTTTTTGGTATATAAGAACAATATTTTATAGTAATAAAACAGCAGAAGTAAATAGAACTCAAATAGCATATCCTTATGCTTATAATTCAAACATCAATAATAAAATTTATATGAGAGTTTATGCTAATGAAGTTGGTTGGAGTGCATGGAAGCAGCCAAACGGAGATATAGCAACAATAGATGATAATAGCGGTAGAGCATTATTTAACAAAATGTCCGTTGAATATGGAAAAGTAATTATAACACCAGTAGCAAATTCACCAACTAGTCAAACTGTTTACTTCGGAAGAACATACGAAAAACCTCCTGTAGTAATGGCGGTAGCTTCAACTGGAGTAATAGGAACTGGAGTTTTAGGTGTAGCGGTAGCAAATGTAACAACAACATATGCAGTTATAGTATTAACGAGAATAAACACTGTACAAACTGGTGTGCATTTTTTAGTTATTGGAAAGGTGGTGTAATTAATGCGTTATGAATTAAATAATGATGGTTATATATCTAAAGTATTTTTTGGATGTCAAAGCGGATCATGCATTGAATATACTGGTACTATTCCTACTGGTTATGAAACTTTAGAAGCATGGGAAGAAGCGGAAGAAGATAAATTAGGAGCTTGGAAAATAGTTAATGGTAATTTAGTTTTTGATAATGCAAAATATGCCGAACTAAAAGAACTTTATAAGAAGCAAGAAGAAGATAATCATTTGGTAACTGGTAAAGAATTAAATGAAATAAAAGATGCGATAGAGATATTAGTTGATAATACCAAAGAAAGATATAAGACAGATGAAGCAGAAGGCGAAGTAGTATTAATAAATGATGCTCAAACATCTTATGCTAATATCAAATTAACAAATATAGATCCTTATTCATATAACAAAATTGATTTAATTGTAAATGGAAAGAATATGCTTTCTAACACTGCATATACTCAAACTATTAGTGGTATAACATTTAATCAAAATAACGATAGATCAATAACCATTAATGGAACTTCAACAGAAGCAATTGAGTATAACATAGCGGGTACTAGTAATAATACTGGTGCTTTTTTATGTTTCAAAAAAGGACTTAATTACTATTTATCAGGATTAGAAAATCAAACGGTAAAGATGTATTACTACGATGGAACAAATAGAACACAAATATATAGTGGTACTGGCGGAGCAATTTCATTTACTGATAGTGATAAGTTAGTAACTCAAATAGTTTTATCAATAGCAAGTGGGAAAAAGGTTGATAATGTAACTATATATCCTCAATTAGAATATGGTGATGTTGCTACTGATTATGAAATGTATAAAATTAATACACTATCAATTGATTTTAGTGAATACATAGAAGAAGGATTATTTCCTAGTGATACTTTATATCCTGGCGATACTTTATATCCAGCAGGTACAACTATAAATTATATTTTAATTGCTAATAATTCAATAATTATATGTGTAAATGATGTTGAACATACTATCGAAAAAAAGAATATATCTTTATTCGGTGGAATAGACACAATTTACACTATACAACAAACTAATTTAATTGTTGAATATAGCACTAATGTATTAGATGTAACTAATCTAGATTTCATGAAAAGTAAATCAACTACTTCTAATAAATTTAAAGTTAAATCTGATGGTTCAATAGAAGCATATGGCGGTAAATTTAATGGTAGCATTGCATTAGAAGATAATGGCGGTGAATGGTCTAATTTGACTGTTGAAAATGGCGATGGTTCTAAAGTTAATGATAGTAAAAATTCAGTTCGTTCAAATGGAATTAATGTTGTAAGTAAATTTGACTCATCTACATATATGTTTTTCTATTTAAATAGAGGTTATCCAATAATTCAAATAAATGATAGCAATGGATACCTAGCAATGGATACCACTTATGTAACAGCAGAAACAGATGATAATTATGCTTCTAATTCATGGTATAACATATTGAAATGTATAGCACCTTCAAAAAAGGAATTGAAGAAGAATATCGAACCGTTTTCTAATGGCTTAGAAATTATAAAGGGTTCGGATATATATACATATCATTTCAAAGAAGAACAAGATGAAGAAAAAAAACATATAGGTTTAATTATTGGAGATGGTTACAAAACACCAAATGCAATAACTTCTAAAAAAGAAGATGGTATAGATTTATATGCAATGGTTTCTTTATCATGGCAAGCAATTAAAGAATTAAATAATAAAATTGAAAAATTAGAAAATAAAATAAAAGAATTGGAGGAAAAATAAAATGGCTTACACAAAAACAAATTGGACTAGTACAACACCTATTAGTACATCAAATTTAAATAAAATTGAAGATGGAATATCAGCAAATGATACAGCAAATACAAATAATGCAACAAACATCACAGACATTAATAATAAGGTTGGTACATTATCAAATTTAAATACTACTGATAAAAGTGATTTAGTCAGTGCTATTAATGAAGTACTTTCTAATGACACAACAAAGGGAACTTATTCTACTAATGAAATTGTTATTGGAAAATGGATAGATGGTAAACCAATATACAGAAAAACATTTAGTTTTAATCTTGGTAGTTCTATAGATACATGGTCCACTATTGCAACCATTGACAACATAAAGCTGCCTATTAAATTTTATGGTATGTGTTGGAATGTATCTACAACATTCAATATACCTCGTGCTTATTCTAATGAAGATATAACTCTTTATTGTGATACAGCATCTAAATTGTTTAGAGAGCAACACAACTATTCATATGCAAATGGGTTACCCGCTTTTGCAGTAATAGAATACACAAAGACAACTGATTAAATGTAAAATGTGTCAATTACCTACCCTACTTTAAAGGCTATGTTTCAAATAGTAAAAAGTCCCCTAAACCTTATAAAATAAAGGTTTATATAGTGGGGTAGGGGAGTGGTTGACAGATAAAAGTGTAAACAAAAACTATAGACAAAAAAGGAGGAATTATGAATGACACTGTAATAGTAGCACTAATATCTTTTGCTGGCACATGTATAGGTTCTTTTGCTGGTATGGGTTTGATTAAATACAGAATTAGTCAATTAGAAAAAAAAGTTGAAAAGCATAACAGTGTAATGGAAAGAACATTCAAATTAGAACAACAAGTTGAAGATATGCAAGATGATATTAAAGAATTAAAGCACTCTATTTAAGGGTGCTTTTTATATTAGAAAGGAGGTTGAATTATGAAAGACATTTTTGTAAGAGCAGGAAAAACTTTTATACAAGGTTTTCTTGGAGCATTAGCAATAACTTTACCAAATAGCGACTTTAGTAATATGCAAGTATTAAAATCATTGCTAATTGGTGCTACTGCTGGCGGAATATCAGCAGTAATGAACTTAATAATTAATTATTTAAATAATAAAAAGGAGAGTAGATAATATGGTAAATATAATAAAACAAATAGTACCAGAAAGTAAGTATGGAATTAAATGTCCTTATAGTATGACACCTACAAGAATAGTAGTACATAATACAGCAAATGATGCTACTGCAAGAAATGAAATAGCATACATGACAAATAATAATTATGAGACTTCATTTCATTATGCGGTAGATGATAAAGAAATAGTGCAAGGCCTACCACTTGATAGAAATGGTTGGCATAGTTCGGACGGAAACGGTAAAGGAAATAGAGAAGGTATAGCAATAGAAATTTGTTATTCTAAATCAGGCGGAGATAGATTTATCAAAGCCGAAGAAAATGCAGTTGATCTAATCGTTTATTTATTAAAGAAATATAATTGGGGAATTGATAGAGTAACTAAGCATCAAGATTATTGCGGTAAATATTGTCCTCATAGAACATTAGATATGGGTTGGGATAGATTTATCAATATGATAAAGGCTAAACTAGAAGATAAACCAGAACCATCAAGTAATGTCGTTAATTGCTACTATAGAGTAAGAACTCAAAAGCATCAATGGTTACCAGAAGTTAAAAATTTAACTGATTATGCTGGTTGGGAAAACAGTCCAATAACTGGCATTGCTATAAGAGTAGATAAAGGATCTATTAGATATAGAGTACATCTTAAAGGAAAAGGCTGGTTACCTTTTGTTACTGGTTGTAACATAGAAGATTTCAACAATGGCTTTGCTGGTGATGGTGTCAATGTTATTGATTGCGTAGAAGTTTACTACTATACTCCAAATAATATTAGACCATACAAGAAAGCTAAATATAAAGTTAATAATTATGATTGGCAATATGATAATGAAAAAAACAATGGTCAAGATGGATATGCCGGTGTAATGGGAGTACCCGCTACTAAATTTCAAATGATTATTGAGTAATGAATAAAGATGTCAAAATTATGCTTAAAATCTATAAAACTAAAGATAGAGACTGGTTAGGCTATAAGATATATAGAAATACTCCATTAACAAGACACCATATATTTAAAAGAGTATATGGAGGTCCAGACAATGTAACTAATTATGCTCTATTAATAGAAAAGTCTCATCAAGACTTACATAAGATCGAAAAAATAGATTTACAAGCATATAACAAATTGAATAATTTATTTAGAGAATTAAATAATAGTATGCAGCCTCCTACAGAAGAATACTATAACAACATACATAAAGTTTTAAAAAGAGTTAGGGTAAAAAAGCCTTAACTCTTCTTTTTTAATGCCTAAAAAACCTTATAAAATAAGAAATTTACAAAAAATGGCAAAAACTACCAAAAAAGTATTGACATAGTTGGTAAATTATGGTAATATAGTATTGTAAGAAAGGAAAGATAGAAGTATGAAAAGAGAAATTAAGAAGGTCGAAAGATTAATTAATAAGAAAGGTTATATACCAGTGTTAAGCGGTAATGAGATAATATTCATTATTAATAAGATAACTGGTAAAGAATATACACCTAAATATAGTTTAATCGTTGGGGGTGTAGAATAATGAAAAAGATAATTAATTGGCTAAGAGATAACTTAGACATAGACTTATACGAATATTACGGAGTTAAGAAAGGAGAGAGAATATAATGAAAAAAATAGTTGTTTTAGGAAATGCATTAGGACTATTTGCAAGTGCTGGAGTAATACTTAAATATATGTATATGTTAGTGATATATCCATTCATAAGCAAACAAACAACAACCATGACTATATTTGGAATATTTGTTCTAATATTAGCGATAGGAACATTTGCTATCAATTATAATTACTTTAAAGAAAAATTAAAATAAAAAATGTAAGCGTTTACATAGAAAGAGGTTAATAATGAAACAAATTGAAACAATAGAAATTATAGGAGCTATAGCTATATTTATATTAGTAGCAATAGGAAGTTTCTGTATAGGACTTACAATGTTCAATAGATACGATGTTAATAGAGATGGAAAAGTAACAGCACAAGATTATATAGCAATTAAAAATTATATTATGGAGGAATAATGAAGAAGAAAAAAAGAATAAAAGGTTGGGTATGGTTAGCAATTGGCTTTATAAGTGGAATAGTCTATAACAATTTATTTATATATTCAGACTTAATAACAAAAGCAGATATAAATGAAAAGGATGAAATAGTACAAATAGACCAGGAAGAACAAAAGTCACTAGAAAGCCAAAAAAAACCCGAATTAGAAAGGGTAGAAGAATTAGAAAAATACATAGAAAAATGTACTCTAGATGAAGTGTCTTGCAAGATAAAAGAAGTTGCTGATAGTTATGAAGTTGATTGGAGATTGGCAGTTGCTATATCCTTGCACGAAACTAAAGATTACACATCAGTAGCATTTAAAGATTTAAATAATGTTGGCGGTAACTATAGATACGGTTCTTTAATGGCATTTAATAGTTTAGATGAAGGAATAGATTTCTTTATAAGCCATTTGAAATACGAGTATATAGATATAGGGCTTAATACTATTGAAACCATACAACCTAAATATGCACCAATAGGAGCTGATAATGATCCTAACAATTTAAATGAGAATTGGATACCTGGTGTATCTAGACGTTATAAAGAATTGGCAGGTAAATAGTATGAATGAATTTAAGTTAGAATTTTATTTTAATAAATATAAAGATAGTCCTTTGCCTAATAGAAATGAATTTAGAAGTAACTTCAAAAAAGAGCATGGCAGTTTTGAATATTTAGAAGAATTGATATTAAAAATAGAAAAATATCAATCGAAAAAATATGGTTGCACTTTGCCGAATAGTACATTTGCGAATATTAAAAGTAAAGAGGAATGTCATAAAGATGCACAAAGAGCATCAAAGAATCGAAGAAGGAGGTTAGGCTTATGAAACCAAATAAATTAACTGAAGAAGAAAAAAAGGAAATGCAAACAAAGTTTCCAAATATAAAGAAAATAAAGAAGAAAAGAAAGACTATAAAAGAATGCTTACATGCTATTAAAAATTATGATTATGCCATAGCAGAATTAGGAACAGCTAAAGAAAAAATTAAAACATTAGAAAAGTTTAACGATAGTAAGCAACAAACTATATACAGATTAATGAAACAATCTTCTGATAATGAAAAGCTCTTTGTATTGAAACTAAAAGAAAATGAAAAATTAATCAAAAAGCTAAAGGAAACAGAAGAAAAAAGAAGAGCCGCTGCTGGTAAAGCAGGTGGACTAACTACTAAAGTAAATAGTCTAGAAAAAGAAAAAATAGTATATAAGCAGATGGTAAATTCTAAAGATAAAGATTTGGAACAAGCTGCATTAATAATTAAAAATTTAAATAATAAGATTAAGAGTTTGAAAAATAAACCTACTATGGAGGAATTAAGATACTATGAAAGAACTAGAAAATCTCCTAAAAAGAAAAATAGTAAAGAAGTTTCAAAAGTTATCTAAAACCATAAAAGAGCATCATAAAAAAACGATTACTAATATCAGGTGGGAGGTTCGTTATAATAACTTAAAAAAGAAATATGATGAAAAAGAAGAAGAAATAAAGCAATTAAAAAAGCAATTAGATAAAGATGAAAACTTATCCAAGATTAGAAATCTTCAAAAGTATAATAGAATGTTATTTCGTCAAAGGAATCAATTAAGAAAAATGGTTAGGAGGTAAATATGATTTTATACATACCATTAATTGTGTTGGGGGTTATTGGTATAGCAAATGTAATAGGAATTATATTTATAATAAAAGATTGGAGGAAATGAAATGGAACAATTAATTATATTAGCATTATTTACTATATCCGCTTTGATATATGAATTAATCAAAACAAAAAAACAAAATAAAATCTTATACAATAATTATCAAACTGCTATGAAGGTGTTGTCAGAAACTGATCCAAAATTAAAAGAATACCTAGAAAGAGAAGGTAAAATTTAATGCAAAAGATAGAATATAAAGGTTATACAATATCACAGGCAAGTAACAATCATGTAATGATATGCAAAGATAATAAAATGTTATTTCATGCAGAAATGACAAAAAAATTAAATGAAGAAGAATTGAAAAAACAACTACACTTTTATTTAGTTTTATGTGAAAACATGGAAGGAATAGTAGGTGATAGTAATGAATAAAGAATTAATTAAATTAATCAATGAAAATCCTGATTTACCCATTTATGCTTGGGTAGATGGAGAGATTTGTGAAGATAATTGTGGTTACTGGTTAGGACAATTTGGAAATGCAGAAATAAAAGAATATGCAAAAGTAGAAACTTATGATTGGTACGATAAAGATTATGTTTTTAGAGATGATTATGAGGAATATTTAGAATATCTATTAAATGAAAATGAAGATTTAACCGAAGAAGAAGCAATAAAACAAATAGAAAATTTGGATTATAAAAAAGCAATATTTGTATATGTAAATATGCCAGTTAATTTTTAGGAGGTAAAGAATGAATAGAAAAATAGATGAATTAGGCCGTTTAGTTATTCCTAAAGAAATGAGAAAACAATTAGGAATTAACAATAACGATCTAGTTAATATAGAATGTACTGGGGATGCAATTTTAATAACTAATCCTAATAATATTGATTATAAATCAATAGCAGATAAAGCATTATGTTATATAAAAGATAAAGAAGTAATTGATTTAGATTATTTAGAAAAAATATTAAAAGGTGAATAACCTTTTTTATTTTGTTTCAAATAGAAACATATTACTTTACTTTTGAAACATCATATTATATAATAATATATGTAAGGTAGTTAATACAAATAAACAACAAAGGGGAAAAAACAAAATGAAAAACATCTACCGTAAATTAACAAAGGAACAAAATGAAAGAGGAGTTATCTTTAGCAGCGTATTAGCAAATAACCTGAATCAATATGATGAAGATATGGTTCATGAAGTATTTGAAGATACTTACAAAAAAGAATTAGTAATCGAAAGATTATCAAATGCAGATTTCTTTAATGAAGCATACAAATACAACATTATTAGAAAATAAAATAGAGGGAGATTTATTCTCCCTTTAATGTTTCAAATAGTAAAATTAAAAAGGGGTAATGAATAATGATTAAATTAAATGCAATTTTTGTTGGTGGAAAATATAACAAACTTGAGGTAACTCATGATGAACTATTGAAACTAGGTAACGGATCGTTTAAAGAAGATAAAAGCATTATTAGAAAACAAGGCCTTTTATGTCATAGAAAAGAACTTGATAATCAACCGCTTATAGACGGCTATCTAGGGCCAATGTGGGATGGTGGAAGATTAAGATATGAAACACAAGAAGCATACAATATATTAAGTAGATAAGTATTAAGAGGAGATAATATTTCTCCTCTTTTTGTTTCAAATAGAAACATATTACTTTACTTTTGAAACATCATATTATATAATAATATATGTAAGGTAGTTAATACAAAAAACAAAACAAAGGGGAAATACAACATGTTAAAAAAAGTTAAAACTTCAGATGAAACACTTCAGCATTTTTGTGATAAAAGAGCAAGAGGTTATAAACCTCCAGTAGATATTTTCTTACATGATATAACAGCTTATTTTCATAAAGAAGAAAACGGTAAAATTGAATTGGTCAAAATCAAATATTGTCCGTTTTGTGGTGTAGATGTAGAAAGTGAAAACTGCTAGAAAAACGGGAGATTTATTCTCCCTTTAATGTTTCAAATAGAAACATATCATTTTACTTTTGAAACATTAACGTGTATAATAATATATGTAAGGTAGTTAATCAAACAACAAAGGGGAAAGCAAAATGCTAACAACAAAACAAGCTCAAAAGAAAATTGAAAAGTTCTATAATAAATCATTTAAAGATTATGAAGAACACATCAATTGGTTTCCGGATTATGAAACAAATAAAACTTATTCTTGGAACTTTGAAATTGGAGATAAAAGATTAAGAATTGAATGTGATAAACAATACGGAACAATCACTCTCTATTGAGAGTGATGTTTCAAAAAGTAAAATCAAAAAGGGGTAATGAATAATGATAGCATTAGCAAAAGAGTTACAAGAAGCATTTGAAAAATACAACTGGTGGTCATGTGATGATGATAAAATTGATTGGTACGAACTGATGGACACAATAAATGATCCTACTGATGAAAAAGAAATAAAACAAGTAATCAATGACTTAAAAGCAGCAACAAAGTAGCAAAGATTAAAGAACCTTAAACGGTTCTTTTTTTTTGTTGGTATAATAACATATATTACTATGGTTCAGTACTATAAGTACCACACACCTACAAGCAGTTCCACCAACAATAAAAAACCCTTGAAAATCAAGGGTTTTAGCAATTACATATAAATAGTTAATTCCATATCATCAGAATCATTTCTTCTCCAGTTCATCCTTTTTGTCTTTTTATAAACAATTTTTTCTATAAATGATTTTAATAATTCATTTTTATCTGTTATACTTTCAAGTGTATTGTATTGTTTGATGCAGTTTGCCAAAATGGGAACTGCTTTTTTATATTGTATTATAATCTCTTCTTCATCTTTATTGGAGAGTTTATTTTTCTCTTTTTCTAATTCTTCAATTTGTGCTTCATAATATTTTTTATCTTCCAAATATTCCTCATAACTAAATTTTTCTTCATTGTAATCTCTTCGAGCATTTCTTAAAGCAACTTTAAATTTAGATAATTTTGTTTCAATTTGCTTCAATCTTTTTTCATTATTGGTCTTTTTCTTTTTTGCTTCTTGTTCGTAATTATCAAGAAAATAATTATAATCATCTAATGTTTCTTCTAATTTTTTAAGTATAGCCGCTTCAACGGTATCTAATGTACTAGATACATTTTTACAATTTAAATCTGGACATTGCAGCATATCTTTTCTAGGTTCAGGTTCTTTATATGTTGTAATTTCTTTATCAAATTTTTTGCCTTTAATATTTAAGAGTTTTTTTAGTTCAGGCCATTTTTCAGTAAATACATCAGAATAAATAATTTTTTCTTCTTTCTTTCTAAACCATCCAGCAACTAAAGCTTTTGTTAAATTTAATTCGTTTGCAATATCTTGAAGTGATAAATTAGTTTGATTTTTATGTTTGGTTAAATATTGTGATAATTCCAGTTTATTAATTTCATAAACTCTTATTTTTTTTCTTTCGTGTTTTCTAGTGCAAGGATTTCTTACAAGTGATCTACCACAATAAGAACAAAATACAACACCAGCTAAAGGATTTTTAAGTTCACGATTTAGACCAGTTCTTGAATTAGGATTATTCTTTATTTTTGCTTGTGCTAGTTCGTACATTTCTTTAGAAATAAGTGGTTCATGTAATCCTTTAACGATTAAATAATTTTCTTGTCTAGGTCTTGTTTTTACAATTCTTTCACCATCAATTAATTTTTTTAAAACTTTTCTTTTTTCATTTACTAAAACACCATAATAAGTTTCATTTTCAAGTATGTTGTTTACCATGCCATAATTCCAGGGAGTTTTAGTTCTTGACTCACATCCTTGCTGATTTAGATAATTTGCTAATTCGTGGCTGCTCATACTTTCAACAAATAATTCAAACATCATTTTAACAATAGGTGCTTCAACTGGATGTGGAACTAATTTAAAACCTTTATCAAGTTTTTCTCTATCATAGCCAAAAGGAGCGGTTGAATAAATATATTTACCTTCTTCTAAACTTATCTTTTTACCTCTTCTTAAAATGGTTTTAGTATATTCCAGGTATTCATTACCTTGTGTTAATTCCATCTCAAATATTTTGCGGTCAAATTTGTTATTTAAATCGTAAGTTTTAGATAAAGTTATGCATAAGGTATTACTATATCTAAGTACATTTACAACACGACCACAATCCTCCATATCTCCCCTGGAGAGTCTTTGAGGTTCTACAACCAGTACCGCTTTAATATCATCATCCGCTAATTTATTAAATACTTTCTTAATTTCAATACGATCATCAATTGTTTCACCAGAAACAATCTCACGAAAGATATTTTCTTCTGGTATTCTTTCGCCAAAATTTCTTATTGCATAATCTTGTAGCATTTTTTCATGTCTTGCCAAAACGACTTGTAAATCCTCTTTTTCTTCATTTCTTGATTTCCTTAAATAAATTATTATTTGGTGTACTTTAATTGTTGATAAAACATTAAAAAGTTGTTCTATGTTTTCAATTTCCATAATTTTTATGTTCCCCTTGATGAAATTATTTGATTAAATAAAATTGTTTCAAATAGTAAAATTAGTTCGTATGAATGAAACAAAAGCATTGTTTTTTATATAACTACATATATTGTTTTGAGGTGATTTTTATGAAAGTAAAAGTTATTATGCAACCGCCAACAAAAGAAAAATTAAAAATCATTTACGATACATGCAATAAAATTTTTCGTGATAATGAAGAAATGTTTTACACAAAAGAACAAGTTAAAGAATTAAAAAAAGATAAGTCAAATGTCTTTTTGTAGTTCATCTTTAGCTTTGATAAACATTCTCATAATTTGCTCTTGAAGTTCTTGTTTATCTTCAAAAGGAATATCATTATTTTCAAAAATTAATCTTGCTCGTTCCAAAATCTCGACTGTTTCAATTGCATCAGTATCTACACCTAGAGTAGAGAGAGTAACACCAAAATAATCTGCAACAGTTTTAATTTGTTGGATGTTCAAATTTCTTTTACCATTTTCTAAATTACTCCATTGAGAGCGGGATACACCAATTATTTGAGAAGCTTGAAGTTGATCTAATCCTCTTGCCTTTCTCAATTCCTTAATCCTTTTACCAATTTCAGTAGTATCTAATGACTTATTATTCATTGTTATTGCTCCTTTTTGTTTATTATAAAGACAAGTTAATTTTATCTTATATTATTCAAAAAGTAAAATTATATGTTTATTTTGTAAAATAATAGTTGACATTTTTTGTTATTTTGGTATAATTATAATTGTAATGATACATGAAATATAAAGTGTATTATTCAAATAGTGAAATTATATAAATATCATGAATCATAAGTTAGGAGGTGAATAAATGAAGTGTTTGAAGTTGCTATTGTTTAGAAAAGAACATCAGCTTAAACAATATGAAATAGCAGCTAAATTAGGAATAACAAGACAACATTACAATAGGTTGGAGAATGGTAAGAGCAATCCATCAGAAAAGCTTTATCAGAAGATTGAAAAAGAATTTAAAGATGTGAAAAATGCAAGAGAATTATTTAACAGAAGTTAGTCAATAGATAGTCGATTTAGTGAACTCGCAATAATATGAACATCTGCTTTGTTATAGTGTTACTTGAATACATTTTGAAAAGAGGATTTAAATGAAATCAGAAAACATATTAGCAGTAATTGAAGAACTAGGTTCAATCATCATTAACTATAGAACAACAGTAGCAATTGATAAATATGAGCGGGAACGACTAGAAAAGAAAATTATAGAAATCGAGCAACATATTGAATCTTATTTAGATAATGATCCAACAGAAGCGGAATACAAAGATTTAATAAAATAATTTGTATTGTAAATGTTTCAAATAGTAAAAAAATACAGTTTAACAGAAAAATGAAAGGTGAATGATAATGCTTGTAATGAAATATTACAAAGTAGCGAATCACACAATATGGTTTTTCAGATATTTAAAAAGTGTCATTGAAAAATTAAAAGTGTATTTGCTAAATAAATATCATCCGAAATTTATTAGAAAGGAGAGTGAATAGATGGGTTTTATATTATTAGTGATAGGTATATTGGTGATCTTAATTTTATTAGATCTAGCGATTAGTTTGTTTATAGAACTAGATCAAATGTTGAATTATACCATACCAAATTGCATAAAAAAATTATATAATGCCGGTTCAAAAATCGTAAAAACTATTTTACATAAAAATAAGTAGAGAAAGGAGAGTGAAAAAATGAAAGTAGACCACTTTGAATGGATAGTTGATTTAGAAAAATTTATTAGTAGAAAAGACATAAAAGTAAAATATATAACTAGAGCAACAGACTGCCATTATGTGTTTTATAAAGAAAAACGACTACCAAAAATCATAAAAAGTATTTTACATAAAAAATAAGACTTAAAGCCTTATGAAATAAGGAAAAAATTAATATACATATAGTGCAATATAATATAAAGGTTATGTTGCAACAAATATATAGGGAAAAGAGGTGTTAAAAATGGAATTATGGATTAGAAGTCAAGATGGAAAAGATTTAGTTAAAGTTAATTCTTTATGGATAATGGATAATCAAATATGGATGGAAGTTCCTTTTTATGAAAATCATAAGAAGTTAGGATTAACTGTATCAGGACATAATCATAAACTAGCAGAATATAAAACAAAAGAAAGAGCATTAGAAGTATTAGATGAGATACAAAGTAAATTAACTCCAAATTTTAAGATTAATGGATCGTATCAAGAAATGGATTTAACGGTCAAAGCATACTTGCTCAATACACAATATGGAGTAATTTATAAAATGCCAAAAGAATAGGAGATGAAAGAGTTAGGATGAAAAGGGAATTTGATTATAATTGTATATCTCTAGAAGATATAGATATTAATGATCATCTAGCATTTATATGTGATGGTGATAATAAAAAAATAATAGTAGAAAGTGAAAATTAAATAAGGAGGAATTATGAAAATAGAAGATATTAAAGATTTACTTGAGGAAATAGCACCAGATAAAAATGGTGATGGATACATAGATTGCGGAACTGCTAGTGATTATACTGATAATCATCAATATGAAAGGATTATAGCAGCATTAAAGCAGAACGTTGAACTTCAACAAAAAAATGATGAATTAACTAAAAAATTAGAAGAAGTTGAAAGACAAGGAATGGAATCATTAATAAAACTAGAAGCAGTAAGCAAAACTCAAAAAGAACAAGCAGATATTGCTAATAGACTAATAGATGGTGTTAGGCAATTAATAACAGATAATCATGTGAAAGATGATAAGGTTATAACAATCGGTGATTATATATTTGATGGTAAGGCTATAAGAATCGGTGATTATATATTTTACAGTAACGGTGGCTTTCATTATGATCCAATTAAAGAAGTTGAACCAATTGAATTAAAAATTAAAATAACTGAAAATTCAGATAAAAATAAAATATGTCCTATTTGTAAAGGAGATATTGGAGAATATCCAGCAATATCAAGAAGAGATAACAAAACAGAAATATGTTCTCATTGCGGAATGATGGAAGCACTTGAAGAATTTCATAAAGCAAATAAGGATGATGAAAATGAAACAGACATTTAAAGATCAATGTGATGTATGCAATAAATGGACTTACTGCAAAGGATATAAAGGCCTGGTGCTATGCAATAGATGTTTAGTGAAAGAATCCGCTAAATCTCCAAAAATAGTAGGTGATAAAGATGGACAAAAAAGATTTGACTTCTAAATTAGATGAATGGTTATTAGAGCTTAAATATGATGAAAAGGCTACTAATACACTAAAACAATATAAAACTAATGTCATGAAGTTTATAGATTGGCTTCCAGATGATGAAACGATAACTAAAGATACTACAATGAAATATAAGGACTATTTAAGAACAATTACTGAAAGTCCTAAAAGCTTAAATGTTTGGATAGTTGGTTTAAATAAGTATCTTAAATGGTTAGGCCATAACGATTTAACCATTAAAAAGGTTAAGATGCAGCAGCAAAGTAGTAATGAATCATCATTAACAATAGCAGATTTTAAAAGGCTTTTGAGAATATCTAAAAGCATAGGCAATGAACAATTATATTACATAATTAAAGTGTTAGGAATGACTGGCTGCAGAATAGGAGAACTTCAATATTTTACAGTAGAAAACATTGAAAAAACACCTAGAAAAAATATCAAAGTTTTTAACAAAGGCAAAGATAGAGAGATAGTCATACGACAAGATTTATCAAGAGAATTAAAACATTACTATAAATCTAAAAATATAGAAAGTGGCTACATATTTCTATCTAACGATCCTAAATGTAAAGGCAAAATGCCGGCAATATCCACTATATTTAGACAAATGAAAAAAGTTGCTGGAATAGCAAGAATAAATAAAGAAAAAGTACATCCTCATAATTTTAGGCATTTATTCGCACAAGTATTTCTTGATGCTTATCCTGAAAATGTTCTAGATCTAGCCGATTTATTAGGCCATAACGATTTAAAAACAACTAGAATCTATACTAAAACGTCTGGAGAGCAAAAGAGAATTAAACTAGAAAAAGTTAAATTTTAAGTAAGTATAATTTACTAAATGAAAAATTATTCGTGGGTTATAAAAAGAATAGTAAAAATTAATTTACTATTTGAATAAAGGGAGAGTGATTAGATGAAAAAAATAAATCTCGATTTATTTACAAAAGAAGAATTGGTTGATTACATAATGTATTTAAAAAGAAAAGTAATAGAATACGAAAAATACTATCATGTAGAAATTGAAATAAGAGAACCATGTCAATCCGATCCATTAGATGCTAGAGCTTGTGAGGTGATAAAAATACCTCCTAAAAAAATGGTAGTTGACATATCAAAAATATCAAAAGTCAAAGAAGTATTTAAAAATTATTTATAAAGGAGAGTGAATAGATGAAAGAAGAAGAATTAAAAGATTTTTTATATAGCGGTAAAAATCAAGAATTAGATTATAAAAATGAAGTATCCGCATGTTTAAGTGCGGTATTAGAAATATTAATGCAAGAAGGTTTAACTACTTTTGATAAATTTAAAGAACTTAAAAGAAAATACATTGAAGAAATTCAAAATCAACAAATAGAAGCATTGACCGATGAAGATATAAAAAATATTGAAGCTGTTAGAAAATTTAATGATCTATTTGGAAATATATTTTAAGAAGGAGAGTGAATAATAGATGACAAAGTTAATTAAAAATTGGGAAGAATTATCAAGAGTTCCAGCGAATGATAAATATAAGATTATAGTAAATGATTATTGTGGTTGGATTGTTCCAATTTGTGATGTACCAGATAAAGACAATGATTTCATTTGTAATTGTCCAAACAATGCTGATTATAATAATCATGTATATTTATCTACTCATACTTTTTATGGAAAATGTTTCAAATATTCTACTGAATTATTACAAAAATATGGTTTTGATATAGAAATAGATAATTGGGATAAGGAGAGTGAATAGATGGATGATGCTTTTGAAAAAATAAGTGAAGGAGCAAATTTATTAGCAGAAGGTTTGGCAAAGTTTATGAATAATTTAGTTGATACCTTTACTACTGCATTTAATCAAGCATGGCCTAAATTAAAATCAATACTTAATTTTATGGATAAAACTATGACCAAAAAGAAATTTAAAAAAATGCTTCAAGCTGCAGGAATACAACGAAATGAAATAAATAAAATTGTAGCAAATAATAAAGATCCATATACATATAGAAGATTAATTGAAACATTGAACTTATATAGAAAGGAAGGTGAATAAATGAAAGCACCAACTAAAAAAATTCATATAAAGACAGTAGAGGAATTGCAAAAGAAAAGATGGGATTTATTCGGTTACGAGATTCATATGCCATACAAAGAATTTAAAAAAATGTCAGAAGAACTAAACAGAACATTAATAGCACAAATGAATTGTTTTGAAACAGAAGATTAGGTTCGATTTTTGTAAAAACTATTTTAGATAGTAAAAACTAGTTAAAGCATTGATATATATAGGCTTATTCAATGTCTACTAGGTGCAATATAACATAGCGGTTATGTTGCAGAGAATATATAGAGAAAAGAGGTGATCATAATGAGTGCAAAAGAAATGTTTGAAGAGTTAGGATATAAATTAATTTGTTCACACTTAAAACCAAAAGAA